>Ga0316205_10000392_pt1 | contig 86014 bp, 64 predicted proteins | sample 3monthpyrite_MG_FD_204941 | JGI IMG/M metagenome (GOLD analysis project Ga0316205, IMG submission 204941) | Microbial mat bacterial communities from mineral coupon in-situ incubated in ocean water Damariscotta River, Maine, United States -... | ecosystem: Environmental > Aquatic > Marine >...
AGAAGGTGTTCGCAGTAATACTGCCACCATTCATTTGCCAGATACGGACGCCGCCGGTGTCACCACGATAGAGCGGGATGTCTGATATGACATCCGCGTTGAAGTCGTTAATCGCCTCTACCGGTGCGATCGAATCATTGTCTTTGATGGTGAGTAGTGCTGTGTTAATAGCCCCTAACTTTGCGCTACCGCTGGGGTTGCTTAAATGAATTTCGATGTCTTCATCCAACTCAATGTCGATATCGTTAATTATTTCTATGTCACAGTTTTTACTGGTGGTATCACTGTCAACCCAACTAATTAATGCTCCTACACCCAGACCAGTATAATCACTTGCCTCGGTGGCCGTTGTTGCTTCTGCTATGTCATTGGTAAAGCAGGTAACATCGACGGCACCAACACTGCCGCCAGCGCGCGTGATGGTAATGCTGGCTACCCCTGCATCTTCAGAAATATTGTTTGTCGAACTACTAAAGGCCAGCAGACCTGGGTTAGACGCTGCCCCTGTTGCGACGCTCGCATCACTGCCGGCTGTTTGTTCTTCAGCGTTGGTGAAGCCATCGCCGTCGGCATCTCCATTTGCACCGTTATCACCGGTCGCATCGAATGGATCTAAACCATTGGCAAGTTCAAAAGTATCAGTCAGGGTGTCGTTGTCATCATCTGGATCACAAATGTCGCCAGCGCCATCGCCATCAAAATCAAGTTGATTACTGTTAGCAAGGCTTGGGCAGTTGTCAGTCATATCGGGGACACCGTCACCATCGGTATCGGGGGCGGGGTTAACAGTAATGGAAACGGTGGCAACATTAGAAGTTTGAGTTGCAGGATCGCCACTGGTGTCGTCAACGGTGTAGGTGAAGCTATCAGCACCGCTGGTATTTAAATTGGGTACGTAATTGATTGTTCCATCGGGATTAACGGTGGCGGCACCGTTTGAAGGCATCGTCACGAGAGTGACCGTTGCTGCATCAATTGTTTCATTACCTTCTGGATCGGTATCATTGGCCACAACATTGATGTTATTAAGCGTCGTATTTTCATCAGTAATTAAACCTAAGTCATCAACGGCATTCGGCGAATCATTGACGGGATTAATCGTAATGGAAACAGTGGCAATATTAGAAGTTTGAGTTGCAGGATCGCCACTGGTGTCATTAACGGCGTAGGTGAAGCTATCAGCGCCGTTGATATTTAAGTTGGGTGCGTAATTGACTGTGCCATCGGGATTGACGGTGGCGACACCATTTGAAGGCATCGTCAAAAGAGTGACCGTTGCGGGATTAATTGTACCGTTGCCTTCTGGGTCGGTATCGTTAGCCAAAACATTGATACTGTTAAGGGTTGAATCTTCATTAGTGATTAAACCTAAGTCATCAACGGCATTCGGCGAATCATTGACGGGATTAATCGTAATGGAAACAGTGGCAATATTTGAAGTTTGAGTTGCAGGATCACCACTAGAGTCATTAACGGCGTAGGTGAAGCTATCAACGCCGTTGAAATTTAAGTTGGGTGCGTAATTGACTGTTCCATCGGGATTGACGGTGGCGATACCGTTTGAAGGTAACATTTGCAGAGTGACCGTTGAGGGATCAATTGTACCGTTGCCTTCTAGATCTGTGTCGTTGGACAATAAATTCATATTGTTAAGTGATGTATCTTCATCGCTTACGAAGCTGAGGTCATTATTTGCAATGGGTGAGTCATTGGTACCAATCACATTCAATGTGGCTGTTGCGCTACCTCTCGCCCCATATCCATCTGTAACCTTATAATTAAATGTTGTCGTGAAGTTATCGCTTGATGAGATAGAGTCAGCAACTTCATAGCTAACTGCTCCACCAGAAAAGTTTACGGTCACACGTGGGTCAATCCCTGTTGTATCAATCTCTATAATTGTTAATGCGTCACCAGCGCTAGTATATGCTGCTATGTCATTACCTGTAAGTATGGCATTGATATTTGGATTTATACCATCATCGGTAATAGCTAAAATATCATTTTGGGCCGGAATGCTTGCATTATATATAACAAGTGCAAAATCTTGATCAGTAGGATCATTCATGCCGCCATTTAGGGTTGGGTCGTAACTTAGTTCATTGGGAAAGCCATCACCCATAACAGTTGCTGAGCTTATAGAAACTGTGAAAGTGTCACCTGGTAGCAGATTAGCTGAGGGTATCCAGACACTTTCAACATTATTGTTACTATCAATAACGCAACCTGTTGAGCAGTCCTTAGAAATAGCACCAGTAAAGTTATTACCGTTAAAGACAAGGTCTGGTCCTTCTCGATGAATTGTAACGACAAGGTTAAGATCGTTAACTAATGCACCGCCAGCGGAATCTGCATCAGTCCATGCCAGTGTTACGCGAAAATCGATTTCAGGGTTTATTTCTCCTGAATACGTATAACTTTGCAAAGGGTCTGTAAAGCGACGAGTTATTGGATCCTGATCTCGAAAAATACGTGGTGTTGTATCTAAAGCGCGTTCTATATTGAGGAGGCCCATCCCTTGAATAGGTGACGGTAGATCTTCACCACCAACGATTTCACCTGGCCAAGGAATTGTCCCAGAGATGACGTCATATCCTGGACGTGTAAGATAGGTTGTAGTGTTCATTAGCCATGCTTTATTCAATGCTGGTGAGGGGCTGGGGCTGGCTATTGCAACATTAGTATCTACATTAGTATATATATCATCTGAGTCGGTCGCTTTGCGATTGATGAATATTTGTTTAAGCATAGCAACAGCGCCTGCAACAGCAGGTGCTGAAAAGCTGCTACCACGGCGACGGTGGTATTCAGTTTGTGTAGGTGTATTTGGGTAGAGCCCTGTGCCAGGACAGTAACTCAGCCCAGCATTTGGATAACCAGCTTGTGGTATAGCGCCTTGTATTCGTGTGCCTGGTGCAACTAGGTCAGGTTTGTTTCGACTACCACTTGCTATGCTAGTTGGGCCTCGACTAGTGAAGAAGGCAGTGTCACGAGTATCATTTGCCCAAGTGTTTGACACATCGAGTCCTGCTTGTCCATTTGTAGTGCAACCACTGAAATCCAAATTGGTATTTTCACTTGCGCCTACTACAATTGCATTTTTTGCAACCGAGCCACCGTTAACGAGTGATTCCGTATGGTACATTCCATCACTAGAATCATAACCGTCGTTACCCGCAAGGAAAACGATAGTCATTTCTTGGTTCTGTGCTGCTCTCGGTCTTGCATCACGTACAGCAAGGTCAACCTGTTGTGATTCTGTGTTGTAGCTACTTGTACCAAAACCAACATCACCCCATGAATTACTCGAGATACGTGCATTGGCAATATAGGCATTCTCATACAGCATAGGAATATTGGGATTTAGATCGATTAGATTACCATTAGTACAACAGTCAAATATTCGAGTGCTTGCAAGGCGGGCATAGGGAACAATACCAAGACCTAGATCATAACCGGATGCATCCTGCTTTGCTGTCGCTCCACTTGAGATGTCATTTGCGTAACCTGCAATAACAGATGCGATCATAGTGCCGTGACCTTGTACATCTAAGGCATCAGTTGTTGTATTAGTAGCTGTCAGGTTGGATAATCGTCCAACCGAAGTAAGTCGGCTTTCTCCACCGGTACCTTCGAATAAGAAATCAGGGTGTAGGTTAGCGGCGACAGTGTCGCCACGGTCAATACCGGTGTCAGCGAAATGAATTAAGAAGCTTTGAAAATCTGTTCCACTAGATGCGCCAGGAAATATAGCGTTAAACCAAGAAAGGTAGCCTGGCCCGTTGGATACACAGGCCGTGTCCCCGTCAGGGTCACATGGTAGCGCTGAACCATCCTGTACAATTTGATTTGATAGTATTCGACCTTGACGCTCATCACCGACAGACTTTGGATAGTAACGTTCGATGCTTACTAGACCAGGTAAACGTGCAAAGTCATTAATTGAAGCAGGGTCTATTGTTATCCTTAGGACGCTAAAATCACCTTGTCGATATGGTTTGTGAATAACGGTTAGTGCTTTTCTAAGTGCTTCATCTAAAACGGCACGAACTTCTTTGTGTCGGTAAAAGCGTAAATTCACAATTAGACTAGAGTTGGTTGTTGATTGAAGAGATTTGCTTATGCGATAAGCGGGGTGATATGGGGTGATGAATTGTACCAAGGAACTGAACTTATTGCTGTTATTAAAACGCTCTAGTTGATTCAGGTTAATCCAAACAAGGTATGCATTTTTTGGAAGCGAATCAACGATTTTCATCCCAAAATCTTTACTTAGTTGTTCACGCCATTGAGATAGAATAGGGCCGGAAAATTGTATGATATAAAGTTGCTTATCATAATTTCTTAATGACGTGCTTTTTAGTGGTTCATTAATTTGGGGCGGCTTTATAGAAGTATCAATTCTCCCTGTATTCAGGTAAAGCATGTTATGTTCGTTGTCGATTTTTAAATTGTTTTTAACTTCATTGGGGATTGAACTTAACTCTTCGTTAGTAAGAATGTATAAATAGTCCTCAGCGTAATTTATCTTACGTGCTTTTGTGTTATCCAATTGCTCGATAGCAATTTTGTTTTTTTTCGATACAATGATCTTATTTAGTGCGGACGGTATGGGTTTCTGTGTTTTATGAGTGGCAAGAGGTTGAGATTTTTTTATTCCTTGATGTGTCTCGAATACCTGCTTGTTATTATTGCCATTGGCTGTTGGTTTATCCATTGCATTTACAGATGGACAGGCTATAAAAAACAAGTGCAGCATTGTTATCATGACGCGCTGACCAAATAATACTAAATTAGTCATAGTGGCATTCTCTATTCTTAAGCAATTTCTTTTTCATAGACAACTTATGGCACCACTACAAACGGCGTAATGGCGCCAATAAATAAATTGCTATCGATTATTGGCCCATTCATTAGCCACATCCGCACTGCGCCGGTGGTGTTGTTCTGCCAAACAATATCAGTCATGTTATCGCCATCATAATCACCGTGACCACGTAACATCCAGTTGGTGTCAGCAAAGGTTCCAACAAAGGCGTTCGTTGTGAAGGCGCTGTTTTGCATGGGCCATAAACGCATTCCCCCATTGTTGCTGTTCTGCCAAAGAATGTCATCCGAACCGTCAGCATTGTAATCAGCCACATTCTGCACCGTCCATTCCACGGGGAAGACAGCGACAAATTGATTGGCTTGAAGAGTCGGACCGTTCATCTCCCACACACGCACGGCACCATTACTGGTGTTTCTAAACAAAATATCATCCGTGCCGTCGTTGTTAAAATCACCAAACCCAGACGTGGTCCAGTTAGTATCGCCGAAGGTGCCAATAAAAGTATTACTCGTCAGCGTATTCGCCGCCATTTGCCAAACGCGGATATCCGAGTTAGTTGTGTTGCGCCAAACAATGTCTTGTTGATTGTCATTATTCACATCAGCGAGCCCGCGGATTTCCCAATTGCTAGGCAGGCTACCGATAAAGGTATTTGATTCTAAGGTCCCGTTATTAATAAGCCACAACCGTACCGCGCCCGTATCAGCGCGGTGCCATAAGATGTCTGCTTGGTTATCATTATTAAAATCACCGACTGCAATAAGTGACCATGGGTTACCTTGTGTGCTGACGCTAATGTCAGATAGGACCGTTCCGCCGTTCATCAGCCAGATACGCACTGCGCCGGTCGATGCATCGAGCCATATGACATCGGCATTACCGTCTGCATTGGTATCGGCCATTTCCGCTATTTTGAAGTTCGTACCCAATGCGCCTGAGAAGGTGTTCGCAGTAATACTGCCACCATTCATTTGCCAGATACGGACGCCGCCGGTGTCACCACGATAGAGCGGGATGTCTGATATGACATCCGCGTTGAAGTCGTTAATCGCCTCTACCGGTGCAATCGAATCATTGTCCGTAATCGTCAGCAATGTGCTATTAACAACGCCTAACTTCGCACCACCACTTGCATTACTTAAATCAACTTGGATGTCTTCGTCGGTTTCAACATCAGTATCATTGACAATAGTGATACCGCAGTCCTTGCTCGTTACATCAGCATTGGCCCAGTTAAGCAACGTGCCTGCTCCCAGACTGGTGTAATCATCACCACTGGTTGCGGTAGTCGCGATAGTACTATCGTTTGTAAAACAGTTAACCGAAACAGCACCGACACTACCGCCAGTACGTGTAACCATCTGTGTTGCTGTGCCCACCGCTTCATCGACACTCGAAGAAGCCGTGCTGAAATCTAAAAATCCTGGGTTAATCAACGCACCGGTTGCTGCACTGGCATCGGTACCTGCCGTTTGTTCTTCAAGATTAGTAAAGCCATCGCCGTCGGCATCACCATTTGCACCGTTATCACCGGTCGCATCGAATGGATCTAAACCATTGGCAAGTTCAAAAGTATCAGTCAGGGTGTCGTTGTCATCATCTAAATCACAAGCGTCGCCAGCGCCGTCGCCATCAAAATCAAGTTGATTGCTGTTAGCAAGACTTGGGCAGTTGTCAGTCATATCGGGGACGCCGTCACCATCGGTATCGGGGGCGGGGTTAACAGTAATGGAGAACGTCTCTGTACCGCCTGATGTTGCGCCATAGCCGTCGGTGACGGTGAACTGAAATGAATCAGTCAGTGTATTACTGCCGTCGTGGGTATATTGAATGAAGCCATCAGATAAATCTTGTTGGGTGAAGGTGTTATTTGTAGAAGAACTTAACGTTAAATCGGTATTGGTGTTAGTTAGTGTGCCATTGGCAACATCGGCGGCAATGATATAAGTGATCTTATCTTGACTGATGTCTGAGTTAGGTATTTGTAAGTTGGTAAGGTTAAGCGTTGATGCTGCGTTGTTGTCGATGATTAATGAGGTGTTTGTTAGGTTGAGAACAGCATTGTAAACAACAAGGGCGAAATCTTGTTCTTTTGCAGCAGCATTTAAGCTTACTGCCCCATCGTCAACTCTACTAGGAGTAACTTTTATAAAGAAATTTGTATTTGCTGGTATTGATGGTAACCAAATGCTTTCGGTATTATTGACGTTGTCAATAGGTCCACTTGGCTGTGAGACATCAAGTAAATAGTTGTTGCCATTGTATAGAGTACCACCTGAACAGTCTAAAGCAGTTGAACCGATACAAACACTTAAATCTAGATCGTTGCGAAGGTTAGATGTCGTGGTAAACGCGTTTACAATACTACCGGGAAAGTCCGTCCACACAAGGGTAATTCTAAAGGGGACATTAGATGCTGCGACTTGTCCGTATAAAATATAGTCACGATTAAATATTGTCTCGATATCATTTATATCACCATTAAAGATATGTGATTGATCACGAAATATTCGTGGCGTTAAATCGAGTGCTCTTTCAACGTTAAGTCTTCCCATACCTTGTACATTTGAAGGCAGGTTATCTCCGGTTTGAATGGGATCTCCATCTGGAGTTGCGCCAGGCCGAGGCAAATAAGTTGTTGTGTTCATCAACCATGCTTTTGTCATGGCAGGTGATGGATTTGAATTATTCTTAGTAACATCACTTACGAGATTATTATAAATATCAGCGCTACCTGATTTAAGATCAATAAACCACTGTTGTAATAAACCGGCAGCACCGGAGACGGCGGGTGCTGCAAAACTGGTACCACGGCTAAGCACATAGCGAGTTTGTCCTGCTGTCGGTACAAAACAGGGGGCGGTAGTAAAAGCTGTAGAAGCAGCACCCGAGATGCGAGTTCCCGGTGCAACAAGATCAGGTTTAAAGCGGCCGTCGAGTGTTGGGCCACGGCTGGAGGCATAATAGGTATCGTTTATATTGCTTGAGAATGTGTCACTGACATCAGCAAAATCACAGACGGTGGAGATTGCATTAACATTTGGTCCAATTCCTTCAGTGGCGCCTACTACAATAGTATTCTTTGCTGTTGTCCCATGATTCCATAAAGATGATTTCTGACCGATAGTTTCGCTGCTAGGAGGATCTTGAGCTGGAATATAATTTACACCTGATTGCCAACCATCATTGCCAGTAATAAAAACAATAGTGGCTTGTTGGTTACCTATTGCGCCTCCATCAATAGCATTTGTGGGTCTTGCATCGCGAACGGTGGCATCTAGAGTACTTGAAATGGCGTTATATTGACCAAAAGTGGTTGCAAATGCTTCTCCCCAGCTATTATTAAAAATAGTCGCAGGTGGGCTCATACCATAAGCGGTTGAATACCATGTTTTTAAGTCAGGGTTGGTATAATCAGGATTAAATATTTTGGTGCTGCCGATACGCGCATTTGGTGCTATGCCTAATCCGTAGTGAAAACCCTCCGGGTCCTGAACTTGATTTATGTCAGATCCCACTGGAGCATTATTATAACCGCCAATAATGGATGACACTAACGTGCCATGCCCGACTGTATCCTTATTATTGCTAGACGTACTATTAATGCTAGAACCAGATATTGTGCGTTGATATTTAATTCGGCTTATAGTGCCTGTGCCGCCAACAAGTAAATCTAGAGGAGTACCAGAAGCAAGTGTTGTGCCTTGGTCAATACCTGAATCACCCGCATCTATAGTAAACGTATCGAAACCTGTTGTAGAGCTGCCAAATTTAGAGCTAATCCAATCAAGGTATGCGATAGCGTTAGTGTTGTTGCTCGTCGGAGATAAAGGTGTGCTGCCGTCAATACTATGGCGGTTACGATTTAGTACTGAAATAGCCTGTCGCTCACCACCTATTTTCTCTATACCATTCTCTTGTATGTAATAGACTTCTGGTATTTCAGCGATACTTTTTAGATGCTCTGGTTTTATGATCAGTCGCAAATAAGTAAAATTATCGTTCTCCCATGGAGGTTGTCTAAAATGAGCACCGGATTTTTTTATCTTTTTTATCAGGGTTTGGGCATTCTTCGTGGTTAGAAGTGAGACTGTAATACGTTTTTTATTTCCCTTAAAATTAGCTAGAGTCTTTTCGGTTTTGTATTTTCTAAGATAAGGGCCTATCCACTGGATACCAAGTTCATCCATATTTTCCTTGAGATTATTAATTTTTGCCGAGGTTGTCCAGACGAGTATTCCGTTATGATGTAAATTATCTACGAATGTAATACCGTCGTCTTCGATCAAATAGGATTTCCATTTTTCCTTTACAGGCCCAATAAATTGGACAATAAAGAATTGACTATTATTAGTGTCGGGTAGTATTCGAATAGGAACTTTCGATGTATTAATCGTGGTGTGCCCAAGCTGAATGATGTTTAAGTTTTTCTTGAAACGCAGGCCTTTCTTATGTTTTTGAGGGATGTCTTTATAGGCATCTGCACTTATTATAAATAGTGTTTCGCTCGGGTAAGGCGTGACTCTGATGTTTGGAGTTTTCTTGAAATATTCTATTTGGGATACTTTAGTATTCGCGATAAAGAATTTCACGGGTGCAGCGATGATTTTAGAAGACTCGATGTTTGGCTGCAATCGTGGAGCAGTAATAACTTCGGCTGCAATCCCTACAGAGTTCGTAGATGAAAGTAGGTATATGCATAAGATGGATAAGAGCTTAGTAGGTGCCGAAAAATGGGTGTTTATGAGGCTGAATTTACATTCCATTGTTTTATTCCCTTGCTAAACTAAGCATGTACTACGTTATTCTTAATTACTAATTATTATAGGCTTTATTTTCTCAATCACAAGCGGACTTAAATCTTGTTGAAAAACAACAACTATTTTCTTGTAATGCAATTAATTATTTACAGAGGATATGCATTGTCCCATACGTACAGCATCAGATGAGGTTAAATTTTCCTGCCAATTAATGGCATCTTTAACGAATAACATAATCACAGTTGAACCCATATTAAATCGACCCATTTCTTCGCCACGCTTTAGTTCTACGGTTTGTTTCTCGTAACGCCAAGTTGTGATTTCTTTTCCATACGGTGGGGTTACCATGCCATGCCAGACGGTTTCCATACTGCCAACATTGATTGCACCGACTTGTATTAAAGCGAAAGGGCCAGAAGCTGTGTCAAAAATGTTTATTACGCGTTCATTGATGGCGAATAATCTCGGCACAGTCTCGGCTGTATAAGTATTGACGCTATAAAGTTTTCCTGGCACATAGGTCATTTCACGTAAGCTAGCATCGACTGGCATGTGAATACGGTGATAATCACGTGGTGAGAGGTAAATGCAGCAAAAATGGCCATCAATAAAATTGCTTGCCAAGGTTGCTGAACCACCAAGTAGTGCAGTTAAATCATAATCATGGTGCTTCGCTTGCAAGAGAGTACTGCCGTGGATCTGGCCAATCTGGCTGATGGTGCCATCTACGGGGCTACAAATACCTTGTTCGCAAACAGGTCTGGTTTCCTGACGTAGTGCCCGAGTAAAGAAGCTATTGAAGTCTTTATAAGCTTCTGGTTCAGGTTCTACGGCAAGACTCATGTCAACATTAAACCGTTTAATAAACCAGTTAATACTCCAATTCTTAAACCAAGGGGTTTGTATGCGAGTGAGTTTATAAATAAGTCGAGATAAACCATGTTGTGGAATAATACGTATAAAAAAGTTAGTTATAAAAGACATAATTTTTTTGGTTGTTATTTTTTTACAATAAATTGAGTTGTCGTAGAAAGCCCATTTTTAAATTTGAACGTAATGTCTACTTTTTCTCCAGCATGGAGTGGTTTTACGGGATTAAATAACATCAGGTGTAATCCGCCCGGCTTAAAATCAACAGGTTTATCGTGAGGAATAGTTATCGACGGAAAATAAAACATTTTGAATGCTCCATTTTCTTCTACTGTTTTGTGAAACTCAATTGACTTGAAAGCAGCACTGGATGCTTCAACGAGCGTTAGCTCGGTTGTTTGATTGTTGATAAAGGTGACATAGCCTGCTTGTACGTGACTGACAGGTGGTGCCTCACGAATCCATGCGTTCTCCATATCGATCTCGCTAGCAAAGGCGGGCATAGATAAAAACGCAATAAATAATACGAGAAAGGTTAACCTAAGCTTGTACATTAATTTTCCTCATAGAAATGTCGAACTAAGTTAAATTCGCTAATGAGTTTGGCTGGGTCATGTGGACCGGAAAAGAGGGCGTGAAGTTTTCCATCTGGATTAACAAGTAACAGCGCACCACTGTGTTCAACAGCGTAATTAGTCTCATCGGCCGATTTTTTATTTATAAAGTAGGGGATACCAAATTGTTGAGTAAGCGATTCAATTTGCTTATTCGATTCGCCAGTGACGCCAATAAAAGCATTATTGAAATACGGAATATAGCCGGCAAGTTGCTTCACGGTATCACGTTCAGGATCAACAGAAACGAAGATAAACCGTGGTATTTGTTTGTCAGGTTGGTTCTTTTCTAGTGTAATCGCCATTACGTTCATCATGGTCAATGTATTTGGGCACACATCAGGGCAGTTGGTATAACCAAAGAACATGAATGACCAGTTGCCTTTTAATGATGTCCCATTAAATGGCTCGCCATTATGGTCAGTCAACTCAAAGGGCTTAATGTCTCTTGGTGCGCGAAATACAGTTGCACTAAGGTTATCTAGATCGGCGCGGGTGACTCTGCCTTGTTGGTATAGACTATAGCCAACAATAGAAACGATAATGATGACGCCGAGAAATAGAGTCGTGAAAAGTGACTTGCTCATGCCTTACAGCCTACCTATGATGCTAAACGAGGCAGAATAATAGCAGATTTGAGCTGTAAATTTGTTATTTTGTTGTCATAACACTGACAGCTTGCCAATTTTCATCAGGTGGGTTAATTCGGAATTCTTTTATGAGTTTCAGATACATAGCGGCAGTTAGGTCCTGATTGTAATTGTTATACCAGTGTTGAAACACTTTTTCTGCTTTATCCCAGTCACGTCCACGATAATCAATAAGGGCTTGTTGCCAGCTGGTTAAATCAATCGCAAGTTGGCCAGTTACTTTGCCTCGACCAATGACTTCGTGAATAGGGATGGCGAGATCCTTACCCTTAACAATAACGCGGTCGAGTTCGCGACCGTAGAATTGGTTATCCAGTTTTAACCATGTATTGTCAGAAACGATTAATGGCACACCGTAGTATTTCGTTAATCCTTCAAGACGAGCACCTAGGTTGACGTTATCGCCCATGACGGTGTAACTCAGTCTCCGATCTGAACCCATGTTACCGACACGCATTGGGCCACTATTAATCCCAATGCCGATTTCAATATGAGGTAAACCTTTGGCTAACCATCCTTCGCGAAGTTCATTAAGGCGCTCAAGCATAATTAAAGCGCTGTCCGTTGCACGAATGGCATGATCTTGTTGTGGGATTGGTGCTCCCCAAAAGGCCATAATGGCATCACCAATGTATTTGTCTAAGGTGCCATCGGTATCGAATACAATATTTGTCATCGGAGAGAAATATTCATGTAGAAAACGAGTGAGGGCTTCTGCTTCCATGCTTTCCGAAATGGTAGTGAAATTTCGGATATCTGAAAAGAGAACCGTTAAATCTTCTTCAGCACCGTCTAAACTGAGTAATGCAGGGTTTTCTGATACTTGCTCGGTTAGTTGTGGTGAGAGATATAAGCCAAGCGCACCTTTATATAAGCGTTTTTGGCGTTCATCAATAATAAAACGCATGGTTGCCGATAGCCCATAGAGTAGTACGATAAAACTAACGGGCACTGTGATGCTAAAGGTCATTCCCCATTGAACAAACAGCATGCCAACATAAACAAAAAGTAAGCTCGTAAGGCCCAGTACAACGAAAAGAGTTTGAACTGGTTTTAGCCGTGCTGAACTTAGCATAACAATGACAAATAAAATAATGAGTAAAGGAATTTCAACCCACATGGCCCAGAGAGGTTTATAAAAGTTATCACCATTGAGTAAATTAGAAGCACCATATGCAATGAGCTCGGTCCCCCATAATTTACCAACAGGCGTTATATGATAGTCATGTAATAAGTTTGAATCTGAGCCAAAAATAACAAGCTTACCCTTAATCATGGCAGGATCAACCTCACCATTGATTAAATCGTGAGCGCGAAGGATAGGGATTTTTGATTCATTTCTACGATTATAAAAATTGATTTGAATTTCGCCAGCAGGGTCCGCGTAAACCTCGTGCCTTCCGATGCCAAATTTTTCAACTCTCCCATCTTTAAGGGTAAGTTCATAAGCTTTAGTTTTTGAATAAGAACGAACAGCTTCCGAAATAACATTCATTAAATAATAACTTTTGGGGTTATCGCCAGCTGTTTGCAAGCGGTGAAATAATGGGGCTGAGCCGACAGCCCCATACCGATCGTTATTGATCCAAGAAAAGCCCTGACCTTTTGCGCGGATCTGTAATGGCAAGATAGACGTACGGATGCCGTGAATATTTTGGTAAGGGTATATTTTTAACTCACCTTCACCCTTAACAATAACTTTACTTTTTGTCGCGAGTCGAGCCATGTTCGCCGCATATTCTGTACGTTGGCGTTCATTTGAAAATTCAATATTACTCGCTAATATATATATAAGCGTGTAATCAAGTTTTGATAATGAACGTTTTAATTGGCCATCAAAATTAAGTTCTCTTACTAATTTCAGGTAAGTTTCTTGAGACATATCTCCAATATGTTTACCGAGTGACTCCAACACCCAAGGTGCTTGTGGCCATTCAAATATCATATCAATGAGTACGTTACGCGGCTCCATTGAAGCAAGTGTATTAAAAACATCAGCATGTACTTTGCGCGCTAATGGCCAGGTATTCTGTTCGGCAATTAAGTCAGCATCTAGGTTAATGATCACGACATCGGGGTGAGGTTCATCATTTCGAAGTGAAGATAAGGCTATCTGGTAATAACTATCCGGTTTTAAAAGCGTGCCAAAGGCTTTGCGCATAGTTTGGTTGAAATGAAGGCTACTAACGTCAGCTTTATAGGGGAGTGTTCGATAAACCCATGTTTCTACAAAAACATAGAGACCAAGATATATAATCAGTACGGCAGTACTGAGGATTGGGATTGGGTATTTTTTTGCAGACTTTTGCATTAGCCATCCATGGCCAAAAGATTAAAACGAATAAATCAGGTTAATGCCAGTCGTTTCTTGGTCATAAACGAAGTTGGCAAGCGACGAATCAGCATCGTAGTAACGGTAGTAAATTTCATTTCTAAAACTACGATTCCAAACTTTCCCAAGCTTAAAAGAAGTTTCACTATATTTATCGTTGCGAGAAGTGGGGTTTGGTTCGTTATAATCGCGATTTTCTCTACGGTATGAAATGTCTACGTAGGTTGAGTACCAAGGTAATGGGGTAAAAAAGCTTGCACGATATTGATCTGATTCATAGGAAAAGGTACTGGTGTTATCCGTATCATTATCGCGTTTGCGATAATTAAGGGAGATAGACGCGCCTTGGGCAATAATCGGTAGTAAAATACGGTTATTGAATTCAAAGTCGTATTTTTTTGCATCTTGAAGACCGTTTTGCGGGAAAGTGTCATAGGCAATTCGGCCGATTAATGAAACACGATAATTTTTTGTGATTTTTTGGTTATAAGTCAAGATTGCACGGTTGGTCGTAATAAATTCGTCATGACCAAAGCCGACTAATTCACGTTCAACAGCAAGTTTTGCATCCCAACCATAGCCAACCATTCCAGCATGTACACCGAATCGCGCTAAATCGATTTCAAAGTTTTTAGAGACGTCTTTATTGTAGAATTGATCAAGTAAAAGTCCCGTACCACCAATATAAAAGCGTTCACCAATTCGGTGGTTATATTGAGCAGAAGCGGTGACGGCCCAACGAAAATCTTTAATGTTTGAAGCATTCACATTAGCCGATTCACCAGGTGCAGATGAAATATTCGTGTCACGTTCATAAGCAACGATAAGTGAGCCGTTAAAACCTCTTGGGCGATACCCGAGCCCAGTCTCTGCCAATGCCAATTCTGCTGATGTTTGGTAAGGGTCGTCAGGGCGTTCAGCAATGCGGCCAAAATATTCGCGTGCACGATTTTCATTTTTAGCAAGACGGTGGCCTTTGGCTGTAATGAAAAGTGTTCGGCTTGAGTCATCACCATTGGCAATTAATCTATCACCCGCTTGTGCGGTGACTTTACCATCCTCAGCTTTGAAGCCGGCAAACATTAGATAGGTAAGGGCGCTTTTATTATTAGGCGCGACGGATAGTGCGCGTTGGAATTTTTTAATGGCTTTCTCATAGTCACCTTTGTTGAAGGCGACAACACCAATGATAAATGGGCGCTGAAAACGGACATCGGAAGCGGGGTTAACCACAGGCTTTTTGTCCGCAGCAAGGGAGATGGGTGTTTGCGCGAAACTAACTAGCACTGCAACTGCACAGATCGTCAATGTTCTGAACATTTTTTTACTTGCCCCTATTCCCGATTACTTTTTTTATTCTTTATTTTATAGTTGGTTACGCTGATAATATAGTGTCATTTATGAAGAATCAATAGTTTAAAAGTATTACTAGATAGATCTAAATGAACGGGATTTATCTGCTTAGGCTATAAGCCTGATGGGATGGACGTTTTAGCTCAAGACTATTTTTGTAGTCAATAAGCTGTATTGGCAGGGGATGGATAGAAATAGGAAAGATTAAGGCTTGATTAGTGATTTAGTCGCAGCCGCTTGATCCATTGCTGCTTTCGCTTCCGGCGGCATGTAATTTTCATCGTGTTTGGCAAGCACCTGATCTGCTCTAAAGATACCAGCAGCATCTAATTTCCCCTGTGTGACAACACCTTGTCCTTCACGGAAAAGATCGGGAAGAATACCTTCATAGGTAACATCGATATCTTTGATGGTGTCGGTGACGGTAAAAGACACTTTAAGGCCTTCTTTATTATGCTGCACACTATTAGCTTTAACCATTCCGCCTAAACGGAAAGTCTGATTGACGGGCGCTTTTCCTGCTTTGATATCAGTAGGCGAATGGAAATATACAATGTTGCCTTTAAATGCATTAAGGATAAGCAAAGTAACAAGGCTTAGCCCAATCACTGCAAGCGTAATAAAACTAATTTTTTTGTGACGAGGTTTCATTTGCGTGCCTTATTTTTTTTTGTCGTGCGCGGAAGGTTCGTAGTGGTAGCCAAAAATTGAGACCAAGAATGACTGTAGCGAGTAAATAACTGCCCCACACATTAAAAGCATATCCACCCATGTTGAAAAATTCGCCCCAATTCATGCGCCTTGCTCCTGTAACCAGCGCGAGTCGGCTTCATTTTCGAGTATTTCTGATCGCATGCGTAGTAAGACAATGCTAACAAAGAAAAGTTTGAAAGCGCCCATCATGACCAGTAGTGGGATCAATATGCTGCTATGAATACGTGGGCCGTCGGCGCGTACCACGGAAGCGGGTTGGTGTAGTGTGTTCCACCATTCTACAGAGTAATGGATGACGGGTAAGTTGATAACGCCGACTAAGACTAAAATGGCGCCAGCGCGTGCGGCGCGGCGCGGGTCATCAATGGCAGACTGTAGCGACATGAAGCCTAAATATAAAAACAGTAGAATTAATTCAGACGTTAAGCGTGCATCCCAGACCCACCATGTGCCCCACATGGGTTTGCCCCATAGTGAACCGGTCAATAAAGCAATTAATGTAAAGGAGGCACCGATTGGGGCAGCAGCAGAGATAAAGGTATCCGTGAGTTTTATTTTCCAAACCATGCCAACGGCAGCTGCACCGGCCATGACAGCGTAAATGAACATCGACATCCATGCGGCAGGCACATGAATAAACATAATACGAACCGTCTCACCTTGTTGGTAATCGGGCGGGGCAACAAATAAACCAAGGTAAAGACCCGCGCCAAGTGTGAGTATGCACAACCACGCAAACCATGGCAGGCATTTACCTGCAAGGGGGTAGAAATACTTGGGGGCAGCATATTTTTGAAATATCATTTTTGCCACTGCTTGTTAAATTGCATATTCATGTCGTTAGTCTATCAGAATCATTCTAATATGTGCCGCTGCTAATCCAAAGATATTCGTAATGAATAACTGCTTATCCAAGGTGCAAAAATAGCGGCAACGATAAGGTAAGCCCCCAATAATGATAATTGCGCATCAGCAGGGAAAGCGTTACTTGTCGCAATAATGGCGCCGGTGGCCAAGATAAGCACAGGGATGTAGAGGGGCAGTATCAGTAGGGCTAAGAGCACGCCACCACCGCGTAGGCCTAAGGTTAGTGCTGCGCCAACTGCGCCAATCAGGCTGAGAATGGGTGTGCCAAGCAATAAAGTGAGCGTGGTATAAATGACCGCATTGAATGGCATATCGAGACTAATAGCAAGCAGAGGACTAATGAACACTAGGGGTAATCCGGTAGTTAGCCAGTGCGAGAAGATTTTGGCGGAGACTAGAACACTCGCAGGCTGTGGTGAGAGCAATAGCTGCTCAAGTGTGCCATCGTGCAATTCATTACTAAATAACCGAGATAGCGACAATAATGTGGCGAGCAGTGCCGCTACCCAAATAACACCGGGTGCGATGGTGCGTAGCATCTCAGGCTCTGGGCCAACGCCTAATGGGAATAAGCTTATGACGATAATAAAAAAAATCAGTGGTGTAATAATGTCATTGCGTTGGCGGTAGGCGAGTATTAATTCGCGTTTTAAAACACGCCGCCAAGCAGAGAACAACGTTACATTGGTGGCCATTTAACTTAGCACCACATTGATACTGACATGGGAAATAAAACGCGCTTCCTGATGCGTTGTAATAATGGCCATGCCATCATTTTCTAAATGTTGAATCAGTTGTTGGCTAAACCATTCAACAGCGGCGACATCCAGTGCTGCTAGCGGCTCATCAAGCACCCAGAGTTTGCTCGGTTCAAGTAACAACCGTGCTAGAGCAACGCGTCGTTGCTGGCCTTGGGATAATAAACGCAGCGGTTTATCACAATCGTGTCCTAAACCAACTTCTTCAAGTGCGGAAAAAATAACCGCGCGGTGTGAAACTTGTCGACAAGAAAGCGCTAGATTTTCTATGGCACTGAGATCACTGTGCATGCCATGACGATGGCCAATGTAAAGTAGGTCTTTATTAAAGTCATCACGGTTTGATTCGATGGATTGATCTTGCCACACAATCTCACCTTCAGCAGGTAAGGTCAGCCCGCTGAGCATGCGAAGTAAGGTCGTTTTGCCGCTGCCATTATTACCACTGACGTGGAGCAGGGCACCGGCTTCTAGTTGGAATGATATATCAGAGAAAAGTTGCTGGCCGCCACGTTCAGCAGCCAGCGCATTAGCTTGTAACATTGTTACTTAACACCGGTTCCAGTCTTGCTGTTAACCATGTCACTGAGATTTGCTTCATCGGTCACGAAGTATGGGTCACCGTGTTCATCAAGATAGAGTTTTTGCATTTCTTCTAAGTTGAATGGACGCGAACCAATCCGACCAAAGACCGCTATTTGGCCACCTGTTTCATCAACCGCACGATCACGTGCTAGACCTTTCGATAACGCTAAGGCAGGTGAGTTAGTGGGTGCTGTTGCAATTAATTCAGGAACAGGCTCAGGACTAAAACCATAGAATCGTGGCTGTGAGTCGGGTGACGTTAACTGCAATACCTTAAGGCCGTTCTTACCATCAGCGACATAACCGATCAGTGATGCATTGGTAGTACCAATTACGATATCACGTGCGTCATTGAGTTGACCATCAGCGGTGTACTTCATGTAGACCTTCGGCTGCTCAGGTTTTTCTACATCAATAATGACGAGACCCTCACTGCCTGCCGCTACATATGCATAGGTACGCGCAACGTAGATACGGTGGCCATCTTTGAGTGGTACGAAAGCATTTTCAACAATTTTAGGTTTAGCAGGATGCGTTACATCAACCACTTTAAAGCCATCATCGTCTGTTACAAATAGGTAACGGAACTGCACAGTTGTAGCACGCGGGTTCTTCATCGGAATCACGTTGAGTAACTTAGGCTTGGTTGGATCACCCATATAGACAACAACGATGCCTTTCGGTGTAGTGATGTAGAAGTTGTTACCAGCAATCGTTAAGTGGCTTGCACCATCTAATACACCATTTTCATTCCACGTTGTTTTACGTTCAAAGAAATTATTACGTGGTTCACCATCAGAGAGGGTATTGATGTCGACAACAATCAAACCTTCTTCTGAGTCTGTAATAAACATGTTGTCATAAATAGGATGCATTTGCTGTTCAAGATTCACTTCTTGCATCATCTTGCTACGACTACGTACTGCATGGATAGGTTGGGTTGTTGGTAAAACAACACAAGTAGCGTTTTTAGATTTAACGCGAGTGTTATGACCTAGAGGGCTAAACGGTGCCGTAATAACACGTTGCGAGAAGCCCTTGTTAGCAATACTCGCGACGTCGTAGGCCTGTGTACCATTTTCACCTTCTGCTACATACAAGTATTCACCACGAAGCTGTAAACAATTTGCTTGTTTAGAATCGTGACGGAACACATATTCCATCTTTTCAGGTAACACGCGGTTATTGTTTAGGTGATCTTTGTACCAGTCAGGGTAGGCATACTTGTGTAAGTAACTACCAATAACGGCTTGTGGTTCTTCCCACTCTGTTACGCGTTGCCCAATGATCTGGTCTTCAGTACCAACCCAAGCGTAGTAACCGACAAAATTCACAAAGTTAGTACCGAGCAATAACAATTGCGACATGATCGCATTGTTGTCTTTTGCTTCAGACAAGTGACAATCAGTACAGGTTTTTGTTTCTGTTTTACGCGTGGTATGTGGGAAGTGTGGCGCAAAGGCTTGTGAACTGAAGCCGCTGGCAGCGACGGGTGGTTGCTGGATGTAAATCAATTCACGGTTAGAGTTGCGTGATGAAAGTACAAGCGCAGAAGAGGAACGCACCGGTGCGATACGACCACCTTTAGCGGGGCCATGTTTACCTAGTTGATACATTTGATCACGAACAACTTGCGGGTTGTACGTCGCGTAGTTGCGCGTCTCACCGCCTTCGTAGTGACCACGTTCTGTTTTCCAGTTAGCTTGAATTGGAAGGTGGCAACCAGCACAACTGGTTGCCCAAGAGCTATGGCAAGTAAAACAGAGCATCTCTTCATTCTTGTGAGCACGGTCTTCTTTGGCGACACCTGCACCCCATTCAAATGTCTTTTTGTTTTTAGACATTAATTTAGAGCGGGCAGATTTTGCATTAAAATCTTTGTGCTTGGGGTTGACGTTATTTTTAACTAACGACATTTCCCATTCACGGTCAGGCCATAACGAGGAGCGTTGAATTAATTTATCATCTCGCCATTCAAAACGTTTTTTGCCTGTAGGGGTACGCAGTAATGATAAATCGTTACCGCCTGGAGGTGCTGCAGGACCAGATGTTTTGAGCGTAGGGTATTCATCCGCCGTACCGTGGCAATCCATACAATCAATTTCAACTGACTGTGCTACTTCACCATAGATGTGCCCATTACCGTGTGCATCTTGCGCAAAGTGACAATCGACACAATGCATACCGACATCAAGGTGAATTGATGACATGTGCACGGCTTTCTTCGCCCACTTAGGATCTTTTTCTGAAACAATGTTGCCATCGGCATCAAGCATGTTGCCTTTACGATCGCGTTTAAAAATGGCGCGGAAGTTCCAACCATGACCGTGATAATCAGCAAACTGAGTATCACTAAGATTTTCATTATTATCCCAAACTTTTTCTAAGAATTCGCGATCACCCCATTTACCACGGATAGCCGCTTCTTCTGGATTGTGTTTGTTAATTTCATGAATTTCAGACGCCGTAGGGTACTTTTGTTCTTTTGGCCACATATGTGGTGCATCCGATTCATAATCCCACATGGTGTAGCCCATGTAGCTATTTACGAACACATTGGGTTGGTGCATGTGACAGTTCATACACAACGAAGTTGGTATCGCACGGGAGAATTCATGTTTGATCGGATGACCAGATTCATCTTTATCAATGGTTGGATCAACCGTTTGGGTTTTACCTTTGTGTCCAAACTCTGCGTAAGGACCAGAGTGGCGTGGGTCACGATCATTGGCATAAACGACATGACAAGATGAACAACCAGAAGAGCGAAAATCACCCGGGCCATCATTGGTGCCAAGGAACCAGAGGAACGGATCGTTCAAACGGGTTTTAGTTATGTTCAGTACCGGTACAGAAATACGCTGACCCGTACCAGGGCCACGGTTAGATTGTTTGATGTCTGGACGGCCAGGCTCTTCTAGTTGTTGTATACGACCGAGGCTATTTGGCAAACCCGTTTCAGGGAATAAGTTAACAATGTTTCGACCACCACGCTCAAAGACGCGGAAGATATCGCCAGGTGGAGTGGTTTCCCATGCGGGTAGTGGGAATAATTGTGCTAATGCGCCTTTAGCTTCCATTTCAGGTGTCGGTTTAACGGGAGCTACCAGTGATGCGGGCTCACCATCTCGAGTATAAGCTTCGCCAAGGATGTATCGTTTAAAAGGTAGGATGCCATTGTTATAGGAGCCGCCACCCCAAAGCATGATGCCGGTTGCCATCATGCTGCGTTCACTGGCTTGAATTATCGGTAAGTGACAGGCACCACAGGCTTCACGGGCGACACGTAGATCACCCGGGTTAACAAAACGAACATATTCAGGGCTTTCGTTATTTAATAATGTGAAACTAATTTCAGGGTTGGCACTGCTTGGATAATTCCATGTTTTTGGGAAACGTGGTTGTACGTGACCCTTATCAAATGCAGCGCGGTAGGCAGTGTCACCTTTTTTGGTATTGCTTGGTTTTTCAATCGTTGCGTCACCACCATGACAGTCAGTACAACCAAGTACGACTGAAGGGCTGGCATGCATGGTTTTGCGATCAGTCTCTGTATGGCAAGTAATACAACCTGCGCTTTTAGGGTCTGCTTGTTCCCAGGTTTGGTGTTTCGGTGCATCGGGCGTAGCAGCATATTTAATATCACGCGGCTTTTCTAAGTCAGACGCGGATGCAAAAATGCTGGCCATGCAAAGCAGGCTGATGGTAAGCAAAGATTGTTTCATCACAGTTTATAATTCCATCTTGTGTTTCATGCTAATAAGTTAGCAAAATATTAGCGAGAATTGAGTAAGAGGTTTCATCGCCATACAATTCTTTAAAGCCGTCGCCTGGGAGTAATGCAGCACCAGAAAGTCTAAAGATTACGTTCTGTGTAAAGAATGGACGGTAGATAGCTGACACAGATAAATCCCAACCGATGTCATTATCAATACTGCCTACCTGGCGATAGGCTTCTAACGATGAGGTGTTCGCAAAACCAAGTTTGTTAGCATTGAGTGAGACGCGCCATTCTGGGCTGATGTCGAAATCAGCGCCGACACCAATGAGTGTTGTACCTGGGTTAAGGAAATTAGATTGGCCTTGTTCTTTTGAGGTACGCAGCGAATTTAAAACACCGTTTCTGGCAGAGAGGGCAACACCGCCACCACCAATGTTTGCAACAGGCTGACGAATCCAGAAGCTGGTATCTGCACCTGCGATTTGTGGGTTCTCAAAGATAGCATCGAAACCTTGTGAGCGGTTATCAAAGGGATCTTTATCACCACTGGCATAAAGGCCAGAGAGTCGTAACCGAATCCAATCAAAGTCCATGGATGCTTCAGCGGCAACAAAAAATGCATCAATACGTGTTTTACCATTAAAGAAGGCGTTACGCTCTTCGTTACCGGTTGCGTAGTAATAAGATGTCGTTAAATTCACACGGCCTAAGTGACCATCACCATTGTAACCAATGTAGGTCACATCATAGTTACGTGGGCGGCCATCACCGAGTGGCGCAGGGCGTGCCAAGAAACCATTGGAATCAAAAAATAATCCGTCGTCACCTTCGCGGTTGCGGTTATGGACAATAGTTGCCTGCGACGTATAACCGATAACAGGGAAATCTTGTTTGTAAATATTGGCAATAAATACATCGTCATCGCGTAATGCTTTAGTGGTGTCATTCAGACCACTATTAAGATCCTTGTCTATGCGTCTGAACCATGCCAGGTTGTATTGGTAAAAGTTGTTATCACGGTTACCAAATAAGCGGATACCGAACTGCTGATCTTGAAACAAGAAGCCGCGAAAATCTGTATTGAACGGTTGAATACCAATACGAACGGAATCAAAGTCATACCGATCAGATACATTACGTAAATGCTTGTCCCAGAATAATTCTTGTACGCCAACATGATAATCTTTACGTGTATTACCGCGACTCGGTTTTACGTTAAGTACGCGATCTTCATCAACTTCAACTCTGTTGTAGTTAAAGGCAAGTGTTAAGCGAAATTCATGATCAGGTGGCTTAAAAGAAGTGTCACCTTTATAGAGTACAAAACCTGTGATTAATGTTTCACTAAAAACGGTTTGATCGCGACCGCCAAAAACATCGAGTGCACCCGCTGAACGACTAGTGGCTGGTGAAACAGGTGTTGGGAGTTTACGTGGTTCATAAACGGTATCTGAAATAATATTAGCACTGAAGAACCAGTCTTTTGTGCCAAGGATCGGCCGATCGCCTTTCAGGGTGTTTTGATTGTATGGATCAAACCAACGTTCATTAACGCCGATGGCTTCAACAATACGATAGCGATCAGGTACTGGCACGATAGGGTGAGGCAAGTTAGGGTTTGAAATCGCAATAGGGCGAAGATCGGTATTTCTATTTGGATCTACTTGCGTCGGTGCAGGTCGATCGGGTTTGCGTTCTGCACCAGGGCGGCGTCGATCAGCATCCGCTAGAATGAGTTCGTCTACAGGTTCTTGGTAAGCCCATGGACTAGCTGGTTCTTCATTGAGTGCCTGATCAGTGCTTAAACTAAAACCAGATTCACGTATGCCGTATTCATTGTATTGATCTGCCGCTGCGACAACCGTATCGCTACTATCGGCGGTTGCTGTAAAAGGATTGAGCACATCTTGGTCGGGTATTATTAACGGTTTATCGGTAGATGCTCGTTTTTGGGTATCGCTCGTTGCATAGTGAAGCGTAGAACTTAAGGTCATGCTACCCGTTGCAGTAGTCAAAGGCTTTTTAACATCACCTTTTGTTGAGTAGCTCAGTGGCGCGTTTAGCTTCATGCTACCTAGTTGTTTGTTTGCACGTTTACTGGTTGAGTAATTCAGTATAGATGCAAGCTTTAGGCTGCCTTGGTGTGGTGAGCCAGTCTCTGCCGCATTAGCTAATGCAAGATTGGCAGACAAAGTCATAACCAGACATAAAGTGCTATGTGAGCTGAAAGTTTTCATAATTATAATCCGTCACAGACCATGTTTGAGGAGCTACCAATGAACGGGTTTTGTGGGCACTGAACGTAACGCAATGCTTGTCCAGGAAAACCAGTGGGCGTTACGGTATCGGCGCGTATTGCTTTAGGTGCATTGCCAAGAATTGCGCCACTGCCGATTCCGTTAGCCATCCCTAAGGCGACACTGGCACGGTTAGTACCAAGGAAAGAAATCATGTCATCTTGTTCGATACCATCACCTGAAACACCGATACCACCAATCAATACGCCATTACGGTAAATGGGCACAGAACCAGGGAAAATCTGAATACCATTGGCTAAACGCGGTGTACCGATTTGCGTGCAGTCAGTTATGTTCGTACCGGCTGCAAGGTGGTTAACGAGTTCGTTGTAAACCAAATCGAGTTGCAGGCCGACAGAGAATGGGCTCCAGAGATCCGTCGCTGGGTTATTAGCAAAGGGTTTACTCAATGGGCCGTTATTAGGTAGCGCAACTAAGTCATTGCCATCCGGATAGAAAGGTCGAGATAAATTACCACCTGAACGATCGGCAAAGGCAATACCATTTGCAAGCGCGGTATTGTCACCAAGGAATGTTCTTACCGCGCCGACGTAGTCCGAGATGGAGGAAACGTAGGGCAGGGTATTGTTGGCATCTGCTGTTGCAAGTAACACAGCACCTGCATCGGTACTACTAAAGAAGGTTGCGGTACGTGCTTTTTGTAAAGAAACGTCAGTCCCGAACAGCGGTGCATCACGTGTGCGAGCGATACCAACAATAACGCCTGCAGAATCGACAACAGTAACGGTAACTCGCGCCTGACTATCAAGTGGTCGACGAATTTGAGCGCGGGCTTGGTTGGCTACGCCGAGTGCACTGCGTATTAATTGCGTGACTTCGGCTGCTGTTAATTCATTGCCGCCTATGACGGTACCGGTTGTCGGTGGGTAACGATTAGTCCCTGCACCATCGGTTAAAACAAAAGCATCTAGGCCTGGAAATAAGGTTGCATCAATTGCATCGGCAGGTCGAACACCTGAGTTTGCAGCGCCAAAGGTAGAACCAGCAAGGATGCCACCAGATGCATCAAAATAGTTAGGAACTGTGTCCGAATCTACTAAGTTACCAACCACACCGCCTGTAATGGCTGAAAATGCTGGTGCCGCTGATGGATTACTTAGCAGGTCACCACTATCGACATCTGAATAACGCAGCGAACGACCGTCAACAGTGATGCGATTAGCTTGTCTATCCACGGGCGGCGCAAAGCCAAACTGGCCTGCAATCGCAATTAACTCATCAACGTTGCTGTCCTCGTCAAGGATGTTTCTATCTAAGCCATAAATACCGTCAGCGATCACGCCAATACCACCAACTGGATGGCCATTCTTATAAATAGGGAAACCGCCTGGGTCGGCTGATAAACCAAGTGGCGAGCGGTTTGGTCCAACGCCGATGGCCGTTCCTGCGCCATCTGTAACAAGATCACTGCAGGGAAGTTGACTGAACTGCACGCCAAACAATGGTCCGCCGGGTAAGCCTGTTTCATGTGGACTGAAATGCTCTTGCACAATATGGCTCGCAGTCCGGGTGCTAAATGCATTACCTTCTGACGCTAAGTACGATCCCGTTATTGATTTGGCAATCGCCGCAAAGGTACTTGGCAAAATGGAAACGTTTTCAAGTCCTGATGTGCCATTAACCAAGCCAGATTGAATAGTAAAGGTTGTTGCGGCACCGTTCATTTGGAAAACGGCGAGTACGTTACCAACACGATCAGTGACAGCAATCGTTGCATTAACACCGCGTGCTTGTGCTTCCTGTACCGCGCGCGAAATAATTGTACCAACATCCGCAACGGTTAAATTGGCTGGAGAATTCGTGGCACAAAAACCGGTACAGCCAGAATCAAAGTTAGAGCCTTGGGCTGCTGCATTACCTTTGCTTCCACCACCACCGCCACCACAGGCTGTAATGAGTGTTAAGCTAGCTAACAGCAGTATGCTTCGTGTGATATTTGTTACATTCACGGGTACTTTCCTCTGATAAATCTTTTATTGTTACTTAATCGGTTTTTCCATTCGTTTTGCTGTTGCCGATTTTTTAGTTCTTGCCGGCATGTCTTTGCGATCACCTAATAGGAAATCTTCAGCGATATGGAAACCATGACAATCAACACAGGTTGACTGTACTTTGTTGTGTGCTTTCTCAGTGCCTGCATGACATTGCTGGCAATTATCAATGGCTGGAATGAGGACGTCGCCACTTTCTTCAGACTTGGTCGCGTCATGACAATCAGTACATTGCATGGTTTCGTGTTTTTTGTGTACAAAGCGTGCTTTTGGTAGCCATGTATCGGCAAGACGAACTGGCGCAATTTCCCATTTAGGTGAATCACTATTATCGACTTTCGAAACGCCATGACAGGTTGCACAAACGCGATCTTCAAATAAGTCTTCACCAACACTCATGGCTTTTTGTTTAGCCCATAAGAAGGCATCTTTACGTTCTTTCGGTGTAATGCGTTGGCCAGGACGGCGGCGGTTGCGCACGATAGCAGGCGCATCAATGTCATCATAGCCACCCTTTAATGCAACATTGCCGTAGTACTCAGTGAGGGTGTAAAGGATATGTTCCAAATTACCATGCGGCACGATACGTTGAGGAATGTCAGCTTCAAATTCAAGGCTATGACACTCAGCACAATGTTGCTTCATGTTAATCGGTTTCATGCCAATGCCACCTGGTTCTGGGGAATGACAATCGGCACAAACCATCACGCGTGAACCACCTGGCGCATCAACGCCTTCAACCGATAAATGTTTATCGTGCGGGAACTTCAAGTTTGAAGTTTCTTTGGGATTTTCTTTAAGGACTTCGCGTGCTGTGCTGAATTTTTTAGCCGCGGCGTCGTAACGGAACATGGTTGCGCTGAAATCAGGATGGCTGTTACCAAAATCTTGTACATTTTTTAAATCGGTACCGGTTTTGCTGTCGAGATCTTTATGGCAATCTCCGCATAAACCTTCATCACGGCGAACTAAACCATCGCGGCCGTTGTGTTCTTTATGGCAGGTGGCACAGCGCGTTTCATTTAACCCTGAAAGCTCAAAGAATAATGGGTCAGCGTGTGTGTGCGTTTCTGTATGACAGGTAACACAAGCGGTATCACGAACAGTCTCAAATGCTTTTTGGTGACATGCTTTACAGTCATTCGCAAAGAACGTGTGTGCGGATTCAAATTCACCTGATTTCCATGCAACGTCAGCCGTAATAGGCGCGTCTTTAAATAGATCGCGAACCTCATCAGAGAAAAATGCCGCGATAGGTAATGCAAGAAAAAGCAGGGCGATAATCGAAAAGAATACCCATGACCAACGGCGACGGCTAAAACCGGTAGCGGCAAGGGTGGTAACTGAACGTTGCTTTAGTTTCTCGAGATCATCACCGAGCTGGCGAACCAGCTCAACAGTAATTTCGAGATCTTTACCTTCCTCAGCAGAAAGAATTTCAATGTCGTAAGGACCAACAGCAATGATGTCACCACTGTTTAGACGAGCACTTTGAGTAATGTCGTTGTTAACACGAATGTCCGAGCCTGACTCGGCCTCTATGTAATAGCGGCCTTGGCGGTCGTGCACGGTTGCATGATGTAAAGAAGTACGAAAGTCAGATAAATAGAGTTCATTTTCGGTACTTCGCCCAATACGAATACTCGCCCCAGAGATGATGTCGTCTTTGTGGGTGACGCCGCCGCGGGACTTACGTGTTAGAAAACTGACATTACACTGCATGACTGGGCCTACCAATAAAAGAAAATTGAAACGACATGTGCTATGAGCGCGGCGAGTAATGCAAATGATAGCGGTACATGGAAGTACAACCAGATATCCATCATCGCTTTGTATTGCACATCACGGCGAGCACGTTGAACAAGTTCACATTTTTTACCAAGTAAAGTCATTAGTCGACTGGCATCGTCAGCCATTTCTCTTGGTAGCGTTTGTTTAAGTTCGTTAACTCTATCGGAAGCGGCTTGGGTTGCGCAGTTTTGAACCCGGCCAGATAGTTGTTGGCGTAGTGAACCACCAATGATTGTGTTTTCACATGAGTTCAATACGCATTTATTAATTTCATCCGTTAGTTGAGAGGATGACTCACGGCATTCGCGGTCAAGCTCAGACATTTCGATGAGCATACGTTCCAGTGTGTTACCTCGACGATTCTTTGTCATTAGTTCGGGGTAACGCAAGTAAGCAAAAACGCCAAAGATGCCACTAAAGATAACAATAAACATGAGTACATAGGCCAGCGTGTGGAGATTCCAGCCTACTTGGAAACCGGCATGTAAGGTGGCGATAACGATCAGGGCTAAACCAAGATAAACATGTGCAGACAACCAGCCTTCAACTTTGCCCATAGATGATTTGTAAGAACGTTTACGGATGCCAAACCACATCAGTAATAGAATTAAAAAGGCACCAAGGCCACCAAGGGTGTAACCCAACCAGGTACCGCCATTGGGTCCGTCGACAGGGGCGTGGATAGCGTAAGCAACCACCGACGCAATGATTAACAACATACTTAATTTAAAGTAACGATAACCACTGTATACAAAAAGTGACTGATGCATCATTGCTAAAGTATCCTAATAATTTTCAAGGTTAGTAACAGACATAAACTCGCCTGGGTTAACGCGAATAGCGGCGCCTGTTGGACATGCTCTTACACAAGAAGGCCCACCTGAGATGTCTTTACACATGTCACATTTCACAGCCATCTTTTTCGCATCAGGATCTTTTTTCGCTTGCTTAAGATTACTGCCACCTGGTGCTAAACCTGCGCCGGTGAGTAACCAAGATACTAAGTTGGTTTTGTGTTTTTCCGAAACCATTGCCATTTGAATCACGCCGTATGGACAATTACGTTGGCAGTTACCGCAGCCAATACAATTGTTGGCGATATAAACTTCACCGTTCTCAGCACGATGAATCGCATCAGGTGGACAGTCCTGCATACAATGAGGATGTTCACAATGACGGCAAGAGGTCGGCACGTGAATAGAAGCAAAGGTTGGACCGGCTTCGCGATCAAGTCGAGATGTACCGAAATGCGTTTCGGCACAAGCCTTTTCACAGTTGTCACAACGCACGCAAAGAGATTCGTCAATTAACAAAACGTCAGTTGCTTCGCCAAGGCCTTGTTCAACGAGGAAGCTGATAATCGTACCTGAGTCGCTATTGTCTTCCATTTGCACGTTGACTTGCTTACGACTATCAATGACGTCTTGAACACGTTTGCGTACATCTTCGTCTTCATCAGCAAGTTTACGGAAAGCATCGCCATCAAGGCAGATAGTCTCAGTTGCAACCGCCGCACGAATGGTAGCGGAACGATGATTATCACCGAACAAGGCCATCTCACCAACATAATTACCAGCAGGCAAATAAGATAAAACAACATCTTTACCGCCGACCTTTTTAGAAACAGTTAGCGAGCCGACGCGGACTAAATGCAATGTATCGCCTTCGTCACCTTCGTTGAAAAGGACTTCGCCAGCTTTAAAGGTTTTTAACGTTGCGGTACTAAGAACAGACTGTAATTTTTCAACAGGTGTATTAGGTGCAATCTTCGCTTGCAGTGCGCGCATTAAGAAAGCTTCATCAATGACACGTTTAACTGATTCAACTGAGCTGATGGTTTTGTTCATGGAGCGGCGCGGTGTTTCAACTAACACACAGTTTCTACCGGCAAGAATCGTTGCGGAACGACGATGGCCAGAAATCAAACTCATTTCACCAAAGAAGGCACCCTTATTTAAAGAGATACGTTGACTAGGATCTTTGGGGTTGATTTGCACATGCACTTCACCGCTGACGATTGAATAGAAAGTATTAGTAAAGTCATTGCGTTCGAAAATAACTTCACCTTCAGCTGGAGTGCGCATATCACTATCGATCATGAACTCACGTAATTGCAAAGCGGTAAGACCGGATAACAATGGTACGTTGTTGGTGATCATATCAAGCACATCGTTAACCGACATGTTGTCATGGCGTGCGCTGTAGCGGCGGAATTTTTCTTTTAGCAGTGGTTCATCTGCTGGTTCAACAGCATTGCCTTCAATGAACTCGATGACTTCATAGCCTTGGTTCATCGCAGATTTAATTAATGGGTAACCGGCTAATGCACCAACAATGTATAAGCCAGAAACATTTGATTCATACTCGTTGGTAAGCGCAGGCACTGCAGCGGGGTCATCACTTGGAAATTCAATACCACAGGATTGCACAAAACGGCGTGGCGCAATGGCGCCAAGGCGGGCAATAATTCGATGACAGTTAACTTCCGCTTCACCATTTTTGGTCGCTAAAACAATTTTACCTGTTTCGCCAGATCCCAACGGTGTATCGAATTTTTCTACACGTACTGTATTTGAGTGGTAGTAGGGGACGATGACGCCAGTATCGATGGCTTTATTAATTGCGTCTTCATTACCTTGTTTGGCGCGTGAAAACTCATCTTTACGATTAACGATGATAACCGTGTTTTGTTTCGTTAATGCGATGGCATTCTCAATGGCTGCATCACCTGCGCCAATTACGACAATGGTTTCATCTGCATATTCATCGGGGTCGTCGAGCTGGTATTGGACCATATCGAGGTCTTCACCTTCGACACCGAGTTTGCGCAAGTTACCCTGTAAGCCGATACCCAATACAACGTACTCAGCGGTAATGGTCTCACCCGATTTTGTTTTAAGGGTGAAATCGCCTTTTGAACCACTGATTTCGATGACTTCTGCATTGTGCTTAACGTTAGTGTTGTGGCCAGTAACCTGGGTATTCCAAACTTCAAGAATGTGTTCGCGTGTGCCAGCGGCAAAATCGAGGGGGCTTCGTAGAGGCAATACTTGAGGTTCGGCCATGACGTGCTTGCCTTTCTGATACTTAAAAATGGTATCAGATAGGTGGTCAGTACTTTCTAATAACACATGCGAAAGACCGAGTTCTGCGGCATGTGAGGCGGCACTCATGCCACCAGGTCCTGAACCGACGATGGCGATTTTGAAATCAGCCATTTATTCCCCCTAAAAATAAACTACTTAGTGTAGTTGGATCGATATTATTTCCAGGAAAAGCGTTATCCATCAATAAGTTGTTAATGATGCAGAACCATTCCCTGGGTCTGGAAAGCCTTGCTCGATTATTATTGAGCATTTTTAATGTTTTTGGCTGAACCAGATGAATTATTTATTTTTGTTCCATGCGCTCTTTATCGCAGGGTTGAATACATTACAGCAGGTTAGATGAACGATCAATGAGCTTTGAGCCAAGACTCGAAATTACTAAATATTCTTACGTGTAGAATATTTCTAAAGAGATTAGACTGCCGATGTTGTTTATGGCATTTTCCTGCATAATTCCATCAATTAATGCAGGTAAACCTGAGAAGAATAACAAGAGTGTTTCAAGTACAATAATGACTTCAGCAATTAAAACACACAAAAACAATAGTTTACGGCTAGCAGGGAAGGTGCAATGCAAGGTTTTATAGATAATTATCTGATTGAGTTTGGGCATCTGGCTGCTTTCACCGCATTGATTTTGACAATGGTTCAGGCTGCGGCACCTTGGTTATCTGGGCGTTTGCAGTCGCCTGCTTTGGCGCGTAGTGGCGTCATGGCAAGTTATATCGTATTGATTTTAATGACAATTGGTGGTGCTACGCTCATTCATGCCTTTGTGACGAGCGACTTTACGGTCAAATATGTGGCATCGCATTCGAATACTGAGCTACCTCTCTTATATAAGGTTACGGCACTCTGGGGTGGACATGAGGGCTCTCTGTACCTTTGGGCCTGGATATTATCGGCCTTTACAGCAATCCTTGCTATTCAGGGTAAGCGATTGTTTCCATTAAGATTACCTGTCATGCTGAGCGTTCAAGCATGCTTACTACTGGGTTTTCTTGGCCTAATTTTGTTCCTTTCCAACCCCTTTGATCGGCTTTTGCCGGGTGCGATAGAGGGAAGTGATCTGAATCCTCTATTGCAAGATCCTGGCATGGCGTTCCATCCACCGATGCTGTATTTCGGTTATGTTGGTTTTTCTATTCCATTTGCCTTTGCGATGACGGCGATGTTGACGCGTTGGGAAACCACGCTTTGGATTGGCTTAATCCGTCGTTGGACATTGTTTGCGTGGACCATGCTAACTGTCGGCATTATGTTAGGTGGCTGGTGGGCCTATTATGAACTCGGTTGGGGTGGTTACTGGGCATGGGATCCAGTTGAAAATGCTTCCTTCATGCCTTGGCTACTCGGCACTGCACTGGTGCATTCGATTACGGTGCAGGAAAACCGTCGCATGTTACAGAGCTGGAATTTGTTCCTAGCTATTACTACGTTTTCACTGTCATTGCTTGGCACTTTCTTAGTGCGTTCAGGCGTGTTGTCGTCGGTACATGCCTTTGCCGTTGATCCGGGGCGTGGTGTTTATATCTTGCTCTTTATGGTTACCGTGTTAGTTGTTGCTTTTGGTTTATTTATAGCGAAAGGACGTGTTGAATCAGAGAAGGAGGCAATCACGTCTTTAGCTTCGCGTGAAATGTTGTTTGTATTTAATAACGTACTTTTTAGTGTGCTTTGTTTAAGTGTACTCATTGCTACCTTGTACCCATTAGCGTTAGATGCGTTAGGGGAAAAAATCACAATTGGTGTGCCTTATTTTAATAGCGTAATGATACCGTTGTTTTTCCTTGTCATCTTTCTCATGGGTATCGCCCCTGCAACACCCTGGCGGCAAGTAAACCTTGCTCGATTGTGGTCGCGACTTTGGTTGCCAACGGTATTAGGTTTTAGCGCGCTTATTGCAATGTATGTCTGGGACAGTCAGGCACATTGGTTTGCTTTTGTCGGTACAGGTTTAGTGGCCTTTGTCTTGTTTGCAATGTTGGTCGATTTTATTCGCAATGCACGCCGTCGTGCGAAACAACAAAGTGTCAATATACTTAGTGCGTGGTTGCAATTGGTAAAACGTAATCGTCGTTACTACGGCGGTATGTTTGTTCATTTGGGTATTTTAGTGATTGCGATTGGCATGATTGGTTCCGGTATATTTCGTAGTGAACAAGTTGTGTTAATGGCCAAAGGTGATGTGATCGAAATCGGCGGCGAGAAACTTCGTTTTGATGGCGTTAAGCAATTCCGCAAAGATAACTATATTGCTTTACAAGGTCAGTTTGCCTTACTTGGTACCGACTTTGTTATACAACCAGAACGCCGCAAGTACCCAGTACAGGAAGCACCCACAACGGAATCAGGTATCCATTCAAATTGGGCGCGTGATGTCTATGTTGTGATTGGTGAAATTGTTGGTGGCCGATATTCTGTGCATGCCTATGTGAACCCTTTGGTTGAATGGATTTGGTACGGTGGGTTTATTATTGTATTTGGTATTGGTTGGTCTTTTTCTCAAGGCTTACGCGACAAACGTATTCGCACACCAGCGGCTCTATCTCAAGGTAAGATGGCATGATGAGGAATGTCTGGTGGGTAATCTTTCCCGTACTGATTTTATTGTTTGGCTTGTTGGCCTACGGCTTAACCACTAATCCAAAGCATATTCCGTCGCCACTAATTGGTAAGCCATTTCCAGCCCTGCAAGGGAAAGATCTTAATGGCACCGATGTAACCTTGGGTGTGGTTGATGGTAAACCAACGATCGTTAATGTATGGGCATCGTGGTGCGGCGCATGTCGGACTGAGCATAATGTTTTACTACGTGGTGCACGCCGCTATGGCGATAGTATTTCGTTAGTAGCGATTAATTATAAAGATGAACTGCCCAATGCGCGTCGTTGGTTAAGTAGCTTAGGCGATCCATATCAATGGTCGTTTCATGATCTTTCTGGTCGTGCTGGTTTGGAGCTGGGAGTTTATGGTGTGCCTGAAACATTTTTTATTAACAAGCAAGGCATTATTGTTGAAAAAATATCGGCACCATTAACAGATGAAATGCTTGCGAATGGCGTCGCCTTAATGAGTAAGTAGGTTGAGTACGGACACATGAATAAAAATATAAAAAATATTCTTACATCAGTTTTATTATTAAGTATCTCATCGTTGGTTTTTTCTGCGGGGATAAGTGAAGACCCGCTTGAACGGAAGGTGTTGGATATTGCCGCTAAGTTGCGGTGTACTGTTTGCCAGAATCAACCTGTAGCAGAATCAAATTCAGATCTCGCTAAAGATATGCGTGCTGCGATCAAAGAAAAATTGCAGCAAGGGCAGAGCGAAAAAGAGATCATTCAATTTTTTGTGGATCGTTTTGGCGATTATGTTTTGTTGTCGCCACCAAAAACAGGCAATGGTTTGGTTGTTTGGTTGTTTCCACCAATATTGCTGTTGTTCACTTTTTTCGCTGTCGTCATGATAATGAGATCACGCAGCGCTAAAGCAGAAATTACACCGCCATCAGCATTGAGTAAAGCAGACCAAGAACGTATTCGTCGTGCTCGCAATGAAAGTAATAAATCAGGAGAAGATGAATAATGTTAGTGCTTGTTATTGCCTCAATACTGCTGTTTGCAATCTGTGCATGGTTCCTTGCAAAACCATTTCGCCAACCAGTGGGTGCTGAAGAAAATGCAGCCCAGCTTCGTCAATATTTGTTATCACGTGATCGTATCCTTCGCCAGCTAGAACAGTTTGAGTCGCAAGCTGAGGAAGGCATACTTGAGTCGACAGTTGCGTCAGATGAAATACTACGTTTGGAAACAGAATTAGCAACAGTGCTTAAGCATCTTGAAACTCTCGAAGTTGCGGCCGAGGCAGCACCATTAAACCCGCAAGGACGTTTGCAATGGTGGTTGGCGATGGCTGTATTCTCCTTATTAGTTCCGCTTGTTGTATTAATTTCTTATAGCAGTTGGCAAGCCGATACCTTGTTTAAATTGGCCGGTGTGAATAGTGATGGCGCAAGCAGCATGACACGCACTGCGCAGACACAAGCATTCCCACCAGAAGTATTAGAAATGGTCGCGCGTTTAGAAAAACGCATGGATGACACACCTAATGATGGCGAAGGCTGGAAACGTTTGGGTCGAGCATACACCGTGATGGGGCGTCAAGCTGAAGCCGTGAAGGCTTATGGTAAGGCCGCTGCTCTTTTGCCTGACGATGCTGAAATACAAGCGGCGTTACAAACATTGCAAGGTACTTCTGCAAATAGCGCATCAGCTCAAACGCCGCAAGCATTTCCGCCTCAAGTGTTAGCGATGGTTGCACAACTTGAAAAACGGCTCTCTGAGTCACCAGAAGATGGTGAAGGCTGGAAACGTCTAGGACGCGCTTATACTGTAATGCAACGATACGGTGAAGCCGTTTCTGCCTACACATCAGCAGCAGAGTTGTTACCTAATGACCCTGTTATACAACAAGCATTACAGCAATTAGCACAGATTGCAGCTAAAGGTGGACAGCATGAAAATACTGAAATGGTGGATAACAAGGGTCGAGCTGCTCATCCGCCGTTACCTGAAGGTTCGCTAGAAAATATTATTAAACTGGAAAAATCAGTTGCAGCTGACCCTGAAAACGCGATTGCTTGGACCGAACTAGCGAAAGCTTATTCAGACATTAATCGTAAAGAAGACGCTATTCGTGCTTTTGCTAAAGCACATGAGCTACGTCAGGATAGCGCCTTAATTCTCTCGATGTACGCGGAAGAAGTCTTTAACGCCAATCCACGTGATCCAGATGGAAGGGCGTTGATGCTGTATACCAAGCTTAATAAACTATCACCTAAGAACCCAGACGGCCTCTGGTTTCTTGGTTTAGCCTCTTACAGTGAAGGTAATTTAGGACGAACAATCGAGCTTTGGAATCAGTTATTAGCGGTGTTACCACCAGACAGCGAGGGCTATGCGAGCGTTCGACAGGCATTGTCGAGGGTTGAGATACTTTTAAATAAAGACAAATAGTTTCATAATGGGGTAATTATTGCCTTTGGGTCGGCAGGGGGTTGATCCAAAATAATCAAAAAAATAGGCATTTCCCTTTTAGGGGATAAGATAACAATAAGGGATTTAGGTATGAAGGCGTTTTTCTCTCGTAGTTTATTGTTGGTTGGATTGATATTCAGCCTATCAAGCGTGTCTGCAGATGAGGCAACAATACCGCAGTATTCAAAAGATAAGCATCTGGGTGTTGGGAGTTGTTCTAACAGCACCTGTCATGGCTCAATTCAGTCTTGGAAGAAATCCAATATTTTACAAAATGAATACATCACCTGGACCAAAGAAGATAATCACTCTCGAAAAGCTTACAGTGTTCTAACCAATAAATTATCAAAACGAATTGTGCGTAATCTAGGTTTAAAAGATCCTGCACACGAAGCGAAAATTTGTCTGGATTGTCATGCTGATAATGTGCCGACAGATGTACGAGGCGAGCGATTTGATATAGCAGATGGTGTCGGTTGTGAAGCTTGTCATGGTGGTTCGGAGCGCTGGATTGAATCTCACACTTCAAGTAATACTACGCATGAAGAAAATATAAAAAATGGTTTGTATCCAACGGACGATCCCGTTGCTCGTGCGACACTCTGTTACTCCTGCCATTTTGGTGACAGTAACAAATTAGTCACGCATCGAATTATGGGCGCTGGGCATCCAAGAATTCGTTTTGAACTCGATACCTTTACCGCAACGCAACCAGCGCATTACGAAATTGATGAAGATTATCGTAAACGCAAACCAGTTTTTTCTGGCGTAAAAATATGGGCCATAGGTCAAGCTATCGGCATGCGAACAAATTTGGATTTATTGATGGATCCAAAGCGCGGTCGCGATGGTATATTTCCTGAATTAGTTTTATTTGATTGCCATGCTTGTCACAAATCAATGGATAAGGCCAGTTGGCGAGCGCGTTCAAGCACAGGCTTACCACCTGGCGTAGTTCGCTTTAATGACGCCAATTTTATTATGCTGCGCCACATCGTCAAAGTAGTTGATGCTGGTTTAGGTGAGAAGTTACGCACCGAAACGCGTGCATTACACCGTTCAGTTATTAATGGCAATGCAGCCGTTAAACGTGCGGCCATTGCGGTACGTGCGACAACGGAAAAATCGATTAAGAAAATTGCTAAACATGATTTTTCTAATGCTGATATTGTAGCCATTCTTAAAAGCATTATTGCTGAAGGTTTGAAAGGCGAACTCCGTGACTATGCATCGGCCGAACAAACGATGATGGCCGCTAACAATGTAGTGGTTGTTTTAGATAATACCAAGGCGATTAGTGAAGCTCAGCTTAATGTGCTAAATAAAGCGTTAGATAAAATGTTTGAAGTAACTAAGAGCGATAAAGTTTATAACCCTGGTAAATTTAGTGCGGCACTTAAATCTTTAAAGAGTGCAATTCCTAAAATTTAACCTAAAAAAATATTTAAAAAAAGGGAGTGCTTTGCATTCCCTTTTTTTATGTGAAATTTACAAATACATACTACCTATTGCCTGTTTTAGAGCTGAGGACGAAGATCGTTATCTAATTCGTAGTCTCGAGGAGTGTTTGTCAGTGGGCAAATAAAATGCAGAGACACGGCGGTTAATTGTAAGTCGGTCTTAAAATCTTGCTCATGAGAATAGAGTCGGTCGCCAAGAATAGCAAAGCCAGCGCTAGATAAATGTTTACGAATTTGATGCTTTCGGCCTGTTTCGATATCAATACTAACAAGTGAACATTCGCGATCTACAGAGTATTTTAGAAGGCGCACATGACTGATAGCAGGCTTGTCATCAATAGGTGTGTCTAAGGTTAGAGCTTTAGGTGATGCAGGAAAACAACCATGCACAATGGCTTCATAACGTTTGCTGATTGTGCGTAGTTGAAATAGTTGAGTTAGGGCTTTGGTTGCATATTTTGTATGAGCCACCAAGATTAATCCTGTCGCAGCACGGTCGAGACGGTGCACTATAAAGGCAGGGCGCTCAGGCTCTAGGTGTTGAGATGCCCAACGCGTGATTGTGCAGTGATCGCTCCATTTGCTCCCCTGAGATAGCAAACCACAGGGCTTGTACCAAACGCTATAATCTTTTTCGTCAGCAATCAATATTGCTTTTGGTGGTTCGGTGGCAAGCACCACAGGGTTGTAATAGAGGTGTAATGTATCACCAATATTGAGTTTACGACTGGCACGACGAAGCCGTTGTGTATGGTCTTTGCGGGTTAACCATACTGCGCCTTTCGCCATGGTTTGTTTGATTATTTGTTTAGAAAGGTTTGTGGACGTGCTTAACCAATCGACTGCGGATAAGTCAGATTCGTTAATATCAATATGTCGCTCTATGACATCATCCTGCATGGTGTTTATTGATTTCTCATCAGCCTTTAGTAAAGCTTGTTTAGGTTAAGAGGAATGAGTATAAAAACCCAATGATTGCGCAAGCAACAATAACCTGAACGATACCTAGTTTAAATCTAAACAGCGCAATAAAAGCTAGCACACCGATTATCGCGGAGACCCAATCAAAGTAAGCATCTGTGCCATTAGGCCAGAGCACGTGAATAGCAAAGAACACTGCTAAGTTTAGTATTACGCCAACCACAGCGGCAGTAATACCGGTGAGTGGTGCGGTAAATTTCAAATCACCACGCGTTGCTTCAACGGCAGGACCACCAACTAAAATAAATAGGAAGGAAGGCAAAAAAGTAAATAGGGCAGCAATGCATGCACCGGCAACACCGGCGAGTAAAAGTCCTTCCGGACCAAATACTTCTTTAGTCCAACCGCCGACAAAGCCAACAAATGAAACAACCATAATAAGTGGACCAGGTGTGGTTTCGCCCAGTGCTAGCCCATCAATCATTTGTGTGCCTGTTAACCAAGCGTATTGTTCGACACCCCCTTGATAAACGTAGGGTAGTACGGCGTATGCACCGCCAAAGGTAACCAATGCGGCCTTGGTAAAGAACCAACCCATCTGAGTGAGCGTTCCTTCCCAACCATAAACGCTTGCTAATGCCGCCATGCAGCCTGCCCAGATACCTAGGCCAATCAAAAAGAAACGAATGACTCGTCCCCAGTTGAATTTAGCGTGTTCAGGAATGGGTGTGTCGTCATCGATCAGTGCAGGACCATAGCTATCCTTGCCGCTGCCGTGATGACCGCCAGCCTTAAATTCATTGGGTGCGACACGTGAACCTAAATAACCGATTAAGCCAGCCACTAAGACGATGTAAGGAAAGGGAACATCAAAGGTATATATGGCGATAAATGCGAGTAATGCCATAAAGCGTAAAGAGTTTGTTTTGAGTGCTTTAGAGCCAATTCGGTAGGCAGCAAATACGACGATGGCTGTGACGGCAGGTTTTATTCCGTATAAAACACCGGCGATAGCGGGGACGTCACCGTAACTTAGGTATATCCATGTGAGCGTAATAAGGATAAACAGAGAGGGGATAACAAAGAGTACCCCCGCAATAATACCGCCCCATACGCCATGCATTAGCCAGCCTATATAGGTGGCAAGCTGTTGAGCTTCTGGCCCAGGCAAGACCATAGTGTAGTTGAGCGCATGTAGAAATCGCTGCTCTGAAATCCAGCGACGTTTTTCGACCAGCTCTTGGTGCATCATACTTATTTGTCCGGCAGGACCACCAAAACTGATAAAACCTAATTTAAGCCAATATAAAAAAGCTTGCCAAAACGAGACGCTTTCAGGTTTATCTAGTACTGTAGTTGGGCTGGATGGCATGTTTTTTTGGTTCCAGATTTTATTGTTAGCGTGTTGAGGTGAGACTAGATTATATGTTTTAGTTGTTTATTGTGATACCGGCTCAAACTTAGTAGCGCAATGATAGCACCAAGCAGCGCAAGCCACATGTCGGACTGGGTATCCCAAATGTAACCTTGTGTGCCGAGGAATGATTCGGCAGCTTCATCCGAAACGAGGGCAACCCACCATTCAATTAATTCATAGAAAGCACTAAAGGCTAGTGCAAAGCAAACAATAAAGAAATTTCGCCACTGTACGCCATTGATGATATTTTTACGCAAAACAATTTCACGGGTAATCATGGCTGGAACAAAGCCCTGTGCAAAATGACCCACTTTGTCGTAGTTATTTCGAGATGAGCCCATTAGTTCCTGCAAGGTGTCAAATAAAGGCACGTCTGCATAAGTGTAATGACCGCCAATCATTAAAATAACTGAATGGATTAGGATTAAGCCATAAATAAGTGGCGTTAAGCGGAAGCTATTATAAGTCGCAATAATAACAATAAGCCCTATGATTGCCGGGGCAACCTCAAGTAACCAGGTGAGTTGATCTTTAGGGTTGATGCCAGACCAAATTAATGTGGCAGTGAAGATGGCTAACCATAGATATTTGATTGTACAACCCTCTTGCTTGTTATTCTTCTCTTATTTCTATATCAGGCTCGAGATTTAGTCGACCATCCTTTTCTAAAATGCCTATTGACTCTCCATTGGCACTGGATACAAATATAACGGGTTCTTGAAAGAGTGGGTGTCGTATGTATTCTAAACGCCAGCCAAAACCTTCTATCTTATGAAGCTCAGCAATCTGAGCCGCATTGAGATAGTTGACGACATTGTCTGGTATAGGTTGTTTACCTGTTCGCTTTTCATCATCCATGTCAGTTCCACTTTACCTAAGAAAAAATGCTGTCACCTGATGAAATACCGCTACCACCAAGTTCAATGGTTAATTTAACATTACCTGGTAAATCGGCGTTAGCCATTGCTTCCTCGATAGTTATTTTACCTTCTTTATGCAGGCGAATGAGGTCATCTTCAAATGAAACGAGCTCACTGTTAATCTTCTTACCTAAGATTTCCTTAATGGTATTAATTTCGCCTTCACGTATGGTTTTACGAATATTTGAAGTGTTGATAAGAATTTCAAGTGCGGGTATTAATTTCCCATCTACGCCAACCACTAGCCGCTGTGCAATAACAGCGCGTAATGATAGTGAAAGATCCATGTAAAGCTGTTCACGTGCAGACTCTGGAAAAAAGTTTACAATCCGTTGCATGGCTTGTTCGGTGTTGGTTGCATGTAAAGTGGTTAAACAGAGATGTCCTGTATCGGCATAGGAAATTGCATGCTTCATGGTTTCTCGATCACGCACTTCACCAATTAAAATAGCATCTGGTGCCTCACGTACCGCGTGTCGAAGGGCGTCGCCATAAGATTTTGTGTCGAGTCCTATTTCACGTTGGTTAACGATAGATTTTTGATGGTGGTAAATAAATTCAATCGGGTCTTCAAGCGTTAGGATATGACCGGTTATATTATGATTTCTGTAGTCGAGCATCGAAGCCAGGGTTGTTGATTTACCCGAGCCAGTAGAGCCTGCAACAATAATCAGCCCACGCTTTTCCATAACAAGCTGACTAAGTACTTTTGGTAGCCCAAGATCTTCAATGGCAGGTACTTGCCACTTGATGTAGCGGATAACCATCGAGACTTCACCGCGTTGTTTAAACAAGTTGATTCGAAATCGGCCTACATCATTCACTGAATAAGCCATATCTAACTCAAATGTTTCTTCGAATTTTTTAATGTGTTCTTCAGTTAAAATCGCATAAGCAAGTTTCTTAACCTGACCTGGCGGGAAGGGTGTTTCACCGATAGGGCTTGTTATCCCTTCGACCTTGATATTGACAGGTGCACCAGTCGTGAAAAAGATATCAGATGCTTTCTTTTGCACCATGATCTCGAGGTATGTATTTATGTCCATATTGATCAGACTCTTAATTAATTATGATTAATACTAGTAGAGATTATGACTTTGTACCATTATTTGCGGGCTAAGTAGACCGTATTTGATGATTCGCCACCTGTATAAGGGTTTGCGAAATTAATAATATGCGATTCGGTGGATTTGAAAACAGAATCAAGCAATTTTATAAATTTATCGTCAGGGGGATCATCTGACCACATCCCGAAAACGCCACCAGGACGAAGTTTGTTTGCCATGCTTTGTAAGGCTAATGGTGTATAAAATTGACTATTTTGCGGGTTAAGCCAATAACTGGGCGTGTGGTCAATGTCGAGTAATATGGCATGCACTAATTTTGAGCTATCTTCCGGGTAGAAACCATTATCATTTGACGAGGCAATGGCAAAGAAATCACCGTGTATTAGCTCACAGCGTGAATCATTATTAAGTGTGCTACCGAGTGGAACAATACTGCGTTGGTGCCAATCTATCACGGGTTGCATGACATCGATGACTTTCAGGGATTTTACATTTGGGTTTTCTAATGCGGCAACGGCGGTATAACCAAGGCCAAGTCCGCCCACAACAATATCCCAATCTTTACCTTGAAGTGCGGCAAGGCCTATCGTTGAAAGTTGTATTTCGGCTTCGGGGAACAAACTCGACATAAGAAATTCATCGCCAAGTTTCACTTCATAGATAATTTTTCCATCCAAACGAGGTTCAGCACGCCGTCTTAGACTAATTTCACCATGTGTGGTCTGCTGGTAGTCTAGTTCTTCAAAATCTAATGACATGTATACCTACTGTTGTGATGCTATTTTGTAGTCATTACAAAAACACCGTTCCAATCTTTGGGTGTATTCTTTTTAAGCGCATGACAACGATCAATGTATTTCTGCGAAAGCTTATCATTAGGGTTTGCATGTAAGGCGTCACCGAATAATTTGATAGAACGATCCCAGTCTCCATTTCGGTAAGACTCACGAGCTTCACTGAAATATCCAACCACATCCATCATGTTGGGAAAACTTTCAGGGGTGTAATAGTCGAGTACTTCAAAAACACGTACCGGTTTTGTTTTACCTTTAACAACAACATCATCAATATCACGTATTCGATAGGTGCCACGTAATTTTTCTTGTGTATTTCCGCTGATAAGAATACGCGCAGAGTATTCTTTACAGGCAGACTCTAGTCGTGCAGCAAGGTTGACGCCATCACCAATCATGGTGAGATCTTTGAACTTCGGTGAACCGATTTCACCACAAACAACATCATCAGTGTTTAAGCCAAGTCCCATGTCGACAGGCTTGAGTCTACTTTTAGCGCGTTCTTTATTCCAGTCAAAAACTGAACGAATCATTGCGATGCCGGCTCGTAAAGCACGATCTTCATCATCATCGTGTGCAATTGGTGTTCCAAACGCCGCCATGATGGCATCACCAATAAATTTATCGATCATGCCTTCTTCTTTACTGATGCAGTCGTACATGCGAGTAAAGTATTCATTTAAAAAGGATACGGTTCCTTTGGCGCCCAATTCTTCAGTCAGCGTGGTGAACCCACGAATGTCAGAGAATAAGACGGTAGGACGAGCAACATAGCCTTGAGATAGCGATTCTTGATCGTCCATTAATTGATCCGCTAACCTTGGATCAATATACCGAGACATAGTGGCTTTCATACGTTTTTCAGAGCTAACGTCTTCAACCATGACCATGCTACCCAGCTTCTCTCCATCACTGCTGTTAAGTGGAAGTAGGGTGATGTTGACAGATAAGGTCACCTTACCAAAAACCAGTTCTGCATCCATAATGAGATCAGAGGTTTGAGATTCAACCAGCTTCTGAATCCGTTTTGTGAGCCACTCATTTTCTTCAGTCAGAAAATCGCCGATGGGGTGTTCACAAAAGTCATCCATTTCAACATTAAATATTTTTGATACGGCACTGTTACAAGTAACAATGGCACTTTTTTCATCGAGCGTGATTACACCATTAGACATACTGTCTAACATGCTTTCACTGTAGTTCTTCATGTTTTGAACATCGTTAAAGAGTTTGGCATTCTCTAACGCGATAGAAACTTGTGCGGTGAATGCTTTCAGGCGAGCTTCATCTTCACTATTAAACGCACCACCACGTTTATTGAGCATTTGCGTCACACCAATGACTTTGCCGTTTTTATTGACTAACGGTACACATAAAATAGAACGGGTAAAGAAGCCTGTTTGTTTATCAAAAGAGGGGTTAAAGCGTAAATCCGCATAAGCATGGGGCATATTAATACTTTCGCCGGAGGCAAAAACGGCACCGGCTATGCCTAAATGGTTAGGGAACCTAATCTCGGTTGCACCAATACCTTCACCGATTTGTGAAAACAATTCATTAGTTTTTTCATCATTGACAAAAAGCGTGGAGCGTTCAGCATTTAACATGCGCGTGGCTTCACTCATCACTTTCTGTAATAAAATTCCTAGGTCAATTTCAGAGGTAATGTCTGCTACGATGTCTAAAAACTCTAACTCTTGTTCACGTGATTTTTGCATCTTCTCAGATGTTTGTCGGTTTTTTAGTACAGCCGCCGCTTGTAAGGACATAGACTCAATTAGTTCGATGTCCTCATCAGTGAATTTCCCATGGCATTTGTTGAGTGCTTGGCAAACACCGATAATTTCGTCGTTAACTGTTTTGATAGGGACACAGATAATACTTTTAGTTTCGTATCCTGTTTGTTGATCCGTTTCTTGGTTGAAGCGTTCATCCGAGTAGGCATCATGAATAATTATTTTTTCGCCGGTGGTAAAAACATGACCGGCGATGCCCTTATTATTGATAATACGAATTGTATGCTGACGATTGCCAAGTGCAACGCGCGAATAGAGTTCACCTGTTTCCTTATCATTAAGAAAAATGGTGCCACGATCAGCATCGAGCTCTTGAGTCGTTAATTGCACGAGTGTTTCAAGCACACCGTCAAGCGTGTCATGTTTAGCCATGCTTCGGCTGACGTTAACCAACAGTTCAGCGTGGCGGAGGCGTTTTCGCTCATCATCACTTAGCGGACGCGTATCGTCTTTAACTTTCTTAGTGGTTTTTTTATTTGTCATGATATGCCAATCTTTTAGTTTTTATTGCTCAGTTTCAATTTTGTCACGTAATTCTTGAATTGTGTTATGCAGTTGCTCGCGTTCACTATTAAAATGTGCTGTTTCTTTCGCGAGTTGCTCGTTACTACTTAAACGTAAATGTTCAAGCTCCTCACGAAGCGAACCGATGGTTCTTTCTAACTGCTGCATAATGGCACTGTCATCAGCGATGGTATCCTGTTTGTCGCGTTTATGGTCAAGAGACATGCCTTCCATTTCCTCACGAAGTGATGAAGCTGTTTTTTTAAGTTGAGCGATCTCTGCTTGGCCATCTGCAACAGCATCTTGAATTTTTCTCGTTGTTTCATTGTTAATAAATTCAATTTCTTCGCGAATTGCTGCAATTGTTTCGACAAGCTGTGCATTTTCACTGTTCGCATCAGCAACAGCATCTCGAATTCGGGTGTCAACGTTGTGATTAACTTCTTCAAGTTCATCACGCATAGCACTAACACTGTCTTTGAGATGGTTATTCTCACGCTGGCATTCGTTTAGCAATTTTTCTAGTGTAGCTTTATCCATCTTTTGCACTTAGCTCAACGTCGCCATTCATCAATGAGTGAGGCCACCAATGCGGTCCAACCAGTCTGGTGTGAGGCGCCTAAACCAGTACCTTTGTCACCATGGAAATATTCAAAGAATAAAATATTATCTTTCCAAAGCGGATCAGTCTGGAATTTTTCAACGTCACCGAACACTGGGCGACGTCCTTGCTTATCTTTGGTGAAAATATTAATCATGCCATTAGCAAGACGCTCTGCCATGTCACCGGCGGTGACTTCTTTGCCATCATCCATTTTTATTTTGAGCAAATCGCCGTAAGCCCTGTCTAGCTTACGGAGTGACTCAATCATTAAGAAGCTAGTTGGGAACCAGATTGGGCCACGCCAGTTTGAGTTACCACCTTTCAGTTTACAAATAGCTTCACCTGCCTCATAACCGACGGTATTTTCACCAAGCACAAAAGGGTGTTCTTCATGATGCTTAGATAAACTCCGCAGACCAAAATCGGACATAAATTCATTTTCATCCCACATGCGCATGAGAATACGTTTCAGTTGCTCCTCATTGACAATGGTTAGAATATGAGTGTCAGCTGTTTTGGTTTTAACACGGTTACAAACATGCTGCACGACGTCTTGGCGGTTATTTACAAACCAGTCGAAGTTAGACGTGAAATCATTAAACGCATTAATTTTTTTGCGTTCAAGTCGCTCAACGGCAAACAGCGGGATTAACCCGACTAATGAGCGTACCCGTAGCTTATGGAAGCTTTCATCAGGGTAACGTAGCACATCGTAGAAGAACCCATCTTCTTCATCCCATAAATTATAATTGCGGTTGCCCATTTGTTTCATGGCAGCACCCACATAGATATAGTGCTGGAAGTATTTCGTCGCCAAGCCTTCGTAAACAGGGTTGTCCTTCGCTAACTCTAAGGCAATGCGCATTAGGTTAAGACAAAACATGCCCATCCAGCCGGTCGCATCCGATTGTTCAAGTGTAGCACCACCGGGTAATTCTTCAGAGCGATCAAACACTGTGATGTTATCTAGGCCGAGGAAACCGCCTTCAAAAACATTATTGCCTTCAGAGTCGACTTTATTAATCCACCATGCAAAGTTGATTAACAGTTTATGAAAACATTTTTGTAAAAATGCCCGGTCTGGTTTACCGCTTCGGCGTTTATCCATATTGTAAACACGCCAAACTGCCCAAGCATGTACAGGCGGATTTAGATCTGAGAATTCCCATTCGTAAGCGGGTATCTGTCCATTCGGATGTTGGAATTGTTCAAACAACATTAGCCAAAGTTGGTCTTTGGCGAATTCAGGATCAATCAGGGTGATTGGAACAGTATGAAAGGCCAAGTCCCATGCCGCGAACCAAGGGTATTCCCACTTGTCTGGCATAGAAAGAATTCGCATGGAGTTTAAATGCCGCCAATGACTATTGCGTATTTTTTTACGCGACTCTGATGGTGGCATATTACTGTTGTCACCCTCGAGCCAACGTTGCACATCGAAAATGTAATTTTGCTTAGTCCACATTAAGCCGGCAAAGGCTTGACGTTGAATGTTCTTTTCGTCATCACTGGCTTTAGGCGGGTGAACGTCAGTATAAAATTCGTTCGCATCCATTAAGCGCGCTTCAATGATGGCATCGATATCGTCAAGTGGATTCTTAGTTGCCGTGTCTGTAAAGCGTAATTTTAATACGGTACTGCCGCCAGCTTTTACTTTACGGGTAAAATGAATACCTGCTTTGGTACCCGTATTATTACTATTAACAGATTTCTCACCATTTACGATATGGCGATGAAAGGCATCTTTGCTAAATTCGGGGCCATCATCGTTGTCATACAATAGACGTGAGTTGGTTTCATTGTCAGTAAACATCATTTTGCCGTCATCATCAGCGTAGAGATAACGTTTACCTAATTTGTAATTGAAGGGAAGATTTTTTAGTCCGCAAGAATCACTGTCATCGGCTTCAAGATGAACATGTGTTGCTGCCTTGCGGCCTTTCTTAATGACGGGCTCATGAAGCCGCTCATTGCCCCATGCCCAAATATTACGAAACCATAAATTAGGAATTAGGTGAATGTCGGCATCTTCAGGACCGCGATTATGCACAGTAATACGTATCGCGATATCTTCTTCGGATTGTTTAGCGTATTCCATGACTACGTCAAAGTAGCGATCGTCATCAAACACGCCAGTATCAAGCAGCTCGTATTCTTCACCCTGACCACAACGTGATTTATTAACATCGATCAGTTCTTGGTAAGGATATTCAGCTTGTGGGTATTTATAGAGAAACTTCATGTAGCTGTGTGTGGGCGTACTATCTAGATAAAAATAATATTCCTTAACATCTTCGCCATGGTTACCTTCATGTGGAGTGAGGCCAAACAGGCGTTCTTTTAAAATGGGATCGTTACCATTCCATAACGCCAACGAGAAATTCAGCAGTTGGTAGCGGTCACTAATGGCACCAATGCCGTCTTCACCCCAGCGATAAGCTTTACTGCGTGACATATCATGGCTTAAGAAACCCCAAGCATCTCCATCGGCACTGTAATCTTCACGTACTGTGCCCCATGAGCGCTCACTCAAGTACGGCCCCCAGCGTTGCCAGTTGGCTTGTTCGTTTTTAATTTCTTCTAAGCGTTTTTTTTCCTGACTCATGTTGCAACTACCTTGTTATTGCCGACTGCATTGCGCAGGCCCCGGGGCATTTTTGTTATTAAGTTAGTTAACCTAGCTTAGCTGTTGCAATCGGGTTTGTCAGGTCAGTAATTGCCAGTTTATGTCTTCGCCAGCACGGAATGGAATAACGCGCTGTTCAGCGAGGGGATAATGGTCAGGAACCGTCCATTTTTGTTGTTGAAGGGTGATCTGGCCACTATTTCTTGGCAGACCGTAAAAGTCTGGGCCATAGAAGCTGGCAAAGCCCTCAAGTTTATCAAGGGCATTGGCTTTCGCAAATACTTCAGCATAAAGCTCGATAGCTGCGTGGGCGGTGTACATGCCGGCACAACCACAGCTAGATTCTTTCGCCCCTTGAGGATGAGGCGCACTGTCTGTGCCAAGGAAGAATTTAGGATTTCCACTGGTGGCGGCAAATGTCAGCGCTTCGCGATGTGCTTCACGTTTAAGAATTGGCAGACAATAATGATGCGGGCGCATGCCACCGGCAAACATAGCATTACGGTTCATCAACAAATGATGGGCGGTAATCGTAGCGGCCACATTAGCATTGGTATTGAGAATAAAATCCACCGCATCCCGCGTTGTTATATGTTCCAGCACAACTTTGAGCTTAGGAAACAACCCTAATAGCGGCATGAGCTGATCGTGAATAAAGACCTTTTCGCGATCGAACACATCCACATTTGGATCGGTGACTTCTCCATGTATAAGGAGTGGCAGGCCAGTTTCCTGCATTGCCTGGATTGCTGCTTTAGGTTTACGAAAATCAGTGACACCTGAATCAGCGTTGGTGGTTGCGCCAGAAGGATAGAGCTTCACTGCGTAGACATGCTCACAATCAGCGGCTTTATGAATTTCTTCAGCCGTGGTGTTATCGGTTAAATACAGTGTCATCAATGGCTTAAAGCTAGTGTCGGCAGGTAACGCAGCTAAAATTTGCTCACGATATGTCAGCGCCATTTCCACCGTGGTAATCGGCGATTTAAGATTCGGCATAATAATCGCGCGGCCAAATTGGCGGGCAGTGTGGCCAATAACGCTTGCCATGGCATCGCCATCGCGTACGTGTAAGTGCCAATCATCGGGCTGTGTCAGGGTTAATGTTTGCATAGCGCTTTCTTGTGTTGTTGTGAGGTAATTATGCCACGAAGACGAGGATTTGTCTGATCGGTGATATGGGCTAGTCCGCGTTTAATCGAAGAAGATCACGTTTTTACTTTCCAAGAGCCCTTTGGTGGTTTAGCCTGACCATACTATTAAATTAAATACACACATGGGGAAAGAGAGCCGTGATGGATAGATGTGGCAAGGTTGTCGGAAAACGTGGTCTGTCGCCGATTATTGTATTGGGCTCATTGCAAGTTCCTTTAATAATAATCGGGAATAACCGGGAATAATCGGGGGTAGCCCACGTTTTTTTCTTATACTCTCGAATATGATTTTATAAATTTCATAAAAGTCGAAGTGAAATCGGTTTCATAACCAAATCTGTCATTATCTTTTCTATAAATAATATATGTTTTTTTATGGCTTATGCCTTTGTCACAATCTACAGCGGTATAGCTCACGCTTCTAGTTTGTATAGCACCAGGGTTCTGATTGGCCTCAATCAATATCAGCTTATTCGAGCGAGTATCCTTACATACTTTTTCAACCTCATCATCTTGTCTTTCTGGCACAAAGACATCAAAGATCGAATAACCGGAAAGGGTAGCTTTTACTTGCATATTTGCGGCTTTGTAGGATTTTAGCTGTGCAGCCAAATGCTCAACGACTGTTCGTGAAAACCTTTCTTCAGACGTCGAATTAAACTGATAGTCAAAATTACCAGGTTCTACCCAGGATAATAGCGTGACTTTAAAGCGGCCGCTTCGAGGCTTGTTTCTGATTGGTGTGCTACGAGTTGGTGTCGTGCTGCGCTCGGATGATGAGCTGTGTTTAGGTGATGATCTGCCTTCGGGTGATGTGTTCGCAACATGTAAATTTTCTTTATATGCTACCTTACGTTTACTGCGATTCATAAAGTCATTAATTACTTTCGTACTTAGCGCAAAGGCTAGACCTTCTGATTTCCTAATAGATATTGTTATCACCCCGAGTAACTGTTTGGTTTTAAACTGCACGAGTGGGCCACCACTATTTCCAGGATTTACAGCCGCATCTGTTTGAACAACAGAGTGACCATCGATTAAACGCAGCGAACTAATAATGCCTTTAGAAACTGTATAGTCAAGATCTTGTATTATCGGTGAGCCTATCGCAATCACTTCATCTCCTATATTATATTTTTTAGATGACTTTTTGAGGTCAATGAAATTATTCGATGAGAAATTAATATGAAGTAAGGCTAGATCTACCCACTCATCCTGAGTGACTATCGCAGCGTCGAATTTCCCACCACTCTTGGTGACGACCTGAATAGTTTTAGCATTTTTAATGACATGATTATTGGTTAATATTGTACCCTTATTGTCTATGAAAAAACCCGAACCATGACTTTTTGTTTTTATGCTTTTCGTGTTTCTACCATCTGTAATGGTTTTTTCACCTGTTACTACGATAGTAACAACAGACTCAAGTAGCGATTGATATTCAAGATTCGTTGTTACCTTATCAGCAGCTCTTTCTGTAACACGAATATGTTTATCTGTAATACCGGTTTGAAAACTGCTTAGTAATGAATCGGCATTAATCATTTGCTCGGCAATATCTATGAAGGCTCTTTTATATGCGTTATTAAGAGCCACCTGATCATTAACAAATTTTGAATTTTCAATACCCGTTGCAGAAAAGTCACCTAGCCACTCACCACTGCCATAACTTATGCTTACATCTAAATTGACGGTGTATTTACCTGAATAGGTGTCCACAACCGGAGATGATTTCACTCTAATGGAAAAATGAGGGTCGAAAACATTACCTCGACTACCCGCTTGAGAAAAAATCTTGCTAAATATTTCCTGTGAGGTGGCTTTCAATGCCAGTCCATCATTTAACGATCCCTTTCCTTGTGCACCGTTGACAATTATTTTTCTACTACCATCTCCAAGAGGTAGGGTGATTTCAGCTCTGGCATTTATTGGTAAGGCAATCTTGCCGTTTGTCTTGAGTGCCACATCAAGCTCATGAACATCAGAGGTACGTAAGCCGCTGTAACCATGTGTTACACAACCAGATAAACACAACAGAGCAAGAAGGATCGTAATTGCTCGAATAGTTCTATATTGAACCATGGACTTAATCTCTTATAATTTTTATATAATAAAGAGGTAGCAGCTTTTTCCTCCTTTATCTCCACAAAAGTCTAGCAAAATTCCTTTCTATTGTATAATTGGAGGCAGAGTGTAGAGGTTAAGTTTTTTTACCACTGTTTTGAAACAATCGGAGATAGACCACGTTTTCTTACCAATAGTCTTTATGATGATTAGCAATTAGAGGATAGATCACGATAAATACCTACTTAGCTAAGTCATACCTTAAATAAATCGTGGTCTGTCCCCGTAAAGATAGGCGAAGACTAAAAAAATGAAGCCATCTTATTAGATGGCCTCATAAACAAACATTGAATTACTAGGTTTCTTACTTAGCGGCCTTATTTTTTGCTTTTTTGCAATCTTTCACATAGATTTTTATATCTTTCTTATCAGTTAAACCACTTGCTTTGGCTGCTTTTTTACAGCTAACGGGTGTAGCCGCTTTATCTGCTTTGCCTTCAGCCATTGATAATTGCGCCATTCCTAAACTGATCACGGCAGTCATAAGTAATACAGACAATTTTTTCATTCTAATACTTCTCCAATTAGGGGGATGAAAACATGTAATGACACATGCATTGTAGTAGATTAACGCATAAGGCTTTATTAATAGATAACAACATTTTTCAATCATTTCCATCGAAGAAGACCATAAAAGTAATTACTATTTACGGTCACTGGCTCAGGAGATTATTTGGTTAGTTGGCTCATATCAAGTTTCGAACGATGATAAAATTACATACGTATAATAATGAAATGGCTAGTAAAACAGCTAGTTAGCTGTTTTGGCTTGACTTGCTGGCTGCTGCGCTTAGACTGCCCATCCGATATGAAGTCTCACTAAGGAGTTGTATATGAGCGGTGGTTGTTCTTCAAATGATGTTGAGCCGTTTGCCTTGATGGTACTAGGCGACAGTATGACGCCTGAGTTTCAGGATGGAACGATTATTATTGTCGATCAAGCGGCGCCTTGTGGCCCAGGTGCGTACGCGGTAATTGATTATCAGGGAGAGACGACTTTCCGTCAGTATGTAGAGCGCGATGGCAAAAAATTTCTGCACGCATTGAAAGGCGATGAAGACGATATTGAGCTGGTTGACAAGTACACCGTCCGTGGTGTCGTGATACAGCAAAAATTTAAACGCAAGGTGACACATTATGATTGGTCACCTGTTAGCAAACCACACTAATGCCAAACCAAAACCAGCCGATTGATGAATTGGATTCCCTCATCGACTTTATTCGCTGGGGAGCGAGTCGTTTTGTCGAGGCTGATTTGTACTATGGTCATGGCACTAATAATGCCATTGATGATGCGATGGCGTTGGTGTTGTATGCCTTGCACTTGCCATTTGGTATGTCGAGCGAATTGTTCTCTGCAAAACTAACGCGCACAGAAAAACAAACCGTATTGGAACTATTCGAGCAGCGTATTACGCGGCGTGTTCCTGTGCCTTATCTGACCCATGAAGCAGTCTTCGCAGGTTTGACGTTTTATGTTGATGAACGTGTCCTAGTACCACGCTCACCAATTGCAGAACTCATTGAACAAGGTTTTGAACCGTGGGTAGATGCCAATAACATTGAGCATGTACTCGACTTATGTACTGGCAGTGCGTGTATAGCGATTGCTTGTGCGATGGCATTGCCTTACGCGCAGGTAGATGCATCGGACGTTTCAATGGATGCCTTGGCTGTTGCGGATATTAATATACAACGCCACCAACTTGATGGACGGGTGCAAGCGCATCAAGCGGATTTGTTTGATGGCTTGCCCGCGCAACGCTATGACTTGATTGTTAGTAATCCGCCTTATGTTGATGCGGGTGATATGGCGAGTTTGCCAGATGAGTTTCATCATGAACCTGAATTGGGCTTGGCATCAGGTGAAGATGGTTTGGATGCGTGCATGCGCATTTTGGCTGAAGCCGGTGATTGGTTAACCGACGAGGGTGTGTTGATTGTTGAAGTCGGTAATAGCGCGCATGCCTTAGCGATGCGTCTACCTGATGTGCCTTTTTTATGGCTAGAATTTGAACGTGGTGGCGATGGCGTATTTTTACTGACGGCCAGCCAATTAAAAGAAGATCAGCGTTTATTTTCTAAGCAATTAGAGAAGTAATAAGCCTACACCTCAGCCGCTATCAATTAAGTTAGTTTTTAACGAAGATTGATCCAGATCATTTCGACTCGATTGATGAGTTGGCATAATCTATCCAACTGACCGGATAGATTTTTATATGGAACAACAACTTGTCTTTGATGCGGATCTATTAGCCCGTTACGACGTTAACGGGCCTCGTTATACCTCGTACCCGACAGCACCACAATTTGATGAAAGCTTTGGTGAGCAAGCATATCGCCAAAGCATTGTTGAAAGTAATGGCGATTTTTTAGCACGGCCTCTCTCTATCTATATTCATATCCCTTTTTGCAACACCGTTTGTTATTACTGTGGCTGTAATAAAATTGTTACTAAAGACCGTAATAAATCGACTGATTACCTTATACATTTACATAAAGAAATTGCCATGCAAGCAGAGATGTTTGATGGTGATCGAACAGTGAAACAAATTCACCTAGGCGGCGGGACACCCACGTTCATTAATAACGCTGGCTTAGCGGTATTAATGAATGAGCTCCATGCTCATTTTCCAATAGCGAGTGATGATGTCGGTGAATACTCCATAGAAATTGATCCGCGCGAAGCAGATGCACAGACCATTGAAATGCTACGTGATATTGGTTTTAACCGTTTGAGTATTGGTGTTCAGGATCTTGATAAGTCAGTACAGCTTGCGGTTAATCGTGTGCAATCGGAACAAGAAACCTTTGCGGTCATTGACGCAGCCCGCGCAAATAATTTTCGTTCGGTGAGTGTGGATTTGATGTATGGCTTACCTAATCAAAGTCTTGAAAGTTTTAAACGAACCCTTGATAGAGTAATTGAAGAATCACCTGATCGCTTGTCGCTGTTTAATTATGCCCATATGCCAACCATGTTTAAGCCGCAACGACGTATTAACGAAGCAGATTTACCCAGTGCGGCGACTAAGTTAGCAATTCTAAAACAAAGCAGTGAGCAGTTACAGAAGGCAGGCTACGTATATATAGGTATGGATCATTTTGCCCGTCCAGACGATGAATTGGCGGTGGCGCAACGAGAAGGGAAGTTGCAACGTAACTTTCAAGGTTACTCCACACATGGCGACTGCGATTTGTTAGCGCTGGGCGTGACGGGTATAGGTAAAACACGTAACAGCTTTAGCCAAAATCACCGCGACATCGATGCATATTATGCCGCATTGGATGCTGGTCATTTACCGATTTTTCGCGGTATGAGCCTAAGTAAAGATGACCGGATCCGTGGCCTTGTTATTCAGGAATTGATTTGTCACTTCAGGCTTGATTTTGAGTTGATTAATCGACGCTTTGATATCAATTTCTCAGAATATTTCGCAAAAGAGTTACAGCAGCTAGAACCGATGCAAAATGATGGCTTATTAGTGCTTAACGCAGATTCTATTGAAGTTTTGCCAGTGGGGCGATTGTTAATTCGCAATATTTGCATGAAGTTTGATGCCTACCTACAAAAATCTTCGCAACAATTCTCAAAAGTTATCTAAACAACGCTGACGCGGTGGCAAGAAACGGCTACAATATCGGCCATGTCAGGAAATTCAATTGGAAAATTATTCACTGTCACCGGTTTCGGTGAAAGCCACGGGCCAGCAATAGGCGCGATTGTTGACGGCTGCCCGCCAGGAATGTCACTTTGTGAAGCAGATTTACAGGGCGATCTCGACCTTCGTAAGCCCGGTACCTCACGCCATACCACGCAGCGTCGTGAAGCAGATGAAGTTAAGATTCTCTCAGGTGTATTTGAAGGTATGACGACCGGTGCCCCCATTGGCCTGATGATTCAAAATACCGATCAGCGCTCGAAAGATTACTCTAACATTATGGATAGTTTTCGCCCCGGCCATGCTGATTATACCTACCAGCAAAAATACGGCGTGCGTGATTACCGTGGTGGCGGGCGTTCCTCTGCACGAGAAACCGCAATGCGCGTTGCCGCCGGCGGCATTGCCAAGAAATACTTGCGGGAACGCTACAATATTGAAATTCGTGGTTACTTATCTCAGCTTGGCCCCATCGTGCCAGAACAGTTTGACTGGGATGAAGTCCACAACAACCCCTTTTTCTGCCCTGATGCGGGTAAAGTCGCTGAACTAGAAGCCTACATGGACGCCTTGCGTAAAGAGGGTGAGTCGATTGGTGCCAAAGTAACGGTGGTGGCGACCAATGTACCGCCTGGTCTAGGTGAACCTATTTTTGATCGCCTTGATGCCGAGATTGCTCATTCACTTATGAGTATTAATGCGGTGAAGGGTGTTGAAATTGGTGCAGGATTTGAAAGTATTGTGCAAAAAGGTACGGTGCATCGCGACGAGATAACCCCTGAGGGTTTCATCGGTAATAATGCCGGTGGTGTACTGGGTGGCATTTCAAGTGGTCAAGATATCGTGGCGCACATCGCCTTGAAGCCAACATCCAGTTTGCGTCTGCCTGGCAGAAGTGTAAACGTAAATGGTGAAGCGATTGAAGTTGTCACACAAGGGCGACATGATCCTTGTGTCGGTATTCGTGCGACACCTATTGCAGAAGCAATGTTGGCAATTACCTTGATGGATCACATGTTACGACACCGCGCGCAAAATCTGGATGTTAAATCGCAAACGCCGATTATTCCAGCCAGCCGTTAAGTTCCAATTAACGTCTCCTGTCCGCTGAAACAATGACGACATCATCAGCTCCCTACTGGCGTTTATCCGGTTTTTATTTATTCTATTTTGCTGCTATTGGTGTGCTGGTTCCTTACTGGCCGCTTTACCTTGAATCCTTAGGTTTTGGTCCACGTGAAATCGGTGAGTTGATGGCAGTGGTGATGGCCACCAAGATCATTGCACCCAATATCTGGGGCTGGATTGCCGATCACACTGGGCGGCGAATGATCATTGTGCGCAGTGGTTCGTTACTCGCCTGTATTTTCTTTGCCGGTATTTTCTGGAGTAGTTCTTATTTATGGGTTGCGTTAGTGATGGCGGTGTTCAGTTTTTTCTGGAACGCGACTTTGCCGCAATTTGAAGCGACCACCTTTAATTATTTACATGAAGAAACACACCGCTATGGATCGATTCGGCTTTGGGGGTCGATTGGTTTTATCGTTGCAGCACTTTATATTGGTTATTTACTCGAATCGTCGCCGGCGAGTATTGTGCCGATTGCGATGTTGATCATGTTTATTTTAATTTGGTTAACGAGTTTGGTGGTGCCGGAACGTTCGGCAAGACATTTACCACTGGATGAGCAATCTTTTATAACAGTGATGAAACGTCCAGAAGTTGCAGGATTAATCGTAGTGGTTTTCTTAATGCAGCTTAGTCATGGTCCTTATTACACGTTCTATAGTATTTACCTTCAAGATTATGGATACTCAAAAACGATAATTGGCGGCCTATGGGCACTAGGTGTGGTTGCCGAGGTAGGTGTATTTTTATTTATGCATCGGCTTATTCCAAAATTTGGCTTACGCCTTATGTTGATGCTTAGTTTGTTTATTGCCAGTGTCCGTTGGTTATTGCTGGGTAGTTTTGTGGAATCGTTCCCAATGTTAATTTTAATTCAACTAGGGCACGCTGCAACATTTGGTATTTTTCATGCTGTATCAATTGAATATATCCATCACTATTTTCGCGGTCGACATCAGGGGCGTGGGCAAGCACTGTATAGCAGCATGAGTTTTGGTGCTGGTGGTGCATTGGGTGCATTAATGAGTGGTTACCTATGGGAAACGGGGGCAATGACCACGTTTGTGATTGCGTCCATTACCAGTACTTTAGCATTGCTGCTCACACTGTTGTTTGTGCGGAATCCAAAGAATTAATTAGCAAATCGTGCATCGCTTTCCCTGCATTCGATAAGGTGCGCGCGCTATGGTAAACAATGCCGAGCTGGCGACTGAGTTTTAAGTCTTTAATATTAACTGTACGAAGGTTGCCACTGATCATCGTCTCCGGTAAAACGCTCCAACCTAAGCCAATGTCCACCATCATGCGAATCGTTTCTAAATAGTTAGTCGATAACCGTACTTGTAATTGAATATTGGATGGCTCTAACATTTTCTCGATAACTTCACGCGTGAAAGTTCCGCGTGCCGGTAAAATGGCTGGGTGTTCGGCTAAGTCTGAAAGCTGTACAGACTGTTGTTGTGCCAATGGATGTTCACTGCAGGCAACAATGTGCAATGGATCATTCCACAAGGGCACCAGCGTTAAAGGATCCGTGTTCTCAGGCGGCAGTGTGACAATGCCTAATTCAAGTTCGCCATGCAGCACAGCCTTACAAGCTTTTTCAGAATCTAGAAACTGCATGTTCAGTTCAACTTGAGGGTAGGACTGGTTATAGTGTCGCAGGACAGGCGGGAGTCGATGCAAACCAATATGGTGGCTAGTACCAATCGAGAGTTGCCCACCGACTTCTTGACTTAAATTTCGGATGGCACGTTGGCTATCTTGCACCTCGCTGATAATGGTTTGAGCACGTGGCAGCAATGCTCGACCCGCTTCCGTGAGTTGAATTTGGCGGCCAATACGGTCAAATAGACGGTTATTTAATTCTGATTCCAATGCGGCAATGCGCTTACTGACCGCGGGCTGGGTTAAGTAAAGGTCATCCGCAGCGGCAGAAAATGACGCATGTTCCGCGACGCTAATGAATGCCTGTAATCCTGAAATATCCATAATTAAGGATTATAGGCCTATGTATAACCTTTTGGAATAGAAAATATAATAAATATGAATTTGTTTTATGGTTATTGCAGGCGTAGTCTAGTCTGCCTTGAATTAGGAGAACTAAAATGGCTGGAAAAACACTTTATGACAAATTATGGGATAACCACATTGTGCGCATCGATGATAATGGCACGGCGTTACTCTATATAGATCGTCATCTGGTTCATGAAGTGACCTCGCCGCAAGCCTTTGAAGGGTTGCGGGACGCGGGTCGTAAGCCATGGCGGGTTGATAGCATTGTTGCGACGCCTGACCACAATGTGCCAACGACCGATCGCAGTGCTGGGATCACGGATCCAGTGGCGCGTTTACAGGTAGAAACCTTAGATCAGAATTGCGCTGAGTTCGGTTTAACTGAATTTGGCATCGACGACATTCGCCAAGGCATCGTGCATGTCATTGGTCCTGAGCAAGGTGCAACCTTACCGGGTATGACCGTAGTCTGTGGTGATTCACATACATCAACACACGGTGCCTTTGGTGCGCTGGCATTTGGTATCGGCACGTCTGAAGTTGAACATGTGATTGCGACACAATGTTTATTACAAAAGAAATCCAAAAACATGTTGGTTAGCGTTGATGGCAATGTTGCAAACGGCATAACAGCAAAAGACATTGTTTTACGCATCATCGGTGAAATTGGTACAGCAGGCGGCACAGGTTATGCCATCGAATTTGGTGGTACAGCCATTCAAGCCTTGTCAATTGAGGGTCGCATGACAATTTGTAACATGGCGATTGAAGCTGGCGCACGTGCAGGCATGGTCGCGGTCGATGACACCACCATTGAATACGTGAAAGGCCGTCCTTTTGCGCCAAACGATGCACAGTGGGATGCGGCGGTTGCACAATGGCAAGATTTACACAGTGATGCCGATGCAAAATTTGATACGGTCGTGCATATTGATGCGGCGAGTATTCAACCACAAGTGACATGGGGCACGTCGCCTGAAATGGTCGTCAGTGTTGATGAAAAAATTCCTGATCCGGCTGCTGAAGCAGATGAAGTAAAACGTGAAGGTATGCAGCGAGCTTTAGACTACATGGGCTTAACAGCCAATACGCCGATTGGCGAAGTGCAGATAGATAAAGTATTTATAGGTTCTTGTACCAATTCGCGTATTGAAGATTTACGTGCCGCAGCCGATGTAGCCAAAGGCAGAAAAGTGGCAAGCAACGTTAAGCTTGCGATGGTGGTACCAGGGTCTGGTTTAGTAAAAAAACAAGCCGAAGCAGAAGGGCTTGATAAAATATTTATAGAAGCCGGTTTTGAATGGCGGGAGCCGGGTTGTTCAATGTGTTTAGCAATGAATGCTGATCGTCTTGAGGATGGTGAGCGTTGTGCATCAACGTCGAATAGAAACTTTGAAGGTCGACAAGGGCGGGGCGGACGCACGCATTTAGTTGGGCCGGCAATGGCAGCTGCCGCGGCAGTCGCCGGGCATTTTGTTGATGTCAGAACCATGAAAGAGGCAGGGTAGAACCATGGACGCACTTAAAAAATTAACAGGTATTGTTTTACCGTTGGATCGTGCAAACGTAGATACGGATGCGATTATTCCAAAACAGTTCTTGAAATCGATTAAGCGCAGTGGCTTTGGCGTGAATTTATTTGATGACTGGCGTTATCTTGATACCGGCGAGCCAGGCGTGGATAACAGTGCTCGTCCAATAAACGAAGACTTCGTGTTAAACAAGCCACGTTATAAAGGCGCGCAAATTTTATTAGCACGTAAAAACTTTGGTTGTGGTTCATCACGCGAACATGCACCGTGGGCATTGTTAGATTATGGTTTCCGTGTAGTGATTGCGCCCAGTTATGCAGATATCTTTTTTAATAATTGTTTTAAGAACGGCATCTTACCGATAATCTTCTCTGAAGAAGTTGTAGACAGTTTATTCAAAGAAGTTGAAGCCAACGAAGGTTATGAATTGAGTGTGGATGTTGAAGCACAAACAGTGACTACGCCTTCAGGTAAAGTGATTGGTTTTGAAGTGGATGAATTCCGTAAACATTGTTTGATAAATGGTTTGGATGATATTGGTTTAACTTTGCAACACACCGATGAAATACACACTTACGAAGAAAAGCGTAAACAAAATTCACCTTGGCTGTTTAGCTAAACTGAAAGACATAGGATTGATGTTATGAAAATTGCAATTTTACCTGGCGACGGCATTGGTGTTGAAATTATGGCGGAAGCCGTGAAAGTCATTGAATGCCTCAACAGTGATTTTGGCTTAAAGGCTGAAATGGAAAGTGGATTTGTTGGCGGTGCAGGTTACGATGCCCACGGCCACCCACTGCCACAAGAAACCTTAGCATTAGTAAAAGCTGCTGATGCGATCATGCTTGGTGCTGTCGGTGGTTACAAATGGGAATCACTTGATATTGCAGTACGCCCTGAAAAAGGTTTATTGGGTTTGCGTAGCGAGCTGGAATTATTTTCAAACTTACGTCCGGCCATTTTGTACCCGCAGCTTGCCGGTGCATCAAGTTTAAAACCTGAGGTTGTTTCAGGTTTAGATATCATGATCGTGCGTGAATTAACCGGTGGCATTTACTTTGGTCAACCACGTGGTATCCGTATTTTAGATGATGGCCAACGCCAAGGTTACAACACGCTTGTTTACAGTGAATCGGAAGTAGAACGTATTGGTCGCAATGCATTTGATATTGCCATGAAGCGTGATCGCCGCCTATGTTCTGTTGATAAAGCTAACGTGCTTGAAGTAACTGAAATGTGGCGCGACGTAATGAATGAAGTTTCAAAAGATTACCCAGAGGTTGAATTAAGCCACATGTATGTGGACAACGCGGCCATGCAGTTGGTGCGTGCGCCAAAACAATTTGATGTCATGGTCACGACCAATATGTTTGGTGATATTCTTTCTGATTGTGCGGCAATGTTAACGGGGTCAATTGGTATGTTGCCATCGGCATCGCTGGATGCAAACAGTAAAGGGATGTATGAACCTATTCATGGCTCTGCTCCTGATATTGCAGGTCAGAATAAAGCCAACCCATTAGCAACGATTCTTTCTGTGTCGATGATGTTGCGTTACACCTTTGATAATACGGAGGCGGCTGGGCATATTGATGCGGCAGTGAGTTCAGTGTTGGATCAAGGTTTGCGTACGGTCGATATTATGTCAGAAGGCATGACGGAAATTGGCACGACAGAAATGGGTGATGCAGTAGTTGCTGCGATGCGAGCGTTTAAGTAATTCGTTTTGGTAAGGTGTTGCCGCGTTGGATTGCAAAGGTCAGCTCCACGCTGAGTGCTTGACGTCGGTGACCTTTGCGGACTAATGCAGCCTGGAAAGTTGTATCAGTTTTTTGATTATTGAGGTAGTCGTTGGGGGCTGCATTGGTACACAAAGGTTACCTCCACGCTGAGTGCTTGACGTCGGTAACCTTTGCGTACCAATGCAGCTTGAGCCTTGAATGGGTTTTGGTTAGTGAATGTTAATGAGTTAAGCCTCATCAGTGATTAAATTTTGCGACGTCAAGCACTCAGCGTGGAGCAGAATTTAATCACTGATGAGGCTGGCTGAACCTGAATAACATACGGAATAAAAAGTTAGGAGTTTAGAAAATGCGTACAGGATTAATTGGTTGGCGAGGAATGGTGGGTTCGGTACTTATGCAACGTATGCGTGAGGAAAAAGATTTTGACTTAATCGAACCGACTTTCTTTACGACTTCTCAAACAGGTCAAGCTGGCCCAGATGTGGGTAAAGATGTTCCTACATTGAAAGATGCTAACGATATTGCGGAATTATCAGCAATGGAAGTGATCATTTCTTGTCAGGGTGGTGGTTATACCGAAGTGATTTATCCTAAGCTCCGCGCATCTGGTTGGAAAGGTTACTGGATTGATGCAGCTTCTTCACTACGTATGGAAGAGGAAAGCGTTATCATTTTGGATCCTGTCAACATGGATGTCATTAAAGATGCATTGGTTAATGGCGGTAAAACATTTATCGGCGGTAACTGCACCGTGAGCTTAATGTTGATGGCGATTGGTGGTTTGTTCAAACAAAACCTTGTTGAATGGATCAGCCCAATGACATATCAAGCGGCTTCGGGTGCGGGCGCACAGAATATGCGTGAGCTCATTAAACAAATGGGCGCGTTGCATGATGATGTAAAAACATTGGTTGATGATCCTGCATCAGCGATCTTGGACATCGATCGCCAAGTGACACGCTTTATGCGCAGTGATGCATACCCAGTAGATCAGTGGGGCGTGCCGTTAGCGGGTAGTTTGATCCCTTGGTTAGATTCACAACTGGCATCTGGCCAAACTCGTGAAGAATGGAAGGCACAGGTCGAAACCAATAAGATTCTTGGCACATTAGCGAATCCAACCCCGATTGATGGTATTTGTGTTCGCATCGGCGCAATGCGTTGCCATAGTCAGGCAATGACCATTAAATTGAACAAAAATGTACCGTTGGATGAGATCGATAGCATACTTGCTGAGGCGAATGATTGGGTCAAAGTAGTGCCGAATGATCGTGAAATCAGCATGAAAGTACTGACACCGGCCGCGGTGACGGGTACGCTTGATGTTCCCGTGGGACGTTTGCGTAAACTAACCATGGGCGATGATTACCTTTCAGCCTTTACAGTGGGTGATCAATTGTTATGGGGGGCTGCAGAGCCGCTTAGAAGAATGCTTAGGATTTTACTAGATAATAAATAAAAACATATATAAAACAGTCAGTTAAAATATATTCTCATTATATTGTTTTACCGCCGGCCAACTTCTTTGTGGCCGGCTTTTTTTATCTTTTTTGGAATTATCCCAATGAACTTCCTGATTGTTGATTTGATCACAATTTCGAGCATGAAATTTGTAAAATGCTATCTATAATGTATAGTTACAAGAACTATATAAAGGCCATTCTAGTTATAGGCCAATAACTCTGTGAAAACAGGGAGTAGATTGTCACTGTTAGCGTCTCAGTGCAGTCAATAATTATAATGAATAGATGATGGAGTAGGGACGTTGCGCAAACTCAAAATATTTTTTACCACGGTGATTTGCTTGTTGGCTTCGAATGTTGCGTTTACCCTAGGGGTTGGCAACATTGAGGTAAAATCAGCACTGAGTGAACCTCTTAATGCTGAAATTCAACTTTTTTCAGTCCGTCCAGGTGAAGGCGACAATATTCGCGTTTCACTTGCCACGTTAAAAGAGTTTACTGATGCAGGCATTGATCGTACGTTAAACCTTTCTTACTTGAAGTTTAAAGTCATCGAGAAAGGTGACGGTAATGCTTACATCAAGGTTTACTCAGAGCGTCCTATTCGTGAACCATTCCTTAATTTCTTAGTTGATGTTGATTGGCCAAGTGGTCGACTGCTTCGTGAGTACACCTTATTACTTGATCCACCTATTTTTGCGCAGCGTAAAGCAACACCGATACAGACGCCTGTTGTAACAGCACCTACACGCATTATTCGTGAAACCGCACCTACACCCGCGCCAGTTACTTCTTCAGCAGCGCCCACACCATCAGCGCCAATTGTTGAATCAAGTCGTAATGAAAATGAATTATTTCCTCGTATCGAAATTGACGCGACATCGTCAGCAAGGATTGATCGTACACCTCGTGCGCCGGTAACACCGTCATACACAGGTGATACTTATAAGGTCCAAAAAAGCCAAACACTTTGGTCGATAGCCGAGGCGATTCGCCCAGATGATAGTATTGGCGTCTCTCAAATGATGCTGGCCTTACAAAAAGAAAATCCAGCAGCATTTTCAAATAATAATATTAATGGTTTGAAATCAGGCTTTGTTTTACGTGTACCTGCTCTAGCTGACATTCAAGCGATTGATCGTAACGATGCAGTGAGAATTGCGCGTGAGCAAAATAACCTTTGGCAAGATGCTCAAAGTAATTTAAGTTCATCTGTTACACCAAGTGGTACAACAAAGACATCGCCTGGTGATGTTCGTGACCAGCCTTCCAGCACTAAAGCACCGGAATCAAGCATTAAGTTGGTGACACCTGATTCTAAAACAGTCGGTTCACAAGGCGTTGGATCTGATGACACGGTCGTGGCTGAAAAATTGGCACTCGCTGATGAACAGATCGCATCAAAAGCTAAAGAAAACGATAAACTACAAGACCGTGTTAAATCGTTAGAAGATCAAATAGGTTCAATGGAACGTTTGCTTGAATTGAAAGATGATTCAATTTCAGAATTACAGAGCAAGATAACTGACGTGCCAGCAACGACTCCAATTGTTGAAGAAACACTCGCGCCAGTGGTTGAGCAATCACCTGAACCTGTTGTTGAAGAAACAATGCCTGAACCAGCGGTGAAGCCTGTCGTACCAGATGAAACTAAAGTTAACCCTTATGCTTTAGACGAAATACCTCAGGCAAAAACGCCTAAGGAGAAAACACCGGCAGCAGCGCCAGCACCCGCTCCACAAGAATCAAGCTTGTTCGATGATCCAATTATCTTGGCAGCAATGATCGCTGTGTTACTTGCTGTGCTCGCTATTGTATGGCTAGTTATGCAACGACGTCGTAATAACATGCAGTTCCCTGAAAGCATTCTTTCTAGCAAACCAGCGGTTTCTACAACGACTACAGCAGCAACTGCGGAAACAAGTCTGTTAAGTGACTTTGCGCCAAGTGCAATGGATGGTGCATTGGAATCAGATTCAAGTGAAGTAGATCCTTCGTCAGAAGCTGACGTCTACATTGCTTACGGTAAACATCAACAAGCGGAAGAGCTTCTGCTTAATTCAATTGAGCAAGAACCTGAACGTTTAGATCTGCGTTTAAAATTGATGGAGGTTTACCACGCAACTGGTGATGCCGATTCATTTGCAACGCACGCTGCGAAGTTAAATGATTCCATGGATGATCAAAACACAGCATTGTGGGATAAAGCGGTAGTGATGGGTCGTGAGCTTTGCCCTGGTAATGCGTTATTCGGTAAAGCTGATTCTGGTACTGAAGATGATTTCTCAGATCTTGAAGGTATCGGTGATCTGGATGATGATCTTGATTTATCCCTTGATATGGATGAAGTAACGTCAGCAACTGACTCTGATTCTGAAAAGTTAAATATCGATAATGATGATTTATCTCTTGATATGGAATTAGCGTCATTTGAATCTAGTACAGATGAAGACGACGACCTTACACTAGAGATAGACGATCTCTCGCTGGATATGGATGACACCAGCAGTGATACCAAAGAAACAGCTTCGGAATCTGAAGCTGCAATAGACTTTGGTGAATTAGAGCTCGACGAAAATGAATTAGATGATACGCCTGCTTCAACTGAGCCAGAGACAAAAGAAGATGCTTCACTGGATTTAGATGTTGATGACATGATGTCAGAAGATATGGCTTTATCTGATACCGACGACGCAATGCTTGGCATGGATGAGGTTGCTACTAAATTAGATTTGGCGAAGGCCTATATCGATATGGGTGATCCAGATGGTGCCCGAGCAATTCTTGATGAAGTGTTAACAGAAGGTAATGATAGTCAGCAAACAGAAGCGAAGACGTTGATTGATCAGCTTTAAAATTTACTTACGTTATTCAAACAACCGGCACCTTGATGCCGGTTGTTTGCATTTAGCCTTATGCATCCATATATAAAAATTCTCTGCTTATTAATTCTTATAAGTATGCTTATAGTGCTGGACACTCAACGTGTACTAATTATTACTGTTGTATTGTTTTTGCTGATTCTCTTAAAAGGGAAAAAATATTGGCAGGATATTCAGGCAATGTGCTGGCGTATGAAATGGTTATGGTTATCATTACTTATTCTTTATGGTTGGTTTATTCCAGGTAGCCCGGTTTTCTTTTCTGATATTATTCCGCTTGGACTAATACCCAGTTCTGAAGGTCTCATCATCGGTGCATTACGTGGTCTAGTATTACTTAATATCATTTGTGCGGTGGTTTTACTCATTAAAACGACGTCAAAAGAAGCGCTGATAAGTTCTATTATGTGGTTCATAACGCCGTTTAAATGGCTAAAAATTGATACCGGCGTCTTTGCAGCAAGGTTAGTACTCACGATGGACAGTGTCACTGGTACAGAAACCGACATCAGAGAATCCTTGCAAGAACAAACGCAGCCGGTATCGTATTTGCAGAGAGGCATTAATGCCATTGCAACGTTGTTAATAAAAGTAGAGCAACAAGCGCAAGACAGTCCTACAACGACAATTGTGTTGCCTCAGGCTGATATGCCAAAGTTAACGCAGTGGCTAATTCCGATTGCATTATTTGTAGCGTTGTACATGATATGAAAAAGATAGCGTTAGGCATTGAGTATGATGGTTCTGCATATAATGGCTGGCAGCGTCAAAAGCATGGCTATGGGGTTCAGCAAGCCGTTGAAGCGGCTGTTTCGAAAGTTGCCAATCAAGAGATAAGTGTTATTTGTGCTGGACGAACGGATACAGGTGTTCATGCATTAGGGCAGGTTATTCATTTTGAAACGTCAGCGGAACGAAGTGAGCGTTCATGGATATTAGGCGTAAATGCAAATCTACCTAAAGATATATCCGTGCACTGGGCAAAATCTGTTAGTGAGGATTTTCACGCGCGCTTTTCAGCATTAAATCGACGTTATCAATACATTATTTTGAATCAGTTTTCTCGTCCAGCCATTTTATCAAAAAGCGTTACCTGGCAAGGCAAACCATTAGATGTGCAATTAATGTCAGAAGCAGCAAAGGCGTTAATTGGTGAACATGACTTTAGTTCTTATCGTACAGTCGCTTGTCAGGCTAAAAGTCCTATTCGCACGATCTACAATCTGGATGTTTCGCAACAAGGACAATTTATTTGTATTGATATCTGTGCGAATGCTTTTTTACACCACATGGTTAGAAATATAGCCGGTGTTTTAATGACAATTGGCGTTAAAGAACAAAAGCCAACATGGGCAGCAGAAGTGCTTGAGTATAAGGATAGGAAGCTGGGCGGTGTGACTGCTTCACCGGATGGATTGTATTTTGTTAGCGTGGCATACCCTGAAAAATTCGCTATTCCTGAGTTAAATGGGACGGGTCTGATTACTTAGTGTTTTGACACTGACTGCAGTTAATATGCGTTCCGATCTTCTGTTCACGGCTTGATTGTTTAATGACCCAAGGTCTATTTTGCCAAGGCGGGTTATGTCGCATATGTTGGGAATGCCCACAATTCAACTCAGCAACCCAATCGCCATCCTCATCTAAATGAAAACCCGTAATAAGTGAACTCGACATTTTAAATAAAGGTGGTTTAACCTTTCTTTGCAACGTTATCGTAGCCATCAAATTCAGGTTCTTTTCTTTCAAACTGTCGTGCACGTAGACGTCGCTCATTTAGTCTGCGTTCAATTTTACTCCATAACAAATTGCGCCAGTTTAGCGCACGGCGGTCATTGTTACCCGCGCGGTATTCAAATTCTCTGATAAGAACAGGTTTGCCATTAAGGCGTTTACCATGCAGTTTTTTGATTGTTTTTAATGCCAACTTGTCTGGTTCAATATTTACGTGTGCATAATAGTAAACAGATGTATCAAACTTAAGTTTTCGTAAAGAAATTGTAGCTTGTTTCCCGTAACTACCTAAGAATTTTTGTAGTTCTTGCTGTCTTGTCCCAGCAGTAATATTACCGATGAAAAGTTCCATTTTTACCCCCTTTGTACATTTTTAGCATAACTGCCAAGGGCTCAGATGAAAAGTCCTATTCGAAACTTTCACCCATAGATTTTGCTTTGGTTGCGGTGATTAAATTACAGCTTTCTAACTCCTCGTCGTAACAAATGACAATTTTTTTTGTGGTAAGTTGTTGATGAACCTGAGCAATCATCGTAGTACGATCTACTTCAAATTCACCGTAATCGGTACCTTCTCGATCAATGAATTCCTCTATAAGTGCAACTAAAGTGTTTTCATTTATTTTCTGATAGGGGATAAGCATGATTAGCATCTAATTATGTAAAAGTAGCCCGATCATAGACGTTATCGGTGAAAGAATACAATAGTCATATTAATCAATATGTTAGAGTTTAAATAAAAACGGGCACCAGAAAGGTGCCCGTCGGATGATATGCCGTCTCAATGAGGGCGAGATAGGCGTATCAGGCTTGTCGATACTAGGTGACTAGTATCTCAGGTCAGAAGTAGTATATGAGACTGAATTGTGGTGAGAAATAGCACATAAGGGCTAGTTAATATTGGCTAGTGCAAGTTCGTCCTTTAATAGTTCTAATAATAATTAAGCGCTTAAAAAAGCGCCAAAGGAAGAGTTTATGAAAGTATTAATTGCGGATGATCATGCATTAATCCGTCAAGGTATGGTGCATGCATTAAAAAACAATTCTATTACAGAAACGGTTGTTGAAGCAGAAGATAGAGAAACAGTTTTAGCACAGTTACAACAACATGCTGATATAGATGTGGTGCTGTTGGATTTGTTTATGCCTGGCGCTAAAGATTTCAATTTACTCGTGTTCATTTGTGATCATTATCCTAATATTCCTGTCATCGTTGTATCTGCTGCAGAAGAACCTGAATATATGCGCAAATCAATTGATTTAGGCGCATCTGGTTTTATTCCCAAATCGGCACCGATGGAAATAATGTTAAGTGCCATTCAGTTAGTAAGAAGCGGCGGTACGTATATTCCGGCTGATATGATGCAGGCCAATTCTAATGTCCCAAGGAGTAGGATCCCGCAACCTGCTGAAATGAACATGCAGGAAATTGAAGAAAATGAAATTGTTGCCAAGGCAGCAGAAAATTTAACGAAGCGCCAAACTCAGGTGTTAGGTCTGATGGCAAAAGGACAAGCGAATAAAGAAATAGCAAGGGAGTTAGGTGTCTCTGAGCATACTGTTAAGATTCATGTTACAGCGATCTTACGTTTATTTAATTCATCTAATAGAACAGAAGTTGTCGTTAAAGCCCGTAATGCACGGGTTCTTTCAGATACGTGAGAGGCTAAAAGTCGCATTAAGCGACACATGCTATGAGCTGGCCTCTTCAACAATCTATTAAATTGTTCATCACAATATTGTTATTGTGTGTGTCGCCGTGGGGATATGCAGAATCACCTGTAAGAATAACAATGCTGCTTAGTGGTGATTCACAGCTTTATTACAATGCAGTTGATGGTGTAGAAGAAGAACTAAACAAAATCCTAGGGCTTGAGTTCAAAATTTCAACAGTTAGTGATTTTAATGACCGCGAAATCAACGAGGTAAACATAAGCTCAGACTACATAATAGCTGTTGGCACAAAGGCACTTCGCTACGTTGCCTCATCAAGAACAACAGTTCCTGTATTAAACATTCTAGTTGCAAAGCACACTTATAATGCCATTAGCCAAAATTCTGATCAGGAACAAGACTATTCAGTCATATACCTAGATCAGCCTGCAGAACGATTGTTGCTGCTAGCGAAAATAGTCTTAGGCACGCGTTCAAATAAAATAGGCATGCTTTTTGGTCCAACATCGGTATCAGAAAAATCTGGCTACACGGTAGCAGCAGAAAATTCATCTATACGACTAATTTCAAGAGTTGAAAATGCAGAGAATGTATCTCTAGAAGTGATTGAGTCATTAATAAAAGAAACAGATGGGTATATCGCTTTATACGACCGAGAAGTCTTGAATAGAAAAATCGCGAAGTGGCTATTGTATATCGCCAATGTGCATAGAAAACCTGTGATCGCATATTCAAAATCATATGTCGAAGCTGGCGCGATTGCAGCAGCTTATACCACCCCGCTAGATGCTGGGCGTAGTGCTGCGGGCTGGATAGTAGGCAATATACAATCAACCAAGCCTATAGTATGGAAAAAATACCCAGAACGATTTACCGTTGATGTAAATAATAAAATTGCAGCGAAGTTAAATATATCTGTTGAAGACTCGGATGTTATCAGCGCCAAAATAAGAAATGCTGAGGTGAAAAGATGATTGATTTCAGGGTCGCATCGTGGGGAATACGACTAAGGGTTATCTTTCTGGCAATTGTACCGATTGCTATCGTAGCGACGATGCTGGGTTATTACACGATCGAAAGCCGGACATCAGAAATCAGAGAAGGACTTAATGAACGCGGAAATTATTTAGCCAAAAATATTGCACCAGCATTAGAGTTTGGTGTGGTCGTTGGTAACGAACGAATTATTGATAATATTATTAATAGTGTTATTCAAGAGAAAGACATTGTCTACATGGGCGTCTTTAACAATTCTGGCGACATTCTTTATAAGAAAGGCAAGAATGAAAACTCATCAAAAATAAATTCGTCTGTTGCAGACAAAAATACAGCGGTGTTTAGAGCGCCAATCTATCTGACGGGCATTAGGCAAGATGATCTAAATAAATTATTAGAAGATGAGTTAGTAGAAAGTGACAAAGAAATTGTTGGCTGGGTAAGAATTATACTTTCTACTGACATTTATGTGGCGCGGGAAAAAGGCGTGATACAAAATACGCTGATTATTATTGTAGCGGGTCTGTTGGCTAGTTTGTTATTGGCACTGTCGATTGGTAATTCTGTTATTCAGCCGATAAAAAACATGATGACTTTTGTCACGAAAATGAGAAAGGGGGATTTGTCTGGCCGACTAGAAGTTGAGGGAGGTGGGGAAATAGGCAGATTACAAGATGGCATCAATGTAATGGCAAATGAAATGGAAATGTCCCACGCACAACTTGAGCTTAAAGTTGAAGAAGCTGTTTGCGAAGTGCAAAGTGTAGTCGACACACTGCAAAGAAAAAACATTGAGTTGAATAATGCACGGCGCGAGGCAATGCAAGCTAAAGATGCTAAGTCAGAGTTTCTTGCAAATATGAGTCATGAGATCCGCACGCCACTTAATGCAGTGGTTGGATTTAGTCGTCAATTAGCTAAACAGGCTACCAGTGATAAACAAATTGAATATACTCGAACGATTAGCCGTGCTGTAACACAATTGTTAACAGTCATTGATGACATTCTAGTCTTCTCGAAATTAGATTCAGGCAATATAGAGATTAAACCTTCCGAGTTCAGTGTTCGTGAGTACCTTGAGGATACAATTTCAATGCTCAGTCCCGCAGCAATGGACAAAAATATTGAGCTGGTATTATTAATTGATTCAGATATGCCTGATGTGATTAAAGCCGATCCATTGAGGCTAACGCAGGTGCTCACTAACTTGCTTAATAATGCGATAAAGTTTACGGATCAAGGTTCGATTGTTTTGCACGCACGCATGGATGCGGAAACTGATAGTGAATCAATTCTTATCTCGGTGATTGATACAGGAATTGGTATAAATGAAGTTGCACAGCAAAAGTTGTTTCGACCATTTTATCAAGAAGATTCAAAAGCAACACGTAAACGCGGCGGCACAGGCCTTGGATTAGTTATTTCTAAACAGCTAATTGACATGATGGGAGGCTGTGTATCATTTGAATCTAAAGTAGGCAAAGGCACGACATTTAATATCTCAGTACCCGTTGAAAAAATTAGTGACTATCTGCCCAAAACGATTGCCTTGCCTGAATCAGCGGCGGTCTTCTTATTAGACCCGAACCACCATTCGCGTCGAGCGTTAAGAAACAATTTATTGCGCATGAGTGCGAAAACTTATAGTCACTCCAATATTGATTCACTACTTGATGGCCTATCAGCAGCCTCATCAAATGACCCATCGATGGTGATTATATCTGTGCCCGCAGAAAGAAATTTAAGTAATCTATATGATGATTATATTGCGCCAGTACGTAAGATTAACAAAGGAAGGTTAATGGTTTTACTAAGCAGCAATGACGGCAGTGATGATTTTATTGATTCAGTTGATAAAAACACGCATGTATTGATGAAACCAATTCGTCTGCGAACATTAATGAAGGAAGTTTCAACTGGCTTCAATATAGCAACATCAGCGGTGAGCATTGAACAAGCGCAAAAATCTGATATGTCGCTACAAAACTATCAGGGTATCAAGGTACTTGTTGCTGAAGATAATCAGTTTAATCGGCTTTATATTAATGATCTACTGGGTGGTTATGGGATAAGCGCAGACTGTGTTACCAATGGTAAGGAAGCGATAAACGCTTGTTTGCAGAAGCCTTATGACATTGTATTTATGGATCTGCATATGCCTGATCTTGGGGGCAAAGAAGCCGTTTCAATTATTCGCACAACGGGTGGGGCCTCAGAAACGATGCCGATAATTGCTATTACAGCGGATGTTTTTGCCAATGAAGACGGTGCTTTAATAAAAACAGGATTTACTGATTGTGTATTTAAGCCGATTGATGAAGAGAAACTAATCGCTACTATTGTTGAAAATTGCTCAAATGCTCTGAAGGGTACAATTGAAAACGCTAGTATAAAAAACACACATAAAATTTCAGAGAAACTTCCAAAGGATTTGGTTGAAACGCTGATAAACAATCTATGGGCGCATAGTCGAGAACTGGAGAATGAATTAACTACCGGCGAAAGTGAAAAGGCAAAAGAGACAATTCATAAACTGTATGGTCTAATTTGTTACTTTGAGTTAGAGGACCTGAATCAATCAGTATTAAAAATACAAAATTCATTAAGAAGTGGTTTGATAGGCGAGGCTCGATTTTATCACGGGGATCTTAAAATTCTCATTGAAAAAACGGTTAGTCAACTTAGAGATATCTACGATGTCACTAAAATAGAACGATAAAAATCCTGCCATAATCTGCTTATTGCAAAACGAGATTACGTCCGCCAAGAAATAACACCCACACCAAAACCGTTAGCCAATGCATAATCACGGGCACCCATAACGATCTTGATAAAATGTAGCCAATGCTACATACCATTCCTAATATAAACACAATGAATAAAAACCAGGGGTCGAGGAAAAAAGTTTGAGCACCTGGGTTGATGGTGAGGGCATTAAATGGATGCCAGAGAACAAACAGGCTTGAACTTATGATGCTTTGTTTTAAAATATTTTTTGTGCCTTTTAAACCAGTGTCATTGGGTATGAGTAGGCCGCGGAATATGATTTCCTCAAACAATGATGGGAAAATGAATAAAATAAAAGGCAGAACATAAACCAAATTCGAGTCGAGCGATGAAAATACCAAGAGGTTTGTTGAGAAACCAATTGTCATTGCGGTGAGAGCAAAGAGAATAAATAAACTTATTGATAGCATTGCTCGGTGTTGTGGCGAACGTTTTAACCCAGCGAGTAGATTATTCTTTAAGTAGTTGTTCATGCGAATGGCTGCTCTTGTTCTGAATTGTTATTGTTTTTAACTGCTTGTTTATCATTAAGCCTATGTCAGCGATAAACTGAAAACAATGGCTTAGCTAAGTCTCTATTATATATATCAAAATCAATGCTGTTCGGCTAAAATAGCGAGGATTTACACAACCGTGGTGGTTTGAGCGTTCATAATGACGACACGAATTAAAATATGTGGGATTACCCGTCCCGAGGATGGGCTGATTGCAGCGAATGCTGGCGCAGATGCGATTGGTTTGGTGTTTTATCCAAAGTCTCCTCGAGCTGTTACGATAGCTCAGGCACAAGCTATTTGTGCTATTTTGCCGCCATTTATCAGCGTAGTGGCATTATTCGTTGATGCCGAGCATTTTGAAATAGAAGATGTGTTGGCCGAAGTGCCTGTAGATTTACTACAGTTTCACGGCTCAGAGACAGCCAACCAGTGCCAGGGGTTCAAGAAACCTTATATAAAGGCGATTCGGATGAAAGACGATGCCGACTTAGCCGATGCAGCAGAGCAGTACAGTACAGCGCGAGGATTATTAGTAGATACCTATAATCCCCTTGAAGCAGGTGGCACAGGTGAAGTATTTGACTGGGATCGCGTGCCAGATGGGCTTGATACGCCTATAATCCTCGCCGGTGGATTAGAGCCAAGCAACGTAGCGGCGGCTATTCAACAAATCAACCCTTATGCAGTTGATGTCAGTAGTGGCGTTGAAGTAAGCAAAGGGATTAAAGATGCCGATAAAATTCGTGCATTTGTGACAGCGGTTAAAACCGCCCAAAAAATGAGTTAAGTGAAATGAGTCAGCAAGACAACATTAGTGATTTTATGAACATGCCTGATGAACGCGGGCATTTTGGTCCTTATGGCGGTCGTTTTATCTCTGAAACATTGATGGCAGCGATTGAGGAACTCACCAAAGCCTATGAAAGTGCCATGAAGGACCCAGCGTTTCTGGCCGAGTTTGATCATGATTTGAAACATTACGTTGGTCGCCCTTCACCGCTGTATTTTGCCAAGAGCTGGACTGAAAAATTAGGTGGCGCGCAAATCTATCTAAAGCGTGAGGATCTTAATCACACCGGCGCTCACAAAGTGAATAACACCATTGGCCAGGCATTGTTGGCAAAACGCATGGGTAAGAAACGCGTCATTGCAGAAACAGGTGCAGGACAACATGGTGTGGCCACTGCGACAGTTGCTGCGCGCTTTAACATGGAATGTGTTGTTTATATGGGCGCGGAAGACATTAAACGCCAAGCGCTCAATGTTTATCGTATGAAGTTGCTGGGCGCAAAAGTTGTGCCGGTGGAATCGGGTTCGGCAACCCTTAAAGATGCACTGAATGAAGCAATGCGTGATTGGGTCACCAATGTTGATGACACGTTTTACATTATCGGCACGGTGGCAGGTCCACATCCATATCCTGCAATGGTACGTGATTTTCAATCGGTCATTGGTCGTGAAGCGCGCGAACAAATTTTAGAACAAGCAGGGCGTTTACCCGATGCCTTAGTCGCCTGTGTTGGTGGCGGTTCAAATGCGATCGGTTTGTTTTACCCTTTTCTGAATGACCTAGATGTGAAAATTTATGGTGTTGAAGCCGCTGGCGACGGTATTGATACTGGAAATCATGCTGCCCCGTTATGTGCTGGCCAGCCCGGTGTATTACATGGCAATCGCACTTACTTAATGGAAGATCAAAATGGTCAGATCACTGAAACACATTCCATTTCAGCTGGGTTGGATTATCCCGGCGTTGGTCCTGAGCATGCTTGGTTGAAAGATGTCGGGCGTGCAAACTATGTGGCCGTTAATGATGAAGAAGCATTGGCAGGTTTTCACGATTTGACGCGCATCGAGGGTATTTTACCGGCATTAGAATCAAGTCATGCTTTGGCATATGTGACGAAGCTTGCACCAACCATGAAAAAAGATGAAATTATTATTGTGAATTTGTCAGGCCGTGGCGACAAAGACATTCATACAGTGGCAGCACATGATGGGATTGAGTTTTAGTTATGAGTCGTATTAAAGCAAAATTTAATTCTCTGCGTGAAGCAGGCCGAAAAGCATTAATTCCATATGTTACAGCAGGTGATCCTGTTGCATCAGTAACCGTGCCCTTAATGCATGACATGGTGAAAGCTGGCGCAGATATTATTGAATTGGGTGTTCCATTTTCAGATCCGATGGCTGATGGCCCAGTTATTCAAAAAGCCAGTGAACGCGCGCTGATGCATAACATTAGTTTGTTTGATGTGTTCGACATGGTGCAAGAGTTCAGAACAAAAGATAAGCATACACCCGTTGTATTAATGGGCTACCTCAACCCAATAGAAGTGATGGGCTATGCCAAGTTTGCAGAATTAGCCGCAAGTGCCGGTGTTGATGCTGCATTAATAGTGGATTTACCACCTGAAGAGGGTAGTGAGTTTGTTGCTGAGTTATTTAACCATCAGCTCGATACTATTTTCCTGATTGCACCAACAACCACCGATGAACGCATCGCAAAACTCTGTGCGGTGGCCAGTGGTTTTGTTTATTACGTCTCGGTCAAAGGTGTCACGGGTGCGGCCACGCTGGATACGGCGGCTGTAGCGGATAAAATCGCAACGATTCGCCGTCACACAGAACTACCTATCGGGGTAGGATTTGGTATCAAAGACGCTGATTCAGCCAGCAACATTGGTGCGGTTGCTGATGCCGTGGTGGTTGGCAGTGTATTGGTTCGCCAAGCTGAAATTCATCAAGATAATCCAGAGGCGGTTTCACCCGCAATTTGTGCTATTTTGTGTGAAATACGTGTGGCACTGGATAAGCTTTAATAGAGTAGAGGCAAGCGCCTAAAACTGCGCTATAATTAGAACCCGACCTGAACTTAGTCAGGTAACATGCTAATAAAGTTATAAAATATTATGAGCTGGTTAGAAAAATTATTGCCTTCGAAAATACGAATAGACAGTTCGAAACGTAAAAGCGTGCCGGAAGGTTTGTGGACAAAATGCACGGAATGTAACGCTGTGCTTTATCGTGCCGAGCTCGAACGAAATGTAGATGTATGTCCGAAGTGTGAGCACCACATGCGAATTGGCGCACGCCGTCGCCTTGAAGCTTTTTTAGATGAAGAGCCTCGCGTTGAATTGGGTACGGAACTGACACCTGTCGATGCTTTGAAATTTAAAGACAGCAAAAAATATAAAGATCGAATTTCTATTGCGCAAAAAAATACCGACGAAGATGATGCATTGGTTGTCATGAGCGGTTGCGTTAATGGCATTGCCTTGGTGGCCTGCGCTTTTGAATTTCGTTTCATGGGTGGTTCCATGGGTTCGGTAGTTGGCGAGCGTTTTCGTCGTGCAGCTGAATACTGTTTAGCAGAAGATATTCCTTTGGTTTGTTTTTCTGCCAGTGGCGGCGCACGCATGCAAGAAGCATTATTCTCTTTGATGCAAATGGCTAAAACCAGCGCTGTACTAGCGAAACTCTCTAAACGTGGTATCCCTTTTATTTCGGTGATGACGGATCCGACCATGGGTGGTGTTTCAGCGAGCTTAGCCATGTTAGGTGACATCAACATCGCAGAACCAAAAGCGCTAATTGGCTTTGCTGGGCCACGCGTTATCGAACAAACAGTGCGTGAAACATTGCCTGAAGGATTTCAGCGTAGTGAGTTCCTACTTGATCATGGTGTCATCGATATGATTGTTAAGCGTGGTGAGATGCGCGATAAAATCAGTCAAATATTGGCGATGTTAACGCATCAGCCTGCTCCCCAAATCGACAAAGAAGACGCTGTCGATGCAGAACCTAAAACTGCCTAAATCTAGCCAAATGAATACCTCAATCACATTACAGGTAGGCAAATGTGATAACACTAAATCGCTACCAGAATGGCTTTGCTACTTAGAAACACTGCACCCGCAAGAAATTGAATTGGGGCTCGAGCGAGTCCAACGGGTTTTTCAACGCCAAAATTTACGTGAATTAGGTCATAAGGTTGTCGTTGTCGCAGGTACTAACGGCAAAGGCTCAACCATTGCTATGTTGGAAAGCATTTTACTCAATGCAGGTTACAGTGTTGGTAGTTATACCTCGCCTCATCTTCATCACTACAATGAGCGGGTTCGTGTTAATGGCATCGATACAGATGATGCAAGTTTGTGCCGTGCGTTTGCTCGAGTTGAATATGCACGTGGTAGTACTTCGTTAAGTTATTTTGAATTTGGCACTTTGGCTGCCTTTGACCTTTTTTCCCGACATAAACTTGATGTGGTGCTACTTGAAGTCGGTTTGGGTGGCCGGTTGGATGCGGTGAATATTATTGATGCCGATATCTCTGTTATTACGAGCATTGATATTGACCATGAGGAATGGCTTGGCAAGGACCGGGAAGCAATTGGTTTTGAAAAGGCAGGCATTATGCGCAAAGGGCATACAACAGTTTGCGGAGAGCGCGATGTGCCTGAATCAATTAAAGCAGCCGCGCAGCGGGTAGGTGCGGATCTTTCAGTTCTCGGTGAAGACTTTGATGTACAGCGGCATGGCGATGAGTGGGACTGGCTTGATCATGGCACAGCAACCATCAATGACCTTGTAAGGCCTGCCTTGGGCGCTGATTGCCAGTATGATAATGCTGCAGTTGCAGTGGCTGTGCTGCAGCAACTGGTTGATTTCCCTGTTGATACTTTCGACATTGTTGAAGGTCTTGAACTTGTGCAGTGCCTTGGGCGGTTTGAACGTCATCTGGGCACTACAGATTGTGTGTTTGATGTAGCGCATAACCCCGCCAGTGCAGCAGCATTAGCAAAAACGCTCGCTAACGAGAAGGTACAAGGTCAAACACGACTGGTTTTTGGTGTGATGGCGGATAAAGATATTGAGCAGATTATTTCATCGCTTGCGGGCGAGACAACTCAATGGTATCTCGCTGCACCAAACATCGCCCGTGCGGCGGAACCCGCAACGGTGAAAGATGTCTGTATAAGCAAGGGTATTGCCTCGGCGAAAGTGGCTTGTTTTGACTCAGTTTCCGACGCATTTAAGCATGCCCAAGAAGATAGCGGCATTAATGATAGAGTGGTGGTTTGTGGTTCGTTTTATACAGTAGCAGAAGCCATGGCTCAGCAGTTATAATGATGATAATGATGACAGGGTTAACTTAATGGAAGAAACCAATTTAAAAGTTCGACTGGTGGGCGCCACGGTGCTGGTTTCATTAGCCGTGATATTTATCCCAATGGTATTGGATGGTCGTGATACCAAAAATTCAGAGATAGATGTCACTAATATCCCGCCAAAACCAGAACACGGATACATTTCCAAGGTAATACCATTATCACCAGAGATTCAGGCAAAGCCTGTTGAAGCGCCTAAGTTGGTGATTAAGAAAGGACTCGCTGCACAAACAGAACCTGAGGCCAAAAAAAGTGAGCCCACTGCAAGCAAACAAGATACACCTCTTAAAGTCGCTGCAGCTAAGCCTGTAGTTAAACCGGCATCAAAACCTGAGGCTGTTCAAAAACTCCGCCCTGGATTAAGCGCTTGGGCGGTGCAAGTGGGCAGTTTTGGTTCAAAGAAAAATGCGTTAGCCCTAAGAGATAAGCTACAGAAAAAAGGTTTTTCAGCATTTGTTGAAACTATTTATGTTAAAGATATCGCCAGCTTTCGGGTTCGTGTCGGACCTGAACTGAAGCGCGAATCAGCTGAGCGTATACGTAAGGAATTGGCCAGTACCTATAAGGGCCGCACTTTCATTGTTAAACACCCTTCATAGCGAGCGAGAACAGTTTTAATTTACTCTTCATCTGATGACGTGGCTCTGTTAGGATGCTGCTGCACGACATAGGGGATGGTATGTTTGGTTTTACAGCGGAATGATGATGGTTTGGGTTGATTACGCCATTATTATTATTGTCACGCTTTCAGCGCTGATTAGCGTGCTACGAGGGTTTGTCAAAGAAGCATTGTCGCTTGTCGCGTGGGTGCTGGCATTTTGGGTTGCCTTTACCTTTCATCAAAACCTAGCAACGGTATTCGCTAAATATATCGATACACCATCATTGCAGCTAATTAGCGCTTTTGCTTTGTTATTTGTCGTAACGCTCATTATTACGGCGATTGTGAATAACCTTATTGCAACGCTGGTTAAAAAGACCGGATTATCCGGTACTGACCGCATGTTAGGGGTTATTTTTGGGATCGCGCGCGGAACCGTGATTGTGGCTATACTGGTACTGATGGCAGGGCTTACTCAACTACCTGCAGATCCATGGTGGCATGACTCAATTTTTATAAAACATTTTCAAGAAATGGCAATTTGGTTGAAAGGCTTCCTACCGGAAGATATCGCAGCTAACTTCCATTACGCATGAGGCTTAAATAATGTGTGGCATTATCGGTGTGGTTGGCAATACCACAGTTAACCAAACGCTCTACGATGGCTTGACTGTTTTACAGCATCGCGGGCAAGATGCTGCTGGCATTATTACCTGTCATAACGGTCGTCTGCATTTACGTAAAAGCAATGGACTCGTTCGGGATGTTTTTCACACACGGCACATGCTTGAGTTGCCTGGTGACATGGGAATTGGTCATGTTCGCTACCCAACAGCCGGTTGTGCTTCATCAGCGGAAGCTCAGCCTTTCTATGTAAACTCACCGTTTGGTATCAGTCTTGCGCACAATGGTAACTTAACCAACGCAGACGAGTTAAAAGAAGAATTATTTCGTGAAGATTTACGTCACATCAATACAGAGTCCGATTCAGAAGTACTATTGAATGTTTTCGCCCATGAGTTACAAGCGCTGGGTAAACTACGTATTGATGAGAATGATATTTTTGCAGCCGTTGCACGTGTTCATCAACGTGTGAAAGGTGGTTATGCCGTCGTTGCCATGATTACTGACTACGGTATTGTTGCGTTTCGCGATCCAAATGGTATTCGTCCATTAGTATTCGGCAGTCGTCAGACTGATGATGGTCCAGAGAGTATGGTGGCTTCTGAAAGCGTAGCAATTGATGCGCTTGGTTTTGAACTAATTCGTGATGTTGAACCTGGCGAAGCCGTCTTTATTGATATCAAAGGTGAGTTACACACGCGCCAGTGTGCACGCAACCCTGATCCTGCCCCGTGTATTTTTGAACATGTCTATTTTGCACGTCCGGATTCAATTATGGATGGTGTCTCTGTTTATAAAGCGCGTTTACGTATGGGTGAGAATCTCTCACATAAGATTGAAAGAATCTGGCCAGACCATGACATTGATGTAGTCATCCCCATTCCTGATACCAGTCGTACTTCCGCGTTACAGTTAGCAAATGAATTGGGCGTAAAGTACCGTGAAGGTTTTATTAAGAACCGGTATATTGGTCGTACCTTCATTATGCCGGGTCAAAAAGAACGTAAGAAATCAGTTCGTCAAAAGCTTAATGCGATTGATCTTGAGTTTAGAGATAAAAATGTTTTGTTAGTTGATGATTCAATTGTGCGTGGCACGACCTCACAACAAATCATTCAAATGGCACGTGATGCCGGTGCTCGTAAAGTGTACTTTGCCTCAGCATCTCCACCAGTGCGTTACCCGAATGTATATGGCATCGATATGCCAAGTGCACAAGAATTGATTGCACATAATCGTACCGAAGAAGAGATTGCTGAAGCGATTGGTGCGGATAGATTAATTTTCCAAGATCTTGAAGATCTCATCGAAGCTGTACACCGAGGTAATACCACATTAACAAAATTCGACACATCTGTGTTTAACGGTGTTTACGTCTCAAAGGGCATTACACCGCTTTATCTTAAGCAGCTGGAATTATTACGTGCGGATTCAGCCAAGGAAGGATCCGATGAAAAATCGGTATCATTAGATATGCACAACACCGCATAGTCTTGACAGATAGCTCGTCACTGCCTAGACTTGCTCGAATACAACAAAGCGCCGATTTGACTCAGATTGCGGGCGCTTAATAAATGCAGCTAAAGGGAGGGTAACCTGCTTTAGCGATCGTTGAGCGGGTTTTTTTGTGCCTGCTTGCTAGTAAAACAGTTAATATGTATCCATTAACGTGGATGAGGAGGCGGGATGTCAGATAAGGATTATAAATTTAATACTCGCGCTGTGCGTGCAGGGCAAATCCGCACGGCAGAAGGCGAGCATTCAGAACCGATATTTACCACATCGAGTTATGTGTTTGCTAGCGCAGCAGAAGCGGCGGCACGCTTTTCAGGTGATGAGCCCGGTAATATCTATTCTCGTTTTACCAATCCTACGGTCAGAACCTTTGAGCAACGGCTCGCAGCCCTAGAAGGTGGCGAACGCTGCGTAGCAACCTCATCAGGCATGGCTGCGATTTTGGCGACTTGTCTTGGTTTGCTTAAAGCGGGTGATCATATTGTTGCCTCACAAAGCATCTTCGGTACAACGACAGTTATGTTCTCCCAACATTTAGCTAAATTTGGTGTTGAAACAACGTTTGTTAATTTGACCGACTTAAATGCTTGGCAACAAGCCATTCAGGACAACACGGTTTTTCTGTTTTTAGAAACGCCATCGAATCCGTTAGGCGAAGTGGCAGATATTCGACAATTAGCCACTGTGGCACATGACAATGACTGCTTATTGGTGGTGGATAATTGCTTGTGCACGCCAGCCTTACAACGGCCATTAGAATTAGGCGCTGATATCGTCATTCATTCAGCAACGAAGTTTTTAGATGGACAAGGTCGTTGCATGGGTGGTGCTGTCGTCGGTAGCGAAGAAGTTGTTGGTAAAGATATCTATGGTGTCGTGCGCACTTGTGGTCCGAGCATGAGCCCTTTTAATGCGTGGACTTTTTTGAAAGGCCTCGAAACGTTGTCTGTGCGGATGAAAGCGCATTGCGAAAATGCACAACAGCTTGCGGAGTGGTTAGAAGCACAACCAGCTGTGGCAAAGGTATATTTTCCAGGGCTTAAGACACACCCACAATACGCGATTACTCAATCGCAGCAAAGTGGACCGGGTGCAGTATTGTCATTTGAATTGAACGGTGGCAAGGATGATGCTTGGAAATTAATTGATGCGACAGAAATGGTATCTATCACCGCTAACTTAGGTGATACCAAAACAACCATTACACATCCTGCGACAACAACGCATGGCCGTTTAACGCCTGAACAACGTGAAGATGCCGGCATTTCGGATGGATTGATTCGGATAGCAGTCGGGCTTGAAGATATCGATGATTTGAAAGCAGATCTTGAACTTGGTCTAGCTGGATTAATTTAGTTAAAGTATTATGCGTGGAGAATAAATATATTTTTGGAGATAGCATGTTAGAGAATGTAGATATAGATATAGAAACGATACTAGATAGCTATGTAATTCCATGGGGAATAAACATTGTTTTAGCCGCAGTGATTTTCATTGTTGGTAGAATAGTTTCAAAGATTCTAGTGAATATTGTTCGCCGGTTGCTAACGAAAGCCAAGATAGATTCGATCTTAGTTAATTTTATTTGCTCGATTTTATCAGCACTCCTATTACTGTTTATTATTATTGCAGCATTAGATCAGCTCGGTGTTAATACAACTTCAATGATTGCCTTACTCGGTGCAGCAGGGTTGGCTGTTGGTTTGGCATTACAAGGTTCGCTACAGAATTTTGCATCGGGTGTTATGTTAATCATTTTCCGGCCATTTACAAAAGGAGATTTTGTGGAAGCTGGGGGAGTGTCTGGGACAGTTGAAAAAATCAGTATTTTTAGCACGTTGATGCGTACGGGTGATAATCGAGAAATCATTGTTCCAAACGGTGGTATTTACGGTGGTACGATCATTAATTTCTCAGCACGTGAAACACGTCGTATTGATTTGGTATTTGGTATTGGTTATGACGATGACTTAAAAAAAGCGCAGGATATTCTACGTAACCTAGTGAATAGCGATGATCGAATTCTCAAAGATCCTGAAACACTGATTGCTGTCTCTGAACTTGCTGATAGCAGTGTGAATTTTGTCGTGCGTCCCTGGGTTAAGAGTGGAGATTATTGGGCCGTTAAATTTAATTTGACTGAAAATGTTAAATTAGCCTTTGATGAGCAAGGTATTTCAATTCCATACCCGCAAATGGATATCCACACAAAGAAAGATTGATTAAGAAGACAATTAGATACTTTACCAGTATCTATCTACTAAAAAAGGGAAGCTTTTGCTTTCCTTTTTTTTGCGTATTTAAAATCCATCGTTTTATGTTTCGTTGTTTTAAAGACTGCGTTAGTGTTCAGACATACTTGTATACGAATCCCGGTACATGTATTAGAATATGCTAATATTTAAATGATGGTGTGGTTAATGACGAAGCAACATAATGATGATGACACTGCACTAAACCAGTATAAGAACAAATCTTACATTGTGGCCAGTGGCGCCTATCAAGCTGAAGTAAATGGAATCGAGTTACATTCCAACTTCCAACCTATTTACAGTTTGTCACATCGTAAACCAATTGGTTATGAAGGATTATTGCGTGGCCTTGATGCGGAGCGCCAATCTATCTCTCGTTCTGAAATCTTTAGTGCTTTGCGCAGTAAAGAGGAGATAATTGATTTAGATCGGCTCGGTTGTTATCTACATGTTAATAATTATGTAAGACAGACGGATGAGTTTAATTGGTTGTTTTTAAATGTGCACCCTGCGGTATTAATGAGTGGTAAAGAAAGTGGTTCATATGTTGAAGCTTTGTTAAGCGAGAATGAGATTAAACCAAACAACATTGTCATCGAAATACTTGAAGCACCATCAGAAGATAAAGATAAGTTTTTTGATGCAATTAACTATTACCGCGATCTTGGTTTTTTAATTGCGATAGATGATTTTGGAAAAGGTAGTTCTAACTTTGATCGGGTGCTTGAAATTAAACCTGACATTGTGAAATTCGATAAATCTATCATAAAAAATATAAAACACGATGATATGGCCAATCGCATGTTGCCTAAGCTCGTTTCATTGATTCATGAGTGTGGCAGTTTGGTTTTGCTCGAAGGAATTGAAGAAGAAGAGCAAGCGCTAAGAGCCGTTGACTCAGGTGCGGACTTTGTTCAGGGTTATTATCTATCGAAGCCAAATCGAAATTTATTAACAGATGTGACCAGTGATGCTGTTGGTGAAAGTGGAATAGATTTGTCGCATTTATGTTCTGCTTATCAAAGCAGAGTGACTCAACGTGAAGATAATGCGGAGAAAAAGTTAGGCGCCTATATTTTTGCATTCAATGGGGTTTCTGATGCAATAAAAGCCGGCGAACCACTCGAAAGCGTGCTTCAACCCTTACTGCAGCTATCAGGCGTTGAGCGTTGTTATATGCTCGATCGTAAGGGTTACCAACAAGGTAAAAATTTCTTCCCAGATGACCATGCTGAACTTTTTCCGCAACGCTTCAACGTACTTGAATCACAAAGTTGTGCTTCCTGGTTTAGACGCCCATATTTTAGGCGCGCGATTAATGAGCCTGATAAAGTGCATATAAGTCGCCCCTACCTATCAACGACAGCGGGCATTGTATGCATCACCTTATCGATATTGGTTAAAGATAAGGATGGCGAAAGTATTGTACTGTGTTGTGATATTGATTGGACTGATCGCTAGGCGCGGATATGAGGTATGATTTAGCTTATGCTGAATCTTTTCAAAATAGCCGAAAAATGCCTACAGGCATCTGATCCGACCGATAAATGCCAACAATCTGAAGCAGCTTCTGCGGCTTGGCTTGCTGGTGAACTATCAACCGACAGTCTTTCAACGCCAACGCCCATTGGTGAGCCTGGTCGCCCATTAAAACCCGAATTAGTGCTACCCAAGGACTTACGCCAGCGTAAAACAGGCAGTGAGCAGGGACACGCAGCACTTATCCACTCTATTGCTCATATTGAATTTAATGCGATTAACCTCGCTTGGGATGCTGTGTACCGTTTTCGTGACATGCCAGAGCAGTATTATATGGATTGGGTTAAGGTTGCTAGGGAAGAGGCTTATCATTTTGGGCTATTACGCGAACATTTACGGACATTTGGCTATGATTATGGCGATTTTCCCGCCCATAATGGTTTATGGGAAATGGCGCAACAAACGGCCCACGATGGCATGGTGAGAATGGCACTGGTGCCGCGAGTTTTAGAAGCGCGTGGCTTGGATGTGACGCCGGGAATGATTAAACGCTTGAAGCAGCGGGGCG
>Ga0316205_10000393_pt1 | contig 85931 bp, 63 predicted proteins | sample 3monthpyrite_MG_FD_204941 | JGI IMG/M metagenome (GOLD analysis project Ga0316205, IMG submission 204941) | Microbial mat bacterial communities from mineral coupon in-situ incubated in ocean water Damariscotta River, Maine, United States -... | ecosystem: Environmental > Aquatic > Marine >...
ACGATACTTTCGTAGCCAGTGCTGGTACCGATACAATAGACGGTGGCGCAAACACCGATACCCTCGATTATTCTTCTGAAGGTTCTTCCATCAGTGTTGTGTTAAATGGCTCAACCGATGCCACGGTCACCGTGGGTGGCAGCGATAACGACACGATTAGCAATATTGAAAACATTATTGGCACCGCCGGTGCGGATAGTATTACCGGTGATAGCAATGTTAATGAATTATCGGGGGCAGCAGGTGATGATACGTTTACTGCCAGTGCCGGCACCGATACGATAGACGGTGGTTCAAATACAGATACCTTAGATTATTCCTCTGAAGGCACGTCAATCAGCGTGACGCTCAATGGATCAACAGACGCCACGGTTACTGTCGGTGGCAGTGATAACGATACGATCAAAAATATTGAAAACATCACCGGTACAGCGGGGGCAGATACGATCACCGGTGATAGCAATGCCAACACCCTTAGTGGTGGCGCTGGTGGTGATACATTAGACGGCGGTAGTGGCAATGACAATTTACTAGGTGATGCAGGTGATGATACATTTGTTGCGAGTGCGGGGTTTAATACGATTGATGGTGGTGCAGATTTAGATACCATCGACTATTCCACAAAAGGTTCAGCAATTAGCGTCAGTTTAAATGGCAGCAGCGATGTTACAGTGACGATCACCGGTGGCGATAACGATACCATAAAAAATGTTGAAAATGTTATTGGTACCAGCGGAGCTGATAGTATTACTGGTGATAGTAATGTCAATGTACTTTCAGGTGCAGCGGGTAACGATACTTTCGTAGCCAGTGCTGGTACCGATACAATAGACGGTGGCGCAAACACCGATACCCTCGATTACTCTTCTGAAGGTTCTTCCATCAGTGTTGTGTTAAATGGCGCGACCGATGCTACTGTCACTGTCGGTGGTAGTGACAGTGATACGATTAAGAATATTGAAAATATCACGGGTACTTCAGGCGCAGATGCTATTACCGGTGATGGCAGCATAAATACCATAAATGGTGCAGCAGGAAACGATACACTTGATGGCGGCGGCGCCGATGACGTTTTAAATGGTGATGCAGGCGATGATACATTTATTGCCAGTGCGGGTTTTAACACCATGGATGGAGGCGCAAATTTAGATACCGTTGATTACTCCACGAAAGGCACGGCGATTAGTGTAACGCTAAACGGGAGTACAGGTGCAACCGTTACGGTGAGCGGTGGTGACAATGATACGATTAGTAATATTGAAAATATCATTGGAACAGCGGGCGCAGACACGATCATCGGCGATAGCAATGTAAATGACTTTTCAGGTGCGGCAGGGAATGATGTATTCACCGCCAGTGCCGGTGCCGATACGATTGATGGTGGAGCAAATACCGATACCCTGGATTATTCTTCAGAAGGGACTTCAATCAGTGTCATATTGAATGGCGCAACCGATGTTACAGTAATAGTTGGTGGTAGTGATAACGATACGATTAAAAATGTCGAAAATATAATAGGCACCAGCGGTGCTGATACGATTACCGGTGATAGTAATGCAAACACAATCACTGGTGGTGCTGGGAATGATACCCTAGACGGTGGTAGTGGTAGTGACAGTTTAATCGGTGATGCGGGCGACGATACTTTCCTAGCCAGCGCCGGCCTTAACACCATGGATGGTGGTGCTGATAACGATACGGCAGACTATTCAAGTAAAGGGTCTGCTATTAGTGTCACCTTAAATGGTGGAACCGATGCAACCGTTACTGTGACCGGTGACAGTAATGATACGATCAAAAATATTGAAAATGTTATCGGAACTACTGGTGCAGATACGATTACGGGTGATAGTAATGTTAATACTCTAAGTGGCGCTGCAGGTAACGATACAATTGATGGTGGTGCGGGTAATGACGTGCTCAATGGTGATGGGGGTAATGATACCTTTGTTGCGAATACGGGTGCTGACACAATCGATGGCGGTGCCGATACCGATACCGTAGATTATACCAGTGAAGGCTCTTCCATCAGTGTCGTCTTAAACGGCGCTACTGATGCGACGGTTACCGTCGGTGGTAGCGATAATGATACGGTTAAAAATATTGAAAATATCATTGCGACTGCTGGTGCCGACAACATTACCGGTGATAGCAATGCAAATGTTTTTTCTGGTGCAGCAGGCAATGATATTTTCGTTGCCAGTGCTGGAACGGATACCATTGATGGTGGTGCGGATACGGATAGCCTAGATTATTCGTCTGAAGGGTCATCGATTAGTGTTACCCTCAACGGTTCTACCAATGCCACAGTCACAGTCGGTGGTAGTGATAATGACACCATTAAAAACATCGAAGACATCACAGGTACTTCAGGTGCAGATACGATTACAGGCGATTCGAATGTTAATGTCTTAAGTGGCGGTTCAGGCAATGATACACTTGATGGTGGTAGTGGCAATGACAGTTTACTCGGTGATGCCGGTGATGACACCTTTGTTGCCAATGCGGGCTTTAATGTGATGGATGGTGGTGCTGATAGTGACACAGCAGACTATTCCACAAAAGGCACGGCGATCAGTGTAGTTTTGAATACAAGTACTGATGCCACCGTTACGATTACCGGTGGTGATAACGACACCATAAAAAATATTGAAAATATTGTTGGGACTACGGGTGCGGATAACATAACCGGCGACAGCAATGTTAATACACTTGAAGGTGTTGCGGGTAACGATACCTTTGTCGCCAGCTCGGGAGCGGATACTATTGATGGTGGGGCGGATACGGATAGCCTAGATTATTCCTCTGAAGGGTCGTCTATTAGTGTCGTTTTAAATGGCTCAACCGATGCCACAGTTACCGTCGGTGGCAGTGACAACGATACGATTAGTAATATTGAAAACATCATTGGTACCGCCGGTGCAGATAGTATTACGGGTGATAGCAATGTTAATGTTTTTGATGGTGCTGCGGGTAATGATGCATTTGTCGCGAGTGCCGGTGCAGATACACTTGATGGCGGTGCTGATACGGATACCTTGAGTTACGCGAGTGAAGGTACATCGATTATTGTGACATTAAATGGTTCTACAGATGCCACAGTAACGGTCGGTGGAAGTAGTAACGATACGATTAAAAATATTGAAAATATCACAGGTACGTCAGGTGCAGATACGATTACGGGTGATACGAATGTTAATGCCCTAAGCGGTGGTGCAGGTAACGATACGCTTGATGGTGGTAGTGGCAATGACAGTTTACTCGGTGATGCTGGTGATGATACATTTGTTGCTAGTGCAGGTTTTAATACCATGGACGGTGGTGCTGATAGTGACACAGTAGACTATTCCACAAAGGGCACGGCGATCAGCGTCACTTTAAACGGTAGCACAGACACCACAGTTACTGTTACCGGTGGTGACAACGATACGATTAAAAATATTGAAAATATAGTTGGGACTACAGGCGCTGATAGTATTACCGGCGATGGTAATGCAAATGTTTTTGATGGTGCAGCGGGCAACGATGTGTTTGTGGCGACTGCGGGAGCGGATACCATTGATGGTGGCGCGAATACAGATACCTTAGATTATTCCTCAGAAGGCACGTCCATTAGTGTTGCATTAAATGGTTCAACCGATGCCACCGTCACAGTTGGTGGTAGTGATAACGATACGATAAGCAATATCGAAAACATCATTGGTACAGCGGGTGTGGATAGTATCACCGGTGATAGTAGCGTCAACGTTTTTGATGGGGCAGCTGGAAACGATATGTTTGTGGCAAGTGCCGGTGCAGATACAATAGACGGTGGATCAGATTCTGATACGTTAAGTTATACCAGTGAAGGGTCTTCCATTAGTGTTACCCTAAACGGTTCCACCGATGCAACAGTGACTGTGGGTGGTAGTGACAATGACACCATTAAAAATATTGAAAATATCACGGGTACGGCGGGCGCGGACACGATTACTGGTGATAGCATTGCCAACACATTGAGTGGTGCCGCAGGTGATGACACACTTGATGGCGGCAGTGGTAACGATACGCTAGCAGGTGATGCCGGAGATGATACGATCATTGCCAGCGCGGGTTCCGATACGGTAGATGGTGGAGCAGATACCGATACCATAGATTATTCTTCAGAAGGCACGTCAATCAGTGTGGCATTAAATACCTCAACCGATGCCACGGTGACAGTTGGCGGTAGCAGCAATGACACCATAAAAAATATTGAAAATGTGATTGGCACCACGGGTGCTGATACGATTACTGGTGATAGCAGTACCAATGTTTTTACAGGTGGAGCAGGTAACGATACCTTAAACGGCGGTAGCGCGAACGATACTTTAAACGGTGATGCCGGTGATGATAGTTTTATCGCCAGTGCGGGTTTCAATACCATGGACGGCGGTGCTGATAACGATACTGCAGACTATAGCGCAAAAGGCACAGCAATTAATGTCACACTAAATGGTGCTACAGCGGCAACTGTCACCGTAACCGGCGGTGACGACGATTCGATCAGCAATATTGAAAACATCATTGGAACAAGCGGTGCAGATACAATCACCGGTGACAGTAATGCTAATACGATTAGCGGTGCAGCGGGTGACGATGCAATAAATGGGGGTGCTGGGAATGATGCGCTTAATGGAGACGCAGGTAATGATACCTTCACGGCCAGTGCTGGCGTAGATACCATTGACGGTGGAACGAATACAGATACGCTAGATTATTCCTCTGAAGGCAGCGCAATCAGCGTCATCTTGAATGGTGCAACAAATGCGACCGTAACAGTAACGGGTAGCGATAACGATACGATTAGTAATATCGAGAATATTATCGGTACCGCGGGAGCGGACAGCATCACGGGTGATAGCAATGTCAATGTATTTGCTGGTGCTGCAGGTAATGATACCTTCACCGCTAGTGCAGGCACGGATACTATTGACGGTGGAGCAGATACCGATACCTTAGATTATTCATCCGAAGGTACAGCAATCAGCGTTACATTAAATGGTTCAACAGACGCAACGGTTACCGTAACCGGCAGTGATAATGACACCATCAAAAATATTGAAAATATTATCGGAACTGCAGGTGCTGATAGCATTACCGGTGACAGCAATGTGAATGTTTTAACTGGTGCTGCAGGTAATGATTCGTTTACCGCAAGTGCCGGCACAGACACCATTGATGGCGGAACAGATACTGATACTCTCGATTATTCCAGCGAAGGCACCGCAATCAGTGTCACCTTAAATGGTTCAACAAATGCGACGGTTACGGTAACTGGCAGTGATAACGACACAGTTAAAAATGTCGAAAACATTATTGGCACTAACGGCGCTGATACGATTACCGGAGATACCATCGCCAATACCTTAAGTGGTGGCGCAGGCAATGATACCTTAAATGGCGGCACCGCAAACGATACACTTAACGGTGATGCTGGTGACGATACCTTTATTGTCAGTGCCGGTTTTAATACCATGGACGGTGGTGCTGACAGTGACACAGTAGATTATTCTACTAAAGGCACTGCAATCAGCGTGACTTTAAATGGCGGTACTGCCGCAACCGTGACAATTACTGGCGGCGATAATGATACGATTAGTAATATCGAAAATATTATTGCAACTGCCGGTGCGGATAGCATTACCGGTGATAGCAATGCCAATGTTTTTGATGGTGCAGCAGGCGATGATACCTTTGTTGCCAGTTCAGGCACGGATACCATTGACGGTGGTGCAGATACCGACACCTTGGATTATACTTCAGAAGGTACGGCGATAAGCGTCACGCTTAATGGCGCAACAAATGCGACGGTAACGGTGACAGGTAGCGATAACGATACGATTAGCAATATTGAAAACATTATCGGAACTGCTGGGGCTGATAGCATCACGGGTGATAGTAACGTGAATGTTTTTGATGGTGCAGCGGGTAACGACACTTTCACGGCCAGTGCCGGTACAGACACCATTGATGGTGGTGCGAATATAGATACATTGGATTATTCTTCTGAAGGTACGGCTATCAACGTTACCTTGAATGGTGCAGCAACTGCGACAGTAACGGTAACGGGTAGCGATAACGATACGATTAGTAATATCGAAAATATTATTGGAACTGCGGGAGCGGACAGCATTACGGGCGACAGTAATGTGAATGTTTTTGATGGTGCGGCAGGCAATGATACCTTTGTTGCCAGTTCAGGCGCAGATACAATAGATGGCGGAACAAACACAGACACAATTGATTATTCGTCTGAAGGCACATCTATTAACCTGGTACTCAATGGGTCAACAGATGCCACGGTCACCGTGGGCGGAAGCGATAACGATACCATTAAGAATATTGAAAATGTCATTGGGACCGCCGGTGCAGATACTATCACTGGTGATAGTAACGTCAATACGATTACCGGTGGTGCAGGTAACGATACTTTAGATGGCGGAACCGCCAACGATGTTTTACTCGGTGAAGCAGGTGATGATATTTTTGTTGCTAGTGCAGGGTTTAATACTCTTGACGGTGGTGCAGACAGTGATACCTCAGACTATACTACAAAAGGCACTACCATTAGTGTCACATTAAATGGCAGTACTAATGCAACCGTCACCGTTACAGGTGGTGATGACGATACGATTAAAAATATTGAAAACATCATCGGTACCGCTGGTGCTGACACCATCACGGGTGATAGTAGTGCGAACACGTTGAGTGGTGCAGCAGGCAATGATGCGATTAACGGTGGCACAGGCAACGACACGCTCAATGGTGATGCTGGTGATGATACGTTTACTGCCAGCGTTGGTGCCGATACAATTGATGGTGGTGTAGATACAGATACTGTGGATTATTCCGGTGAAGGAACTTCAATCAGTGTTGTATTAAATGGTGCTACTGATGCCACGGTCACCGTAGCGGGTAGTGATGATGACACGATTAAAAATATTGAAAACATTATAGCAACCGCTGGTGCCGATAGTATTACCGGTGACAGTAACGTAAATGTTTTTGATGGTGCAGCAGGCGATGATTCATTTGTTGCCAGTTCAGGCGCAGATACCATTGATGGTGGTGCGGATACCGATACCGTTGATTATTCCTCCGAAGGTACTGCCATAAGCGTTACCCTTAATGGCGCAACAAATGCGACGGTGACGGTGACGGGTAGCGATAACGATACGATTAAAAATATCGAAAATATCATCGGTACCGCTGGTGCGGACACCATCACTGGTGATGCGAGTGTAAATACCATCAACGCTGGTGCCGGCGCTGATAGTCTAAACGGCGGCGCTGCGGATGATGTTTTATACGGTGAAGCAGGCAACGATAGTTTCATTGCCAGCGCAGGCTTTAATACCATGGATGGCGGGACAGATATTGATACGTTAGATTACTCTACGAAAGGCACTGCTATTAGCGTTACGTTAAATGGCAGCACCGATGCGACAGTTACCGTTACGGGTGGTGATGACGATACCATTAAAAATATTGAAAACATTGTAGGCACTGCAGGTGCCGACACAATTACCGGCGATAGTAATGCAAATACCCTCAGTGGTGGATCAGGTGACGATGCACTGAACAGTGGTACAGGTAATGATGTGCTTAACGGAGACGCAGGCAATGATACGTTTACTGCCAGTGCGGGCGCGGATACCATCGATGGTGGCAGTAATACGGATACGCTTGATTATTCCAGTGAAGGTAGTTCAATTAGTGTCACACTAAATGGATCAACCAATGCAACAGTCACTGTAGGCGGTAGCGATAATGATACCGTTAAAAACGTCGAAAATATTATTGGTACAACTGGGGCAGATACTATCACCGGTGACAGTAATGCAAACACCTTAACGGGTGCCGCAGGAAATGACACTTTAGATGGTGGTAGTGCTAATGATAGTTTAAATGGTGATGCGGGCAATGATACTTTCATTGCCAGTGCTGGCTTTAACACAATGGATGGTGGTGCAGATGTTGATACGGTGGATTACTCATCAAAAGGTACAGCTATTGACGTTACCCTAAACGGGGCTACCAGTGCTACGGTTACTGTTACCGGGGGTGATAACGATACGATCAGTAATGTAGAAAATGTCATTGGTACTTCGGGAGTGGATTCAATTACCGGTGATAGCAATGCAAACACTATTAGTGGTGCAGCGGGTAATGATGCGATCAACGGGGGTACTGGGACTGATACACTAAATGGTGATGCCGGAAACGATACATTTACGGCCAGTGCGGGAGCAGATACGATCGATGGAGGTGCCGATACTGATACGATAGATTATACCAGCGAAGGGACTGCCATTAGCGTCACATTAAACGGTTCAACAGCTGCTACCGTGACAGTGACAGGTAGTGATAATGACAGCATACAAAATATCGAAAACATTATCGGTACCACAGGTACAGATACCTTGACGGGTGATATTAATGCAAATGTATTAACCGGCGCCGCAGGTAACGATACTTTGGATGGAGGTGGTGGTAGCGATACCCTAAACGGTGATGCTGGTAATGATACTTTTATTGCAAGTATCGGTGCGGATATCATTGATGGTGGCGCAGATGCGGACACCCTGGATTTATCTGGGTTTGGCAGTGCGATAAGCGGAGGGGAATTTGATGCGACGTCTGGTACAGTCATTGCTGGAGGAGATACTGATACTGTTTCAAATGTAGAAACCTTTTTGATGACTGGTTTTGACGATACTTTGCGCATTGATACCGATGCGGTGACGCAACTAAGCAGTATAGATGGCAATGGTGGATCAGATACCCTGTTAATCGATGATGATTTATCTGCGAATGATCTTACCGATAATGCGATTGAAGGATCAGATTTAGCGAGTCTATTTAGTGATATTGAAGTGCTTGATTTTACCAACACCGGATTAAATAGTGCAGATACATTTGATATAGGTAATGACGAAATTACCAGTATGACCGATGCCAATAATGCATTAACGATTAATATCAGCACAAGTACCATCGCCTTGACTGACATTAACGTACTTGATCAAGGTGCTGGATCTGTGTCGAGTGACGTTACCAACAGTGGTACGCGAACAGTAGATTGGGATGATGGGGTTCAGTTAATAATACAAGTTGTTTAACTTTTCCAATATGTAATTCTATATGCAGTAAAACTTTATTTGATGACAGTGAATTATATCGCATCACAAGACGAGCCTATCAATGCTTTTGAAGAGTGTTTGCGAGTCCTTGTCTCTTTTTACAGTATTCACGTTGATATCGAAGGTTTAAAAGTTGAACTTTCTCGTCAACCAGGTCCACTCACCTTAAAAGATCTGCCTTCATTTGCAGAGAAACTTAATCTTACAATACAAACCGTAAAGTCGTCACTTTCAGAGATTAAACAGAGTGAAATTCCTGTAATCCTATTGATGAACGATGAAAACTCACCTTGCATCTACTTTCCACAAAAAACGCATCAGGGACAAATATTTAAACCGGGTTCAGACTCCAGCGCTAGCGTTGGCTCAACTTCAGGTTATAATAATAGCGATTTAAATGAACTAGAAGAAGAATATTCGGGAACCGCTTTATTCATTCAGCCTAGTCGAATCGAAGTTGAAGCAGAAACAGAGCATATGAAAAAAGGTCATGCACTGGATTGGTTTTGGAAACCTATCATTTCTAATTGGTCCTTTTATATTGAGATTATTCTGTGTTCCATATTTATCAATCTTTTTGTTGTAGCTCTGCCATTCTATACTTTGAATGTTTACGATCGAGTTATCCCAAATTTTGCAGAAGCAACGCTATATGTGCTGGTATACGGTGTTTGTATTGCGCTGGTATTCGATTTTCTCTTTAAAACTATTCGTACCTATATATTGGAAAAAGTCGCAGCTAGAACCGGCGCCGGTTATGACAGCACGCTCATGGAACGTTTGATGTTAATCGAAAACGAGCATATGACACTTTCGGTTGGTGAGCGTACTAATTTATTTCGTGAGCTACAAGGGATACGTGATTTTTACGCAACACGTTTAGCGCCGACAATTGTTGATTTACCTTTCTTTGTATTGTTCCTACTCATCATTTATCTAATTTCGCCCCAGTTAGTTGTCATTCCGCTCATTGGGTCAGTTGTTATTATTATCACTAATTTGTTGATGCAAATCCCAATTAACCGATCAACAGAACAATATTTTTCATCGATGCAAAAAAAGAGCACAATCCTGGTTGAAACATTAACAGGAATGCAAACCTTTAAATTGTTTAATGCCATGGGTAGTCGATTATTTAAATGGAATAAATCCGCCAGAGATGTTGCAGAAGCCACACGCCGAAATCAATTTATATTGACTACGGTAAATAGTTTTACGGTAATGATCATGCATATGGTGCATGTTTTCGTTATATTTGCCGGGGTCTATCAAATTGAACAAGGTAACTTGACTATTGGTGGACTCATTGCTTGCACCATCCTTTCAGGGCGCGCTATAGCGCCAATTATGAGTGTGTCTGCTGTTGTGGGAAAATTAAAGCAATCAAATGACATTTTAAAATCCATTGATCATTTATTTGAGCTACCACATGAGGCTCAGGATGCCGTTAAAAAATCCACCAAAGGCCCCTTGGCGGGCGGCTTGGAAATTCAAAATATTGGCTATCAATATCCGGGGCAAATGCGGCCTGCGTTGAATAATATTTCCATTAAGATTAAACCCGGTGAGCGTGTAGGATTAATTGGCCGAACAGGCGCAGGTAAAAGTACGTTAATGAATCTGTTGACAGGCAGTTTGCACGGATATACTGGCAATGTGTTTGTTGACGATTTTGGAATCGAGGCTATTCCTTCGGCGGAACTCAGGCGTACAATTGGCGTGGTCCCTCAAAACGCCTTCTTCATTTCTGGTACGGTGAGAGATAATGTGCTTCTGGGTCGAGAAGATGTGAGTGATCGAATTTTTCAGCAAGCAGTGGAGTTATCAGGTTTAGATCTGGTGGTTCAACAAACGGGTTACGGTTTTGACACTGAAGTGGGTGAAAACGGAATTAAACTTTCGGGTGGCCAAAAACAAGCAATATCATTAGCGAGGGCCATTTTACGTGACCCTAAAATATTGTTGTTTGATGAGCCGACAACAGGTATGGACTATGTTCTGGAGCAACATTTGAAAGTTAAAATGCAAGACTTTCTAAAAGACAGAACATTTATTATGGTTACTCACAGAACCTCGTTATTAAGTTTGGTTGATCGTTTGATTTTACTCGATAACGGTCGCGTAATTGCTGATGGCCCGCGGGATATCGTTCTCAAAAAGCTATCAAGTCAATGAGAAAATAGATCATGAAATTCATAGCAAAAGAAGATTTACGTTGGCGATACAGACCCTTTTTGTGGATCATGATTGCGTTAATGATTTTCTTTTTTTTGTGGGTAAGCTTTTCTGAAATCGATCAGCATATCCGCGGTGTTGGAAGAATTATTCCTGCAGGTAAAGCCCGTGTTATTCAACATTTGGAAGGTGGTATTATCGAGTCCATCTTGATCAGTGAAGGACAAAAAATAAAACAAGGTGAAACAATATTTCTTATTGCGAATACTCACGCAAAAGCAAGGTTGAAAGAGATTGATGTAGCCGTTCAAACTTTGCGTTTAAAACGTGTAAGATTGCAAGCAGAAAGAGATGATGCTGAAACATTAACATTTCCTAAAAACTATGAGCTTGGTCATTCTGCATTGGTAGAATCACAAAAACAATTGTTTAAAAATAATAAACGAGAATTTGAAGAAAAAATTAGTGGATTGATCGAAAGGCAAAACCAAAAAAATCTGCGCGCTAATGAACTCGTCACAAAAATGGAAAATTTGCGTAGAGAAGTGGATAATTCCAATAAACAAATGAACATTAAAAAGGAATTGTTTGATAAAGGTGTCGTGTCTCAAAGTGTCTATTTGAGCGCTAAAAGTAGTATGTTGAAATTAATTACCCAAATGACACAAGTGGAAAAAGAGGTACCTATTGTCTATGCTGAATTCACCGAGTTGGAAAATCTCATTGAAGAAACGAAACAAAAACGAAGTTCAGATATCGGTGAAGAATACAATAAAGTTCAAATAAATTTAAAGACACTCGATGAGCAAGTGAAAGCGTTACGTGATGAAGTAGGGCGAACAGCCATCGTTTCGCCGATCAACGGAATTGTTAATAAATTGCATATTAACACCATTGGCGGTGTCACTCAGCCCGGTGCACCCTTGGCAGAAATTACCCCTATCGATGAAACCCTGATTGTGGAAGGAAAGATCAGCACAGATGATCGAGGAAAGCTGTGGATTGGATTACCGGTTATCGTAAAAATATCTGCGTACGATTATACGATTTTTGGCGGAATTGAAGGCGAGTTGACTTATATCAGTTCAGATACTTTGCGAGATAACAAGAGTGAGTTTTATCAAGTACAAGTGACTTTATCTAGTACCAAATTAAGGTACGAGAAAGTGGTTTTTCCGGGAATGACAGCGGAATTGAATATATTAACGGGCAAAGTTTCGATTTTACATGCTTTATTGAAGCCGTTTTGGAATATTCAGGGTAACGCATTGCGTGAAAACTAAGCTAAACACATGATCAAAATAACAAATCTGGAGTGATTTTTGCTCGTATATTGGCAGATGAAATACCGTAAATATCGTTTGGAGTGAATACACATGAATGATCAAGCAATAGCTGAAACAACAACCGCAATGCCACAATTCTACAGTGACGTAGTGCTTTTAACCTCAGACAAACATACGGACTGGTCTTTGGAGCGAGATCAAGGTTATCAATTCACAGAAAAATCCAATTCAGTGTATTTATCCACGGTCGAGTTTCGAAAAGCTTGTGCTGAATATCCCATTGTTTTTATCGGCTCAGAGGACAGTGTTATGCCTGCGGCTTTGCTCAGTGTTAAGCCTGATCATAATTCATTTTTATTAGAAGATGGTGCGTGGGATGCTAAATATATTCCTGCATATGTCCGTCGCTATCCTTTTATTCCTGCGAATGTTGGTGAAGATCAATTGTTGGTCGGTCTTGACGAAAGCTATGTTGGATTAAACCAGAAAAACAATGGTGAGCGGTTGTATACCGATGAAGGTGAACAAACTGCTTACACACAAAACATCGTTTCATTCCTTCGCGATTTTCAAATAGAAAATACCAAAACCAGTTTGTTTTGTGAACGTTTAATGGATAATAACTTGTTAAAGCCGATGGAAGGTAAAGTTAAAGTAAAAGACCAAGACGCTGTTTTGCTTAAAGGTTTTTTTATTGTGGACTATGCACAACTTAAAAAATTGAAGCAAAGCGCGTTAGCAAAATTAATGCAATCTGACGACTTGGATTTGATTTTTTCTCATTTACGCTCTCTGGATCAGTTTGCTAAGTTAGCAGGAAGTGCTAATTAGGTGTGATGATTTAGTTAGTCGTATATTTTATCCCTGAGAGCCACATCATTTCCTAACGCACCTCGCTTGCAATGAGTTGAGTCACGTCGTTACCTACAAGAAAATAACTGGTTGTTTCATTCTCATATTTTCACTTATTTCCAGCCATGCAGCTTATACAGGAAGGCTGTATGGTTCTCATATTATCTTAGCTAAAGTCGGTGGTGAAAAATCATAAGATTGTCGACATTATGGGCGCACTTAGATGATTTTTTGGTCTTTTCATTCGCACAACTAAATTAACAAAAAAACCAATATTTAATATATTCGGGAAATATTAAGGAGGTTTAGAAAGATATCAAAGTGTTAACCAATTCACAGGTAGCACTTAGTTAATCGAGTATTCTGGAAAGATATTAATTAGTCAAATATAAAGGATTATATATGGACTCAATAATTTGTCATCTGGAAGACAATGTACACAAACACAATGCTGTTTGGCGATTTCCCGCAGAAAATATTGAATGTCAATTGTCTGACATCAACGCAATATCCATCCATTACGCAAATATTCTAAAAAAACACAATATTAAAAGAGGCGATCGCATAGGCTTAATATTAGATAATTCTAAAGATTATGTGTGCTTATTATTGGCAATATGGCGCTTGAATGCGATAGCCATTCCTTTACGCCCTAAAGGTGGAAAACAAGTTTGTTATGAACAATATATTAGATATTGTAATGAGATTTGTGAATTTAATCTGATTATATATAACAATCAAAACAATGAAGGCAAATTAAATGATATAGATTTGGATCTTCAGACCGAAGTACTGCCATTGCATTATTTTCAAGAATCATCAAGAGATGTCTATAACAGTATTCGTTTTGCAAACGAGAACATATCGGAAGATGATATCGCTATATTGCAATTCTCCTCTGGTAGTACTGGTGATCCCAAAGGTGTTATTGTTACTCATGGTATGATGATGCGCCAATTGCAAAACATACTCTATAACCACATCGGTTCACGGCGTGGAAAACCGATTGAATCCTTGGCTTCGTGGATGCCAATAAACCATGACATGGGGTTATTTATTGGTGTTTTAGCACCTGTTTACACGGGTTGTGTGCATCTGCTAGCGCCTCCTAGTTTTTATATGAGAAACCCATCGCGTTGGTTTAAGTTTTTGTCTGAATATAAAGTCGATATGACTTTTACGACAAATTCAGTGTTAGCAACCACACTACGAATGTTATGTCGCTTACACGGCAATAAAGCCATTGATTTATCCACATTACACCTTTATATCGGTGCAGAAAAAGTCAGCCCGATAATTGTACGTAAATGCTATGAGATATTAGCGCCGTTAAACCTGAAAAAAGAACATGTGCACATCGGTTACGGCATGGCTGAAAACGCCTTAGGTGCTGCATGTACTCGTTCAAATATAATAACAATGAATTACTTTCAATTCATAGGCGCTGAAAAATTAGAAAAAGCTGTTGGAGAAAATTCACACGCCATAGAGTTAGTATCACTCGGTACACCGGATTTACACCATGAAATTACTATTCGGAATCAACAGGATAATATCTTACCTGATCTAACACTGGGAGAAATTAATATCCAAAGTCCATGTGTTACTCCAGGTTACTATAACAATGAAACGATAACTCAACAAAAAATCCTCAATGGTAGATTACGAACAGGTGACTTGGGATTCTACTATCAAGGTGAATTATATTACTATTCACGGATTGATGATCTTATTATCTCGGGTGGTCGAAACATCGTGCCTGATGATGTTGAAAGCGTAGTGGAAGAATTGTCATTTGTGCGTCCAACTGCTTCATGTCTTATCAGTGTCGATAATAACGATACCGGACTGGATCAAATCAGTTTATTTGTAGAATTAAAAGACAACCTTAGCGAAGAAGCATTAAATGACTATCGAATAAAAATTCAATCTTACGTTTATGAAACTCTCGATATCTATCTCCAAAAAATATTATTTTGTGTTAAGGGCACCGTAGAAAAAACATCGAGCGGTAAAAAGAGACGAAAAGTGGTTCGTCAGAGGTTTACTGAAGGTAATATTTCTTTATTGGAGAGAAAAAATGGATAATTATAAAAATTACTGCAAACCAAAACTAGCAGAGCTATTACAAGCTTTAGCAATAGATAAGAATTTTGACACAGCAAGCGGTAATTGCGTAAATTCTGAGGACGGAAAACAAGTACTGGATTTTATTGGTGGCTTTGGCTCGACCATTGTTGGCCATAATCACCCTGAAATAATTGACACGGCCATAAACGCCTTAAAGAACAATGTTGCAATTAACGCGCAAGGATCACTGAGAAACGACAGTGCTGAATTAGCCAAAAAACTGAGTGAATTAACGGGTCACGCCAATGGGTATAATGTCAATTTCAGTAATAGTGGTGCCGAGAGTGTTGAGGCTGCTATCAAACACGCCTATAAAGTGCAGTTTGACAATGTAAGACGGCAGTATGAAAGGCTTACACGTATCCTTAACGATTTTTATCATAAAATTGAAAATGAACAATTAGATGTTATTTTTCCCGGTAAAAATAAAGACCTGATTGATTTTAGAGATGATCTTGATGAATACAATTTGGCGCAATTTGAAGATTTTCAAAATAATCCGGTATTGGTAACATTTAAAGGTTCATTTCACGGAAAAACGATGTCTGCTCTTAAAGTGACTTTCAATAAATCTTACAGAGAAGCATTTGAAGGTTTATCTGCAATCAAGTCGATTTTTATTGATCCAAAAAATCCGCAGCGTATTCCCGAATTAGTGAACGAAAACCAAAGTACTTTTTATTTTCCCATTTTAAATGGTAACACTGTTGAATTAAGGCCGTTTTCAATAACACGAGTTATAGGGGTTATTTTTGAGATAATCTTAGGTGAGGGCGGTATTCATCCTCTATCGGATGATACGTTGACACAAATGGCAAACCTTCATAAGACAATGAAAGTGCCCTATATTGTGGACGAAATACAAACAGGATGTGGCCGTGTGGGTAGTATTTATGGTTATAAAGATACACCATTAAAATCCATTCAACCCGAATACATAACTCTGAGTAAATCACTTGGTGGCGGCGTGGCGAAAATTGGTGCCACCCTAATTAAGAAAGAAATTTATGATGAAGATTTTGGTATCCTTCATACATCCACTTTTTCTGAAGACAGTTTCTCTGCAAAAATTTCACTCAAATTATTAGATATACTCACACGAGAGTCGGGAAAAATCTTAAGCGAGGTAAAATCAAAAGGAGAATACTTACAAGAAAATCTCCAGCTATTAAAGATAAAATATCCGCAAATTATCAAAGATGTTCGTGGAAGAGGTTTAATGATAGGCGTAGAACTGACTTCTTTGGATGATAGTTCTCCATTCTTTCGAGCATCGGGCAAGCAGGGTGTGCTTTCCTTACTGATCTCGAGTTACTTGCTTCAATATCATAATATTAGAATTCTTGCGCCTTTGACGACAATGTTAAAAGGCAACCCAGGAAAAAATCGGCAGTCAATTTTGCGTATTCAACCACCTGCCACTATTGAAAAAGTTGAAATAGACGCTTTGCTAGATGCCTTAGATGAAGTATTAGCTATTGTAAAAGCGAATAATGAGTATTGTTTGCTTGCGCATTTGTTAAAAACACCAATAAATGAAGAACAACGAAAAAATCCCATTCAGTTTTCTGTTAAGTGGCCTATTTGTGAAAAAGAATATCACATAGATGCACGGGTCGGATTTGTTGTTCATCCAACCACATTAGACAACTTAGTCGAATATTATTTTCCCTCTTTTGAGTCTTACAATTGGAATAAGGATAATATGTTACAGTGGTGGAATGTTATTAGTCGATTTTTAGAACCAGTGCATGTTAAAACAAGTTATGTGAAATCGAATGATTTTATTTTAGAAAACAATATGGTATTTGTACCTTACTTACCTGAGTATATAAACTCGGTTAAAACGCCGATTCTGCTACGTGAAATGCAAGATAAGGTACAAGATGCTGTTATTGTTGCAAAAGAGTTAGGGGATGACAATATTCCTGTTTCAATCGTTGGTTTAGGTGCTTTTACGTCAATCATTACCCAAAATGCACAATCCATTAATGATTATGAAATCCCGGTTACTACAGGCAATGCGTATACGACCGGTTTAGCCTTGCAAGGTGTTATGCATGCAGCGATGCAAAAGAATCTTTCTTTGGATAAAGCGAATGTTGCTGTTGTCGGTGCAGGTGGGAATATCGGTATGGTAGTGGCCCAGATTATGTCACTGAATGTTAAAAAACTACGACTAATCGGAAGAGATAAAAAAGAAAGTCTATTTAAACTGAAATTTGCTAGAGAGCAATGCTATCGCGAAATACTACATTCGATACATGCAGAATTTCAACAAGGCATCAGCTTCGAGAATAGTTCACTCACCGGCATTGGAAAAGAAGTCTATCAAATATTGATAAACAATGCGGATAATTGGAAATCACCGTTATTTGATATTTATATTCAGTTAGAAGATGAGACATTAACCGACAAGATTGGTGGCCAATATGTTCGTGCGTTAAGCGTTTTGGGAATCGAACCTCCAATTGACATTCAGGCTGGTTTCGACGAGCTTAAAGAGTTTGATGTAGTCGTTGTTGCGACAAATTCTCACGATGCGGATTTGGTTAAACCCGAAATGATAAAATCCAACGCGATTGTATGTTGCGCATCTGTTCCATCAAATCTAAGCCCTGATTTTCTTAATAATGCCAGAGGTATCATCGCTTTTGACGGTGGATTAGCTAAACTACCAGAACACTCCCGTGTTGACTTTGTTGGCATGCCTGGCGGAGAACTGAGTTACGGATGTATGGCCGAAACTTTCTTGTTGGGTTTTGATGGACAAAATCATTCATATTGTAAAGGAAACTTAACGACTAAAAATGTTTATCGCGCATTAGAGCTTGCAGATCTTCATGGCTTTAGTTTAGGCAATTTGAAACTCAATAATGAAGTGCTTGAAGACACAGTCGAACAGCAATTTGTCGCATAAAGGGAATAATGTAATGTTTAATATAAAATCTAATAAAACGGAAATCAGTTTCAAGGAATTTTACGGAATAGATACCATTGCTGATATCGTCGATCAACACCTACCAGCCTATGGAAATAATTCGGCTATTCGTTTTGACACAGGTGATACCTATAAAACACTGAAATTTTCAGAATATCTAAAATACATTAAGACAACTATTGCGTATTTTCAGTCTGAGAATATTGAAAATTGTGTTATTGCCACTTTTTGTAAAAATCGTATTGAATGGGATATGGTTGCGATGGCAACATTTTATACCGCGAATACAATTTTCCCTTTGGATACAAAAACCAATGAAATTGAGCTTAAACACCTTTTAAGTCAGAATCCTCCAAATTATATATTAGTTTCCAAAGCACAAGTAGAGAAAGTGGCAGGTTTACTGAAAGAATTACATATTCAGACAAAAATTCTATTGGCAGATTGTATTGATGTATTTGAAGATATCGGCTTTGAGGATAATAAAGCTGAATTTGACTATATTAGTTTAAATCATATTATTAACGCTAGTGATTACATCGAAGCATCAGTCAACATCTCACCCAGTTTAAAATTATTAAATCAGGATACTATTCTCGGTCATTATCCCACATCGGGAACAACGAGTTTACCTAAAATTGTTAAAATCTCTCATGGAAATATCGTTAATGAGATCAATGAAGCAATAGATGTCATTAATCTTCGTGTCAATGAAGATTTACTCAACATCGGGCCATATACTCATATAGCCACATTGGTTGAATTTTTAGTCACCAAAACACGTGGGTTTTCAGTAATCTATTTTACACGTGAACCCGATGACGACGACGTACTCGAAGATGAAATAAAGAAATTGAAGAAAATAGGGGTAAGAATTAAGGCACTCATGGCAGTCCCCAAATTTTGGATTTATTTATTAAAAGAATTATTAGAGGAGATGAAAAACAAACCCATTTTGAAAAATTTGTATGAACATCTATCAAGTATTGAAAAGAATGGAAAGTTGTACGACATCGGGACAATTGATAAAGCCAAACTTACAGCAATGCGAATTCTGCTCCGAAATAAACTCGGTGGATACTTTAGTTATGGGATTTCATCATCTATGAAATTAGACGGTGCACTAGTTGATATATTTGGAAAATTGGGCATAACCATCATTGATATTTATGGTGCAACAGAATGTACAGGTATTATATCTCGGAACCGACTCAATGATCTAAAATCTGGCTCTTGCGGTCGGATAATAAAATCCCTCGAATACCGGTTTTCGCAAAAAGAATCTATACCAAATATCGAAAAGGAAGTAGGGATACTCGAGATAAAAGGGCCAACTATCATGCCATCCTACTTAGGATCAAATGATAATCAAGCACTCTCAGAAGATCACTATTATTCAACGGGAGACCTGTGCTGGGAAGATGACGATGGTTTTCTACATATTGTTGGTAGAAAGAAAGAACTAATTAAATGGGACGATGGTACTTATATTGATCCACAGCATATGTCTAATTTGCTCGTTAGAAGCGTTTTTGTTAAAGATGCACTCGTCACCCGGCTGAACCCAAAAGATGATTTCTTAAGTGTTTATCTTTTTCCTGACTACAAACGCATTCACAAAGATCCAACTTGGCAGAAGGAAATCGATACAGGCATTGGTGAAGATGACGCATTACGTTCCAAATTAGAGAATGCTATCGATTACGCCCAATCCATTGCCAATATTACCCCAATGCTGAGCAAACAAAAGATTTACATCTTGCAAAAATCATTGGAAAGAACACCAACGCATAAAATAAAATTTATCTTTGAAATGGAAAGACTACATTTAGCCCGTGCAATTTAACAAGGAATACTGAGATGGAAAATACCAATAGAATATTAGAATCATTAATTTTGCAATGCAATAGGAGTGGAATATTTCCCAGAGACTCCAATATAGAGCCAGATGACGATTTATTTGAACATAGCACATTAGATTCAATGGCAATGACTATGTTAATTCATATAGTAGAAGAGAATTACAATGTGATTATTGCATCAGATCACTTAATTGCTGAATTGCGAACATTACGGTTAATATCAAAATATATTTCGGATAATGTTAAGCAAAGAACTGATGATTTGGATTATCAGCCAGTTTTGTACTAGTATTGTTATTTGATAGGGTGAGGTGGGTTTGGTTTAGATTTAATGTAGAGTTGAATTTGCTATTTATTATTGAGGTGAATTGTAAAATTGGAGTGGGATTTGGCACGGAACGAGACCTGACCCCAATTTTCGAATACAGTTTAAATCGCTATATTGAATACGGTGGATTAGGACTATATAAAAAGCGCAGAACCATATTGGTTGAAACTGCAGAAAATATCGAAGGCTTAACAAAATTTGTCGAAAGCACCTTACATTATCGGTTTGACATCTAAAAAGGAGTTGAGCCATGAAATCATTGAAAATACTAATTTTGGGGATGCTAACTCTAATAGCTGAACAAAATATTGCAGAAGAAATTTACTTAAAAAATCCATTATTACGAGATGAAGATATTAGTCGTACAATCATATCAGCAAATTACAAAATATTACCCTCAGGTTTGTACGAATATACCTATGATATAAAAAGCCCTAAGAATAACAAAGGCATTATATCAGGATTTTTCCTCGATATTGCATGTGATTCTGATTTTGGGATTTTTGCGTATGACGAACCCGCTGCAGAATATTTTAAGAACTATAGTAATTCGGGATTACATGTTCCCGTTCAAGGATATGGCGTAATGTTGCATACAGGTTATGTTTCAGTAACAGGAAACAACGAAATGTATTGAGGAGCCTATGTTAAACCTGGGGAGTTTATCAAGGGCTATCGAGTTATATCACCTGCTAAACCCGGCATGTTAAATTATTTGCTCACGCCAGAAATGGATTTGTATGGTTGGGATTACGAATCTCATCTTGACGATCCAAATTTACATGATATAGCAAGTTTTGATGTTAACGGCGTGATTCTAGGGCCGGCATGCCCTTCAGCCTTACCACCAGGCACTGAGCCATACTTTTTTCCCGGTACTAACAAACATGCGAAGGAATCAAATGAGATTAACCAATTGCTAAGTTATGAGGCACCGTTAGTTGACAAATTTCATGTTGACAAAAATGTCAAAGAAACTGAAATGATTATCCATTATGATGAAAATATCGATCCTAAGTCCTTTAAAGTGAAACCCAAGAAATTACGAAAATATTTTAACCCTGTACCTGGTACCACGCAATGCTTAAATCTACCACTGAAGAAATTCACCAAGAAACACAAGAAAAATCATCACAGAAAAATGGTGAATGTGCACATTGCCAAAATAAAACTAGAAGTCAAAGCAACAAATATGAAGACGGCTAAATCAGATAAAAAACATAAATCAGAAAACAAGAAACAAGCGAATGACAGGGAAGACCATAAAGAAAAGAAAAATCGTGCAAAACATGAAAATAAAGATAAGCATGTGAATCAATCAAAAAAACAGAGAAAAAAGGACAAAGATGTATTTATTATACGCATCGACGACTAGTTGTTATCCCCCCTAGCGTAAGCTGGGGGGATATAGATGCTAAGATAGATGTATGTAAATACAACAACATATTAAATGTAGTAGTATTAAAAGTATTACGCTTCTTGTCTATTTGGCAAAATTTATATGACTACTGTTGCTTTCATTTTTGCCATTTGAAATAATTAGCCCAAAGTACTAGTTCACAAATTGTCGTCAATAGTGCTTTTTTAAAGCATCTAAACATCAATCCAAATTAACTAAGAAAATCCAAAATGATTTATATTCAATTGTTTTTTAAATCGTAATCTTGGATCAAACTTTCGGTAGGGATTTTAAGACCAGCATGAAGCTTTCTAATCATTGATAGTGTGAGTTTACGTTTAAAGCCTAAAACCTCAGATACGCGCCCCGATTGTCCAATATAGGGAATTAAGAATTAAGGGGTCAGGTCTTGTAGGGAATTAAGAATTAAGGGGTCAGGTCTTGGAAAAAAGGGGTCAGGTCTTGTACCGTGCCTAAATATCAACTACACTTACCCTATGGCTAGACCTCTACGCATAGAATTCGCTGGTGCTTTATATCACATTACCTCACGTGGTGATAAAAAGGCAAAAATTTACCTTGACGATGAGGATAGGGAAGTATTTCTTGTCACGTTGAATGAAGTATGCACTCGGTTTAACTGGGTAATACACGCTTACTGTTTAATGGATAATCATTACCATCTATTGGTTGAAACACCAGAGAGTAATCTTTCGCTGGGTATGAGGCAGTTAAATGGTGTTTATACGCAACGTTTCAATCGAAAACATAAACGTGTAGGGCATGTTTACCAGGGGCGTTTTAAAGCTATCATTGTTCAAAAAGAAACCTATTTGATGGAGTTATCTCGTTACATTGTTTTAAACCCGGTTCGCGCTAGGATGGTAAGAACCGCAAATCAATGGCCTTGGAGTAGTTATCGTGCCACGATTGGAAAGACAAAGCCCAAAGGTGGGCTAAAAACTGATTGGCTATTGGCAGGTTTTGCTAATCGAAAGTCTATTGCGATTGAACGCTATAAAACGTTTGTGTCCGAAGGAAAGAATGAACCATCGCCTTGGGAGAATTTGACCAACCAAGTTTTTCTAGGCTCGGAAAAATTTATCACAAAGACAAAAAAGCACATTCCGAAGGATAAAGATTTAAGTGAAATAGCTTCATCTCAGAAAAGACCTTTAGCTAAGCCGTTAATGCATTTTCAAAAACGATTTAAAAATCGAGATAGGGCAATTTTTGAAGCATTTAAGAGTGGAGGTTATAGCATGAAGGAGATTGGTGATTTTTTTGGTTTGCACTATTCAAGAATAAGTCGGATTGTTAAATTGGAGCAGGATTAGGCACGGAACAAGACTTGACCCCTTGATTTTGGCGTCGATAATAAAAATTGTCGACGCTTGTAAATAAGCGTGAAAACTTTGGAGGAACCTAAATGGAAAAGCCTAAAAACAGAAATAAGCTAATCATGAAGTGAGTTTTACCCCAACGCCAATTAAAATACTAGCCAATGTATAACGGACGACTTTTTCTGGCAGTCGAGCACAGAGCTGACTTCCTATAATCACACCTGGTATAGAGCCGAGTAGAAGGTAAAATAATAAACTGGTATCAACGTTACCCAATTGAAAATGACCAATACCAGCAATTGCCGTTAAGGGAACTGCATGGGCGATATCTGTTCCAATAATACAATTTGTTTTTAATTTTGGATACAGCAGTGCCAAAATTACAATCCCCAAAGCGCCCGCACCAATAGAAGATATTGTTACTATGAATCCTAGTCCACCTCCGGCTAATACCGTGGCTATTCTGCGAAAGGATTGATGGTTTTCAATAAATGATGTATTAATATATTCCAGTAGCTTTTGTCGAAACAGCAACAAAAATGCAGTCAGCAATAAAACGAAACTTAAGATACCACGAATTATTTTTTCCAGTAATTCTGCTTCTGTCTGAAAGTCACTTAAATATTGGAGTGTGATAAACGAAACAGGTATGCTGCCTAATGCTAATAGACCAACGATCGGCCATTGCACTGAACCATGCCAGCCATGACTAATGGTTCCTACGATTTTAGTGATGGAGGCAAATAGCAAATCCGTACCCACGGCAATTAAAGCGGGGACACCAAAGCCTAACACTAGCAGTGGTGTCATTAGTGCGCCGCCGCCGACGCCTGTCATGCCAACGAGTATTCCAACAATTAAACCGGCTATGGTATATAACCCATCCATGACCTTATTTTTCCATTAATCTATTTGAGCGGGGCAACTGTAGCGCATTCGACATATAATTAAAAATTGTATTTAGTTATCTCGTTATATGAAAAATGATATATAAGATTGTTTTTATGTATATATTATCGAGTGACATAGGGTAGTTTATTAAGTATTGAAAATATTTAGGGTATAGTATCAAGGTAATAGGTGATTTTTTTGTTTACACTCAAATAACGTATGTGTCTTAAATTCGCCTGGCATTAGGCTTCGATCAAGATCTCACATCTTTTTTCGTCGAAATAATTTATCATAATTAAGGATTCACGATGTACTCACCCCGAATAATTGCCATTAGTCTCTTGGCTATATATAGCTTAATACTAGTCCTTATAGAGCTATTCACTTCTCAAGATTACATTCGACATTATTTTACTGACATTAGTGGCCCAGTATTTTTTTATGCTGTCAATACCAGTTTGAGTGTTATTTTATTTTTTGGCACTGCCTTAGTTTTTTGTATATGCCTTGTTATGTCAGGTCCAATGGCGAATCCTTCACAAAAACAAATATTCTATATTACCCAAATACTATTATTTGTTTATCTTGGACTAGATGACCGATTTCTGATTCATGATTTGGTGCTTCCACATTTTGGAATAAATGGCGATTATATTTTAGCTGTTCTAGCAGTTGTAGAGGGCGTGGTGTTATTAAAACTTGGGAAAGTATTGAACGAGAACAATGCAATAAGAACTTACTTTCTTTTAGCTGTTTTATTTAGCTTGTTTATGTTTATCGCAGATTTATTTCTGCCTCCTGAGTTAGTATTGAGGTTATCAATGGAGGATTTATCGAAAACCTGGTCTGCATTTTTTCTATTTTTATTCGCTTGGGCATATTTTAAGAAAGAGTTGAATCAAATAAAAAGCAAAATGATTTAGGCTTATCTTAGATGGATACAGATGAGTTTAAAGAATTGAAGTTAGAAATGACATAAGTTAGTTGTTTTGATTAATTGCCGATTCAGACCATGCAGTTGAAGTGAAATTGACTATTTGACATATTCGCTGAACAAAATAGTGTAGTACATTTAACAATCTAGTAATACAATTTAACATAATATACATTATACGCATTAAAAACGATACGGGTACTAACCGATTAGAACATAAGCAATGAATAAAATTTAACAACTGTGCTGCTAAATCAGTTAATTTCTCATCAAAGCCTTTCTCTAAAGATATGACTGAATAAAGCCGATTTAATCTGTATTCCAACCACGTATTAAATTTCACCCCTATTTGTTTCTTTTGTATAGGAATTGTGCTTTCAAATGAATAAATATTTAATAGCTGCCTTCGCTATTTCGTTACTTAATGCATGTGGAAAAAATTCTTCTGAGGAAAATGATTCAAAAAAATCTTATACGAGCGAATATGCTGCTGTTGAATGCGACAAAATTGGGCCAGATTTAGACATAGATAATAATATCGAATGCGGTTGGCTTACTGTACCCGAATCACGGTATGACGTAGATAATAATAATGAAATCTCACTTGCAGTTCTTATCTTAAAAAGTGAATCAGAAACACCTGAACCAGATCCCATTATCTACTTACACGGCGGCCCTGGTAGTTTGGCTATTAGAATTGTTGACATACTGGCCCCCATTTTTGAAGATGCGCGAAAATCTCGTGATATTATTTTTGTTGATCAACGTGGTAGCGGATATTCAATTCCTTTTTTAGGTTGTCCTGAAACTTTGGAGCAAAAACTTAATCGATTAGAAATTCTTGCTGAAGATACTAATATTGAAGTGCCAGAAGATACTTCATTAATTGCATGTCAACAAAGGTTGATGGAAAGCGGAATTGATTTGGCTTCATATACTACCGTTGAAAATACAAATGATATTGAGGATTTGCGAAAAGCATTAAATATTGATCAATGGAATTTGTATGGTGTAAGTTATGGTACTCGAGTTTCTCAAACCATGATGCAATTGTATCCTAATGGAATACGAAGTGTTATTTTGGATTCAGCAGTCCCTCAAAATGCCAGTTTGTTAGATGTTAGTGATACAGTGAGTAAATATAACCTATTAATAGCGATATTTGAGAAATGTGCAGTTGACTCGATTTGTAATACTAAATATCCTGATCTTGCTAATCGATTCTGGGATAGAATTTCCTTACTAGAAAATCGACCTAGTTATTTCCTAATAGATAAACCAGAGCATAACTTTAGTTTAAGGTTCCAAATTACTGAAACTAGTTTAGTTGAATTTGCCAATAATCTCATTGATAGAAACAAAATCGAAGAATTGCCAAATAAAATAAACTTATTTCTTGAATACGAATATTCAGAAATTGCAGAAGAATTGGAAGAAGTATTATTAGGTGATTTAGAAGAGACGTTAATTTCTTATGGCACTTTCTTTTCAACAATGTGTGCAGATGAATATAAAAATCCTTATGATGAATCCATCATAGATGATCAAGATATTCCTGACGTGTATAAGCAATATTGGCGAGATTCTTACGCAGGGGTTGGAATTGGATGTGAAGAATGGCCCTTTTCAAAAACCCTTGGCCTTGAGAGAACCGCAGTAATCAGCGATATTCCTACTCTAATATTGGCTGGAAAATACGATGTGAGAACAACAACAGATGCGGCACAAATAATTGAGGAAACCTTAACAAATGTAACATACGCTGAATTTCCAAAAGATGGCCATGGCGTATTGTTAAATGCCTGCTCCCATAACCTTCGTGATAGTTTTTATGAAACTCCTCTATTGGACCCGGATGTGACTTGTCTTGCTGCTATTGACGACAGTACGACATTTACAAAACCTAATGCCAAAACTAATCAACTCCGCTTATTCGAGTTTCCAAATCCCTATAATATTTTTAAACCAAAATAAAATAATTATTTAGATGATATCCACCCTACTATTCACAAAATTCGTTTAATTATTGTACATATATTAAGCTTATGGAAAGAATAATTTACGACTTAATATATTTTTTATTACCACTCAGTAACTGGCAACAAAACCATTAAATTCGGTTAAGTTATTGCTTAGTATTCCCCAAATAATGACTGTAGACGGTTCTATTTCTAAATCATGCTGCATTTACTCAAACTTTTGGTACCCGCATTAGTTCCTTCATGGAATTTTTTTGACGTAATTACCCCTTCACCACGGATTCAATTTACTTTATTTGGATTAAATGATGACGATCAAACAAAATGGCAAGAATATCGTCCACGCCCAGCGCATTTAACCTTGTTACAAATGATTGGACGCATGTTATGGAATGCGAAATGGAATGAAACAATGTTTCTCATCGGTTGTGCTGAACGATTGATGGTGAACCCAACACCACACAGTGAAAATGAAATATTGAATAGAATGATTGACGATTTTACAAAAAAAAACTGTGAAATCGATCTAAATGATAAAACGCACCTTCGGTTTCGACTCATCGTTGTTCAACGTCAAGGCAACGTTCTTAAGCAAGAAATTACCTATTATTCACGTATTAAAAAGTTGCCCACATGGAAAATTTAGTCAATCTAGATTATGCCGTCCGGCTAACTGAAATACTGATGGGTTTCGCATTTGCCCAGCAAAGTATCGAGCACTTATTTGCCAAAGGAAGTGAAAGGTACCTATTTATGGTTCGGTTCATTCTTGCAATATTGCTCATTGTTGGCTTTCAAACGACGTGGATTCTTGTTCTATTATTATTGCTGGCATTGGAGGTTTTAAACCGGTTTCAGGGGCCATATAATGGCGGAGCAGATCGCATGAGTCTTCTGATACTCAGTTGTTTGTGTTTGGTTCATCTCGCTCCAACGCAATATTGGAAAGAAATTGCTTTTGGGTATCTTGCTTTACAATTGGTGTTGTCTTATTTTATTTCTGGCTTTGTCAAAGTCGTAAATCCTGATTGGCGTAACGGTCAAGCATTATGTGATGTTTTCTTATTTTCGGTCTACCCTGCTAGTGAATCTTTACGAAACTGGTCTAATTGGCCACGATTATTATTTGTCATGTCTTGGGGTGTCATGCTTTTTGAATTACTGTTCCCTATTTCGCTACTTTCAAGCACTAGCCTATATTTGGCTCTTATCATAGCTGCTTCCTTTCATTTATCAAATGTCTTTATGTTGGGGTTGAATCGTTTTTTTTGGATATGGATAGCGGCCTATCCATCCATTTTGTGGTTTCAACAACGTATTTTTACCGCAATTTAAATCAAAAGTTTATTAAATATTATAAACCCGCTAAAGCTACATTACTGTCACCAAAGCTAGACACATTAACACCATTAGCTTGCAATAAACGAATATACAAACTTGCGATTTTTTCGTTGTTGTTATATCGAATATGGCGATTTGTAATAAATTCGCCGTTTGCTTTTCCTGCGATGATGACAGGCAAGTCATCATGCCTATGCGTATTTCCATCAGATAATTCGCTAGAAAAATATAAGGTGGTATTATCGAGTAAGCTTCCAATGCCACTGGGATCTGGGGTAGCTTTTAGCTTCTCAATTAAAGTTGCCAGTTGTTGAATCTCCCAAGTGCTCACTGCCGTGAGTTTTGCCAATGTTGCTGGATTATTTTGATGATGTGATAAATCATGATGTGACTCTGGCGCATTAATAAAATCATAACTTCGAGCGCTGGCTGCATTATTTAACATAAATGAAATAATTCGGGTTAAATCACATTGAAACGCTAATACCATTAAATCCGTCATTATTTCAACATGTTGTTGGTATGGATAACTATTTAATGGCTCTGACGGTAATTGACAACTCAGTGCTTTTTCAGTGTTTACCTTTGTTTCTAATGCTCTCAGACCCGTTAAATATTCGTCGAGCTTCTGCCGATCACTAACACCTAATTTTTGATTTAGTTTATTGGTACTTTGCAGTACGTAGTCAATGACACTGGTTCGGTATAGCTTTCGTTTAGTGACTTCTGCTTGCGTTAATTTAGGGTCTAAGCCACCAAATAATCGATTAAAAACAAGTTGCGGGTTGACCATCTTGGGTAATGGTTGAGTATCAGACGCCCAAGAGATATTTCTTGCATAAACACAGCTATAGCCTGAATCACAATCGCCTAAATTATTACCTCCTTCAATACCGAGTTGTAGTGAGGGAAATACCGTATTTAAACCCAGTTGAGCAGCTGCAACTTGATCCATAGAGATGCCATTTTTTATGTTTGCACCTTCTGTTTTGAATGCGTGGGCACAAGTTAAGAAGGATGCTGTCGCTGCGGCATGAGCGCCTGCACCGTCAGGGTCTGCGGGCGCGTTAGCTAATCCGGACAAAATGATAATATCTTCTTTCACATTACTTAATGGACTGAGTATGGGGGATAGTTGCCAATTTGGCGTATCCAATGTTGGAGTCCAATCATTCATGTTCATGCCATTAGGCACATAATAAGTTAACAATTTTGCAGTACTGCTTGGCGCAGCGTAAGCTTTATTTCCCCACGGAGAAAAATACTCTAAAAAGGGTAACGTTAATGTTACCCCTGCTCCACCTAAAAAACGTCTTCGTGATTTTGAGAATTCGTTCATATTATGGTACCCCATCCGTATATCGAGAGGTAAACGCTTCACTTTGCACAATAAGTGAAACTAAATTTTTAAACTGCATCCCCTGTGTTCTCCACGTTGCGTCAATTTCATTTAGATAAACGCTATCGGTTGATTGTGGACCTCGTCCGAGAGCATATGTAAGTAATTTTTCAACAACACAAGCAGAGTAACGCGGGTCATTAACAATAACTTGTGACAATCCCCTGGCTCCTTGAAAACTGGTGCCATCAGGTAATTGACCAGAATCATCAATTGGGAATCCACTGTCTGTATCACGCCACTGACCGATTGCATTAAAGTGCTCTAAACTGAATCCAATAGGATCCATTACACTATGACAAGACGCACACACAGGATTTTGACGATGTAACTCCATAATTTCTCGCAATGATGCGGAAGGATTACTACTTGTTGGTATGCCTGGTATATCCGGTGGCGGAGGTGGCGGTTCTGAACATAAAAGATTACTTAAAACCCACTTACCCCGTTTAACAACAGAAGTTCTGGTTGGTAGAGATGTTACTGCTAAGAAACTGCCTTGCGTAAGAAGTCCTTGTCTATTGAGGGGCAAAGTGACTTGTTGAAAATCAAAGGCTGGCGGCATTACGCCATAGTAATTTGCGAGTTCAGCATTGATAAAACTATAATTTGCGGTTAACAATTCGTTCATACTTAGATTGGATTGAATTAAATGATTAAAAAATGTTTGAGTTTCTGTTTGAAACGAATTTTTTAAAGACTCATTCCAATTAGGAAATAGCGTAACATCTGGAATAAATTCGTCTAATCCTCTAGTGTGTAACCATTGGCCAGCAAAATTATTAACGATAGCAATTGATTTGGGGTCTGCTAGCATTCGATCGACTTGTTGTGCAATTACGCCGGGTTGCATTAAGCTACCATTATCTGCTAATGCAATTAACTCGGCATCAGGCATACTGCTCCATATAAAGTAGGATAATCTTGACGCTAATTCATGAGGCGTCAGAGGATATGTTCCGGCTACAGTTGCTGTGTCTAGTTCTACACGGTAAATAAAATGGGGTGACATTAATATTGCTTTTACCGCGAGAGCGATGCCAATATCAAACTTATCACCTTGCTGAATAGCAATATTAAAAACGTTTACTAAGTTATTAATTTCATCAACTAAAACCGGCCGACGCCAGGCTTGTTTGGCAAAATTCGTAATTATTTGAGTCGCGCAAGGCAAGACGCCTGCTATGTTCGGATCACATGAGATAAGTATTGCACGATAAGGATTTGTTTTCGGTGCTATATCAGTAGGTCCTTCAACCTGTAACCAATCGACCAATAAATTTCGATCTTCCCCAATTGCAGTATTGGAGTAGTCATTCATAAAAGCCACACCAAATTCAACTGGCCCCGGTTGTAACGTTTTACTAAACTGATAAACCCCTGGATCATTTTCGGTATTTGGAACACTGACATTCTCAACAGTAATACCATCAAACAACACGTCCATACTTACCAACTCAGAACCCGCTTGAGTCCCCCAAACATTTACCGAAAAAATATAATTACCGGCTTCGGGAATTTGATAAATCGTTGAGATTGATCCATTACTAAATAACATCCATTCGTTGGTATATGCAACACCGCTTGTTCCAAGTAATGTTTCAGCTTCACTGCGTATATAAATTTTTTCAATAGTTTGATCAATTGCAGCTTGTTCAGAAAGTAATGTGGCACTCTCCTCCAACATTTCTAAATGCAATGGCGATAAACTCAGTACATTGGCGATATTATCAAAACCATAACCGAAATCGTCAGCAGGGAAATTATTTGCTGGACTTGCATCTGTCATCAATAAATCTCGAACAGTATTATTGTATTCTGTTTTATTTAGTCTATGTAATGTGATATTGCCTGCATTTTGAGTGGGCAAAGTACTTCCTGTACCTCCAGTGTTTCCAGTACCTCCAGTACCTCCAGTACCTCCAGTACCAATTGTGCCACTTGAGTTAGGAAGAGTTGGAAATAAATATGCAGCAATTTTTTGTGCACAAGTACCAATACATTCGTTTGGGTATATTGGAGGCATAGTTTGATTAATGAGAGCTTCCAAACTTAATAGATCATATTGGTTATTTATCGTAACTAATGGTGTATCCAATTGCCCTACCACACCATGACAAGATGAACACAATGACGTATAAAGCTCGATACCAGAGGGTTCTATCACGACAGGTATTGAATTATTATCAGTATTTGTTTCGGGAGGTGGAATAATATTCACCGGATTTGCAATGCTAGTGAAAGTCGAAACCTGACTGACAATATATTCAGTAATTTTTGCTGCACAATCATTTATACAACTCGCTGGATTGCTAAGTGGCATCGTTTGTTCAATGAGTGTTTTAAGATTTGAGAAATCTAAGTTATTCTTCAATGCAAGCGTAGCGTTATTTTCTTGCGCAATCGTACCATGGCACGATATGCATAATGCATTGTAAAGTTCTATTCCAGTGGTATTTTCAAAAACGTTAACTGGGTTATTATCACCAATAACTTGATTTTCATCTGCACTTATTGAACTATTATTACTCGCTACTGCATTTGATTGATTTATAATAAATTCTGCAACTTTTAAAGCACAATCATCTACACAATTTTCTGGATTTTCAAGTGGCATAGTCTGATATATTATAGTTTGTAGCGAATTTAGATCAGATGCGTTGTAATTAGTAGAAAATAATGATTCAAGCTTGCTATGGCAATTTTCACATAGTTTTTTAAAATATTCCGTTCCACTTACTTGAGCATTATCGAGTGGTTGCTGAATATCGTTTGAGATGGGTATATATTCTACTGCCGATTGCTTATCATCGCTGGGATTTATATCATCAAATTTCGCATGTGACTCGATTTCATCACAAGCTGATGTTAGTGCAATTAATATAATGAGAAGTAAACAATTTAACAAATTATATGGCATAGTAAAAAGTATTATTATTCATCAGTTAATTAATCAGATTTCAATCAATTGACTTCATTTATATTTAGAAAAACGCAATATTCAAAACCAATATTACAAATAGAACGAAAAACAGTCTATTAGATATCAAATTTTATTGCAGCCATCCGCGGTATACTACTTTTTCAATGTGAACTAAGCATGATTTTTTTTGGAATTTATATATGTAAATATCTAGCGTTACAAATAAATTAATTGCCAAAGAAACAGCAATTTGTTAGCCGTTAATTATTACAAGTTTGTGGGGTAAAACTTTTTAAACAAATTATGAATAACCTGTACAATATCTTGTGAAGTTACATCATGGGATAAGATATATCGTATGACATTATCAGGACTGAGTATGTAGTTTGCGACTGAGTGATGTATAGCATACCCTTTACCATCAGAGGTTTTCACTTTTGAATATTTAACACCGTATAAATCTGCTACATGCCTAATCTGCTTTGAATCTCCCGATAATGCAATGATGTTTTTATCAAAATATTCAACGAATTGATCCAAATGTGCCAGATTATCTCTTTCAGGATCTAAGGTAATAAATAATATTTTTACATCATCGCGTTCATGTGGGTCTATATTTTTTAGTGCAATAGAAACTTTTTTTAGTTGTGTTGGACATATGTCCGGACAGCTTAAATAACCAAACAGCAGTATTACGACCTTATCTTTAAACTCTCTTAACGAGCGAGGTCCTTTAGAAGACATTAGTGTAAAGTCACCACCATTTGGAATTGTGCGCCGATCTTCGAACACTTCTACTGACAAATCATGTGTTGCAGACTTATTATCTGCCATTGCTAATTCGCAAACCATAATCAACGGCAGGCATAATGAAATAACTATTTTCAGTGGCATATTATTTGTTCTATCTTTTTGTTCCGTTTGGCAGGGTGAATAATGATCAGCCTATTTTATTGTCTAAACAAAAACGACAAACTATATAGCCTGGCTAATTAAAAACCATATTACCATCATTTATTTTATATTGTTTTCAGAGGCAAAAATTGATCCTAAAGTGCTAAAATAAGTACAAGTTTAACTCAATTTCTATATTAGGAATACCTAACTTTTTCACAAACTTATCGTTGATTGATAAGTAATCCCATCATACATGGAATTCATCGTTACGGGACCAATCGGTCTATTTTGGAAGTGAAGTATCTGTGAGAAAATTTAATATAACTTTCAGTTGATTGGGTGAAAAATAGTATTATTTTAAAATAATGCCACTCATATTGCTACGCAACTACTTTAGGTTGCTCATCTAAATTTATGTATTTATATATATTTGTATGGCCATTATGATTTAAAAATTCAACACCAATCCCTTTTAAAGAGCGATGAACAACTCTTGCTTCTACTTTATAACAAATTGAATGATTCATATCTTCAAAGACAACATCAAGTAAAGTACCTTTGGAAAAAAGTAGCGCATCGGTTTGAATGAACATTCCGTCGGACGTGAGATTTTGACTTTTCGCTAGATTTTGCAGGTAACCATTTTGAAAAATGCGTATATTCATTTCTGTGGATGATCGACGATGCTGTCTTTGCTCCTGCATGGTATTTCCTCCATAGGTCGATATTTTTCTGTAAACAACTAAAGTTTAAATACTAATTGTTACAGTTTCGTTATACCTTTCCAGGATAAAATACAGCTGAATTTCCTCACATTGTCATTTCAATTTATCTAATCTTGGCAAATATATGTCAGCATCTGTACGATTTGTTGAGTACTCGTAGCCCAAGCTTGGGCTGCAGCATCAACTTCCTTTAATGGATGAATAATTTCTTTCGCATGTAGTGTGATGTAAGGCGTATCAATCGCTGCACAATAACCTGCATCAAATGCCGCATTCCACTGTTTGTATTTATCACCAAAACGAATAATTGCGATATCACATTGTTCAATAAGAGTCTTAGTCCTAATGGCATTTATTTTTGCTGATTTATGATCCCGCCAAAAACTATTAGATTCTTCCCCTAATAAATCTCCCGCTGCATCGCTCGCTTCGTGATCTGTAACTGCAGAGCTGAATTCTATGTCTAATCCATTTTCCTCGCTGCCCTGTTTAATTTCTTCTCGCCAATTTGTATGAATTTCACCAGATAAGTAAACCTGTAAAGTCATCATTTTCTCCAAAAATATTAAAGAACTTAATTATAACGTAAAACGTTAACTCACCCAGCTTTCTTTCATAATATGAATAGCTTATTGCAACTTTTAAAAAAAATTATGAGAAATTTTTTTGCTGGTTTGAGCCTAAAGTTGATCGTAACATTTATGGCACTGATTTATTTTTCCTTACTTGCACGCAATAAGATGGATTTTTTAAGGGGGCAACTTGACAAAAAGCACGAAACCTTATGATTCGCACCAATTATTTACCTTTGATCAATGAATAAACGTTGAGATATTTTTTGGTACTTTCCAGAATTTTTTCAGACTGCTGGCGGTGATGGTAAACTTTTGTCCATAATCAGGTATAAATTGAAACGTATCGATTGACTTGTTTTTTAGTAACTGAAGACATTCTTGAACGTATTTCTCAATCTGCGAATAAACATCCGTAGAATATTGAAAATCAACAACAAATAATTGTTCATCCATACCTTCAATTAATTTAGTACTAATGTCGTCTGGTAAATCGTTAACCTCACTTTGCATTAATTTGGCTAGACCTTTCATCTCAGGATTATTGGTAAATATTTGGTTAAATACCGGATCAAAACCTTCGGGTAGAATCCCTCCTCCCCAAAACCAGAGGCTATTTATTTCTGGTTTGCCGTTGGAAACTCGTCGCTGATTAGTGGCTGAATGATGTAATAACATTTGAGTCTCATTAAACATTTTCCGCCATTGAACATCGGATAATTCGGAGGGTAAGTATTCTAAAATATTTTTTCCGATAATTTGCGTTGGAGAAATAACCGCTGCGTTACTGGCTTCATCGTGATAACAAAACCATGTATTTGCTTGGGTAAACCCAAACTGAAGTCCGTCATCCTTAAAATAGTCGTTAAATTCCGAGCACAAGCTTTTAGCATCGTCAATTTCTAACTCAAATCCATCGGCTTGAACAATTGATAAGTGATCTCGATTGGGCTGAATCAATACTGGAGATGCATAACAAACCCATGTATTCGGTTTTTCGTCTATTCCATGTAAATACAGTGCCGCTCTTGCATTTTGATTAAACTCAGCATGATTTGATAACTCAGCTACTAAAGCAAGTTCGTTGATGGGGTTGGATAATTTTTCTACACTTCCTTTGGATAGCGCTAAGGCTAAATTAGGAAAATCAACAGCTTGGTTTTCTAACTTAAGTTGATTAAACAGCTCTGGAACCATCAAAGTTATGCGTTTTTTGTGTTGCAAATGAAATTCCTTGTCAGATAAAGCTCAAAATTTACCTATATTACCCTATTTAGCCATTCAATTTGACCGCATAGTTCAGCTACGGTAAGTTACGCCTTTTTATTCAAAGGCGTTCCAGTGGCACGTAAAAACGATTCGCAAAAATTTGAAAATTCTCTCGCAGAACTAGAAGATATCGTGGCAAAAATGGAACAAGGCGATCTCAGTCTCGAAGAATCCTTGGATGCTTTTGAAAAAGGCGTCAAACTCAGTAATGATTGTCAAAAAGCGTTAAAATCTGCCGAACAAAAAGTAAGCAAGTTGGTTGCAAAAGGAGATGGTCTGGTACTCGAGAATTTCGATCCAGAACAGGATAACTCCTAATACTATGATTACTTTATCTGATCAGTTAACAACATATCAAAAAGAAGTTGATAGTGCACTACTTGCTAGACTTCCACCCCATGACTTAAACCCCACTCGTTTGCACCAAGCTATGCATTATGTGGTTTTTAACGGTGGAAAACGTGTGCGACCCGTTTTGGTATATGCTGCGGGGCAAGCTCTTGGCACAGGTTTATCGTGTTTACATGCACCTGCAGTTGCCGTTGAATTAGTCCATGCGTATTCATTAACCCATGATGACTTACCTGCTATGGATGATGATGACCTTCGGCGCGGAAAACCCACATGTCACAAAGCCTATGATGAAGCAACGGCTATTCTTACGGGCGATGCTTTATTGACCTTGGCATTTGATGTTTTAAGTCAAAACAATAACGCGCAGGCAGAAAATCAACTTAAAATGATACGAATACTGTCAAAAGCCAGTGGCGCAGCCGGTATGGTTGGCGGTCAAGCAATAGACTTTTTTTCCACAGGCCAAACTTTGACTTTGGAAGAACTTAAACATATGCATGCTCATAAAACCGGCGCATTAATTAATGCAAGCGTGTTATTAGGCGCATGTGCTGCAAATGCAGACCTTAAGCAAACAAAAGCATTGTCAGATTATGCTGATTGCATTGGCCTTTCTTTTCAAATTCGTGATGATATTTTAGATGTGGAAGGTGATACAGCGATTATCGGAAAGTCCCAAGGTTCTGATCAAGCTTTAAATAAACCGACCTATCCTGCTCTCTTAGGATTGGAAGGTGCCAAACAAGCGGCTTTAGATTTACACAATAAGGCTTTGGAAGCATTAGAAAATTTCGATGAAAAAGCGGATACTTTACGTAATTTATCAGCTTATATCGTCAAACGTGATAAATAAGCATTAATAACTTACATAAGCTATTGATACTTCGACAAATAAAACTAATATCAACAAGTGAAATACGCACAACGAAAGCCATAAAAAACTTGCATCAAGCTTGCATAGAGTTCATCATTTGGCGGGTGTGTAAGCAATATTTACCGAATTAAAGAATAGAATGACTAACAAACAAAAATACCCCTTATTCGATACTGTGAATAATACTAATGATCTACGCGCCTTAAGCGAGTTTCAATTACCTCAACTCGCCAGTGAATTACGTCAATTTATCCTGCAATCTGTCAGTGAAACTGGCGGTCACTTATCTTCGGGATTGGGTACGGTTGAGCTCACCTTAGCATTGCATTATGTTTACAACACACCATATGACCGTATTATTTGGGATGTTGGCCATCAAAGTTATCCTCACAAAATTTTAACGGGTCGAAAAAAGGACATGCCTGGCTTACGCCAAAAAGGTGGTATATCAGGTTTTCCAAAACGAGGTGAAAGTGAATATGACACTTTTGGTACTGGACATTCTAGTACTTCCATAAGTGCCGCTTTAGGTATGGCCATCAGTGCTGAACTACGAAATGAAAAACGTAGCGTTGTCGGAATTATTGGCGATGGTGCGTTAACTGGTGGTATGGCATTCGAAGCATTGAGTCACGCAGGTAGTCTCGATACGAACATGCTAGTTGTATTGAATGACAATGACATGTCTATTTCGCCAAATGTGGGCGGAATGTCAAATTATCTCGCAAAAATACTCAGTGGCAAACTTTATCACCAGGTAAGAGAAAGTGGGAAAAAAGTATTATCTGTCACACCGACTTTATCTGAAATTGCCAAACGGGCTGAAGAACATGTGAAAGGCATGGTTGTCCCTGGCACATTATTCGAGGAGTTGGGTTTTAACTATATCGGCCCAATTGACGGTCATGACCTCCCTACTTTGTTAGAAACTCTGCAGAATTTACGTGAGTTTGATGGCCCACAGTTTCTTCATATTGTTACTAAGAAAGGCAAGGGTTATAAACCCGCTGAAGAAAATCCCTGTAAATTTCACGGTGTAACGCCTTTTGATACAGAGACAGGCAAAAAACTGGGTAACTCTACTAATAGCGCTAACAGTCCGACTTACACGGAAGTTTTTGGTGAATGGTTATGTGACATGGCTGAAGCCGACGAACGACTTGTTGCCATAACACCCGCAATGCGAGAGGGTTCTGGCATGGTGGAATACTCCGAACGTTTTCCAAATCGATATTTTGATGTGGGTATTGCAGAGCAACACGCTGTCACACTTGCAGCCGGTCTGGCTTGTGAAAATGTAAAACCTATAGTGGCAATCTATTCAACATTTTTACAACGTGGTTATGATCAATTAATTCATGATGTCGCTATTCAAAATTTACCCGTTATGTTTGCCATTGATCGTGGTGGATTGGTTGGTGCAGATGGGCCTACCCATGCGGGTAGCTTTGATTTGAGCTTCTTACGCTGTATTCCAAACATGATGATTATGGCACCTGCAGATGAAAATGAATGTCGTCAAATGTTATATACGGGTTACACGCACGACGGCCCTTCTGCCATTCGTTATCCTCGAGGTAGGGGTCCAGGCGTTACTGTCCAAAAAATTATGCAACAACTACCGATTGGTAAAGCTGATATTATGCGTAATGGACAGAATATTGCGATTTTAGCCTTTGGTTCTATGCTATCTCCTGCAATGGCAGCGGGTGATAAGCTCGATGCTACCGTTGTCAATATGCGATTTATTAAACCGTTAGATGAAGCTATGGTACTTAAAATGGCCAGGCGGCATGATTTAATCGTTACGATTGAAGAAAATGTCATTGCCGGAGGTGCTGGTAGTGCCATAAATGAACTTTTGGCTTCAATGACTTCAGCACCAACCATTTTAAACCTCGGTTTACCTGATAAATTTGTCGGACACGGTGATCATGGTGTATTATTGAGCGATTGCGGTTTGGATGAAACAGGTATTGTTTCCTCTATTGAACAAATACAATCAACTAATTCGACTCAGGCACTACCCGTCGGCGCTAATTCCAAGTAAAATACTCAACTATTATGAATCCATGTTATACCTTAAAAGTCGTTACTGACTTTGCAGCATCTCACGCTCTTAGAAATTATGAGGGCGCATGTCAACGTCTACACGGCCACAATTGGAAAGTTGAGGTTGAAGTCAAAGCGCGGAAGCTAAATGATGCAGGCATGGCTATTGATTTTAAAGCAATTAAATCAGCAACGAATGATGTATTGGATGGCTTAGATCATTACCATCTCAATGATATACCACCGTTTGATGAAATAAATCCAACGGCAGAAAATATCGCTGGGTTTATATATAAAGAAATTTCTAAACTTATTAATGAAAATAGCGTCTCTGTAAGCTCAGTAACCGTTTGGGAAACTGAAAGAGCTTGTGCACGTTATTCAGAGGAATAATTAAATGACAACGATATCTGAATCACCCATTGAAGATGTGCAAAGCTCCGAAGATTCCAGACATATTGCAATCGACAAAGTCGGCATTAAAAATATTCGACACCCAGTGAAAGTTCGTGATCGTTCTGGTGGTGATCAACATACTATCGCTAATTTTAACATGTACGTAAATTTACCCCATAATTTCAAGGGTACGCACATGTCTCGTTTTGTGGAAATTCTCAATCTGCATGAGCGTGAAATTACCGTAGACTCTTTTAAAGAAATGTTGTCTGAAATGATTGAAAAACTTGAAGCTCAATCTGGTCATATCGAAATGGCATTTCCTTACTTTATTAATAAAGCTGCACCAATTACCCAAGTTGAGAGTTTGCTGGATTATGAAGTAACTTTTACCGGTGAAATTCACAAAAACAAACCTGAATTAACAATAAAAGTCATCGTGCCCGTAACGAGTTTATGCCCCTGCTCCAAAAAAATCTCCGAATATGGCGCGCACAATCAACGATCTCATGTAACGGTAACCGTGAAAACTCAGGGATTTGTTTGGATAGAAGAATTGATTGAAATGATTGAAAAACAAGCGTCATGCGAACTTTACGGTTTACTTAAACGACCCGATGAAAAATACGTTACAGAAAAAGCATATGATAATCCTAAGTTTGTAGAAGATATGGTGCGAGATGTTGCAGCTGTTCTAAACGCAGATAATAGAATTGTTTCGTATACTGTTGAATCTGAAAATTTTGAATCTATTCATAATCATTCAGCATATGCATATATTGAAAAAATATGAGACTGTAATTAAAACTGTGTAACTGACTATCTTCTTTCTTTATGATTTTAATGATAGCCAGTTACACAGAATTATTTACTGAACTTTTTCTAAAGTCATAACACTTCCTGAGTGATTGACTCGTAAGTTTTTAAGAAATGACATGCCTAATAGTATAGTATCTGGCTGTTTGCTCATTAAAACTGTTGCATCAACATCTCGAATTTGAATTTCACCCACTTTTACTCTATCCAAAGTTATTTTATAACCCTTCACCAATGCCGAGGCAGTTTTAATATTAATTAATTGACCATCTCGCTTAGCATTTATTCCTAATTGTTTTGCGTGGTCTTCGTTCATAGAAATTAAGGTTGCACCCGTATCAACAATAAAACTCATGGGTATATTGTTAATACTACCTCGCGTAAAATACATACCTTGAGGATTGGCACTAATTCGATAGGCGGATGACTTTGCTTTTTTAAACTGCAAGCCGCCACCGGTGGATCCAAGAGTGTATTTACTAGCAACACCATTATAAGAAATTACTGCTCTTTTAGAGTCTGCGTATTCCAATATAAATTCTTCAAAAGTTTCACCTTTACGAATCAATTTATTTTTCCCATCTACAGCGATTAAAGCTTTATCCTTAAATAAGCCGATCACTTTTATAGTAGGAGCTGCATATATACTAATGGAAATAAATATTAAACTAAATGCTAAAATAGTTTTCATGTTACTCATCACGAAAACGGACAATCACACCACTACGCCTAACAGTTCCGCCACGAATTTGATTTTGAATTTCAGCTTCAGAGGAAATTTTTCCAGGATGTTGGCCAACATTAGATAATTTATCGATAACTGACTTGGGTAATGTTTCTGGCTTTAAACCCATATCACGATACATATCATCTTCAGATTTTTTCTTTAAAACCAATATACTGATACGACGGTTCGCTGGGTCTAGTGGTTTATCCTTAAAAAGAAGAAATTTTGACGCCAATCCTACCACTTGCACAATTTTTTCCGGAGGCAAACGCGCATTAACCAATTCTCTTCGCGCGGCATTAGCGCGATCGCTAGATAACTCCCAATTACTATATCCATCTTTTCGAAAATATCTACGTGCATCTGTATGACCAGACATACTGAGTTTATTTGGCAATTCATTTAATATAGGAGCCATTTCCTTTAAAATTTTTTTTGCATAAGGTTTTAATACAGCACTACCTAAATCAAACATTGGACGGTTTTCTTTATCGATTATTTGAATACGCAAACCTTCGTTCGTTATATCAATTAACAATTGTTCTTTAAATTTTTCTAATTCAGGCTGCGTTTTTATTAAATATTCTAACTCATCTTGTAAATCTTCAAGTTTTGCTTGTTCTTGTTGTTCAAATGCTTCGCTATAATACTCAAAACTTTCGCTTTCACGGCTTTTACTTCCATCCCCTTTTGAAGAGTCAATATTACTACCCAATTCAATCATACTTGTGCTGGTACCGCCTGCTGCATCTATCGCACTTGGATTATCGAAATAATCTGCAATACCAGTTAATGTCTCCGAATTCGATGCACTTAACAACCAAAGTAATAAAAAGAAAGCCATCATGGCGGTAACAAAATCCGCATAAGCCACTTTCCAAGAACCGCCGTGGTGCCCACCATGGCCGCCCTTTTTGACTTTCTTAATTATAATCGGTTGAACTTCAGCCATCTGAGTGACAATTCCTGAGATTATTTACGCTTAACGTAATCTTCTAATTCAAGAAACGAAGGTCGTTCTTGGGAAAATATGACTTTGCGCCCAAACTCTATCGCTACTTGTGGGCTGTATCCATTTAAAGATGCGAGTAAAGAGACTTTAATGACCTCAATAAACTTCGATTCATCCGTTTTAATGTGCCCCATTGCTACGGCGATAGGGCCGGCGATACCGTATGAAAGTAAGATACCCACGAAAGTTCCTACCAGAGCGGCACCAACTTTTGCACCGATGATTGCGGGGCCTTGGTCAATCGAGGCCATGGTTATTACAACCCCCATTACGGCCGCAACGATACCGAAACCCGGTAGACCATCACCCATGACTTGTACGGCACCGGAAGGTACCATCGCTTCAGCGTGATGAGTATCCAGCTCCATATCCATCAGGTTTTCCATTTCCATGGCATTTGCGGCACCCGTTACCATCAAGCGTAAATAATCGGTCATAAACTCAACCGCATGATGATCTGACAAGATATTGGGATATTTAAGAAAAACTTCACTTTTATCTGGCTCTTCAATATGTGCTTCCAAGGACATCAAACCTTCTTTTCGCGCCATTGAAAATAAATCAAATAATAAAGCCAGCAAGTCGAGATACAACGCTTTGTTATATTTTGAGCCCTTAAGTATACCTGGCAGGTCCGCCATGATGTTTTTAATCACTTTCATGGGATTAGCCAGAATCAGCGCCCCGATGGCACCACCAGCAATAATAACTAACTCAGGTGGATGCCATAGAGCAATCAATTTGCCTCCTGAAAGCATGAAGCCCCCAAAAACACAAATTAAAACCATTGCTAATCCGATAATGACGTTCATAATGTATATTTATTAGGCAAACGCCCACAACTCCTGACAAAAAAACTATCCTGTCAATCCTATCGACATAAACTGCTAAAGACTTAAATTTGAGATAGTAATTTGCACAGGGGATTTAATAGAGCAAATAATAAACGTTTTCATCACTTTAGAATTGAATGTTGGATAAGGTATAATTCACGATTTTACAACCGCTATTGGAGTTTAAATGCGTACCACCGCCGTATATTTCCTAACAATAATTTGCCTTTTCACTAGTTGGAATCTTGCTGCCTTCGACTATTGGCAAACATTACCAAAACAGCCAATCATCCCTGAAGGCAATCCACAAACCGCTGAGAAAATAGCACTCGGGAAACAATTATTTTTTGATACCCGTTTGTCTTTACGTGGGGAAGTGAGTTGTAATAGTTGTCATAACCTAGTTATGGGCGGTGATGATGACGGTGCTGCCATGAATATGCCTCAGCGCAATATTAAACGCTCTGCTCCCAGTGTGTGGAATGTTGGATACATGTCCACCTACTTCTGGGATGCCAGAGCTAAAAGTTTAGAGGATCAAGCAAAAGAGCATCTCTTAGACCCTTCAATTATGGCCATGCAAAATAGCACCATATTAGAATCTCGTTTAAAAAATATAAAAGGTTATGTGGCAATTTTTGAAAAAACTTTTGTAAACAAAGAAATTAGTTTAGAAAATATTAGCAAAGCATTAGCAAGTTTTCAGAGAAGTTTAATTGTGCCAGACAGTCGCGCGGATCAATACATCGCAGGAAATAAAGCAGCATTAAACGATAAAGAAAAACGTGGTTATCAATTATTTCAAGACCAAGGTTGTTTATCCTGTCATTTTGGAACGAATTTCGCGGGACCTGCACCTGGGCCAGGGCTAAAAATGGGCGATGCTTTCTATGAGTTATATCCAACTATTAGAGGCAGTATGTATGAAGAAAAATACGATATGATATCTGATATGGGTAGTTATCACGTTAATCTAGATCCAGAACACAAGCTTATGTGGCGAGTACCCTCTCTGCGAAATATAGCTGATACCGCCCCATATTTTCATAATAATGCTGTAAATGATTTACATGAAGCTGTAAGAGTTATGAATCGCATTCAATTTAATTACCCAATTACAGAAGAGAAAGTTGACGATATTGTTGCTTTTCTAAAAACGCTTACAGGAATTTATCCCAAAATTGAATTACCTAGATTACCCGAGAGTGATGGAATAAGTTTGGTTCAATAATTAGTTTTCTAAAAAAAACCTCAGTTATTACACTGAGGTTTTTAAATTTGAATATTTTTAATATTAACTCATAGATATTATTTTTGAAATTAAAATTAATTCATAGTTAATCAAAACAAAATATGTTGCAAAAACTGCATACATAATGTGATAACCACGAATAAAACGATAAAACAAAAAGTGTTTATGACTAACTAAAAATAACATGCCAAAAGATGTTAGAAAAAACTTTACCCAAAAAAATGCGGATATATCCTTTTCAAGTAAGAATCGCATAAAAGGATTAATTTCTTCGCCACCATTATTGACAATAAACAAGGTAAACATAGCGTCTGTAGCAGACAAAAATATCGTGATAGAAAATAATGCAAATACGAATGGTTCGTGTACATCGACATATACATTATGATGGCGTTCATTCTCACGACGAACTTGACTACGGCGTCGTTTAAAAAATGTATAATACAATGAACGTAATTTATTTTGACGCCGATCAATCTTCAATCGTGATTCAGATAACTCGTCTATAACCATTTCATTCAACATTATTCTATATTCATCTTTTGTAAATCAATTAGCCAATACTCATATGGACTATTCTTAGCCTGCACAATTACCACACGCCACTATTTAGACTTTATGTGTTATTTATTATTATATTAGTCACTATTAGGTCTTGAATGAAATATATTCTGATTTAAGCAAATCATACGATCTATATCATTGTTTTCATTGAGTTATAATATATCTGAATTAAGTAATATCATATCCACTCAATATTAGCGGAGTGTTAAGCGTAGAATATAAAATCATCTACGATTAACGGGTCTTAGGGTACCTGAACAGCGAAATTTGCAATAATCTCGTAATATTTCATCATGATCAAATGCCAAGTGTTTTGGTAATTCCGTGACGGAATATAGCTGTACATTCATCGCATCATCAGCCGCTTTTGGCTCTCCGTGTGCGTTTGAAATATAGACCAGACTTATACTATGACCACGATCATCTCGTTTAGGATCAGAATAACAACCAAGTAACGAAACCAATTCTACATCCATGCTTGTTTCCTCTTTTGCTTCACGTATCGCTGCTGTTTCTACAGTTTCACCAATATCAACAAAACCACCTGGTAAAGCCCAACCGTGTGGAGGGTATTTACGCTCTATAAGTACTATGGGCAGGTTTTTTCGGTCGGTTAACTGAATGATAATATCAACAGTTAGAGAGGGGGTGACAGGCCTTGACATGTTAGGCTTACAAAAAGCCTTTTTCTTGTAAATAAGCTACGATGGTTTCGATGGCAACATCAATTTTTACCATTGCACCCATAGGTGTTTCTAGTAGGGGATTATCGACTAGAACTTCTTGGTTTTGATCCTGATCTAGCGGTTCTGGTAAGTTTGTTAAAAACCCTAGTAAAGTATTGTCACTACTTTGATCTAAGTTATCCGTTTTAAGAAAAACCGGACTGCCCGAGCTGCCTTGAATTACTGGGGTATCTATCAATACCTGACGTTTACCTTGATAATCTAAATCATATGGCATGGATAACATGCTTTTGCGAACAACACCGAGTAAATGCTTGCTATCCCAGCAATTTTTGGGGTATCCCAAATACAAAATATCGCTACCGATATGTAAGTTTTGCGTAATTTCGGGAGAACACAAAGAGTCTTTATTGAGTGCTTCAAAAAATATCGATATTCCGGAATTTTCTACATGTTTCACAAAAGGAACAAAAGGCGTTACAGCAACATTTGATACTTCATCGGGATGTGAAAACCACAATTTTGAAAAATTATCGATATCCAAGGTATATCCCTTACCCAAAATTGGAGTTCGGTTTTGCCCTTGTATTAATGTCATACGCCCTTCTGAGGCATGTTCAATCAAATGTTTCGAAGTAATTAAAAACGGGTATGTATTGTCGTTTGTAGAATACTCATAAACAAAAGCAGTCCCATCGACAAAAGTGTCATCGGATAACCGAGTTTCTATTCGGATCGTGCTAAATAATAATTTTTCTAAGCTCGTTGATAACTTCATATTGTTAATTTTATTGTATTATTTATATAAATTAGAATAATTCCAAGCTAGCATTCGCTGCTAATAGGCCAAGTTTCCACCGATTATCGCTTATATTTGTTAAGAATCCCATAAAAATATTTATGAAACCAAGGTTTTATTTATTATTCCGGTAACTATTTCCTCCAACAATTGGCTAGAAATCGAGCCTACTTTACGATATACCTCAATACCTTTTTGATACCCGATCAAAGTAGGAATCGACTGAATACGACTTTCAATGGAAATGTCTTGTTCAAACTGAGTATTAACCTTACCAAACACTATATTTGGGAAATTTTCAGAGATCTCCATGTAAACAGGTTTAAAAGATGAACACGTGCTACACCACTCTGCCCAAAAATCAACAATTACGATGTCATTATTTTCAAGTATTTCATGAAAGTTTTCTTTGGTTAATCGATATAATGGCATATTCTAGATCTGCAGTGAAATAATCTTAGTACATAAACGACCTTAATGTGAATTGCTTTAATGTCTTGTATTGATTGCACTAGTTTTGTTCAACCGATGGTAAATCGAAAGCAAATATACAAAAAACAATATCACTAGCCCTCCGAAATTAAGGGAAGCGGCATCCGCTTTAACCCGTATTGTCGTAGTATTAAATATGTCATTATTAGTACTAATAGAATCTGCCGTCATACTTGATACGGATGTTGAAATCGAAAAATCGCCACTATTTCGTGTTTCTATTTTCAAAAAAACATCTTGAGTAGCAGATGGCGCTAAGTCGCCAATAATACAATACATTTGCTTAATATCTTTTTTACAGGTGCTTAAATTAATTGAAATAATATTTTCAATATTTTCCAATCTTGCCACATAGGGATGTTTTATAAATAAACGGACTGATTTTGCAGTAATCGTTGCACTATTATTTTTTATGGTAATAGCGTAATTGATATCTTCGCCCTCTACGATATTACTCTCATCAACAATAGTCATCGTTATACTCAAATCAGCATCCTCTTGATCATCAGATACTTTCATTAAAAACATATCTGATGGATGGAATACGAATGTGTCAATAATCTCTCGAGTAAACGGATCATATTGTTGCTGTGTTATACCAGTTATGGTGTCTTTTGATGCACTGGAAGTAACAGGAAAGAAACTTGAAAAGGTAATTCCAGCTAACACTAATCCTTCATTATTTGGTAATAAAGCTATGCTCTTTAAGGAATCTAAATTTTCTCCACCAATTAATGTGGAATATTTTAAGTCGTATAAATTACAACTATTTTTACTACATCGATCTGGATTGTCTGGATTGTCCGTATCATAATCATCATCTTTTTTCGATAAATTGAGCGCAAGGTTGAGCAAATAAATATCACTTTCTGCAGAATTCGATTGAAATGAATTCTTGGTAAAAAAGTTTTCTGACAATGTATGTCCTGCCAAATAAATATCAACCAAAGTTTCGCCATCACCATTAACAGGATTTTCCCTAATAGCGATAGCATTGCCCGTATCGTTGTTATCCCCTCCAATAAAACTCGAGACAATTAGCTTATCTGCTGTTGGATTAAATACCGCAAAAAATGATGATGTGACAATAGAATCAAGATCAAACTCGTATTGATTAATGTTCTTATACAAAGGAAAGCGATCTTCTAACTTTATCAAATCATCTCTTTCTATCGTACCTGCTGCGCCAGAATCTAGCCGAACACCTTTTGATTTAGTTGTCCCGATTAAATAAATATTACCTGAAGAGTCAATCTCCATTTTTGAGACGTTATCATCGTCATCTCCACCAAAATACGTGGAAAACTCGACATAACTTCCTTTTTCATCATCAAACTGTAATTTAGCGATAAAAACGTCTTGGCAAACATGCGCATCAGCTATACGTAAACTTACTAAATTCTCTTCTTGCAAACGTGTACAAAATAGTTCTTGCCGATTTGCTTCAATTTCATCTTTTGTCTTATTTACGTTGTATGGCATGTAGCTATATTCACCCAAGTCACCAACAGGTAAGTTTGATGAGGCCGTATTTCCAGCAACATAAATAGCATCATCATGTATTCTTATGCTTTGCCCCCAGTCGTCAAATTCCCCACCGAAATAGGTTAAGAAACTAATTACATCACCTTCTGCAGCAATTTTTGCAACAAAAGCGTCAGAATACACACTAATATCTGTTGACCCAGCTTCATTTGCAGAAACATCTACACCACCAATATTGTCACAGGCGATTACCCGTTTTCCTACCGTTGGGCAAGGCGTAGTAGCCAAGTTTCGCGAATGACTATAACCGGTTATATAAATATTTTCGTCGTCATCGACTGTTATGTCGCGACCACCGTCTTGTCCATCACCACCTAGAAAACTTGCAAATAATAGAAAACCATCATTCTCGAATTTTGCGTAAAATGCATCTCCCTGCACTTGCCCGTCCTGAAATCGTGTTTTCGCAATTGTTTCTTGCGCTGGAAATTTAATGGGGAAGTCTTCAGACAAAGTTAAACCTGTAACATAAATATTATCATTGTTATCAATAGTCATCGCTCGAATAGAATCATTACGGCATCCACCGATATAGGTTGTGAATATTAGATTAAAATCACTATCAAATTTACTGAGAAAAGCATCATAATCTACCACTATTCGGTCATTGCTAAAAAAACCGCTATATTCATAGTCACAATTATATTCATAGTCTTCCGTAACAGCGACACCATTAACTTCTGTAATTTTTTCATTGGCATCGAGGTCTAAACTACCACCTGCAATAATATCTGCATCAAGACTAATTCCATGATCGGCCTGAAATATTACAGCGTCTTCACCGGGCACTTTTTCCGCTTCATTTACTTTCGTAGCCAGCGGTACTGCCTCAGAGGTGAGTATATTTGCCACAGTGATGCGGGCTTGTGCAGAAGTAGAACCAGCAACAAAAATATTTCCATTGCTGTCGGTCTTAATAACATTTGCTTGATCTTCCCAATCCCCACCGAAATAACTACTAAATTCAATGATAGGGTCAATAACAAGTGCTATGGCTGGATCATATTGACCCACTTCAAAGCTTATGCGATTTCCTTGCTGGATAAATTTCCCTTCAATAGCTTGTCGTTGCCCTAGAACGGTCTGATATAACACGGGTGCTTTTTGGATGAGCAACTCACCATTGACGGCAATTTGTAACTCGCCAGAAGAAGATAATTTAATATTGTCAGCATTTTCTATAGTAAAGGAAATCTGACGCGGGTCTTTTCCTGGGGAGACAATAAAATCAAATTCCATTTTAGATTGTTTAAAATGGAATTGGAGATTAATGCCTGGATAAATATTGTCATATTGAATTTTTTGAAATGTAGGTACATTCTGAATCCACTGAGAAGACTTTCCACGTAAATAATTAACGCGCTGTGGTAAGGTAAATAAACCGGTAATACTTGGATTTTTGTTAATATCCAAAAACTGCATTTTCAAACTTTTCGTTGGTCTTTTATCTCTAGTGTTTAACACTAAATTGACATGATCTTTTGCGAAAGCAAAAAATGTTTCCGGAGTGTGTGCAATATATGAATAATTATTGTCAAATTGTCCAAGATTGTGCTCGAACACCTGGGGTAATTTGGATAATTTTAATTGTGACTGCTGTGTATTATTTGGAATAACAGTAGATGTTGCCCACACAAACAAAGCTGGTTGAAATAAAACAAGGAAAATAACTAGTTTAAAAAAGCGTCTAAATGACAAGAACTACTCCAAATTATGCCAGGAAAATTGCCGAAAAATTTAATAAAATCATACAGAAGATGCAAAATAAAAACCGTATCGTATCAAACATAATCCTAATATTTAAGATTATCAAATCCACCAAACTTAGTGAATTATACATTGTTAGACATTTGTTTGCCAAATAAATCAAGTAATATCAGCAGTTCATTATTATGTGCTATATTCAATAACTTATCATGAGTAAACCAGCAAAACTCACTCGTTTTTTAGCACCTCTGGGTATTATTACCCTGAGTATTATCTTATTCGTTTTATTGATCAAAACTAAACCCACAACTGAACAAAAAGCCGTTGAGGAGAAAATTTGGTTCGTAGAAAGTCAAACCGTAGAAAAGAATAATTTTCAACCAATCATTCGCTTATTGGCGCAAAGCATATCAGCAGAAAATATTGAAATTTCGTCTGCCGTCGATGCAGATGTCAGTCATCGTTGGGTTAATGAGGGAGATCAAGTTAAAAAAGGTCAAAAATTACTCAGTTTAGATCAAAGTACATTTAAACTAATAGTGAACCAACGTACTGCTGAAAAAAATGAAATAAAGGCATTAATTGAGGAAGAATTTGAAAAAAATAAAACGGATAAAGCGTTACTGGAAAAAGAAAAATCCTTATTGGCTATTGCTAATAATGCCGTTACGCGTGCACAAACTCTGGAAAAAAGTGAGATGGCTTCCAGCTCACAAATTGATGACGCCAAACGAAATTCCTTAAGCCAGCAAATAGCCATTACCCAACGTCAGGCGGCGATTGAAAATTACCCCATTCGTATTGCTCAACTCAAAGCCAAATTAAAATCTGCTGATTCACGTTTAGCTCTGGCTAAAAGAGATTTAGCGCATACTGAAATTATCGCACCGGTTAATGCGACAGTCACTAAAATCACCTTGGATCAAAGTGAACGTGTGCGTAAAGGTACCAGTTTAATTCAGTTATATAATAATGACCGAATAGAATTAAGGGCCTTAGTACCTGAAAAGTATCTACCAGCCATAACCGCAGCATTACAAAATAATGAAAATTTACAAGGCTGGGTCAAAATTAATAATAGTAAGCAAGCGGTCACATTAGATCGAATGAGTGGAGAAATTCTACAAAATTCAGTAGGCAGTTATTTATATTTTTCCTTTGATGTCCGTGAAAATCGCTATATAGTCGGACAAACATTCGAATTAGAGCTTGCTTTACCTGCAATTAATGATGCGTTTGCCCTTCCCTCAGATGCCTTATATGGAACAGACAGTATTTTTGTTATTCAAGATCAACGCTTAAAACGTATCAAGGTACATTGGTTAGGTGAAACCCGGTTACAAGAAAATTCAGAACTACTGTTTTTAATTAGCAGTGATGAATTGCGAGACAACGATATAATCCTAACTAGCAAATTTGCCAATGCTATGAACGGTTTAAAAGTAACAACAAGTGTCACAGAATGAAACCTGGGTTAACTCCTTCGCCTGAAAAACGCGATTTACTCGCATTATTTGCACATCATCGTGTCGCTGCAAACTTATTGATGATTATCATCATCATGTTGGGTGCATGGTCCTTACAAAAATTGAATATTCAATTTTTTCCAAACTTTGAACTTGATATCGTTAACGTACGCACTGTTTGGAGTGGCGCAAGTGCTGAAGACGTAGAACAATCTTTAACCAAACCTTTAGAACAAGAACTTTACACTTTAGATAATCTGTATCGTATTAGCTCTACCTCTGCAACGGGTATATCTGCCATTACACTGGAATTTGAAAAAGACACTGATATTGGTATTGCCCTCGATGAAATTAATCAACGTATAGCACGGTTCAGACAATTACCGGGTGATGCAGAAGAACCAGAAGTTAGTCGTATTGTGCGATATGAAAATATTGCACGTTTGATTATTTCTCAAGATGATAACCTCAATAATCTCCGTACAATAAGTTATGAAATTCGAGATCAATTGCTGGCTGCAGGAATTGCCAAGATTGATATCACTGGATTACCCGAAGAAGAGATTAGTATTGAAATATCCAATCGAACACTATTAAGTCTCAACAAACCCTTAAGTCAAATCGCTAATAATATTCGTAATACCAGTCAAGACATTCCTGCTGGATTTATTGGCCAAAGTGACGTTGCTAGACAATTAAGAGGACTTGAACAACAGCGCAGTATCGAAGACTTCCAGCAATTGTTGATTCCGCAAGGTGAGCATCAATTACGACTTGGCGATATTAGCCATATTGAAAAACGAGCTAGAGATAATCAAATTACATTATTACATGAAGGAAAACCTGCCGTTGAATTCTTATTACGTCGCACAGAAAATAGTGACTCATTAAAGGCAGCTAAAATTCTTGAGAATTGGCTGGAAAATGATGCTAAACAGTTGCCTTCAAATCTTAATTTACATGTTTATGACCAAAGTTGGAAATTAATCGAGGAACGAATATCTGTTTTACTCATAAATGGCCTAGGTGGCTTACTTCTTGTCATTGGGATACTTTTTATATTTCTAAATGGTAGAGCAGCATTTTGGGTAACAGCAGGAATTCCTGTTTCATTCATGGCAACTTTAATTCTTATGTACCTCGCTGGAAGCAGTATTAATATGATCAGTTTATTTGGTCTTATTATGGCTGTAGGTATTATTGTTGACGATGCAATAGTTGTTTCCGAACACGCCTTAACTCGTTTCAAAGCTGGAGATACGGCAGAAAAAGCAGCAGAAATTGGTGCTCGACGTATGCTGGCGCCCGTAGTCTCCAGTTCACTCACAACGATAGCGGCTTTTTTACCTATGATGATGATAGGCGGTATCATTGGGAAAATTATGTTTGAAATTCCGCTCGTGATAGTTTGCATAGTGTTAGCTTCGCTCTTTGAATGTATATTAATTTTACCTGCCCATATGAAACATGCGTTAATTCATGGTCAAAAAAAAGCGCCTAGTAAAATTCGACAAAAACTAGACGAGGGCTTTGACCGTTTTCAACAAAAACTATTCTTTCCTCTAATTAACAAAGCTATTCGATATCGATCTATAACCTTGGCTGCAGCAATTGGTATGTTAATTCTTGCTATAGGCCTCGTGGCAGGTGGTCGTATTTCTTATACATTTTTTCCCAGCACTGAAAGCCAAATTTTATATTCTAATGTCAGCTTTACGGCAGGAACACCCAAAGAACGAGTCTCTGCATTTTTAGAAACACTCACTAAAAGCCTAGAAGAAACAGATCAACATTTTGGCGGGAATAATGTGCTGACTGCGGTGATTCGACAAGGAATTAGTTCCAGTGGTGGTGGCACCGGATCAAGAACGGGTGATCAATATGGATCTATTTATGTTGAGCTGATATCGCCTGATCAAAGAGAGTTCAGAAATGTGGAATTTATAAGCTACTGGAAATCCATAATTCAACTACCTGCAGGCCTAGAGCTCTTTAACATCGCCCAGCGCCGTGGCGGACCACCAGGACAAGATATAGATATTCGTTTAACGGGTAATACACCCGACGTACTAAAACAAGCTGCCCAAGAGTTACAGCATAAACTCAAGAGTTTTACTGGCGTCAGTGCCATTGAAGATGATTTACCTTGGGGTCAGGAGCAAATGATATATGAACTGACTCCCTCTGCAAAAGCGATTGGTTTAAATGTAACAGAAGTAGGACAACAATTACGTGCTGCTTTTGACGGTATACTTGTCCAAATTTTTCAAGTTCGCAATGATGAGTTAGAAGTCGTATTGCAACTTCCGAAATCTGAGCGTGACAAGATTTCTGATCTCAATAACGTTCACATTTATTTACCTGATGGGCAATTTGTACCACTACCAAGCATTGTAAACTTGAAATCTCGTAAAGGTTTCGATGCTTTACGTCATAGCCAAACATTATTAACCATCGGTGTCACTGCAGATGTAGATCGTACTCAAAATAATGCAAATCAAATATTGGATGAACTTGCTGAAACCTTTCTACCTCAACTTACACAAAAATATTCTCTAGAATACTTTTATGAAGGCCAGGCTTCACGCCAAAAAGCAACTATGGCTGATATAAAAACCGGTGGACTAGTTGCATTAGCGCTAATTTATATCATTTTAGCCTGGGTATTTAGTTCCTACTTCAAGCCTTTGGTCGTCATGATGGCCATACCGTTTGGTATTACAGGTGCGTTTCTCGGGCATTATTTTATGGGTATTGAGCTAACCATATTGTCGCTATTTGGGATAATTGGATTATCAGGTATTGTTGTGAATGACTCCATTATTCTAATTACGGTGTATCAAGAACGACGTGAAAATGGTGAAAATATCAGCACAGCCATTGTTCAAGCGGCAACCAGTCGTTTGCGAGCTGTGTTATTAACTTCACTTACTACGATAGCAGGTTTGACGCCTTTATTATTTGAAACTTCAGTACAAGCACAATTTTTGATACCAATGGCCGTTTCGATAACATTTGGTTTAGCTTTTGCCACTTTGCTAGTTTTACTAGTAATTCCTGTTATTTTGAGTTATCAAGAATCAATATATCAATTCTCTGTACAAAAATTACACATAATCAAGTAGTTTTATAACTCATGAATGAAAGATAGAGTCTTGATTTCATGCACAAAAACCCTCTCAATTAATTTCAGAAAATTAAAGAATAACGAATAGGATACCGACATAGTCCGTGAAATGCTTTATGGAGTAAGAAGTTGCATGGATTCTAAAATTTCAATATCACTACCGCTTCCACCCAGAGCTGTTAGAGCGCCGAATGACGCACCCAGCAAAATTGAAGACGCCATTGTCACTTTAAAAAACGGTAACAGTCTGACCGGTCAGCTAATCCGTTACGTCGAATCAGAAAGCAGTATTAGTATCCTCCAAGATGGAAACACAGAACAAGAAAATTTTAATTTAACTCAAATAAAAAGCTTTCAACTTGTTAACTCTCGTCATTTTGCCCTTGATGAAAAATATCTTGGCTTAGAACGGAGTGACATAACACTGCCATCTGAACGCCAAGAATTTCAAATAATTTACCAAGATGACAGCAGTGAGTCAGGGGAAACCTTAGGTCACGTTAGTGACAACAATGGTATTCATTTATTTATTGCCCAAGCTTTCTATAACTACTATCACATGTTTATCCCATTTAGTGCTATGAAAGATCATATTATTGGTCAAGCATTAGGACAGGCATTGGTTAAAAGCCATATGGTTTCACAAGAGGAGGTAAATCAAGGCTTAAATATACAAGAAGAAATTCGAAATAAGAAACTCGGTGAATACCTGACATCTGAAGCAATAGTATCACCAGAAGAATTAGAAGCCGCGATCAAGAAACATGAATCAAGCCCTAATATTCGCTTAGGTGAAGCTCTAATTCAAGAAGACCTAATCAGTGAAAATCAATTAGAAAATGCACTCTTAGAACAAAAACAAAATCGAGAAACTCCCTTAGGGGAAATCCTGATAAATATGGGTGCAGTTAGTAAAGACGACATGAAAAAAACCTTGGCTAACAAGTTGGGTATTCCATTTGTCAATTTAAAACATTTTACCATTGATATTGATGCAGCTAAAATGGTTCCTGAAAAAATCTGTCGGCGCCATAATATCATGCCTTTGTGCTTATACGATTCCAAACTTATCGTTGCTGTTGAGAATCCTTTAAATCGTTTACCATTAGAAGACCTAAGGTTTCATACAAAAACATTTGTAGAGCCTGTAATGGCATCTCCTGAAGAAATTGACTGGGCAATCGAAAAATATTATGGAACAGAAATAGATGAAATTGCTGGTGCATTGCATATTGATGATGAGGAAGATGACGCTCAAGACTTCATTGGTGAATCAGATAATGCATTAGTTAAATTAGTCAATAAAATGATCATGGATGCGCACGCGCAAGGTGCTTCGGATATTCATATAGAACCTTATCCTGGTAAAAAGAAAACTATCGTTCGTTTTCGTAAAGATGGTGAATTATTGCCATACGTAGAGCTTCCGCCTAGTTATCGTAATGCGCTCATTTCACGATTAAAGATTATGTGTAATCTTGATATTTCTGAACGACGTAAACCCCAGGATGGAAAAATAGATTTTAAAAAATTCGGTCCTTTACGTGTAGAGTTGCGCGTGGCAACTATTCCAACATCCGGCGGTCTCGAAGATGTTGTATTACGGGTATTGGCCAATGGTGAACCCATTCCACTGGATCAAATGGGTATCCGTACAGAATACTTAAGCCAAGTAAAAGCACTAGTCAGTAAACCTTACGGTTTATTTCTAGTATGTGGCCCCACAGGTTCTGGTAAAACAACAACACTTCATTCTATTCTTGGGCATATCAATACACCTGATAAAAAAATATGGACTGCTGAAGATCCCGTGGAGATAACTCAAGTTGGATTACGTCAACTTCAAGTAAACCCAAAAATAGATTTAACTTTTGCTACCGCAATGCGCGCTTTTTTACGTGCTGACCCTGACGTTATTATGGTTGGTGAAATGCGAGATCCAGAAACGACATCAACAGGCATTGAAGCATCTTTAACAGGTCATATGGTGCTTTCTACGCTACATACAAATTCAGCCCCAGAAAGTATAACTCGTTTACTTGATATGGGCATGGATCCTTTTAATTTTGCTGATGCGCTATTAGGTATTCTAGCCCAACGTTTAACAAAACGCTTATGCCCAATATGTAAAAAATCCCACGATGCCAGTGATAAAGAAATTGATGAATTACTAGAAGAATATGGCTTGGAAATCTATAAAGAATTTTCAGGACAAGAAAAAGATATATGTAAAAAAGAAACGTTAAAAAGTTGGAAGCAAAAATTCGGGTTTGACGGTGTTCTTCGTTTGCACGAAGCTAATGGTTGTGAGGAATGTGGTAATACCGGTTATGATGGTCGTTTAGCACTGCACGAATTGCTCGTATCAAGTAACGAAATTAAAAAACTGATTCATGAAGGAGCGACCGTAGCAGTCTTGGCAAAATTAGCTTTTGAACAAGGTATGGTCACGCTAAAACAGGACGGTATTGAAAAAATATTACAGGGCCATACGGATATTCATCAAGTTAGAGCTGTATGTATTAAATAATACCCTAAACCCACAAACTGATAGTCATATAATTAAACGACAAACTACCAAGCTAATTGGATTTCTTCACAAACTGGGTCAAAATTACAATCTGTTGACCATTGACTCGCCCTTCTATATGTTCAGGGTTATCATGAACCAAAGATATTCCTCTGACAGCGGTACCTCGTTTTGCCGTAAAATTTGCACCCTTCACATTCAAATCTTTAATCAGAATCACTGTATCGCCAGTTGAGAGCGTTACACCGTTACTATCTAAGTGTTTAACAGCATTATCTTCTTCAGATTGACCTTCACCGGTCGCTTTAGCCCAAGCTAATGTGTCTTCATCAAGATAAAGCATATCAAGCAACTCTTGTGGCCAACCCTCGGCACTTAACCGTGTTAACATTCGCCAAGCCATGACTTGTACCGCAGGAACTTGACTCCACATACTATCATTTAAACATCGCCAATGATTCACATCCATCTGTTCGGGATTATCAATTTGTTGATAACATGTTTCACAAATCAATATACAATGTTCAGCACTATCATTTGAGTCTGGTGGGATTTGATAAACGTTCAATTTTTCTAAGGAACTACACAATTCACATTTGGATTTACTACGAGTTTTCAAATCTTGCTCTGTACCCATTTTTTTTACTCTTTACAGTTTATCGAAATAGAATTTGCCTCCTGAATGATAACATAACAGAGAAACTATTTTTTATTTAATAAACGATCCAGTTGATTTGCAAACTCCCGGCGATCAGCTTGACTAAACGCAGCAGGTCCACCAATATTTTCACCTGCACCACGTAACTCTTCCATAAAGTTCCGCATACTCAAACGTTGCTTGATATTGTCTTCCGTAAACAATACCCCTTTCGGACTAATAACCTTAGCACCTTTCGCAATCGCATCAGCAGCTAAAGGAATATCTTGACTAATCACAATGTCACCAGGCTGACATTGATCAACAATCCATTTATCAGCTTCATCAAAACCATGACTCACTACTTTAAATATAATATAAGATGAGCGAGGTGTACTGAAACGTTGATTTGCAACAAATATTGTCTCGATCTGAATCCGTTGCGCTGTGCGATATAAATTATCTTTAATAGGAATTGGGCAAGCATCTGCATCTACGTAAATTTTCATTGTGCCTTCAAAGTTATAAATTCACCAATTGTAATTTCAAGATCCCAACCGATTATAAACGAATTAATCAAGAAATGGCCTGTGTTTTACATTATTTCGCTATTTTAAAGGTTCAATGTTTACGGGTCGATATCCCATATAAGTATTTAAAAATGGGGATTTCTATGATAAAACAAAGAATCTGCTTGTTCTATTCTATTTTTTTGCTATTGTCATGGACTATTCTATCAAACAGCACATTTGCCGCTTCCATTGGTGAACTCTACACAATTGATGGCGAAAAATTCGAATTAAGCCAATTTGGTACAAAAGAAAACCAAAAACACTACTTTTTAAAAACGGCAAGTCGCTTTATTCCAATCGAAGAAGTTAAACATATAACACGCATTAATACTCAGCGAGGGAGATTTGCATATTTAATAGTCCTTCTCAATGGTGATTTCGAAAAAGGTCGCCAAGGATTGTTATTTTATGAAAATGTATCATTTGTCGACCCTTCAAATGGTAAATCAAAAACAGCATTCACCCCTGTCATTAAAGATAGACAACAGAGTGGATTAATTTTCACTACGCTCGAATCCAATAATAAAACAGAAAAAGTCATTGAAATTGGTTATCCAAATAATATTGACCGAATTTCCTTATATTTTAAAGATCAACAAGCCAAACCTATCACGAAAACATTAAATAATTCAGATTCATATGATCAAAAGTTGGTAAAGCAAAATAATTGGAAATAGTTTTATGTAAATTATCGGGTAAATCTAATCGTTGGATTGCATCGAATAAACTTTCTCTAACATCTGTGTCAAACCTTTATCCTTAAACCTTGGGTTTTCGGCTAGTACATCAAATGTTTCCAATAATTCTATATTAAAATTTTCCGAAAATAATTTCTGCACTTCAGTTTCCAATACTGAAAATGGCGGACCATCCATTTGTTGCTGCGGATACTCCATTGTAATCAACATTATTATGGTGGCTGTCGGTATAATTTCATTCATTTTTAACTGATATAACTTACGCATAGCTGGCGGCATTGCTATTAAAGAGGCACGATCAAAAACTGCTTTTACTTCTAGCATATTTTTTTCTTCTAAATCGAAATAATTACCACAATAAAAGTCGATATTTTCTGAACGGTAAATGACAAATCCATTGCTTTGCTCGGTATTAAAAGTTAACGCATTCTCTTCGAAAAAGGCTTTTACAGCTTCCTCGCTCAGCTCGATGGCTATAACATGAAAACCTTGCTCTGTTAGCCAAAGAATATCTTTCGACTTACCTGCCATAGGAACAAAAATATGACTACCTGGTGCCAAATCAAGTTTTTCCCAATGCTCGAGTAAATAGGCACTAGTTTCGTCTTGATGAAAGCCGATTTGACCGTTTTTCCATCGCTCATGCCAAAAATCTGTTTCCATACTGAGTTTCCTAAATTATTATCGTTAGTAGATTAAATACGGTCTGTATTAAACACTAACAATGAGCTATTTATCAATGTTAGAATGATATGGTTTTTTATTTTATAAGAAGCAAGATTAACCATAATGGCATATAACTCTTGGAAAACTAGGGTTCCAGACACAAGTTAAAGTAATTTAGTCTTTTTCTTTTGCTGATAAGTATTTAGCAGTCACATCATATAACTTTTCTGAGTCAATTGGTTTAGTAACGAAGTCATTACAGCCAGCTTCTTCACATATTTTTTTGTCTTCTATTGTCACATTTGCAGATAACATTGCAATTGGCCCTTTATAATTAGCTTTTCGCAATTTAACGATAGCTTCGACGCCCGACAAAATAGGCATCTGCATATCCATATATATTAAATCATAATTACCGTTTAAGGCTTTTTTTACTGCTTCTTCACCGTTATCAGCAAATGATATAGTTGCACCCATATCTTCTAAATACATTCCTATAAGGTCTTGATTGAAACTCTCATCATCAGCAACAAGAATATTTCCGCTTAATTGATCAAAAAACTCCATTTCAGAATCAGTTAGACAGTCTGTATAACTATTAAGATATATATTATCTTCATTCTCAAAGTGTTCATCCAGAGATAACGTTAGATTAAAAATAGAACCTTTCCCCCTTTTGCTTGTAGCAGTCAAATTTCCACCCAATAACTCTGCTAAACGCGTTGAAAGAGACAAGCCTAAACCGGTACCACCAAATTTTCGGGCTGTACCTGATTCAGCTTGTTTATAGGGCTGAAAAACTTTTTCTAAATCTTGACTGGATAGACCTATACCACTATCAATGACTTTGAAGGACACTGACCTTTCACTTTCATCAAAACTAATGCTTATTTCGACCCCGCCCAAATTTGTAAACTTTATTGCATTACTGCATAAATTCAACAAAATCTGTTTTAATCGTAGTGGATCTGTATTAATACGTTTTGGAACAGGAAATGTGTACGAGATTTCAAAATAAAGTCCTTTAATTTTTGCCTGACCGCTTATAATAGAAGTAACATCTTGAACCACATGAGAAATCGTAACTGGCAATTTTTCTACATTAAGCTCACCTGCTTCAATCTTAGAAAAATCGAGAATGTCGTTAATTAAATGTAATAAATGTCTACCACTACCGCGAATCGTTTTCAGCGCTGCTAATCGCTGATCTTCAGACTGAGCAATACCTAATGCAATATCTGAATATCCGATAATTGCAGTTAAAGGCGTTCGAATCTCGTGACTCATATTGGCAAGAAAAATACTTTTTGCTCTATTTGCAAGCTCTGCAATTTCTTTGGATTTTCTTAATTCTTCAGACTCAAGTTGACGCTCCATCATAACGCTTATCCAGCTACCCATTAAATTCACTAAGTCTTTATCAGCTTCGGTAAAAGTCACAGCAACTGGTAATCTGTTTGAAAAATTAATAGTGCCGAATTTTTTTCCATGAACATTGATGCTGCAACCAATATAGGATTGCATTCCAAGAAATTCTGCGGCTGGATGATCCTTAAACTCTGATTCGGCCACATGACTAATCGCTATGGCCTCGGGTGATGAAAAAGTAACTTGACAAAACGTTTTATCTAGCGGTAAAACAATGCCACGTTTGGCGGGTAGATCACTCATTACGATTGTGTTTAAAAATTCTGAAATATTATTTGCTGGGTCTTGTCTACCCACCTTACCTATTTCAGTTCCTAAAATATTACAACCTAATCGTAATGTTTCATTAATTTGCTCATCAAAACTCAAGTCTGGCCTAGAAATAATTTCATGTAATGCCCGAATTCTTTTACCTTGCTCAAGAATTAATTTATCGTGATCAGTGGTGTTATTGTTTGTGTGTGTTGACCCACTATTTCGCACGACCATAAAATGAAATCTCCGTATATAAAACGTTTATAAAAAGTAGTAATACGTCTGAATCTTTTGAAATCTCAAATGTACCTCTAATTGAATAAACTAGATGTTTAAACCTGAGATTGGCTATCATCAATGAACAAATTGACGACTGTCCCTATAAAAGCAAGAAGCACACCTGATATAGGTTATAAATCAGCCTTTACGAAAATTAATGTATTATTTTTGGATCTTTTTATAAGCTACGCAAAGAATGAGTATATTGAACTAAAAATTTAGCCAAAAAACGTTGGATGTGGGAAAATACGGCCCCCAATTATGAACTAAAAATATACAAATTAAGATGTCAAAAAGCCCAGAAGCTCGAACACTTTCAATATTTAATCCCAAACTCCCAGAAAAAGCCGGTAAAAAACTCCATCTTGGCTGTTTATACGGGAGTAGTGATGCTTTATTAGTCAGTAATCTCGCAAAAGAACACGATGGTTTGCTAGTGGTTGCCACAGAAACCATGAGTCAAGCTTTACGCATGGAGGCAGCACTACGATTTTTTCTGGGCAAAGACACTGATTTTCCCATACTTTCTTTTCCAGACTGGGAAACGCTACCTTATGACGTATTTTCACCGCATCAAGACATCATATCTCAGCGCCTCGAAACCCTATATCGCTTACCGGAAACCACAAAGGGAATTTTAGTTGTACCGGTAACCATGCTAATGCAACGAGTGGCACCTCGTAATTTTTTAAATGCTAATAGTTTATTTATCGACGTTGGTGACGAAATTAATTTGCAAACCATGCGTCAACAACTCGAGTCTTGTGCCTATATTTGTGTACCACAAGTCATGGAGCACGGGGAATTTGCAGTACGTGGATCTATTTTAGATTTATTTCCCACAGGCTCTAAATACCCTATTCGTATTGATTTGTTTGATCAGGAAGTCGAAAGTATTCGCACATTCGATCCTGAAAGCCAACGCACAATTGAGAAAATTAAAAATGTGCGTCTTATGCCAGCACGGGAATTTCCATTTACCAAAGAAGCCATTTCATTTTTTCGCCAAAACTGGCGAGAAACATTTGAAGGAGATCCTTCAAAAACACAAATTTATAAAGATGTCAGCCAAGGTATTGCACCTAACGGCATCGAATATTATTTACCTTTATTTTTCGAGGAAACTGATACATTATTTCGTTATATTCCTAAAACTGCCCTTTTTGTTTATCAAGGTAATATCGAACAGGCCGCTGAAAAAAGTTGGGAAGATATCAACAATCGATTTGAACAACGACGTCATGATATTCAACGGCCCATACTTGAACCCGAAAAACTCTATTTAAATAACGAAAAATTATTTGAACAACTTCGTTCGTATCATTTAATTCAAACTCAAAGCCATGAATTAGACACAACCCGTTCTCAAGAGCAAGAATTTAGCAATATATGTTGCCAAAGAGCACCAGACCTTGCAATCACGCAACGTAATGAAACAAGTCCAGCAACCTTGTTTCCATTTCTTTCTCAATACGATGGTAAAGTTCTGATAGCAGCAGAAACTGAAGGTCGACGGGAAATGATTCTAGAAATCTTGCGTGATCATGACCTTGTTCCTAACAAAGTAACTGATTGGCAACAATTTTTGGACTCTCAATCCAATTTCAACATTTGTATCGCCTCTTTGGACGAAGGACTTTGTTTAAAACAACCGAATATTACCTTAATTTCTGAATCTCAGTTATTTGGTGAGCGTGTACAACAACGTCGACGTCGAAAAGCGGCAAGCAAAGATAATGACGCCATAATCAAAAACCTGACAGAGCTCAATATTGGCTCTCCTGTTGTACATCAGGAACTCGGTGTTGGTCGTTATATTGGTTTACAAAAGATTCAAGCTGGTGGTTATGATTCAGAGTTTCTTACATTGGAATATGCCGGTGGCGACAAACTGTATGTGCCTGTTTCCTCCCTACATCTAATCTCTCGTTATACGGGATCTGCACCTGAAAAAGCACCCCTACATAAATTGGGAACAGACCAATGGGACAGAGCTAGACGTAAAGCAGCGCAAAAAGTTCACGATGTAGCGGCAGAGTTATTAGAAGTTTTTGCAAGACGTGAGGCTAGCCGAGGTCATGTATTTCATTTTAATGCGGGTGAATACAATCATTTTTCTGAAGCTTTTCCCTTTGAAGAAACACCAGATCAGGAAACAGCTATTGAAAAAGTAGTTGGCGATATGGAAAGTGAACGTCCCATGGATCGTGTAGTATGTGGTGACGTGGGATTCGGCAAAACAGAAGTTGCCATGCGCGCAGCTTTCGTCGCTGTGAATGATAACAAACAAGTCTGCGTTTTGGTACCAACTACCCTTTTAGCCCAACAGCATTATCAAAATTTCTGCGACCGCTTTGCCGACTGGCCTGTACGAGTAGAATCCTTATCTCGCTTCAACAGTAAAAAACAAACAGATATTGTTATGGCAGACCTTGCTTTAGGGAAAGTCGATATCGTCATAGGCACCCACAAATTATTAGGCGAGACTGTAAAATATAAAAACTTAGGTTTAATGATAGTCGATGAAGAACATCGTTTTGGTGTCAGACAAAAGGAAAAAATCAAAACTAAGGCTGCCAATATTGACTTGTTAACGTTAACAGCTACGCCAATTCCAAGAACTTTGAATATGTCTTTAGCTGGCTTACGCGACTTATCCATCATTGCCACTCCACCTAGTCATCGACTTGCCGTTAAAACCTTTGTAAGTGAATGGGACAATACCACACTAAAAGAAGCATGCCAGCGAGAGATCAAGCGCGGAGGTCAGGTATACGTATTACACAATGATGTTGCTAGCATAGAACGTATCGCAAAAGAAATTGCTGAAATAGTACCTGAAGCAGAAGTTGAAGTTGCTCATGGCCAAATGCGTGAAAAGCAACTCGAAAGTATCATGTTCGATTTTTACCATCGACGCTTTAATGTACTGGTAGCAACAACCATCATCGAAAGTGGTATCGATGTACCTACCGCAAACACCATTCTAATAAACCGTGCCGACAAACTTGGCTTAGCACAACTACATCAATTACGTGGCCGTGTAGGACGTTCGCACCACCGTGCATATTGTTATTTATTTGTGCCACCTCAAAGCCTCATGACGGACGATGCAAAAAAACGTATTGATGCCATTGAATCGTTAGAAGAATTAGGTGCAGGATTTATGATAGCCTCTCACGACTTAGAGATTCGTGGTGCCGGGGAATTGCTGGGTGAAGAACAAAGTGGGCAGATTCATGAAATAGGTTTTAGTTTATATTCTGAAATGTTAGAAAAAGCTGTTAAAGCCCTTAAAGACGGTGAAGAACCACAGCTAGATCGACCATTAGACCATGGAACCGAAATTGAAATGCATATTCCAGCATTGATACCTGATGATTACCTACCCGATGTACACGGCAGATTGACTTTATATAAACGTATTGCCAGCACCACTAATGATGATGAATTACGTGAACTCCAAGTAGAAATGATCGATCGATTTGGCTTGTTACCAGATGCTTTGAAAAACTTAATTAGAGTGACTGAACTTAAGTTAAAAGCGAATCCACTGGGTATTGAAAAAATTGATTTGAGTACTAAAGGCGGACGAATTGTTTTTAATGATCAACCAAACATTGACCCTATGAAAATCATTCAGCTCCTACAAAAGGATCCAAATAATTATAAATTAGATGGACAAAATAAATTACGTATCACACGGATTTTTACGGATTCTGATCATTGTTTCAGTTTTATCGAAAAACTATTGAAAACATTTTCATCATAAATATCTACATAAAAAAGTCGAATTTGGCGTTGATTTTCCAAATTCGACTTCTAAAACAAATAATTGATTATTGCTAGTATTTTAGAACGTGTAAACTAACGTTAATCCAGTTTCTGTATCAAGTTCATCAACACCTGCAGGGGTATCGGTGTTATGTTTCGCAGTCAAAGAAGCTTTCATAGCCATATTTCCAACGATTTGTGCGGTTAAAGCAGTAACCGATTTGGTAATCGTTGCGTCTGAACCTATTTCCGATGTCAATTCTTGCGTAAAAGTAGCTGTTTTGTTGAATCGATAGGCAAATAAGCCACTCAAGCGTCCTATTAGCTCACCTTCAGCCTCTTCAGTATCGAGTTTATTATATCTATAACCAGGACCGGCTTCTAAATCAAAAGTCATTTCTTTGGTATCTAGAAATCGATAACCATAACCAGTTGAGATGCTTGCTTGATAATCGTAACCGCTGAATAAATCTCGCTCTAAATTAGCGCTCACAAATCCATAACTATGTTCATCAAATTGATAAGCTGTTTTACCGTTACCAAGATATTTTTCTGATAATTTACCGCTATCACCATCAATATATAATGCTTCAGCTTTAACAGTATTACGCATCGGCCCTTTTACATGTTCAAGCTTACCTCCAACATTATATGATTTAGTGCTGGTATTACCTGAAGTCAATACAAGACCTGCTTCAACACTACTGGTTATGCCATCTTCAGCTGCCATAACCATAGGGCTCGCTACTAATAAGCCAACACCTAAAATTGCATATTTTTTCATTATTTCTCTCCTCAATAAAATCATGTTGTTCGAATTGTTCTTTCGCGGGGATTATACCAATAGTAAATCTAGAAAAAAGAGATTAATTGTTAAAAATCGTAAAGAAATTATTTAGCCAACTTAATAATCAGATAAAATATAGGGTTATAGTGAAATGAATTTTATATATCAGTGCTTAGACGTGGGCAAAACTAAACGAAATGTTGATCCTTTATTCAGTACACTTTCTACATGAATGCTCCCCTTATGTCCTTCAATCACGGTTTTGACAAACGTTAACCCAAGCCCAATACCAGGAATATTTTGCTGATTCATTTGAGAGCTACGATGAAACCGTGTGAACAGGTGTGGAATTTCATTTTCTTCAATGCCATAGCCGTGATCTGTAATGGAACAATGATAGCTATTATCAACTTTTTCCAACGTAGTTTTAATTAATGTATCATTAGGGCTATATTTTATAGCGTTACTAAATATATTAATAAAAGCCCTTTCAAGCAAATTGGCATCGCCTAAACATTCAGCTGTTTTAAGATCAGATTGAATATCAATCGCAATGTGTTTTTCAGATGCCAATTCCCAAAGTTGATCACTCGCATTAAGTATTACGCTCAGTAAATCAAATTCATGGAAATTAATTTGGTCAATATTATCTGCCCTGGCAATTTGCACAAAATTTTCAGTTAATCCCAATGCCCTTTCGGTATATTGTTTTAAGCGATTAATATTTTGTTTATTAATACTATTCTTAGTTGTCGTAGCAAGCTCTATTAATGCCAAAGCAGAACTTAATGGTGAGCGTAAATCATGTGAAAGGAAATTAATATATTCATGGCGCTTTCTTTCAGCATCTTTGATATCTGTTATATCGGAAAAACTTGCAATTAAACCTGTGATCCGCGAACCAGATGTTATTAACGGCGTAATTTGAATTAACAAATCTTTCTCTGATTTATGACTTGCTTGTAGATGAATGGTTTTACGTTGCGTTAATACTTCAGAAATTCTGTCTTTCCAAAACGTCGGATCATTTAATTTATTTTGTGAAAGATTATCTAAAAATGACTTATTGTCGAGACTTTTTTTCCCTAATAATTGTTCAGCCTGTTGATTGTATAAAATTATTTCCCCTAAAGCAGAAGAGATTATAACGGCATCTGCCATTTGGTCCAAGCTTGCTGAAACAAATCGACGCATAGCACGCAATCTAGCAGTCGCACTTTGCACTTCTAATATTTGATGCTCAATTATCTCAAGTGTGTCTTTTCGAGGTGTTTTTTGCTCAACCGATAAGTTATTCTTAAAATCTTCAAGAAATTGCAATTCCTCATGGGACAAAGATCCATTTTCCAGGAGTTGCAAACCTAAATAATGAATTTCACCCTCATAAATCATTTTTAACCAATAGCAACTATTGTGTTTAGTCCATTCATTACTTCGTAATGATTTAGGGGGTAATTGGGCAAAATCATCAGTACCATTTTGTTTTGATTTTTCTTTATCAAAAATCCCCCATCCATCACACGCTAATATTTCGCTAAGAAATCCAACTGTAGACAATTGGGTTTCCATAGATTGATCAGGAATTAAACCTGATTCGTCGCTGAGTAATTTGATCTGACTGTCGAGATAACGCGTGGTAAATTCTAGTCGGCGCCAACTCCATAATGGATAACTTAAAATTAACGTTATCATCACTGCTAAAGGTGCAAACCATATTTGCAAAAGATGTAATAGCAAGTAACTTAAAAAACCACTCATTGCAATTAAACTAATACTCAAGATCAGTGCAGCACGGGGACTAATACGAGGGAAAAATATAACCGGCAAAATAATAAATAGAATTGAGATGATGATTCGCCAGTAGCTTTGTATCAACTGAATATGACTATTATTGCGAAGTGAAGCGAAAATATTTGCATTAATTTCGATGCCGGGCATGGGATGTGTTAAACCAGATACCGGTGTGGGTAAAAAATCCCCTAAACCAGTTGCAGTGACACCAACAAAAATAGTCTTTCCTTCAATGCTTTCTTTATTGACGAGCTCTTTAATGACATCTCCATATGATATACGCTGAATATGACCTGGCGGACCAAGAAAGGGAATAAGTCGTTGTTCAGCTCTATGCCAACTATAAGGTGATTTTGAAATAGTAGTGTCGGGCAGATCGATTATTTGCGAGTTAGAATTTAACGACAAAGCCGCTAAAGAAATATGAGGCCAGTGCGGTTTACCCAAACCTTCATAAAGGAACATGCTTCTAGCAATACCATCGGCATCAAGTTCTATATGTACATGACCTAGCGAAGCACCCGCTTCAACAAGAATCGGCAACGGTAATGTCTCTTTTAATTGGCTACCTAATCTAGTCTGTTCAACTAAAACAGGTAAAATGACGTTACCTGCATTACTTATGGAATTTGCGAGTGCTTTATCTGCTTCACTATCTGTTCGATCTGCTTCCGAAACAATAATATCTAAAACAATCGTTTTTGCACCCAACTCAGTTAATCTATCGATAAGCAATGCATGAATATTTCGAGGCCATGGCCATCGACCAAAGTCATTTAAGCTAGTTTCATCAATGGCAATTATGACAATATCATCAGGTACCGGTTTTGATGAGGCTCGCATTTGAACGTCATAAATATTTTGATCCCAATCTCGTAACCAATCAGTATAAATGAGAGTGAGGCAAGAAATAATTAAAACCGCTGCGAGTTTGAGTTGCTCAGAAAACGAATACTTTATGGTTGAGCGAGATTTCATTTTAAGTAAATCTAATTAGCTGGAATCTCTATATGGAACTGAAATGGTTCACTATACTTGCCGATTAGTCCCTTTGTGTATTCATTGGCGACACGCCAGTAATATATACCAGGTTCCAATTTTTTTGGACCAGAATAATGTTGTTGATTACCACTCACTTCGATTACTACCGCCTCAAATTTGGGGTCTGACGCTACCTGTAATTGAAAACGTCTTGCGTCGCTATGACCGAGCCACTGAAAAGCAGGACTTTGATTTTTGACTTGGGATTTATCCCGAGGCGCGACTAATTTAGGGACCGGTAAATCATTAATAATTGAAAACGCTTTAATTGAGCTTAAGCCTTCACTGCCTGAATCGCTGATACCTCTTACTCTGAGTGAAAAATTATCGGATTCGGCTGTATCCCAGCCTAATTTTGGTTCGAGTACATTTTTATCCAACAAAATGTTGACAAAGTCAGAGCTGCGAGCAATTTCCACATGGTAGCTCTTAGCTCCTTCAACAGCAGCCCAAGAAAAACTAATCGGCGCAGAATGAAAAACACTAGATAGTTTTGACAAGTCTGCCGCTGCTAACAATTGTTGTGGTGCCTGGGGTGCTTTACCCTTTACTGCTTTTGTGCCAAAACCGGCATTTACAAGCTGTGTCACACCTTCGCTTGCAACAGCAACTTTTCCCTCTATAACTTCACTAAACATAGTTTCCGATTTCGGGTTCATACTAACGCGAAAGTCTGTTCCTCGTACAGATGCGACTGCTGCTGGCGTTGTAATTTCAAATCGTGATTTTTTGTTTTTAAAAGGAACAACACGCGATTCGACGCGTCCTTGTTGTAAACGCACTCTTGTATCAACCATACCACTGGTACCATGGGCACTCAGCATATTAAAATCGACTATAGAGTTTTGTTTAATAACCAGTCTCGATTCATCAGCAAAACGCAACACAACGATAGATTTACTATCCGTTGTAATTTTGCTTTGAATATTAATTTTCATTCCTGCTTTTAGCGGTAACGGCTCTGCTTCCCCAGAGACTTTGACATTTGCAACACCACTGACTGCGATAATCACTGCTGGCGATGGCTGTTGCTTTAACCAATTTACAGGAATAAGTAGACGAGAGCCGGGTGGCATTATTTTTGGGTTTTTAATGTCGTTGTATTTTTGGACTTTTGGCCAGTACTCGACTCCGACAAGATAAGTCTTACTAATATCCCAAAGCGTATCACCTGGACGAGTGGTGTACACCCAGTCTTCGTCAGTGGACTGTGCATTTAACGACCACATTAAGAAAATCAAGAAATACCAGAGATTTTTGGTCATAGAAATTACTCTACAAATAGATAATATCAAAGGCTAAAGAACTTAACGCTTAAAAGCAACTAGCTTTAATGAGTTAATTGTTTAATTCCTGAACTTCCTCTAATCGATAGCCATGCCGATAGATTGTACTCAAGCGCCAACCATTTTGTGGCCTCAAACTTAATTTCTGTCGTAACAAGCTCATATGAGTATCCACAGTCCTTGTATTAAGGTCCGCTCTTTGTCCCCATACACTTTCAAGTATATGCCCCCTACTTAACACTCTACCGCTGTTATTAAACAAAAACATAGTAAGCTCAAATTCTTTTGACGTTAACTGAATATTCTTATCACCTAACTTTACGATAGAACCAGACGGAACTAGAGTATAAGGTGCATATGTTAATTCGTGTGTATTTTTTTCTTCTACCGATTTTAAGCGGCGACTCAAAGCATTTAAACGCGCAAACATTTCACCTTTACGTAGTGGTTTGATGAGATAATCATCTGCCCCAGCTTCTAAGGCAGTGACTATATCTTCTTCGCTATCTCGATTTGTCGTGAATAACACAGGAATATGCCAACTAATTGTATCTCTAACATGCTTAACAATATCTACACCCGTCGTATCAGGCAACTCCCAGTCTAGTATTAATAAATCAAAGCTCTCATTTTTAAGTGCTTGAAGTATTGATTTGCCATTAGGATATAAAAAAAAAGTATAACTCGCTTCTTCAAGCCAAGATTGAAGCAATTCCGCCTGAGCTGGATCATCTTCTAATATCGCAATGCGTTTTCTATCTGTTGTCATAAACAATCCAAAGTCTTCAGTTCTAATATTCAGTGTATATAATGATACTCTTCATCGCACACAATATTTATACTAAATTGTAAAGAAATGTAAATGATCTAGATAGTGGATAGTTCTCGTATGCACCGACTAGGATAAAAAGCGATTGCAGTATTAAGCATAAATCTTTATCCTATTTGTGATTAATTCAGCAACCAATACGATAAATTGTTAATACTAAACACTTTTAAAACCTTAGTCAAAGTAAGTTAATATGCCTATGAATACAGAGAATATCGCTGTTTTTGCCGATGTAATGGAAGGATATAAAAAAGACTATTTGGCCGATTTACCAGCAGTCTTTGATAATCTTGAAAGCCAACTTCTGAAACTCGAGAAAGCTAAAATACAAGAAGATTCATTGGCAGAATTATACCGTAGCGTTCACAATTTGAAAGGTTCTGCAGGTTCTTATGATTTAGCAATCATTTCTAATATTTCCCATCAGCTTGAAGATCTACTTGCTGACTATTCAAATTCATCGACAGAGACTTATATGAAGTACATTGACTTGATGAGGCAAGCGTTGCAAGAAGCAATCAATTCAGAAAACCCAAATTTCATCTCTATTGAAAGCGAATTATATAAATACCAAAAATCATTAACCAAAAACAAACTCTTAGGCGTTATCGTAGATGCTTCAAGGCACAATACGCTAATGCTGCAACAAATACTTCGTCCATGCTCAATTAAATTAACAGTCATGAATGACGGCTTGGTAGCACTCTCTAGACTACTTTTCGTAAAATATGATTTACTTATCATTAGTAAAGAAATACCATCTTTGAGTGGTACCGCACTCGTAAATTCGCTTCGAACGACAAACTGCTTAAACAAAAATATTAAGATTATTATGTTAAGTAGTAACGAAATAGACAATAATCAGCAACTTGTAGGTCCAGATTGCAAAATAGTTCGGGATAAACATTTTGATACCAATATTATAGATGCCGTTCAAAAGGTTTTACCTGAAGCCGTAAAATCAAGTTAGACACCACCCTACCTCCATCTAAAGTAATACTAACGATATTAAAAATTGTTAAGCTTTGTTAAATCCACTGCTCTAACCTTGTGAAATTAGCCTTGCATGCCAAAATAATATCATGATGATGTATTTTTTCACATATCATGAGGGCTACAAATTGATAAACGAAAAACAGCAAATAAATACTCAAAACCCAGAATCCAGCCAACTTGAAAATCTTGAGGAAACTAATAAAGAGTTAGAATCGTTTTGTTATGCGATATCTCATGATCTTCGCGCACCACTTCGAAGAGCCAAAAGTTTTTGCCAAGCAGCCATCGAGGAAATTGACGGGCAATCAAACGCTGAAGCAATAGAATATATGAGTAGAGCCCAAACAGCCATGGAAGGTATGAATGGTTTAATAGACGATTTATTGAGGCTCTCAAAGATTCAGCAGCAAGCATTACAACATAGTGAGTTTAATCTCAGTAAAATAGCTGAACAAATTTGCATTCAATTAAATCAATCAGCCAAAAATCCTATTGAATTTTACATTTGTCCAGATATGAATTTTACGGGAGATATCGCGCTGATTCGCATATTATTAGAGAATCTATTGAGTAATGCTTGGAAATATTCACAAAAAACCCCTTATGCAAGAATTGAGTTTGGAGTAGTGAACAAACAGAAGAAAAACATTTTTTTTATCAAAGATAATGGTGTTGGATTTGATATGCATTACGCATATAAATTGTTTACGCCATTTCAACGTTTGCACTCCGATAATGAGTTTGAAGGAACTGGTGTTGGGCTAGCTACCGCAAAGAGAATAGTTCAACGTCATAATGGTCGAATTTGGGCCAAGAGTACTGTCGGTAATGGTTCCACATTTTATTTCACATTGGAGTAAGCCTGTCAATTAAGACTTAAAAATATATTTCACCCCTTCTCCCCCTTCCTTAACAATTCTTTACAATAATTTGCAAAGTATAAGCGTATAATTCAATAAGCCGCTGAATTCAAACATGGTAGTTCAATAAACCATGTGAATTTATCGAAATAATAAAGTGTAAAAACAGCAAATTCGGGAGTTACATCAATGATTAAAGATTTTATTGCCAACTTGGATATTAATGAGTTGACATCCAACTATCTTATCCCTTGGGGATTAAATATTTTCTTCGCCTTACTAATATTCATCATTGGTAAAATGATGGTTAGTATTATTATCAGTGTACTGAAAAAAGTGCTTCGTCGAACTAAAATGGATGATATTCTTTTAAATTTCGTTACATCCATACTCAAAACCATACTCGTCTTATTTGTTGTTATCGCATCATTGAATCAATTAGGTGTAGATACAACCTCTTTAATTGCATTACTAGGTGCTGCAGGTTTGGCAATCGGTTTAGCATTACAAGGATCTCTTCAAAATTTCGCAGCAGGCACTATGTTGCTAATATTTCGACCATTTAAAGCAGGCGACTTCATAGAAGCTGGTGGTGTTGCAGGCATCGTTGAAGGTATATCTATTTTCACCACCATTATGCGAACCGGTGACAATAAAGAGGTCATCGTGCCTAACGGGACTATCTACGGGGGATCTATAACTAATTTTTCTGCTCGAGATACACGACGTATTGATCTGGTTTTTGGTATTGGTTATGACGACAATATTAAACAAGCAAAAGAAATTATGGAAGGTATCGTTAACGCTGATCAACGTATACTAAAAGACCCAGAGACGCTAATTGCAGTTTCTGAACTTGCTGATAGCTCGGTAAACTTTGTGGTACGACCTTGGGTGAATTCTGCTGATTATTGGGCAGTTAAATTTGACCTAACAGAGAAAATTAAGCTTGCTTTTGATGAAAACGGAATTTCTATTCCCTATCCACAAATGGATGTTCATGTAAACAATCCAGCTTAAACTAGTTCAAACGACATATATTAAAATACCAAAGAAAAGAGCAATAACTTTGCTCTTTTCTTTTTAGTTTTTTGATACAATGCGCCCCCCCTTACTAATTAAAATTAAATGGAACAAAAACATGAAAAAAACACTATCATATTTATTCATCATCTTAGCATTGAGCTTCACAATTGCCGCTTGTGAAAAGCAAGGTAAAATGGAAGAAATGGGTGAAAAAACTGATGCCATGGTAGAAGAAACAGGCGATAAAGTGAAAGAGATGAGTGAAGAGCTACAAAAGAAAGCCAAAGAAGCTAAGGAAGCTGTAACAGAATAAATATTTAATGTTTGAGAGTTGCCTGACTTATTGGGCAACTCTCTTCTAACTTTCTTGCAAACTCGGCTAAAATAAAACCACCTAGCTGTCCTTCAGCAATTCTGCCAACAAGTCCCATAGCTACATCTTTCCATGTTGGTTTCCGATATGTCGTAGAGCTGTATAACTTTCCTTCATCAACTTGATCACAAAATAATTCAGTTAAATCGCTGTTTTGATTTTCATTATAATATGATTCATTTTTTGAATATCCAAATTAATCTCTGACGTACTTCAATTCATTGGAAGAAATAAGATTAAACCAACTAACAATAAGTATTTCATTCTGTTCCTCTTTATAAATAAATTAACACATAAAATTTGTATGTATAATGAACAAAATTAAATCATCCTGCAATCAACCAAACTAAGGTGTTTTTGACAGATACTTCTAGTACTATATATTGATGCTTCACGGATATATAAAGTGTTATGAGACAACGAGCTGCGGAATAATCACACGTTAGAAGGTTTTTTTAAAATTTGTCCTAATTATAGTGGATAATTTGTTGTGATTTTGCCGATATTCTGATTGAGTAACCTACACAACGCTTACTTAGAAAACAAAAAAAGAATTAATTATAATTTGGAGTAGACCATGTCAATAGATATTGATTTTAATATGGCCCCACCTTCACTTGCAGACATTTCAGAAGAACGTGAACAAGCTGTTAGTGAAAGAGCAGTATATAGGAAAAAGAATATACGCTTCATGATAGCAATGTTATGCATTATCGTGTCGTATCTTATATTTATGATTGTTGTTGTGATACCAATGATTGCTAAAGCGAAACCAGACTGGGGTATAGCAACTTATTTTATTCCTTATCTTACGTTTGCGATATTTATTATAGGAAACGAATTACATATAAAAAAAATCGAGAAGCCAAGTAAATTGTTGGACAGAAATATTGCTGGGTTAACTGAAGGCCCAGTTGACGAAATTAACGCTATCATAAACTGCAAAGAACAGAATGATGAAATTGTTTCCTATATAGAAAAGGTCACAGCTCAAGGGAGGTCACTTATAAAGGCAGAAATAGATGCGATTCAAAAATGGCGCGATACAAACGTGCCTAGTAAACTAGCTAACTAAGGCAACATTCATTTTCATATGAATCAAGATATGTGACAACGGCACTAATGTACAAATCATTGGGTCTCCACAAAATGAAGTAGCAAAATGACTTAAAATTAGCACAAATACAAAATTTGTTTATTGCAAAAATGGTCCGTACACTGCTATCAACGGTTTCTTCAGAGGATTCTGTCAATATTGGGTATCGATATAATTCGAATTTTGATCGAATTTAAATTGAAGGCACCTTCTGACGTGGCACAAGCCATAACTACACGACATATGAGCCAAACTCAGTGAGCTCACATTAAACGTATCTTTCATGATATTTCAACACCATTCACTTTAGAAATTCCAATATTAAAACACGCTATTTCGACACCACAATTGTGTACCGCTGTTTGTGCATTAAACCAACACCTCCTAATTTAGTATTTCCCTTTCCTAATTAAAAACGGGTTAAGCATTAATTTTTAGATTAATTATTGTGCAAAATTAACCGTAATGTAGAATTCGGGAAGACATTGAAAATTTTGAAACACTTTCAACTCAAGCTTTAAATACGCCTTACCGATTAATAACATGCAATAAATTAAAGAGAGAAGCTCAAATGAAAATCAGATTTTACGTAATAATACTGACTGCTATTTCAATCCTCATTTCCTGTAAAGATGATTCGGAAGAAACCAGTGAAAGCACTGGAAATGGTTTAAAAGCTTCAGTACTCAATGTTGGTAAAGCCAATCCACCTGTCGAAGCAAATACACCACCCGCTTTTCAAGCGACTACAACCTCGGGCAAGTCTCGTCAGGCTGCTACTTATGATGATTGTCGCAATGAAGTGCTTTCAACCCTGGGTATCACACAAAATGAGTGGGATGATGAAGCAGAAAATCGTAACAATGCCTGTAAAGCAGGTGTTGATGTAAAAGGTCGTTATTTTTCGCAAAGTTCAACTGAACTACGCAGTGTACTCTCAGATGTTGATGGGGCTATCGAAGGTTATAAAACACGAGCTGAAAACTCATATGTGCCTTGTGCAGATCCTAATAATAGCGCAGGTGGAGCCATCGACTCCAGCACCTACAATCCATACAATTTGGTGACTAAGTCTGGTAGTTATACCTTTGATGATGGCGAATCCTTCGATATGAACACTTCCTATCACTTAAGCTGTATTGATCAAATGATTGACAACAACAATGAAAACGCCGCCCGAGCTTTTGGTATCAAGGACGGCACTACTTATATCTATGAAGGCGGTGATAATTCACGAGGTATGATCGCTGCAATCGATTCTGATGATAACGTCGACGTATGGCTTACCTTTGGAACTGGCCCAGTAGAATGGTCTTCAGACTTTGTTCAAACACTTGGTCCAGCTGCTGCAGGTGGTATCACCTATGAAGGAACCACTGGTGTTGTCCACATTAAATCAGCAACAGCCACCAATACCATTGAGCTTACCGCAACAGGATTTGGACTAATCGAAGGTTGCGATGTACAACTGATTACAAATGATCAATACATGTTTATTTCACAAAATCAGAATTATTATGGTTCTTGTTACGAAGGCGATGATGGAACCACGGGCACAGGAAACATTCGTTATGTCGACGACAATGGTGATGCATACACTGGAGAATTTAATGCAAAAATTGCCAATGCTGTCTATTGCCTAGATGTTGGTGGTTCTGATCCAACGATTACCGATTATAAAAGTTGTGCGGATGTAGGATTAGCGACTTGTCAAGATACTGCACCAGCAGAAGGACAAGCGGATGACGGAGAAGTTGACTTGCTCACTAGTTCAACAGACTCAGCGCTTCAAGGACAACCAGTTAGCTGTACGGGCAATTTCTCCCTAACACGTTTAAATCGTCAGGCAATTAAAGTGCATAACACCACTCACCTCCTAACCGCACTTCATAGCGAAGTTGAAGCCTTCGAAGCATTTAATGCAGATCTGCCACCTGTTGATGGAACTTACGAAGAGTTTTCTCTTTATATGACTAAAGACAGAGACAATTCTACATCAAGTCGTGTTGGCGCTTTCTGTAAAGATGTTCCACCAATGGAAACCAATCCAGCAAGTGATACCAGTAAATCAATCAACGAGGTCTTCACACTTGACTTAGCGACGGTTTCAGCTAGTGAACTTGAAAAGCTTCAAACCTCCAAATCAATGCGTGTGAAATTCTTTGTCACTCATAACGATGTCGCTGATCGAGGTTATGCTGATTTTACTGCAACAGCAACTGTAGATGTGGATGGTACTAGCCAAGGCGTGCCAGTCACTTTTGCGTATACAGCAGACGCTACTGAACAGGAAGGTGAAATATCGTTGGCACAGTACGCGAGTTCATTAACAAGCTCGAGTGTTATTCGTATTACACTCAGCGGTACAAACCAAGTGAAGTGCCACACAGAAGCGACTCGCATGACATCAACCTCTGTCGCTGCGGGACTGGGTAGCCCTAAAGTATTTTATTATATGGATCCTAATGAGCTTTCGACCGGGGGGTAATTTATTCCTCGCTGGTCATTTAAACCTGTCGAATACAATCAATTATATCAATATCTAATAAGGGTACGTTTTCTAACAACGGCATTGACTTCACATCAATGCCGTCTCTTTTTCATCTATTATATTCCCTACGCTAGTAGTTAAAGCGAAACTACTATGCAAATTATTTTTTATTCTAATGCAACTTAATTTAAACATAGCAAAAATAAAAATAATTAAAAAAACATGATGGTACTACTGCTGATATAGATAAAAAAGCCATTACAACAATATTCTATATTTATTAAAAAAGCCGTTAAATCGGCCCATTTTTTAACCGTACATACTAATTTTTTTTTACAAAAGATATTTTAATCTGAGGTTCATCCTACAAAGATATATTTCGATTATATAAGAATAATTTTCGTTTCAACATAAATTATGTGGGGTAATAATGAAACACCAATTTTATCGATCTATTGTTTTCTTTGGCAGTATTATCGTTTCATCGCAATTATTGGCAGCACCACCTGCTGGCGGTCCACCAGGCCTTGGTGGTGCTGTACCTCCTGGACAAGGTGGAACACCACCAGGATTGGGTGGCGCACTTCCACCAGGTCAAGGCGGTACACCACCGGGATTAGGTGGCGCATTACCTCCTGGCCAAGGTGGAACTACTCCTGGAGTCGCGGTGGGTACACCACCAGCAGGGTTTACACCACCAGCGGGTTTTACGCCTCCAGCAGGATTTACGCCTCCAGCAGGATTTACGCCTCCAGCGGGGTTTACGCCGCCAGCGGGGTTTACGCCGCCAGCGGGGTTTACGCCGCCAGCGGGGTTTACGCCGCCAGCGGGGTTTACGCCGCCAGCGGGATTTACGCCGCCAGCAGGATTTACGCCGCCAGCAGGATTTACGCCTCCAGCGGGGTTTACGCCGCCAGCAGGATTTACGCCGCCAGCGGGATTTACGCCGCCAGCGGGATTTACACCGCCAAGTCCTGCTCCAGCAGCTGGTATAGCTGCCGGGTTTACCCCCCCTGGACGTCGATAATTTATTTATTAATCTCGAATTTATTAAATACGCCAGAAGAACTTTATTCTTCTGGCGTTAATTTCACTTAGTATTCCCCTCCACCGCTTATTTTTAATTTAGTTATAAGCGTATAGTTATACACTCTTCTTCATGTTAGACTTTAATCCACTTTCAGAAATAATTTAAGTATATGATTTTTCGGGCTATTCCTATCATATTTTTGCTTTTTACCCATGGGAATGTATTTGCTAGTAACTTAATAGATGTCTACCAAAAAACATTAGAATTTAACCCCTCTCTAAAACAAGCTGAGTCTATTCGCTTAAGCACCTTACAAGCATCTCCCCAAGCAACAGCCAAGTTCTATCCAACACTCAACTTTCAAGCTGATATAACAAATAACAATCAGAAATTAGATTATGATGATAACAACTTCCCTGATTTTTCTGACAACTATCGAAGCTATGGCTTAGGAATAAGCTTGCGTCAAAGTTTATTAAACCTTTCACAATATAATCGTGTGAAACAAGCAGATGTAATTGTTGCCTCGGCAGAAATACAGTTTGCAACATTTTATCAAGATTTGATGTTTAACATTATTTTAGCGTATTTTGAGTTTCTTGCATCAACTGACAATTTATCACAATACCTCGCAGAAAAAGAACTCACTCTAGATTTTCTTAACCAGACTATTGAGAGATATAAAAATGGAGAAGTAGCGATTGTCGATACCCATGACGTTCAAGCTCGTTTCGACAGTGTTATCACCAAAATTAATTTCGCTAATATACGAGTTGAAGCAGCACGAGAAGTTTTACGAAAATTGACTGGGGAATATTTTGTCAATTTATCGTTACTAAAAAATGACATTCCCTTTTTATATCCTGAACCATCTGAAGTAAAAATTTGGGTTGATCGTGCGTTATCTGATAACTTATCCATTTTAAGTGATCGTCTAGCAATTCAGGCAGCACAATTAGATCTTGATTATCAAAAAAAGCAAAACTACCCCACCATCGATATCGTAGGAAATTATAATTTATATAATAACAGTGATTTGAAAGTTGGTGGTGGAGATACGAGGGGATCTACTATCGGCTTGCAACTCTATTGGAATATATATCAAGGCGGATTAAATCGCTCTTATATTAGCCAATCTCGACATACACTAAATCAAATAAAAATGGGGGCATTACTTAAAACCAAAGAAATTGAAGAACAAGTTCGTAGTGCCCATTTTTTAATTTATTCAGAAATAAATCGTATCAATGAGCTTTACCGTGCTATGATTTCTCATCAACAAGCATTAACCGCAAACGAAATAGCATACGAATTGAAAACTAGAAGCATTCGAGATTTGCTAATATCCATCGAACAACTTTCTGATATAAAACGTGACTACGCTCAAGCGCGATATAACTATCTAATTCAATATTTAACTCTTCATAAACTTGCTGGATTACTTGATCAAGAACTCATGAAAAAAATTAATTCACTTATGGAAAATTAGATTTTATCAACAAATAGAATTCTAATAAGTTTTGTATTCTTTGCGATTGACGTCTTTAAAACCAATTACCTATTTTTACTAGAATATATACGCTTGACCATATATATGATTTGGCGTATATTTGTGCCGATGAATATTACACCAGAAAACTTAATTCAATCCCTCTCAGACCAAACCCGTCTACGTTCAATATTGCTTCTTCAACAAGAAGGGGAATTATGTGTCTGCGAGCTTATGTATGCGCTTGATGTCATTCAGCCTAAGATTTCCCGTCATTTAGCATTATTACGCGACCTCGGTTTAGTTATTAGTCGTCGCCAGGGCCAGTGGATTTATTATCAACTAAAGGCAGATTTACCGTCTTGGGCATTAGATGTAATTGAGGCCATATTGCAAGGCGCTAAGGATACTGCACTTTTTAATAATGACATCATAAGCTTAAAAAATATGCCTAACCGCCCCGATAGTGCTTGCCTTGCCTGATTTCAGAAAAGTCGATTGATAATCAAAACGAAGAACATTTATTGAGGATATACCATGAAATTTCTATTTATCTGCACACACAACCGTTGCAGGAGTATATTAAGCGAAGCCATAACAAATCACCTAGCCCAAGGCAAAATCACCGCATACAGTGCTGGAAGTCAGCCAGTTGGCGAAGTACATCCATTAACTATTAAATATCTCCAAGCAAGAGGTGTCACCACCGAAGGATTGAAAAGTCAGTCATGGGATGAGTTTGAAGCTATTGAACCGGATGTGGTTATAACCGTATGTGATAGTGCTGCCAAAGAGCAATGTCCCGTTTGGTTTGGCAATTGCGTTAAGGTCCATTGGGGCTTGCCAGATCCATCGAAGCTGGATGGTAGCGAAGATGATATTAGAAACGCTTTTTTTTCCGTGATGGATACCATTGAAAACCGAATTCGAAAAGTACTTACTTTGGATTTGAATCACCTTAACAGCAGTGAATTACAAAGCGCCTTAGCTGCCATCTCGGAAGTAAATTAAATTATGGGTTTGTTTGAACGTTACCTGACACTTTGGGTTGGCCTCTGTATTATTACCGGGGTTGCACTTGGTAACCTATTACCTGGAATATTTCAGTTTATTGCAAAGCTGGAATATGCGCATGTTAACTTGCCAGTTGCCCTCTTTATTTGGGTGATGATTTATCCCATGATGATCCAGGTTGATTTTAACTCCATTAAGGATATCGGAAAAAAACCTAAAGGATTAATCCTCACACTTATCGTCAACTGGCTGATCAAACCATTTACCATGGCAGCACTGGGCTGGTTATTTTTTAAAGTCATTTTTGTGGATATGGTCGACCCACAGACCGCAACCGAATATATTGCCGGAATGATATTACTAGGCGTTGCACCATGTACCGCCATGGTTTTTGTCTGGAGCCAACTCACTAAAGGCGATCCTAATTACACCCTGGTTCAAGTTTCAGTGAATGATGTAATTATGATTTTTGCCTTTGCACCTCTCACCGCTTTTTTACTCGGCGTAACTGATGTCACCGTTCCCTGGGATACACTTGTTTTATCCGTTGTGCTTTATGTATTAATCCCATTAATAGCAGGCATTGTCACACGTAAAATACTGGATTCAAACAATAACCATGAGAAGCTAAATCATTTTCTTCATACCTTAAAACCTGTATCCGTGGCTGGCCTACTAGCCACAGTTGTATTGCTGTTTGGTTTTCAAGCGGAAACTATTATGTCAAAACCAATGGCTATCGTGCTTATTGCTATTCCACTTTTATTGCAAACATACGGTATATTTGCAATTGCCTATACTGCAGCCAAAGTCATAAAACTACCCCATAATATTGCAGCCCCTGCTGGTTTAATCAGCACATCAAATTTCTTCGAGTTATCAGTCGCAGTTGCTATTTCATTATTTGGTTTACAATCAGGTGCTGCGTTAGCAACTGTTGTCGGTGTACTGGTAGAAGTGCCAGTGATGTTATCTTTAGTGGCATTTGCAAATCGCACTCGTCATTGGTTTGATAATTCACATTAACTAAGCCACAGGATCATAATATTTACAAACTTATTAGATGAAGCTCTACCTTACATTTTAATCACTACATTGCCTTTTTTATGACCTTCATCCACATAAGCATGTGCAGCTGCAATATCAAGTAAAGAATATTGTTTATCAATAATCGATTTTATTTTTTCAGCCTCAAAGAGTACTTTTACTTCATTTAATAGTTCACGAAGTTCGGGAATTGGCCGCATACCCGTGGCAGAAAACTTCGCTTTTTTACCACTAAAGAATGATGTCCATAGCATTTGAAATAAGTTACCAATATCAAACACTGGTGACAAGTAAACACCATTATTACTCAACGAATTTTTACATAACGTAAAAGAATGCTTACCAATTGTGTCATAAATAATATCGTAGGTTTGTCCGTTCTTTGTAAAGTCTTCAGTATTGTAATCAATCACGGAATTAGCACCTAAGGACTTCACCCAATCGACATTCCTCTTACTGCAAATACCCGTCACATTAGCATCGAAACTTTTCGCAATTTGTACTGCTGCGGTACCTAAACTTCCCGATGCACCAATAATTAGGATACGCTGATCTTTTTGAATTTTTGCCACATCCTGGAGAAAATTTAAAGACGTGACCGCTCCGTCACAAGCAGGACAAGCCTCTTCATAAGATAAATTATCAGGCTTTTTAGTGATTACCCCATCTTCCGGTACACAGACATATTCTGCGTTGGTACCTTGACCAAAAATGCTCTCACCAAAAACCGCATCGCCAACATTAAATTGCGAGACATTTTTACCAACGGCTTCTACTATACCCGCAAAGCCAGTTCCAATAACGGGATATTTGGGTTTCATAAGACCGAGATACAATCGACCAATATACGGACTACCCCTTCGCATCATGGTATCTGCTGTTGTAACACTGGCTGCGTGAATCTTGACTAACACTTCATTGTCCTGAGGAACGGGTCTGTCCACTTCTGCAATTTGAAGTACATCAGGGGACCCATATCTTGTATATTTAATCACTTTCATCATTTTCTCTCTTTTTGCTGTTGCGGTAATGTCATCTTAGCCTATACAATGAAGAATAGGTATTGGCTATTATTGCATTCGAGGTATGCATATCTGTATGGACTGGCGATCGATAAATTTTGACTGGAATCGAGCACGTGCTTTTCTTGTCACCGCAGAAGAAGGTTCACTTTCAGCTGCTGCTCGGGCACTGGGAATGACTCAGCCGACACTTGGCCGCCAAGTCACTGCGCTTGAACAAGAGTTAGACGTGGTTCTTTTTGAGCGCGTTGGACAAGGTCTTGTCCTCACACCCAGTGGTTTAGAGTTAATAGAACACGTTCGTGTTATGGGCGAGGCAGCTAGTCAGATTTCGCTCACCGCAAGTGGTCAATCAACAAATCTCGAAGGAACGATTTGTATCTCGGCCAGTGAAGTGTATTCAGTATTTATTCTTCCACCGATCATCGCGAAACTTCGTCAAATGGAACCTAAAATTAATGTCGAAATTCTTGCAACAAATTCAGAGAGTGATTTAAGACGACGAGAAGCAGACATCGCTCTTCGAAACTTTCAACCCACTCAGCAAGAGTTGATTGCGAAGAAAGTGAAAGATGTTAACGCACGTTTTTATGCAACACCCAGTTACATACAACAAATTGGAAAACCCAAAGAACCTGCAGATCTTCATCAAGCAAATTTTATTAACTTTGATAGTTCAAACGGGCTTATAAATGAACTTAATAAATTAGGTTTCAACCTAACAAAAAAAAACTTTCCTATATTGACAGAGAGTTATGTTACTCACTGGGAGTTCGTAAAGCAGGGCCTGGGTATTGGTATAATGCCTGAAGAAATTGGTGATACTGAACCGTTAGTAAAACAAGTACTACCCGATTTTCAGCCGATTACTTTTCCTATATGGCTGACAACTCATCGAGAGCTAAGAACTAGCCGCAGAGTTAGAATGGTATACGATCTACTTGCAGACGAACTTAAATAAGCATTATCTTTAAATGTGACAAATTGAAGTAAGATTACGTTAATTTTAATTGCTGAAATGTGTCTGGATTAATATCATTTCTTAAATTCAACATTTTATTTATGTACTGGCGTTCTAATTGATAGACTTCATCGTTACTACGAGATAGCTTTCTCATTTCAACAATGCCCGTTGTTGGTGTGTAATAGACTTTTCGAGCATGTTTTCCACCAGTAGATTCCGTTTTTAAGTTGATTTTATTCTTGTTCATATAATTAATGAGAAATGTGATACTTTTTTTCCTATATTTTAATTTGTCTTTCAAAACTTCATTTCCACCAAATATCTTACCTTCTATATGATTTTTACTGCCTCCCAATTCAAGTATACAGTTGAGCATCGTATCCATGATATAAATTCCAAATTTTTCGGCCCAAACTACTTTGTCTTTATCATCAAAACAAGGAATCAGAAAATTACTCATTCCACCAATCTTAGCTTTAGTATCACGTAAACAAACAGCATAATTCAAACCAACAATCGTAAGTACTGATTCATGCTGATCAGAAATAAAAATTTCACCTTGAGAAATTGTAGTACAATAATTATTCGCTTTATAATCCCAATGTTTTTTAGCCATAAAACTACAAATTCCATAATTAAATCATAAATATTCAGCACAAACTGAAACTAGAAGATTATAATTTTATATGATAAATATCAATCTTATTAAGATCTTAGATTCAACTCATAAGTGCAACCGCATATTTTGAGAGAAAGCCAGATGCTTGTATGCTAAGGTTTTTTCTCTTGGCGGAGTAAACACCTATGAATATATACAAGCAACTGACTTATGAGCAAC
>Ga0316205_10000394_pt1 | contig 85846 bp, 66 predicted proteins | sample 3monthpyrite_MG_FD_204941 | JGI IMG/M metagenome (GOLD analysis project Ga0316205, IMG submission 204941) | Microbial mat bacterial communities from mineral coupon in-situ incubated in ocean water Damariscotta River, Maine, United States -... | ecosystem: Environmental > Aquatic > Marine >...
TTTTAAAGGTAGAGTAAGATTTTCACAAGCAAATAGTTGATATAATCTACATATTAGGTTCAATACCTGATGTAACACAGGATGAAGTATTAATGATTCACAGAGAAATATCAGACAAACGCTTCCAGATGGATTCTCTCGATGGTTTAAGAGGGTTTGCAGCTTTAATTGTAGTTTTCAGCCATGTGAGCAATACAGGAATACACTTTCTTCCAATTATAGATTTGCGTGGAACGGGTAAATCAGGTGTATTTTTATTTTTCTTGCTCAGCTCTTTTTTGCTAACACTGCCACTACTTAAAATGGGCAAAGAAATATTTACACTTTCAAATATTTCACATTATTGGCAAAGGCGATTTTTTAGGATATACCCATTATATAGTTTATACCTACTGCTTGGACTTATTACGACATGGTTATTTGCAAACTATCTCGGGAAAGCAAATGCTGGGATACCATTAATTCTAGATTGGAGCAGTTTTATCCAACATCTAAGCCTTCAAGAAGGCAAAGGTGTCACTTGGAGTATTGCAGTTGAGTTCAAGTTTTACTTTTTCCTTCCAATAATTGCATTAATTACTGTTTACCTTCTATCTTTTAGCTTTTCACTCACAGTTTTATGCTTTTTAATAATTATAATTGCTTCTCAAGTTGCTTACCCTCAATCGGACTCACTAACCAATGATCCGAGACTTACGCCCTACTTACCAATATTTTTTATAGGCATGTTACTCGCCGTTATACAAAATAAAATAAATTCACATGAGCTTGTAACTAGAAAATTTAAATACCTTTTTAAAATCTCAGGAATTATTGGAGTTTCAGGACTACTGCTAATGACACCATTAGTCTATTCGTTATTTTTTGATGAAGTTAAAAACGTTTATTTTCATAAACAGTTTATCTTGTATTCGATTTTATGGTCACTTGTAATTTTATCTACAGTGAACACTAAGGGATTCATACAAACTCTTTTTGCTAGTCCAATACTCGCCTTTTATGGGGCTCTCAGCTTTAGTATGTATCTATTTCATCCTGTATTTATTGAACTAATTGGAAGTTTCAATATAAACGGTTATTTAAGTGCTTGGATGATATTACTAACTACAACGGTATCTTCTTATATTTCATTCAAACTAATAGAAGGGCCAATCTCTAAATTCAAAATTAGACGTTCTTCATTACCATCTATATTTAGGCATTAATATTTATTTATATTGATTAAACAGGTTACTTTTGTTTGATAGTAAAAACATTATAGAGGCTTAGAATAAATGTGTAAACAACACGAGTGAAAACCCTAAAAGAAGGCTGAGTAAAAAAACATTGCAGATACTGCTTAAATGAAGAAAAGTACTCTTTGTTACAACATAGATAGTACGCATGTGCGAAAAGTGCAGCAGAAAGTTTCCAATTAAAGAGCATCTTTATTTTATTTTCAATGGCAGGGTAGTCTTTTTTTATTATTTCAATATTTTTTATTGTCGCAATTAAAAGTTTACGGCTTGATTCTCCACCTCGTGACAGACCATTGTTCCTACAGTCGATAATAGTAAGAGCTTCATTCACAAAGCTAACATTATATTGAGCGGCAATTCGCATCCAAAGATTGTCATCCTCTCCCACTTCAAACTGCGTATCAAATACACCGACATCATCTAAAACTAAACGTTTTACCATTACACATGGTGTAGCAAGACAACTGTGTTTATAAATATTATAGACAAGATCACCTCCATTAAATAATCTCGTTTTTTTAAAGTGATTTTTATTCATAAAACCATCTTTTTCAATAAAATCATGTTCAACAACATTCATCCCTGTGTCACTATTATTTGTTATTGAGCTAATTTGTTTTTCTATTTTTTCTGGGAGCCAATAATCATCCGAGTCCAAAAAAGCTATGTATTCACCATCAGATTCACTTATGCCTAAATTTCTAGCGCTAGCGGCACCATTATTTTCCTGGATAAATATTTTTATATTTGGAAAGGTTTTCTGAATGTATTCAGCTGTGCCATCGGTAGAGCCGTCATCCACAATAATAACTTCAATATCTTTATAGGTTTGAGCTAAGGCACTATCAATTGCTCTGCCAATGATATCCTTTCTGTTATAGCTTGGTATAACGACACTTACTTTATTAGCAATCATGATGCTAACACCCATTGTATTATTAATATAAGCAACTTAATAATCATAATAAAACCACTAACAAATATTTAATTCTAAAATTAAATGATTTTTAAAATAATGTGTAAATGAAAGGAGCAACCGCCGAACCTTGCGTTAAAACTAATAACCCACCTAATAGCAACAAAATCACAATAATAGGAGCAAGCCAGAATTTCTTTCTAACACGCATAAAACCCCATAGATCTTTTATCAAATCTAACATTAGTATGGATCCTCCATATTGCTTTTAATATTTTGGTCATTAATGACACGATAACTTTCTAATTTGTTATTTATTTTTCTTGACAATGGATCCTTGCCAAGTAATTTAAGAACTAAACCAAAAGGTAAGAAAACTAAGTAAAATACTATCCCAAGAATCAACCTAGTATTAATCCAAGCCATAACACCACCAAATGCCATCCATAATTTATAGAATGGTTTCAAGCTAAGCGGATATATAATCGCTAAACTAGCAGACACTAAAAATACCCACCACGGCCAAATTGGAAAAGGCTTATCAATTAACCAAGGTAACAAGAGGCCAAAGAGAGACACAAATATTGCGCCAAAAATTAAGCCGAATTCTCTAAGCTCTTTAGTAGTCACTGATGTTTTTTGTATGTTCATAATTTATCTATTTTAAATCTCATTATTGTAGCCTTACGAAAGTAAAATACTAACAAACAACTTACTTATAACGTACTGGATACCCGCCTCCGCGGGTATGACGGCCTTAATCTAGTTCAAACTCATCACGCCAGCTTTCGTCTTTCGCCCACTCGGGTTGCTCGCGTTTATCTAGTATTACATTTTCTAACACTAGGTAATCCATTTCTGTGCGCATAAAACAACGATATGCATCTTCAGGGGTGCACACAATAGGTTCACCTCGAACATTAAATGAAGTGTTTACAAGAACAGCGCAATCAGTTTGTTGTTCAAAATTCTTAATTAACGAATAAAAGCGTGGGTTAGTTTCCTTATGTACCGTTTGAATTCTAGCTGAATAGTCTACATGGGTTATCGAAGGCAGGTCTGAACGATTAATTTTTAATTTCTCTATTCCAAATAACGAGGACTCTTCTTTAGACATTTTAAGTCGTCGTGACTCAACAATTGGAGCAACCATTAACATGTAGGGGCTCGATGATTTATGTTCAAAATAATCACTCACCCTTTCAGCTAAAACTGCTGGTGCAAAAGGACGAAAGGACTCACGGTATTTAATTTTTAAATTCATAACAGATTGCATTTTTTTACTTCGAGGGTCACCAATTATTGATCTACCACCTAAAGATCGCGGTCCAAATTCCATTCTTCCCTGGAACCAACCTACAACATTTTCACTTGCTAAAATTGATGCTAGTTTTGGCATCAACACATCATCAGATTGAATATCATATTTAGCATTAACCGAGTTTAAATATGAAACAATACTTGATTCAGATGATTGGGGCCCTAGATAACTGCCCTTCATCGAATCGTTTACATTTTCTTTACGGGCGTTATTATAATGATCGTACCAAGTTACCAGTGCTGCACCCAATGATCCACCCGCATCGCCAGCCGCAGGTTGAATCCAAACATTTTTAAAGGGGCCTTCACGTAGCAAGCGACCATTAGAGACACAATTTAATGCCACGCCGCCAGCAAGGCATAAGCTATCTCCACCTTGTTCCTTGTGTATGCTACGCGCTAACCGTAAAACAACTTCTTCTGTTACCGCTTGTATTGAGCGTGCTAAGTCCATTTCTTTTTGGCTGATATCAGTCTCAGACTTCCTAACTGGACCACCAAACAATTTTGCAAACTTATTGTTTGTCATCGTTAGTCCTGTCGCATAATTAAAGTACGACATATCTAGTCTGAATGTCCCGTCTGCTTTTAAATCAATAAGATGTTCAAGAATTAAATCGACATACTTTGGTTCGCCATAGGGAGCTAAGCCCATCAACTTATATTCACCAGAATTAACTTTAAAACCAGTGTAATAAGTAAATGCTGAGTATAAAAGTCCCAAAGAATGAGGAAAGTCAATTTCCCATAAAAGTTTTAACTGATTCCCTTCCCCTTTCCAACAGGTTGTTGTTGCCCACTCGCCAACGCCATCGAGACAAAGTACACTCGCTTTATTATAAGGGCTCGGGTAAAACGCTGATGCTGCATGCGATTGATGGTGACCAGCAAACAATAGTTTAGGTAATTCAGATTCTTTGCAGCCAGCAATTTTTGAAAATTCTTTTTTAAGTGTCGTTTTAAGAAATAATTTTTCTTTTAACCACACTGGCATTGCAGCCAAAAATGAGCGAAATCCTTTCGGTGCATAAGCTAAATATGTCTCTAATAGTCGCTCAAATTTTATTAGTGGCTTATCATAAAAAACAATTGAGTCTAAATCTTTTAAATTTATACCGCCTTCAGCTAAACAATAATCAATTCCATTTAAGGGAAATCCAGCATCATGTTTTTTACGAGTAAAACGTTCTTCTTGTACTGCAGCGATTATCTCACCATCTTTAATTAACGCAACTGCACTATCATGATAGTAAGCAGAAATACCTAAAATATACATTGAGCCTCTTTTTCTTATATGTGAAAACTACTACGTAGAATACAATTGTTATCGTGCGCCACGAGAAAATAAAATAACTTCTACCGTTTGCAACAAAATTAAAAAATCTAAGAATAAACTATGATTTTTGACATAATACAAATCGTACTGAAGTTTTTCTAATGAGTCTTTCTCGGAAGCGCCATATGGGTACGACAATTGAGCCCAGCCAGTAATTCCGGGTTTTATTCGATGTCTTTCGCTAAAGTAAGGTATTTTATCACTTAATTCTCCTACAAACTCCGGTCGTTCAGGGCGAGGTCCAACAAAACTCATATTACCTTTGAAAACATTAAAAATCTGCGGCATTTCGTCAATTCGAACTTTTCGAATAAAACCACCTACCTTTGTAATACGTGTATCATTTTTAACTGCCCATTGAGCTTTACCGTCTTTTTCTGCATCAGTACGCATGCTGCGAAATTTTAAAACTTGAAACGGCTTACCATCCTCACCCACTCTAACTTGTCGATACAATATAGGTTGTTTTAAACCACTTTCTAACATAATTAATAGTGCAGTAAGTGCCATAATTGGCCAAGTCAATAATAAAAATAATCCGCTAATGCTTACATCAAATAGTCTTTTAATATTTTGTCGGGCAATACCTTGTTGAAAACCATCAGAGTACAACAGATAACTAGGGTGAAGATGGTCAAGCTTAATCTTACTTGTTTCTCTTTCAAAAAATTGCAAGACATCAACCATATCTACTCCGCTCATTTTACAATCTAACAATTCAGACATAGGCAGCGTTTTGCGACGATCGTTAATTGCCAATACTATTTCATCAATATCTTCTTTTATGCAAAGGTCCAGGAGAGACGAGTTTAAATAAATTATTTTACTATCATCGACAATATCTTTTTCACCTCGCACATGAACATAACCAATAATGCTAAATCCAACCTGATCACTTTTACGTCTGAGTTCAGTAATCGATGCTGCTCGCTTTCCTGCACCTAAAACTAAAATTCGCTTTTTAAATATTTTTGAACCACTGAAATAAATAATATTCCTGACTAATGCAATACCTATAAACGAAATAACCTCAGCCAGCAGCAATACGCCCCGACCAAGAAATAAAGAGGGGAATACGTAAAAGACTAATGAAAGAACGACAGTACCAATAAATAACCCAGCAGATAAGCGTAATAAAAAGCCTAAGATACCTTCGCGGAGCCGTGCTTGATACAAACCAATCGAGACCATCGAGAGAGTCATAATAATGGAGTAAATAATTGCACTTAATAAGGAGGTGTCAAAGTATTCTGAAAATTGTTCAGCACTTTGGTCAAAAATGATAAAACCTGCCGCTGAAACAGACAGGCACAGTATAAAAAACTCACCGATTCCTAATAAAATAAATGGGATTCTTACATAATGCTTAAAGATACGGATTGAATCCACTTGGCTTCCTTCAAAATTAGATCTTTTTCGTAAAATGTTACGAATACATTTTAGAGTGTGTTATTTACAAACCGATTGATATCTAACTTTAGAATGAACAATCGCTTAATTTAAAGATATCTTGATTAGACTATAAAAGTTAAATCATTTTAGTTAATATACTTATATTATTCAATAAGATAACTATTGTATAATAAATACGAAGTCTGTTGATCGCTATTTAAGCAAAAAAAGTATCACAGGTTAGAAGATTAAGAGCAAATTATACCAATTAATAAGCAGGAGTTTATAGTGCACCTCATGGAAAACACAAAAATAGCAATAATAGGCTTAGGATATGTTGGCCTACCGCTGGCTGTCGAGTTCGGCAAACTTTTTGACACTGTGGGGTATGATTTAAATGAGGCGAGAATTAAAGAATTAATGGCAGGGTCAGATTCAACGTTAGAAACAAGCACTGAGGAACTCTCTGAAGCCAAGAAGCTTAGCTTCACTACCGATATTAAGGCATTAAAAAGCTCAAATGTATACATTATTACCGTACCAACACCAATTGATGACTATAAGCTTCCGGATCTAACGCCTCTCATTAGTGCTTCTACCGCAATTGGAAAAATCATCTCGAAAGGCGATATCGTCATATATGAATCAACTGTTTACCCAGGCGCTACAGAAGATGACTGTATTCCGATCATTGAGGAAGTATCGGGATTAAAGTTTAATACAGATTTCTTTGCTGGATATAGCCCAGAACGTATCAATCCAGGCGATAAAGAACATCGAGTAACGAATATACTCAAAGTCACCGCTGGGTCGACTGATGAAATCGCCACCTTTGTCGATGATTTGTATAACAAAATCATTACCGCAGGTACTCATAAGGCATCAAGTATCAAAGTTGCTGAAGCCTCTAAAGTAATTGAAAATACTCAACGAGATCTTAATATTGCCCTCATAAATGAACTCGCAATCATTTTCAACCGAATGGATATTGATACGCTAGATGTATTAGAAGCCGCAGGAACTAAATGGAATTTTCTAAATTTTCGCCCCGGTTTAGTTGGCGGACATTGTATTGGTGTTGACCCCTACTACCTCACACATAAGGCTCAATCAGTGGGTTATTATCCTGAAGTTATCCTTGCAGGTAGACGAATTAATGACGGAATGGGCTCTTATATTACCGAGCAAGTCATTAGAATGATGACTAGAGACAGAATCCATGTAGTTGATGCCAATATTCTTATTCTTGGTTTAGCTTTCAAAGAAAATTGCCCGGATCTTCGAAATACGCGAGTAATTGATATTGTAGAGGAATTTGCTTCTTATCATGCAAATGTTGATGTTTACGATCCATGGGTAAACGCAAGTGCAGCTAAAGAGGAGTATGGTATCGATCTCATACCATCACTTACTGAAGGTAAATATGATGCTATTTTATTGGCAGTAGCTCATAGGGAATTCGTGGAGCTTGGCGTAAAATTACGAGATTATGGCAAGCAAAACCATGTTTTATTTGATGTTAAGAACGTGCTTCCGAAAGGAGCGTACGATGCACGCTTATAATGGTAAATAAGTTGAATACGTTGTTATTCTGTAATTAACATAAGCTTTAGGATAAACAGAAAATGAGTACCGAGAAGGTTAGATACATCCTCGAACAACATGGTCGCTTATCAACGGAGGTAAGCTCTCTAGATGATGATAGCGATTTATATAATGCCGGATTAACGTCACTTGCTACGGTTGGCTTAATGCTTGCCCTTGAAGATGAATTTGACGTGGAATTTCCTGATTCGATGCTTAGCCGAAAAACTTTTAGCAGTATTGATTCAATTACAGATGCCCTCGAAGAATTGAATGATTAAAAAAAAATAACTATTTAACACCGTTAACAAGGATCCTATCGATGTCAAAGAAAGCATCACTTAAGTCAGATGATTTCAACAAGTTAAAATCAGAAATTCATAAGATTGGCTGCAGTGTAATCTCACTTAATGCTGATGATGTCGATAATAATGCTCGTTTCCCGCTCGAATCTATTAACGCACTTAAAGAGCTAAAACTACTTAGCGCCTATGTCCCTAAAGCTCTCGGCGGTATGGGACTCGATGTAATTCAAATATCAAAAATTTGCGAAATTTTAGGTCACTATTGTGGTTCAAGTGCAATGATCTACTCAATGCACATGATCCAAGTTGCATGTGTTGTTAATCATGCAAGCGAGTCAGAATATTTTAAATCGTATATAAAGAAACTCGTTGCTGAGCAACGGTTAATGGCCTCAGCAACCACTGAAATTGGTGTTGGTGGAGACTTGCGTTCGAGCATCTGCGCTGTAGAAATTGATGGTGATTCTTTCAAATTAAACAAAAAAGCACCGGTCATTTCCTATGGTATTGATGCTGATGATATCTTAATTACAGCTCGACGAAATCCCGATGCCGCAAAAAGCGACCAAGTACATGTCTTAGTACATAAGGAACAATGTAAACTAGAACCTATATCGAGCTGGGATACTTTAGGTTTTAGAGGAACCTGTAGTTCTGGTTTTAATGTAACTTCTAGTGGTAAAACAGACCAAATATTTCCCGTCCCTTTTGCAGATATTCTCAGCGAAACAATGCACCCCTTTGCTCATCTTACTTGGGCTTCATTATGGAGTGGTATCGCCGCTGATGCGGTAAATATTGCTCGCAAAGCTGTGAAAAAAGCAGCCATGCAAAATATCGAAATGCCGCCTATATCGGCTATTCGCTTAGGGGAAGTTGATAGCGTATTACAAACAATGCGCCATAACATCAGCGTGACACTCGATGAGTATCAAGATTTATTGGAAAATAAAGACAGTAATGCTTTCACCAATTTCGGTTTTGGAATACGCGTTAACAACATTAAAATTTCTAGCTCACAACTCATTATTGATATCGTTGGGAAAGCCATGCTGATTGCCGGAATTTCAAGTTATCGAAACAACTCAAAAGGAAGTTTAAGCCGGCATATTCGTGATGCCTATGGGACGATATTAATGGTTAATAACGATCGCATTATGCTTCATAACGCTACATTACTACTCATGCATAAAGAGGAAATTTAAATGTGTTTATCTCAAGAAGTTCTCGATGAAGCATATTTAAAGTACCAGCATGAGTTAGTAACTGCTGGTCTGTTATTACCCTCGGGCGTACAAGGTGTTTATGGCCTCAGTGGTCGGTTTGAAGGTATTATCGAAGCTTTCGAGCAGTATGTAACGCTTATGGGAAAAGAGCTAAAACCTGAAGTCGTACGCTTCCCGCCCATTATAAACAGAGAAACTTACTTATCGACTGATCACATTGAAACATTCCCTGATCTTATGGGTTCCATACATAGCTTTCATGGAAAAGAGAGAGACCATATTAAAATGGTTCAAAAAAAACAAGATGGAAAAGATTGGACTGAAGAACTTGATGCAACCGATACTATGATGGTTCCTGCCGCTTGTTATCCTCTCTATCCAACAGCTAAAGATACCGTGTTGCCAGAAGATGGTCGATTAGTTGATTTACGTGCCTTTGTTTTTAGGCATGAGCCTTCCCCTGACCCTGCTCGTATGCAAATTTTCAGGCAGCGAGAATATGTAAAACTCGGCACACCAGAACAAGCTCTAAATCATCGTAACTACTGGTTAAAAAAAGCTGAAGAAATGTTACTTTCGGTAGGTCTTGATGTCGAACCCATAGTTGCTAACGATCCTTTCTTTGGTCGAGGTGGACGTGTAATGGCAGCAACTCAAAAAGAACAAGAGCTTAAATATGAATTAGTCGCGCCCATAGCCTCAACAGAAAAACTGACAGCAATTACGTCAAGCAACTATCATATGGATCACTTTGGGACTGAATTCAATATAACTACACCCGATGGCGAAAAAGCTCACACTGCTTGTGTTGGTTTTGGATTAGAGAGAATTACACTTGCCCTGCTAAAGAAACATGGTTTTGACACAGACAAATGGCCAAAAGAAGTTAAACAAATATTAAGTTTATGAGGCAACAAATTTTACAACTTAATCCTGAAAACTATCTTCGTCATAGAATTCATTCACAAGAACGTGATTGGGCTGAAACCAATTGCTATGTCGATATTTGGATCGAGCTCCTCCATTCGCTTGGCCACGAACCTATTGCAGCAATGCCGTATACATTAGCAATCGATTTCGAAGGTGATCAATGGACATTTTTTAAATTTCCCTTAGCCGATCTATACGAGCTCTACGGTATAGATGTTCAAGAGCTCCAAATTTGGCAACCACTCACACAACATATTGAAGAACAAGTTTTACAAGGCCGACCTGTGCTTGTAGAACTCGATTCTTTTTATCTCCCTGATACTGTAGGTATGGCTTATAAACTAGCCCATGTTAAATCAACGGTAGCCGTTTTAGAGATCGATATTGAAAATCAATTCTTAGGATATTTTCATGGCCAAGCCTATTATCACTTAACGGGAGATGATTTTCTCGACGTTTTTCATTTGAAAGGACAGCCCGATCCAACGATATTATCTCCATATGTTGAGATAGCTAAATTACGCAATAGCTCAAAAACCTCACAGGAACAGATTTTATCAACATCGTTAGATTTGTTAACTAAACAACTACATCTATTGCCAGAAAAAAATCCATTCGAATCCTTTAAGACTAAATTCATTAAAGATCTAGACTGGCTTCGCAATGAAGGCTTAGAAACCTTTCATCAATACTCCTTTGCAACCTTCCGCCAATTTGGTGCGTGTTATGAGCTTGCAGCTAATTACTTAAATTGGCTAAGCGAACAAGGCGAAACCGATCTTGAAGAAACGATTCAACACATAAAATCGATTTCTGAAATAGCTAAAATTTATCAATTTCAATTAGCAAGAGTTATTAGTCGTGGTAAAGAACTCGATCTTACGCCTATTGATGAAATGGCGATTCATTGGAATAAAGCAACAAAGAAACTAAAAGAAAAATATCTTTAATACATTCTAATTATCGCGATTTGTTTCAAGTTCAAACTGACTGTTTTAAGTTTGAAGCATTTTACTGGAGTATGTGGTCTACATACTTTGCAGAAAAATAGTTCTTTCAGAATTAATTTGAGTATAGAAAAGTGTTATGAATCCAACACTGAAAATACATAAAATATGTATTTTTTGATGTTATTGGTATTCACTCGTATTTTTTAACCAGAAATATATGGTTGCTAGTAATATATTTCTAAATATGTAGTCTTTCAGCAAGTGAGCGATCCAGTGATGATTTCATTAACTCTAAGATATGATCAAATTCCCAGTGTTGCCAGGTAGGTATATTTTCCCTAATGTACATATCAAGATGGCCGACATATACTGCATTCGCTTCCTCTAAATCTTTGTTAGTATCACCCGAGTTATTCACCCAGATAGGTTCTTTAAATACAACCGTCAAATCATTCGGTGGCCCAACCATAAAAAAGGGCACAAGAGGTGAGCCTGCAATCCGTGCAACACTTGCTGGCCCTGTCGTGATAGCTATCTCATGATTTAAAAGTTTTGCTTTAACAAACCCTGCTGAATGAAAACCATCACCAATTATCATAGGAATACTTTTATTTGAAAGAGACTTAATTATGGGGCGAATATTAAATTGAGAGTAAAATGAGCCAGCTAATTCAAGAATTGTTTTGCTAGAAAATATGCGATTAAGAAACTTGCCAAGCAATGTTGGTGCAAATGGATCGCCTTTTGAGGGCATTACAACCTGAACATCGTAGCCCATTTGTCGTAATCGATGAATTGCTGTGAAGTTTAACGTTGAGTTTAAATGTGAACCAAGAAGCAGCACCCCTTTTTCATGTGACAAGGCAGAATCAAGATGTTCGATGCCTTCAAACTTAACTAGAGAGTTTAATAACTCTGGAGATAAACGAGGTAATAAGATTTTTTGCATTTCTCGCAAACGGTGAAAAACGAAGTATTGTTTAACCATTTTTTGAATATCTGAATCATCGTACTTCTCCGAGAATGATAGCTTAATATTTGCCTCAACTCGACTACGAAGATCTTTGAGTAATATTGCATCAGCAATGCCCTGTATATGAGCAAGATATAGCATCCATTTAAAGGGGAAAATAATATAAAGTAGGTTAGCCAGATCGCGCATATCGACTATTTTACTGATGGACATATAAGTAACTCCAAGTTTATTACTAAATGTCATTCATGGCATTAGTTATGATTAAAATTTAGTAAGTTAAATTGCAATAAAGTGTATTTTTTTTGTGCAGCTAAGTTGGGGAACTATTTTCATCTATCTTTCAGACTAGAAGATGTTAAAAAAAGTTCTTACCCTGTATATTGATGCTAGTTTGCCATTAGTTGACTCCACTATGCAAGAGCGGCTGTAGGTTCTTTTCGGCGGATAAAATAATCGTTTTTAGAATGTCAGAAGCTTGCAGCAAAGTTTTAGCTATGAGTAGCAATGCAGAAACCCAATTTATTTATCTGTAAAATATTAGTCCTAAAGTTGATTTACAGCAGATTCATTTTGAAAGCTTGCTCACAATTTAGGTAAGATTAATTTCAGCGATGAAATTAAAAAAACTTTCATACCCTAGATGACGGTGAACTTAAAAAGTAAAGCAACATCTACTCGATACCGTAGTTACAATGTAAAGTTGTATAAAAAGTGATTCTGTTTTTCTTTAAATAGCACTCGAGCGAATGAATGTGTTAAAGAACTCATCGATTTACAGGGTGCTAGCCAGATTTTGTATTCTCCGCCAAAGATCTAGTAGTACAAGGATGTACTGAGCAAGTCATATAGCTCCTCAAATGATTAAGCGAAGGTGTTTTCACCTCATTTATAAGAAGCAGTGTCAGCCGGCTCTCTTTTTACTAACTGATGATTTGATAAGAAATACTAACACTCAATAATATCTTCGAATACAATTTCTATTGGAACCATATATGGCTGTATAAGGGGATGCGATAAAAAATATTTACTACCTTAAGAAAAAGGGAGCTGACAAATGCTAAAAACTTAGATCTGTCACCGCCCCCTTAATATTAATTTTAATTTTATTCTTAAGCTATTCCATTTATTACTGGAGAACCACCGAAATCGCAGATATAAGTGCTTTTCGAATAACACCCACAAATCTTAAATTTAACTGCCCATCGGTAACTTGTACAACAAAAGTTTGATTGCTGGCAGAATAGCTACCACCAGACATCAAGGCGATATCATAATTATCCAGTACAAGCGAACCCTCTGCCGTTACATCAATCAGTCTTTCATTTGCAGTGCTAAAGAAAGGATCCATAAAATACAAAGTAACAACGTAGTTTCCAGAAACTAGGTTGTCAAACGTGTAATCGACAAAATCTTCACCTCTAAGCGCCTGATACAGCAAATCATCCGTAGTATTGGCAACATCGGTGGAATCGAAAGGCGGCGGTGCAAATCCATTAACATAACCAAAGCTGCCTGGCGTATAAGCTTGATCAGCAACAAATAGATCTCCATTTATATCAATAAAGTCATTACCAGCAGCATTTATTCGGAATGCTGGCTGCACCACACCATCACCGGATAGATTGATAGAAACATTGCTTTCATCAGGGTCGTTGCTGTTAATATCTATCGTAGCCGTTTTTGCACCTATACTCGTTGGGCTAAGCTCAATCGTTATTGTTTGAGAAGCGCCAGCGAGAATATCGAATGGCGTGGCTGGCACATTAACCAATGAAAAATCCGGATCACCTGTAAGTGCAAGAGCGCTGACACTTAATGTTTGATTTCCTAGGTTACTTACATTTAATGATTGCTGCACGGTTTGTCCAACGGCAACATTCCCCCAATTAACAACAGTAGAGCTCACAGCGATGTCGGGTTCGTTAACTGGAGCTTGATAACCAACACCCGTAAGCGTCAGATTAAGCGAGCCAGCAGCAGGATCATTGCTAACAACCTGCAAGACACCCTCTGCAACAATTGTATCAACAGGATCAAACTGGAGAGATATTGTTTGTGAAGCATTCGGGGCTATTGTCAGAGGAAGCGATAATGGCGCAATAGTAAACAGCGGATTATCACTAGCTAGGGATGAAATGACCAGATCACCATCACCCTGATTTGTGATTAAAATACTCTGTGACTGGCTATTGCCTATTGTAACTGTGCCAAAATCAACTACTTGACTCGTTACAACGATCGCTGAGGTAATCGCTTTGCGCAATACACTGGTAAAAGCCAGATTTAATTGCCCATCCGTAACATTAGATACAAACGTTTCTATAACTGCAATAAACTGCCCCCCCGAAGCGTTAAATGCATCATAGCTACTTTTTACCAGCAAACCTTCAGAAGATACATCAAATAATCTCTCACCGGCACTAGTCCACCAGGGCTCTGCAAAAAATAATTCGACTTTATAGTTACCATTACTGAGCCCATCAAACAAATAACTGTAAGCGGATCCGCCCACCATTGATTGGAAAAGCACATCATTATTTGTATTGGCAATAGTGCTATTAAAGAAGGCTGCACCTGCATCTCCGGTATAGCCAAAACTACCGGCACTATAAGGCTGGTCGGCAACAAATACGTTACCATCAGCATCCACGTAATTACCACCCGCAACATTTATGCGCACAATAGGGCCGCCAGTGACAACAGAAATTTCCGGAGGCGCGCCTGCAACAGGAAGTGGATCAGCCGCTAGCTGTAAAAACGTTGGCGCACCAAGGCCACCAACACCAAAAGAGATAAACTCATCAATAAACGCACCGGTAGCGCCATCATATCGATTAACGGCATCACCGAGAAAACTGGTTACATATAAGTTTCCATCCGGGCCAAACAACAAATCAACCGGTCCGTTGAGATTACCACTGGCTGACTGAACAAAAGTATCAATGAATGCGCCCGTCAAACCATCGAACCTTAAAACGCTGTCAGGAAAATAATTGGCTACATACAAATTACCATCCGGACCAAATTTGAATCCGGTAGCCGCATCAAGTAAAGGGTCAGAAGCAAAGAGATCGATAAGTGCACCGCTTGTATCATCAAAACGATAGATGCCACTGTTACTGCCTATGCTACTCACCAACAAGCGGCCATAACCATCAAACATCAAACTGTATGGCGCAAGACCGGCAATAGTAGCGAAGATATCAATAAACTCACCAGTAACACCGTCATAGCGTAATACCTGGTCAGTATCCACACTACAAACATACAGGTTACCGTCGGGCCCAATAGCCAGGCCGTGCACATTGGTTAGTCCGCCGCTTGCTGACGAAACAAAGGTATCAATATATGAACCACTCACACCATCGTAGCGTATGACCCTGTCATTTCCGCGACTACTGATATAGAGTCTATTGTTAGAATCAAAAAGCATGTTATGTGGTGAAGCGAGTCCACCACCGGCAGCAAACTCATCGATAAATGCGCCAGTATTTGCATCAAAACGTAATGCACTGTTAGTATCTAGCGTGGTCACCAAAAGAGTCTCAGCAAAGCTGGCATGACTCACAATAGCCAGCAACAAAACCAACACCTTTTTGTAATTTTTACTACTCGTCATTCTTCTGTACCCCATTTCCATTTAACACTGTTATTACCTCCCACAAAGTAACAACCACACTTTTCCTCCATATTACACTAATTGCGACAATACTTCAGCCCAAAAAATGGCTCGTTGTCACTGCCCTCATCCCATGGGAATTAAATAAAAAAATTTATTTCAATATTATCAATAAATTGCGCGTTCTTATTCTCGACATTAACGGAATATTCAATAAAAAAATTTCGGCTCAATTTTACCTGTCTATCAGCAAATTAAGCCTCCAAATTGAATCAATAACCTCCCTGTTCTAAACACATATTTCGTTAAATGAAGCGAGATTTACCAAAATAGCTAATTTTGCTGAATCACGCCAAACTAATCAATTCATGCCTAAATTGTTACAAAAAAGCTAAATCGTTTATCATTGACCTTCACCTTTAAAGTAACCGATTCATCTTATGACACAAAAACAGTCACAAATTCTACACGTTAGTAGCACACATCACTTATTGCTCTGGAAAGTGGCCGAGTATATCGGCTTGAGCTCTTTTCTTATCATCCTCCCGCGCTTCCTAGGCCCAGATCGTTATGGCGACTTTGCAATTGTTTATTCTGCCTTAATGCTACTTTGGCTGGTTTGCTCATTGGGTGGCCAGATGACTTTTGGTCGGTATTTTCCTGAATTTTCCCGTTCTGAAAAACCACATCTAACAGAAACATTGTTCACGTACTATTATATATTAAGGCTCCTCATCTCCGCAGTCTTAGCCACTGTTTTCTTTGTCATCGTGCGTCATTTGCTACCTGAGCTAGATCAAGCATTGATACTCATTGCAGCAGGTGCATTTTTTCTGGGTGGATTATCACAATCCTGCACCCAGTTATTTTATGGGCAGGGGCATATGTCGAAGTGGTTAACAAAAGATGCGCTAAGCCGGCTAATACTCGCGTTTTTCGTTCTGATGCTGGGCAGCCATTTTGGTTTTGCGTCCGTGATATACGGCATTTTTGCGGTGGAGCTACTTTTTTTTATTGTATTACATTATTGGGCAAGACAATATTTCAAATTAGACTTTGCTGCCATAACATTGCCTGAATTTTATAATTTTTTTATATTTGGTGTAAAATTCTTTGTCTCAAATCTCGTATTAATGGTCTTGTGGCGAAGCGGAGAGTTGATCATTGGGTTCGTTTCCAATACATCATCCGAAGTTGCTTACTATAATTTAGCTAACTCAATAACGATGGCTTTGTTTTTTTTGTTTGGTAACTTGTTTATCATGTTAGTCCCCAGTCTCACCTCTTTTTTTATCACTAAAGAACAGCATAAAGTTGATCAATGGTTGTCTCTAGTCCTGAAATATTTAACCATCATTATGATTTTCGTGTTACTCACGATTCTAGTTGCTGGCGAATATATTATTACACTATTAATGGGTGTGGATTTCGTTCCTGTTGTCTCTATCCTTTTTGTGATGTGTTTGGCCTTAATCCCTTTGAATATTTTACGGGCAGGAACCTCCCTTTCAATTGTATGTAAACAACCGAAAAAAATGCTTACTGTACATGCGATTGCCGCACTAACATTTTTTTCATTCGCAGGGATCGGCGCTCACTTGATGGGAGGCATGGGGGTAGCCTGGGCACTTTTTATAACGGCCGTAGTTTCAAGCTTTTTTGCTTATCGCATTTTTTCTCTGGCTAATATCGTGAAATTAGCAGAATTTTGGAAAATTGTAATATTTGGTGGAGTTTCTCTTCTGGCGACCGCTTTAATGATGAACTTGCCGATGTACTTCAGCATAGTGCCGATAACTCTATATACCTTGCTACTATTATTTACCCGAATTGTAACAATGACTGAAGTTAATCTTTTTTTCACTCGCAAGCCCGATTAATGAGGCATGATTTAGGCTCGAATATTTCATGAAATATCCGAATTAGTCAGAGTATTACTAATTTCAACGCTGTAGTGCGTTATTTTAGTGAACAGGCTTGTTAGTGCGGGTGTTAAATATCGTAGTCATGGCACGTCTAATGCCTTTACTGTCTCCATAACAAGCGCCACTTGATGATATTCCGAGGCAATGTTTCAGCTCACGATCAGTCATCGTCTTAGCCATACAATTTGCTTTCATCGTGTCATCCGCATTTGGTTTTTTTAAGCACGACAATTGTTTTTGCGATAGCTTGCTAGGAGAATTGGCCTGCACACTAGACACTGATAAAAAACAAGCTACAAAAGTAACTATGATGCTAGAATATTTAATTTTTTTCATAAAACTACCCTGCTAAATCAAAAAACTTACGGAGTTTATATAAGTTGATGTATGCTCAAGTAAAACTACAATCATAAACCGCACACTTAGAAACATTATAACGTTATTTAAGTGATTTGCCATGCATTTATTGCTTTTTAGCGGGGTATATCCCCCTAAGGTGTTGAGCTGATTAGCTTATGGTTTCATATTCATCTTAGCAAACACGAGCTAATGTGTTAAAATTGCTTTAAAAGCGCCACACTACAATAAATGACGGCGGCAATACAAAAGCAGATTAATTTGGCGTGTTGAGCCAATACAACTCCACATGGAAAGGCAAAAACTTGAAACCCATCCGTTACCTTCAAAAAGATTCTGTAGCCAAATATTTTAATCGAACAGCCAATATATATAACGACTGGTATTCAGATGATTCCTGGCTTGGTTATGCGTTTATTATAAGGAAACGACGCGTACTTGAGTTTTTTGACAAGCCAGGTGGAAAAGTGCTCGATGTTGGCTGTGGCCCAGGAATCATGGCTAAGGACTTGCGAGAGCAACAATGTAAATTCTGGGGTATAGATTTATCCTCTGAAATGATTAACCAGGGTCGTGAATTGTACAAAGACTTTGAAGATGTTGACCTTCAAACAGGAACTGCTGAAGAATTACCGTTTCCTGATGAAAAATTTGACTGCACCATGAGCATGGGCGTCATTGAGTTTGTCGATGATGATCAAAAAGCGCTACGGGAAATAGTCCGCGTGACCAAACAGGATGGCACCATCATTCTAGCGTTTATGAATAAGTATAGCGCTTTTCGTCTGTGGCGTGATTTCGTTTTTTATCCATTAACAAGCTGGGCTAGACCCATCATGTACCGACTTACCAAACGAGCAAGAAAACCCCATATTCACCAGCGAACCTATAGTGAACAATCCATTAGAGATTTCCTTAAATCGGAAAATTGTGAGTTCCTTGATGTTGTGTATTGTAACTTTAATATTTTCCTGGCACCACTGGAACATTTGTTTCCAAGACTCAGCGTGATGGTAGCAAAAAAACTTGAAAAACTTGGTCGTAGCAAATTAAAAAATATCGGGACCGCCTTTGTCGTTAAGGCAAGAAAAAAATGAAATCTCTGTAGAGTATACTTATTGTCACTCAACCCATAACATTAACTGCACTCGATTTTGCTCTTCTATTATTTCTTAGAAAAACAAAGCAAGTACAAGTAACGTATTCGAACTCTTAATATAATTTTCCAACGTGCGGAGCCGTGACGCCAGCGAATAGGACTCCAGTGATAATATACTAGGCGATCGAAAATAAACCTTAAATTATTCGTCTTTTGGGGTTTTGATATCTCATTAACTGCAGTTTTACTTGGGTTATGTAGCGTAAACGGGTAATCCATCATTCTCATACCAACTTCACATCTTTTTTCAATTTCTTTAATTTCAGCTTGTGTCATATTGTTGAATTTTCCGATAGAGCTAGTATCAATTGCGCCTAATAACTTACCACCTTTTTTTGCCAAAACTTTCTCGAGCGATTTATTATAATATGTCAGCATTGATGCTTCATATTCCTCTCCGATAAAATCGCAAATTTTTTCAATCATACTCTGAGGATCTCGCACAAGATCTTCATAACGTACCAGCAACAACGGCCTGGTTGCTTTTTCGTACGCATATAATGCTTCATTCCAATCAGCAGTAGCTCCTTCTATGCTTGTGCCAAATTGTTCACGAATCGAGTGCACAGTATCACGAGGATCTCTCATTAAAAAGATAACAGGGCTATTTGGAAAATCCTCCAATATATGAGGGAGAAATTGATAGTGTCTAGGCGTCTTTTCACCTCCTCTTGATTTACCATGCTTTTTGGCATCAAGTAACATCATTGTGGCAAATAATCCAGGGAAAGTTGGTGCAATCAGTGCCTCTAAAAACTCCTTAGTTTCAGGTATATTATTTATTGATGGGTCTAGTCTTTGGACTTCAAGAACACGATGAAAATCGTTTATCATGTATTTTAAATTATCGGGCTTAGATAGGTCGCCATAGTATTTTATGATACTAAAAAAATACGAATAAAAATTCGTTTCATGGTAAATGTTGATACGCGAATGAGTATTCAGAATTTGTCTAACCAGCGTGGTACCCGTCCGATGACACCCCATAATAAATATGGGTGAGTTGAGTTGATGTTCAGATGTGTTTACAAGATCATTCATTTAATTTTAACCCAAGTAAATAGTTTTTTCGCCCAAGCAATTGTCCCAACAAAAGAACCAAAGCTATACAAATATTAAAGTTGCGGGGATGGAAGCCCACCAACAATAAAAATACTTCGTCCATCTAAAAATTTAGATGGCAACTTTATCAGTTCCATTTGAAGCAATCAAAATGTGCTTATCGTCCTGTGTATGAGGATTTCAATCTAACAAATCTATTGAATTTATAAAATTTTTCTAAAGTTAATTTAGTGAACTTCTTTTCCTTAACTGCCTATTACCTTAACACGTTTTCTCTCTCACCATTATTTCAAGCCTAGAACATTATACACATAATCGCTGAAAAAAATCTGATAAATTCATACTTCAACTCACGAAATCTAGAACTTCAAATTTTTTATTACTGTCACACACTCTCAATACATAAGCACTAACCATTCAAAGGCCGAGTCAAAAAATTAATTTAACTTGTTAAAATATTTTATATTTAGATTAATAAAGCACAGATTTACCATCATAAGAAGTGAGCTGTGCCCCGTAAAACGGACATAGCTTAAGCAGCCATTATTCAAACTTAAGTGGCGATATATTGCCTAAGCGTGAATACCTACGTTTACGATTATAAAAACCTTCAATGTATCGAAACAAGCTTAAGCGAGCTTCTTGAATGTTTTTATAATGCGCATAGCTACATGTTCTGTTTTTAACGTACCGAAAAACTTTCTGTAACGGCATTACCCCAACAATTACCTTTTCGACTCATATTTTAGTTTAGGTAAGAGTTTTGTTATCGATTGCTTAGTAGCCTACTTCGCCAATCATAAAACCTGCTTTTCGATACGCCTGAAATACAACTTCTTTTTAAGTGTGGAGAGTGCTTGTTCAGGGCTTAATGTATTAGGGTTTTCTAATGCATTACCTCGATACTGACTGATCCAATTGTAAAGGCACGGTTCATTAAGACCTAAATCACACTTAACCTGAATCTGGCTTGATATTCACTCGATAAAGCTATATGCACTGCATGAAGCTTAAATTCTACTCAGTTTAGTTTAACTTAGAAATTTATGTCTGTTAAATGAGGTACCAAGCTGAGCAGCCCTTTTCACCTATAATAACAGACTCTAAGAAGTCTTCCTGTTTGCCAAGTATCTTTAAACACACCTTTTTCCTATCAAAAAGGTGCATTTATGAGACTGGGTGCAAACATGTATACAAAATGTCCAAGGGTTACTTAGCTTTTATTTTAGAGGAGCAGTCGGTATAATAAAATTCAAATAACATTACAGCAGGTTTAATATGGATACTGAAAACAAGGTACGTGAGTTTATTGAAGGAAAATTTTGTCGTTCGTCAGGTAAGAGTCTCTCAAATGAAGATTCGTTGCTTGAGTCCGGTATTGTGGATTCTGCTGGGATATTCGAGTTGATTGGCTTTTTAGAAAAAGAGTTTGATGTCACAATTAGCGATGAAGATATTGTCCCTGATAATTTTGAGAATGTGAGCTTTATTTCAAAATTGGTTCAAAGCCGTACTAGTTAAGCATCAATAATTTAATTACTGCTAATATTGTGATCTTTGATAAGAGCTATACACAATTATATAAATATTTCAGACTCATTGGCTTAATATTTTAATAAACACTAAAGCGGCTAATGGTTAACTAACTTAATGAAGGGAATAAATCCAAGATGGACTTTTCACTAACAGAACAACAAATAGCGATAAAAAAAGATGCCGTTGATTTTGCCCAAAACGAGTTAGCCAGTGATCCTCGTTGGGAATACCCTATGGATGGTTTCCAGCAAGGTGATTGGGATAAATGTGCTAAAAAAGGAATTCTTGGTTGGCTTGCGCCCAAAAATTTAGGTGGTGCCGGCTATGACACTCTTACCTATATGATTGGGATGGAAGGCCTTGGTTATGGTTGCAATAACAATGGTTTACTTTTTGCCATAAATGCACACATTCTGAGTGTTCAGATGGATGTGATTCGTTATGGCACAGACGAGCAAATTGAAAAATTTGGTAAGAAGCTAATTACAGGCGAATGGATTGGCGCAAATGGTATGACTGAACCTAAAACGGGTTCTGATTGCTACAATATGACAACAACGGCTGAACGTAAAGGTGATGTTTATATTTTAAACGGTAAGAAGAGCATGATTACTAATGCACCTGTTGCTGATATGTTTATTGTCTACGCGACTGTCAATAAAGCAAAAGGATTTATGGGAGTAACAGCCTTTCTTGTAGAAAAAGATACTCCAGGGTTAGAAATTCCCCCTGCATTCCATAAAATGGGTTTGAGAACCGCACCAATGAGTATGATGATTTTAAATGATTGCGAAATACCTGTTAGCAATCGCCTTGCAAATGAAGGCAATGGTTCGGCAATATTTAAACATTCGATGACATGGGAACGTGGTTGTATTCTAGCCAATTATTTAGGAACAATGGAGAGACAATTAGAAGAAGCTGTTAAGTTTGCAAGTGAGCGTGAACAATACGGACAAACCATTGGAAAATTTCAATCGGTTTCAAATCGAATTGTTGACATGAAAATTCGCTTAGAAACATCAAAATTTATGTTATATAAAGTTGGTTGGTTACATTCACAGGGTAAGAATGCCGACCAAGAAATTGCAATGGCAAAAATGTATGTTAGTGAATGTATGGTGCAAACATCATTAGATTCAATTCAAGTACATGGTGGATATGGCTATACTGCTGCATTTGGTAAAGAGTTAGCCGATTCAGTTGGCGCGCGAATTTATTCGGGAACATCTGAAATACAAAGAGAAAATATTGCAAGGTCATTGGGTTTGTAAATAAGCGATAGGGTTTAATTTGTGTTCAATTTGTTGCACCAACTATTAACAGAAACGGCAAAGAAGTTTCCAGATAACGTTGCTATCGTTTGCAAAGATGAAGCCATTACCTATCAAGAGTTGGATGAACGTTCAGGTAAGTTAGCATCGGCTTTTATTCAAGAAGGTTTAGTTACAGGTGATCGCGTAGGGTTGTTTTTGACAAAATCAATCAGCTCGTTAGTCGGTATGTTTGCTACATTGAAAGCCGGTGGTGTTTATGTTCCTATCGATCCTTTAGCTCCAGTTAAACGCGTTGCCTATATAATCGAGAATTGTGGGATCAACCACCTCTTAACAACAACCGATAAGACTGAGAATTTATGGCCCGAATTACACTCTGATCTCGGACATGTTTACTTTACTAACCTGAATGCTACAGATGCCATTGTGGGAGCTAATACCTCTCTATTAATGTCAACAGACATCGACAAGCATAATATCCTTGAATCACCCATAGAACGAATCTCTACTGACTTAGCCTACATACTTTATACCTCTGGTTCGACTGGCCAGCCGAAGGGCGTGATGATTTCCCACCAGGCTGCGTTCACCTTTATAAATTGGGCCTTTGATGAATTTCAAGTGACAGATAAGGATGTTTTATCTAACCATGCACCGCTACATTTTGATTTATCTGTTTTTGATGTTTACCTTGCTGTTAAATCTGGAGCTCGTTTAGTATTAGTACCACAACAGTATTCAACTTTTCCCGTTATGTTAACCAAGCTACTAACTGAAGAGAAAATAACAATTTGGTATTCTGTTCCCTCTGCATTAATACTAATGTTAACGAAAGGTGGCCTTGCTAAAAAAGAGTATCCTGATTTAAGGCTTATTTTATTCGCAGGCGAAGTATTCCCTATAAAATATTTAAAAGAGCTTCGTTCAAGTGTTGATGCGCGTCTTTGTAACTTGTATGGCCCAACAGAAACTAATGTCTGTACTTTTTATGATGCAAGTCAGTTGGATTCTAAGCGTTCAATTCCCGTTCCGATTGGTAAGGCTATTACAAATTATGAATTAATTATCCTCAAAAAGGATGGTTCGATAGCCTTAGATGAAGAAGAGGGTGAACTTTGTGCGCGAGGTTCAGGTTTAATGTCAGGTTATTGGGCTGACGATGAAAAGACAACTCGTTTACTCATCAATAATCCTTTGCAAAAAGATTTTAATGAAAAAATTTATCGGACGGGAGATCTTGTTAGCCGTGATAGTGAAGGAAATTATATTTATATCTCTAGAATCGACAATATGATTAAAAGCCGTGGTTATCGTATTGAGTTGGGCGAAATTGAATCCGTTATTTATGCTCATCCTGATGTTTTAGAAGCTGCCGTTATCGCTATTCCGGATGATGATATAACAAACCGAATTATTGCCTTTGTAGCTTCTGAGCGAGATGACTTATCAGAAAATGAAGTGCTTTCACTTTGTGGTGAAAGTTTACCAAAATATATGATCCCAGAGTCATTAGAAATTAGAAAGTTCCTACCTAAAACTTCAACCGGAAAGGTAGACAGGAATTCATTGATAAAACTGTAGTTGAAATTTATTTTCTTCAATTTTATCGGAGGTTATCATTGAAACTTTCTAATTTTATTCCTTGTTATAATGAATCCAGGACTATTTATTGGATACTGCATGATCCATGACAGGTGTTTTTGTTTTCTTGAGCCAAACTTATTTCTTGTAATTTATATTTTTAACTAAGAATATTTTAAATTTAACTGCTTAGAAGCCTTTAACTTTAGATTCAAATACGCAATATACAAATGCAGCACTACTATATAAGTAATAAATTTGGTGAAAACCTATTCCCATAAGAGCAAACATTATCCCTTTTCTCTTTAAAAATAATGAAAACAACTTACGGTTAACAAGCACGACCACGACAGCCATTAAAGCATTTGACCACCACGGTAGTAAACCCGCTATGGTCGCAGCAATGCATAAAAAGAAAACGCCAGCAAGTGCAGCACGTAAGCGTTCTTGATTACTCACATTTAAATCATCTTCCATCGTTGTCTGTTGCATCATCAAGCGTGACCAGGGAATAGCGCGGCAAAATATTTCTGTATGAAGAAGATTTAAAAGTCGCCATTCTTTTAAATGTGTACTTTGCAATTCTGGAAATAACATTATCTTCCCACCTGCATCGCGTAAACGATATCCTAGTTCAATATCTTCAATCGATGGGCGTTTAAACATTTCAATATCAAACCCACCTATATCTAAAAATTTATTCTTTCTAACCGCGCCACAACCCGACCAAAATGTATTTGCTTCTTTCCGACCACGATGGTGATAAAAATGGTGTACAAGATTTTTATACTGCGATAAGAAGTTCTGCGCGGGTGGCCGATCGTTGTAGGAACCAAATACCGCAACAACGTCAGAATTAGCAAACCCCTCTTCCATATATTGAGCAGCGTCGTCATGAATAATAACATCAGCGTCAACAAACCATAAAATGTCACCTTGTGCCAGTTTTGCAGCTTCATTTCGTGCAGCACCCGGCCCAAGCCGACCACCTGAAGGTATTACTCTTGCGCCTAATTCAGCTGCGATCTTAGCAGTATCATCAGTCGATGAATCATCTACAACAATGACTTCACGAATTTCACCACGTTGCATCATTCCAATGAGTGGAGGCAAGCTTTGCACGATAAATTCAGTACCATTATAAACAGGCATAATGATACTAATATCTAACTTAGCTTCAATTTTATTTTTTTCATTAACCATTTTCAAACCCTATTTATTACTTAATGAGAGATAACCTTTCGCCTCGCCTAAGCCCCAGGCCAAAAGGAAAATAAATAACCATGGCAGTGCCGTTGGTAACTTAGACTTATACGCACCTTGCTTATTTATTGATGCAATGATTTTCTTTAAAAATAATATAGGTAACGCGGGAGACAACACAATTAACAGCACTCTTCTAAGGGTTGAAATTTGGCTAACTCTTGCCAAACCAAATTCTTTACCATGAGCAAGACGTTGTTTAAAAAATTGACGCGTTGAATAACAGTTGCGATGACTTACAACAATATCAGGTGTTAACGCTATAGCCATCCCTTTTTGTCTAAAGCGAGCATGATATGAGGGTTCCCAAAATCCTTTTTTCATTAAATCTTCATTCTCTAAGATATCAGGACGTCTATAAACTGCATTGTCAGCAGCAATTTCATGCATTTCTCTTGCTTGCTGCGGTGGTGCAAATGAAATATAGCGTAAGAAGTAAATAGCCCAGTCTCGAGCGCTTGAGTTAATATCATTCTCGATAACACCACCAATACCAGGATACTTAGCCATATCCGTTTTTAACAACGTATCAACCCAATCCTTTGCAGGAATACAATGGGCAGTAGTGAGTGCAACTTTATTAGAATTGGCAGCTTCAATGCCATCACCCCACATCTCAGGGATTAGTCGTCCGTCTCGGCAATGGATTGCCTTGCAATTACTAAAGGCAGCAATTTTATTCTCAGTTAATGGATCATCAGAGGTCGTACAAAATAAAAATTCCACATTGGGATAATTAGCAGGATTTAGATTTTTCAAAATATCACTGATATTTTTTTGTGCATGTTGCACACCAATAATAATAGATAATTCAGTAGTCATTGTGACCCTCTTACTGTTCGCATCCAACCACGTATTTTTAAGTACATATTCGATTGCGGTTTAAATAAATTTCGCCTTAACCACTTTGGCTGCAAATAATATGAATCCAACCTAGGTAATTTAGCAGAATCTTCACTCTTAGATAACATACGAAACTCAGTTGTTACTGTTGTTTTATAACGGTTACGAGCATAATCATTCACAACATCATTACTGTAACCATATGGATAAGCAAAGTGTTCAGGTCGACGTCCTAAGCGTTGTTCAATTAAGTTATCAGAAAGAGAGCATTCATTGTCGAGCTCAGAAGAATTTAACTGCCGCATATCAGGGTGTGTACTTGTATGAGATTCAATATAAATACCTGAATTGTGCAATTCTTCGATTTCACTCCAAGATAACATTTCAAAATAAGGCGCACCAGAAGGTTGCGTTGCCCATTGGTTATTTTTACTAATAACGCTTGTCGTTAAGTACAAATGAGCAGGAATATTATATTCACGAAGTAATGGTAATGCCTCGGTATACACTGATTTCATTCCATCATCAAAGGTTATAGAGATGCCCTTTTCAACATTAGGATTAAGTAGCTCATTCAAGCTTAAAACAGGTATATCTAATTTGTTAAAAGAAGCCAGCAAGTCAGCAAAAGACGCTGGCTTATACGACAAAACCGAGTCACTATTATCTAAACTATGAAATGTAAGGATGCCTTTCATATTAAAGCTGATTTATCTCTCTTGCTATTATTAATATTCGAGATAATGGACAAGTAAGATGCTAAATGAATTTCTTCAGTATAAAAATCATCAAACCCTTTACGCGCTTTTATTCCTAGTTTATTACGCAATGCTAAGTCTCCATGTAATTTCAAAACATAAGAAGTAAGTTCATCATTAGTTTGATATACATAACCTCCTCCTGTTTTATCTATTATATCACGACTTCCACCTGCAAAACGAACAAGTGCCGGTGTACCACACGCAAAGGCTTCAACTATCGTTAAACCAAAAGTTTCAGGTGCTAGTGAAGACAAAATCAATGCATTTGCATTGCGATAAATATTAATTAATTCTTGCTGCTTAACTTGCCCACAAAACTTAATATTTTTAAAACTAGCATACTCAGTTATTAAAGATTGTAATAAATCCCCATCACCGACAACACGTAATTCTATTTCAGGTAGCTGGCTAAAAACCTTTAATACAGAAACAATTCCTTTAGAGGCTGTTACCCTACCAACATACACAAATGGTTTATTCATATTCTGTTCGTCACTCTCATCATTACTAATATCATCTGGTTTCAATGTTGAAAATAGAGGTAAAACTTTAACCTCATCGCAAATTTCAGCTTGAAGGTGTTTTTCTTGAGTAAACTTACTGGGCGCCAATATCGCATCTACATTTTTTAATGATTTTTTTACTAGACCGGTATAACGCCATAATTGCGGAGGGATACCTGATCGTAATGAACACTGAAAGCATTCAGGCTTATCGCATTCTCGATTATTATCTTTCCAAAAAATATGTGCTGCACAAATAAGCCAGTGCTCATGCAATGTATACAAAGTGACGGGAGCTTTACTAAGTTTTAATATTGAAGGGCCTCCAATCAATGAAATATTGTGGAAATGGACAACATCAAAATTTTTATCAAGAATTTTTTTTATAGCTGTAGATTTAAATCCAGGTGTCCCGGTTTGTTGTGTATAGAGTGAAGAGAGCAGACCAAAGCGACTTTTTAATCGATGAACAATAATACCTTCATCTTCAGGTGATTCGCTTACTACTTGAGTATGGCTAACTGTCCGGTAAGCATCTTCGCAATGTATAACTTCAACTTCATGACCTTTAGCAACAAGAGCCCTTGATAACGCACGAACATAAGTCGCATCACCTCCAAAATGGTAAGGAGGATAAAAAGTGCAGATCATACAAAAACGCATTCGCCTTTACCTTACTGCGCCTTCAAGGCAATTTATTGCTAATTTAGCAGCCCTATTCCAAGTGAATTTAGCTGCACGTAAATTGGCTTTAATTTTTAATTGCTTTAAGGTTTCTTTTTCAGTAGCAAGTTTATGTATAGCTGATTGAATCTGATCGATGTTATGAGGGTCAAAGTATAAACCTGCATCACCCACGACTTCAGGTATAGATCCCGCTGTACTAGCTAATACAGGTACACCACATGCCATTGCTTCTATAGCTGGCAATCCAAATCCTTCAGAGAATGAGGGTAAGGTTACTGCAAGCGAATCAGAATAAAGTGCAACAAGATCATCATCAGAAACAAAGCCGGTGAAATGTACTCGACCTGACAGGTTAGAGTCTGTTTTTACCATTTTATTTAATTCTTCATAATGTGAGTGAAACCCATCACCATCGAGATCACCAACAAGTGCTAAATGAACATCGTCAATACCACCATCACTAATCGCTCTCGACAACCCGGATAATAGTCCAGGTATATTCTTGTGAGGCGCTAATCCTCCAACGTAAACGATCAACCGTGCATCTTTAGGTAAACCTGCATGTTGTCTTGCTTTAGCACACGTATTAGGATCTGATATGAATCTAAAGCGCGGATCGGCTGCTTCACTTACAACATCAATAATACTTGCTTTAATTCCTAAGTATTTTACAATTTCTTTTTTGGCGGCTTCTGAAACAGTCATTATGCGGCGTGCTTGCCAGCGTGCTAAACGCATCTTTAACGTCCAAAATAATCGTCCTTTCCAATCTGGAAAAATTAGCTTTGGAAAGTGTTCAGCAATCGCATCATGTAAGGTTACAACGGTTGGCAATCCTAATGGTGCAGGAAACCAAGAATATACAGCTGGAAAATAAAGCACATCTAATGAATGACCTGAAATAGCACGTGTAAATGCCCAAACATCTTTTACAGAACGGCTACCTTCTGCAACAGCAGCTTCAGTAACATGTTTCGAAATATCAACTTTAACTATGTGTACATTCGAACGTAACATTTCAGGCTCAGGTTCACGATCGACAAATAAGTAAAATTCGTGATCTTTTGCTTCATCAAATAATGCTATTAATAGTTCACGAGTAAATCGTCCAAAACCCCGTCGACTCCACCAACATGAAGCATCTACACCTATTCGCATTTTTGTTGTTTCCCTAAATGACCGTTAATTTTTAATATCTAAAAAGCGACTATTTAAATCGTCACGTACCTGAGCCACACTTAAAATTTCTTCAAAAGATATCGGTGATTCAGTTTTGTATTTCATTGAAAAATAAAATTGTTCAATCAAATGGTAGAGTCCGGGATAAGCTTGTTCACCCGTTAACCCACGCTTAATAATATTCTTACTTGCGACAAAAAGTTGATTCAAGGCAAATTTAAATGGTTGGGTAAGTTTTTGAGCACGTGAGACATTGCCTTTTTCAATTAATGCATATCCGTGAAAGAAATTAAGTACAATTCGACCATCAGTACAATACAACTCCATCTCACATCGAGTCGGCCTCGAATTCATACTAACGTATATGTCGATTCCTATACCATCTGCATCGCCAATTACGTGTAACTCTCCATCTCTTGGGTGTACCCCATGCCATTGGCTAGAGTCTAACGATATCTCTGGGCGTATTCTTTGTAACACTGAGAGTGGATGAGGAATTACATCAGCGATAATATCATTAAGAGTATTTATTGTTTGACCTACCCCACCCGCAGAATTGGTAGTAAATCTTAAATGCAGCAATTCACCTAGTAAATCAAGTTCAGATAGTGCTTTTCGTACCCCATCTTGAAAACCAAACTGGTGAACTGGACAAATTTTTAAGTTTTTAGCCCTTGCACCTTCTAGCAACTCTTTAGTTTTCAAGACGGTTATTGCTAGAGGTTTTTCAACAATTATGTTGATGCCTGCCTCAATGGCCTTTAGTGAAAGAGGATAATGGCTTTCAACAGGTGTGCAAATATGGAGTACATCTAACTCAGCATTCGCCAGCATGTCATCAATAGATGTAAAAACAGTGGGATGACTTTTTAACTGTTGAGACAACTTATTCGCTAACAGCTCATTAGTATCAAGTACCGCCTCAACACTTGCACCTAACCGAGTAATAGCATTTGAATGCCAGCGACCCATCAAGCCTGCGCCAACAATACCAACTCTCATTGTGCCATAATCAGTATTCGTCATAAATTATTTTAACAATTCTAAATACAGACTAATAAGATATTTTCTACGCAGTACCAGATTCTTTTGCTAACCGCGCAGAATAGTCTTCAGGTAATTCAAAAATGTACTTATCCCGCCGAGCTTCATTTTCACCAATGATTTCTTGGTAATCATCTTCAGTGTTAACAGCCATATGATCAATGTCATAACCAAGCAATTTCTGTCCGAGCATCAATCCCATCTCGACAGAATGATCCGCATTGTTATAACGAAAAATACCACCACGCCCTGAAATTTCTAAGCCTTCGAAGTCAGCTAGATACTCGTTAATTACTTTTAATTTACCAGCATACTCTAAGTCATAAACAGGATAGCAATACTTTGTTCTAACAACAGCTGAGCCTTCATACTCATCTTCATTTATGAATTTAAGTTTATCGACTAAATCACGTAAACAACGCTGTGATATTTCTTCATCAGACAAATTCCAGATTTCATCTCCGGCAGTACAAAAACACTCAAGTACTAGAGAAGTATGGTCATCGTCTGGGACCATGTCTTTACTCCAGTTTTTAGGCTCGTGGAAACGGCCAAAAATAATATCGTCATCCTGAATATATAACCAAGTATCAGGCGATACTTGCTTACGCTTTATCATCACATTAACCGTTACTAAATCTCTAAACTCGAGAGCATTGGCAGCATCTTTAACTTCTTGCGAACATTTTGGTTCTAAAATCTGAGCCAAGTAGCCGAATGGGATCGTGGACACAACTGAATCACCACGAACACTTTTTTCTTGTTCTTGATTGACATAAAAAACTTCAAAATCATTCGGACCATGATACTTAATTCGTGAAACAGCTGACTCCAATAAAACCTCGCTGCCACTTTTTTTAATGTCTTCAGTCAATCTTTCAGGGATACGCATATAACCATATTGTGGGTACATGAATTCATCAATTAAACTAGTAACTTTATTGTTACTACCAATTAGCGCATCTCGCACTGTAGTCCAAACGGATAACCCCTTACTCCGCTGAGAAACCCAATCAGCAGAAAGCTCTTCACAGGGTTTACCCCAAACTTTTTCAGAATACATCCGAAAAAACATGTCATACAATTTAGTACCAAACTGAGAAACATAAGCTTGTTTCATTGTAATAATAGGCTTGTTAAATACTGATTGAGATACTGCAGACCAGAAAAAAGCTAACCCAGCATAAATGATGGTAAACGGCCCTGTATTCTTAAAAATATCTGAAAAACGGATAGGATAAAAAAAGAATTTACGTCCATAATAGATACGACTAATCCTTTCAACAATTACAATTTCACCTTCCATTAAATGCCGAAACCAATTATTAAGATCTTCATTTTTTGAGAACCATCGATGCCCGCCTAAATCAAACCGGTAACCCTTATCTTCAATTGTGCGGCACAGACCACCAACAAAATCATTCTTTTCTAGTACAGTAACTTTGCCACCTTTGGTGCTAACTTCATGTCCTGTTGCTAAGCCGCCTGGACCGCCGCCTAAAACAATAACGTGCTCTGATTTTCTAGACATTACTTCTTCCCTCTTAAAGCAACAATATTGTTGTATACCCAGCTAAAACCTAACGACAAAATATAATTAATAACAAACAACTCTAGCGCACCAATAAAACTCCCTATAGTGCTAACTGAATAACCTGGTAGATAGTTAACTAATAATACTGCATGCATGCTTTGATCAGCGGTACCACGAATGACTAACCAATTCGTAGTAACAATAAGCCCTATCGCTATAATTGCACCAAGTGCTAGCCCTAAGTAATGACCATCTATACGCATTGATGCTGCTAATAAATCATCATTCTTAGAACTCGTTTTTATGTAATCTTGTATTAAATTAGGGATGCTACGTGCATAAATTCGGTAAAACATTGCAGCTATAAAACCACCAATAATCACGCCCCAAAAGAAACCAATCCAAGCCCCGATATGACTAACTTCATAACCAGGTAGAAATACACCAAGTAAATTTAAATATTGTCCAGTATTTGGCATTCCCCTATATAAAGACATATACGTAACTATCAGTAACGTTAATCCAGAAATAAACCCGAACACACCCGCAAGTAATCGAGTGTTAAGTTTTATTGATGCATGAAGAAGTACTTCGTCATACTTTGTTTCATTATTATTTGTCATCATTTTTCCCTAATCCGCCATCATCTTCCACCACACCGCACGTGCAACAGTTAGCACGATATAGATGTAGTGTGTAAGATTCCAAAGTGCCGCAATTACAAAACCAGCTACAATTCCGATAATGCCAAAATACAATGCACCAAGTACTGCACCTGACCAAGTCACTTCATAACCGGGTAGGTAAATACCAAGTAGCGCCAAATGAGGTCCAACTTGCACACCTTCTGCAGCCCCTTGTAAAAGTAACAAGCCCGTTGCTAAAAATAACATAACACCCCAAACACAACCTAAGGCAATACCTAAAGCGACGGGATCTATCTTTGCGAAGGATGCCATTAAAATAGCTTTATCCTGACTAGTTTTATCCATAATTATCTCACATCTATTAAAATTTATTACGGAGCAAAATTTTTATATAATTTGCTCAAAATATTCAATCGTCTTTTTTAGGCCAACGTCTAATTTCACTTGAGGTTCCCAGCCTAAATGTTTTTTAGCTAAAGTGATATCAGGCCGACGTCTTGTTGGGTCATCATGTGGTAACGGTTTTAATACAAGTTTAGAACTTGAACCGGTAAATTCAATAACTTTTTGGGCAAGCTCTAAGATAGTAAATTCACCTGGGTTGCCCACATTTATTGGGCCTAAAACGTCATCGCCCGAATTCATTAGTTTAATTAAAACATTGACCATATCGTCGATATAACAAAATGAACGCGTTTGTTCACCATCACCATAGATCGTAATTGGGTCATTTTTTAAAGCTTGTACTATAAAGTTAGATACAACACGGCCATCGTTAGGGTGCATATGAGAGCCATAGGTATTAAAGAGACGAGCAACTTTTATTCTTAAGTTATGTTGTCGATGATAATCGAAAAAGAGTGTTTCGGCACATCGCTTGCCTTCATCATAACAAGATCGTATACCAATAGGATTAACATTACCCCAATAGTCTTCCGTTTGAGGGTGAACTTTTGGATCACCATACACTTCACTTGTAGACGTTTGTAAAATTTTTGCGTTAACTCGTTTAGCAAGACCCAGCATATTTATCGCGCCATGGACACTAGTTTTTGTTGTTTGAACTGGATCATGTTGGTAGTGAATAGGACTAGCAGGACATGCTAAATTATATATCTCATCTACTTCGATGTAGAGTGGGAAACTAACGTCGTGACGTAAGACTTCAAAATATGGATTATCCATAAATTCAATAATATTACTTTTTGTTCCAGTAAAAAAATTATCCAGACAAATTACATCATGCCCTTCTTCTAGTAATTTCCCGCAAATGTGTCTGCCTAAAAAACCGGCGCCTCCTGTTACTAGTATTTTTTTCAACTTCAATCCCTTTAACTGCCAACTAAATAGTAAGTAAGCTTAGTGTAATATTATTATGGTTAAATATTATACTTTAATAATTTCCTAAACCTTTATCATCAAGTATACAATTATATGTCAATTTCATCATACTAATCAAAACTCATTTATACTTATAATAATTTATACACATAAAAATACTTATTCGTATAAATTAATTTAAATTTATTATCAGGTAATTTTAACTCCTCAATGGGTCCACTCATTCCATTAACTTCAACAGCAGAATGTATTAAATATGTTGCGTTGATCGCCTTCATATAATCAATCAAAAATTCCTCGCCATAGCGATTTTTAGGCTTCGCTGAGGCCTGCCTTCCGGTAAATAGCGCGAGTATGCGAGGTTTTGCATAAATAAAAATACTTTCTTCAGGCGTAGAGGCTTTAACAAAACTAAAGAACTCTTTGGCTTTAGGGTTTGTAACACCTTTTTCCCAGTCATTTGAAAAATAATCACTAGACGCATAACTAATACATGTCGCACCTGAAAAAATCACAGCGACAGCTAACATTAGCGGCTTAAGCTTTGTCTTCAACATACTCATATGAAACATAAATGCATAAAGAAATAATATAGGAATGATCGGTATCATGTAGCGTAGCCCTTCAAAACCGCCAAACAAAAACAAAATGGTCATATAACCACCAATAAAGATTTCGATAATTCCTGGACCATAATAAATCGCCCTAATATAGCCAGCACCCGCAAATGCAACAAATAGCAAATAAGCTATTACGGAAGCAATATAGGCTAATTTTGAAGATGAATCAGGCCATAGATGCCGAACTGCATCAATGTATCGTTTAACTTGAGTAGAAATAGATTCCAGGCTAATTGAAATATAATCGAGATGGGACTTATTCAAGTTCACTTCATTATAAGTTTTTGCTAATATAGATACACTTTCAGAACGAGCCTTGTCTGTTTTAGGAGGCTCCATTAATTCCTGTCCTGCCATATTCAAAATAAAAAATACTATTAATGCAGCGACTGTTGTTAGTGATATTTTACGGAAATGAAAAATTTCAAAGCATAAAATTGTTGGAACGAAAACGATCCCTATTTCTCGTGTAGCCTGGTTTAAGTACAAAAGCAGACCAATAAGTAAGCCAAATTTAATATCAAACGGCCTACTGTCAATATACTTGCCATCAAGCTTCGTATAGCGCTTAGCTAAAACAAGTAAAGTTAAAAAAACGACTAACATGAATAAGTATTCAGACAATACCTGATTCTTTAATAACCAAAAATAAGGGTTTAAAGCTAACACCACAATAAATACTAACTGATAAATTTTACTTAATTTTTCTGCTGTCATTTCTAGTGCAACATATAGCGCAACCATGAAATAACTAGCGACTAACACCTTAAAGGCAAAAAAATTGAAGCCAAAGATTACATAGATAAAAGCGAGGGTTAATGAAAATAATGGCGGATATGATGAAGGGCTAATAAAAGTAAATGTATTATGTATATAGCCTGTATCAGCATACGCCTTACCATCGACCAAATTCATCGCATGACGTATATATTGACTATAATCTCCAGCCCAGTTATGTCCTGGAGTTTCAGTTACGATCCACAGGATATAAAATAGCACTAAGGTAATAATCGTCAGGTATGACGAATTATAAAGGCGACTAATTGCAGAGTGATTTTTCATATATAAATTTGATTTATTTAAGTACAGTAAATTCGTAGTAGCTTTATAGTACACGAGGCGCATTTCTTCTTCAGTAAATTTATTAAGCAATATGTATTATTTACATTATTTATCATGAGAGAAGACTTTTTCAGTCTTTTGCTAATATTTGTGTTAACCCATTTTTTTCGAAATAATTTTTATTATTTTATGGGTTAACCCATTTCTTAGTAATGATTTTTATTTTTTGGGTTAACCCATTTTCTTAATAACAATTTTTTTCATAATTATATTAACTGGATTAATTATTCAAATGACTATTCTCATATGATTTACTGATGAACTGTAAATACAATTAAGCATTATCTTCAGCCTTGTATTTACTAAGGGATTTTTAAGTCTTAATTACAACCAACTCGAATCACGAGTACTCTATTCATTGTTGTTTTATAGTTGAGTACTGTATAATTCTTCCAATATTGATTCTAAAACTATAGGGTAATTATTTTGGCTTTATTTAAACGTATTTTTCGACACCTTAAGATGATGATGTTATCTCACACCGATAGCTCTCAGCGTACACCTCCATTCTTAGTTGTATTCATTAACTCAATTTGCAACCTAACTTGCGAGCACTGTTTCTATTGGAAGAACTTGAACCAACGAAACGATTTAGAAGTTGAGGAATTTGAGAAGCTTTCACTTGAATTAGGTGACTTTGAACACCTTAACCTATCGGGTGGTGAACCTTTCATTCATAAACAATTTGCTCAAATTGTACAATTTTTTATCGATAACAATGGTGTTAAGGAAGTTTATGTTCCAACAAATGCTTACTTTCCTGACCGAACTAAAGAGCAACTTACTCAACTTTTTGAAAAGAACGATTCAAGTAAACTTAGTTTATTTGTTTGTGAGATCTCTCTTGATGGTACAGAAGAATTTCATAATGAGTTTAGAGGTAATCCAAAGTCTTTTGAAAAGGCAATGGAGACGTACGACATGCTCGTTGAAATACAAAAAACCGAGCCACGTTTAGAAATTCATTGTATTAGTACGGCTACCGATACCAACATGAAAGAGATTTGGGATCTCACCGAATTCCTATATGAACGGTGTCCAGCAATGGACCATCACAACTTAGCGATTATTCGTGGTGATCGTAAAGATCCTTCTCTTCAAGGTCCTTCTCTTGTTCAATATGAAGAACTTTACAAGCATATTGCCCGTGTTTGGAAACCGCGAGAAGACGTACGTTATGGCTCAATAGTTGAACCAATGTTGCAATGGGGCAAACTTAAGGTCATTAAAGAAGAGAAGCAATCTATACGATGTACTGCAGGTAATATGACCGGTGTTGTTTATGCAAATGGAGATGTTAGTTTATGCGAAATCCATAAGCCTATTGGTAACTTACGTGACAATTCATTTTTCGAAATATGGAATTCAAAAAAAGCAAACAAATTACGTGCAGAAATTAAAGCTAAACAATGCCACTGCACAACTGAAGTATTTTTATGGCCAAGTATCGTTTATCAACCAATCGAACTAATTCGTGCATTTATTGGTATACGTAAAAAATGGAAACAACAATAAACTCTTCGCCTGATTTACTGCCGGCTAATAAAAAACTTGATTTTGTTTGCCCTCGTTGTAAAGACGAGCTAACCACAAATCAAACGCATTTTATATGCAAGCCCTGCGAGAAAGTATATCCGGTTATTTCTGGAATACCAGACTTCCGTTTATTCCGAGATCCTTACCTTGATTTTGACGAAGATCGTGATAGGACTCAAATAGTTCTTGATGCACTTGATCGCCTACCTTTAGAAGAACTCCTTACCTATTATTGGAGTTACAGTGATGTTACGCCTCCATTACTAAGAAAAAAGTTTGTCGACAATGCAATGCGTGGTGAGTCCCGAGGTGAACGTATTTTTGACTTAATTACCAATGATGGTTCAAAGATACCTAAGCGTTTTTTAGAAATTGGCTGTGGTACAGGCAATTTACTCGCAACTGCGGCAAAATATGTTGAGCAACCAATTGGCACTGACATTGCTATGAGATGGCTTCATTTGAGCCGTCGTCGCTTCATGGATTTAGGTTTAGATGTGCCCGCTCTTGTATGTTGCTGTGCAGAATACTTGCCTTTTAAAGCTCAGGATTTCGATGCAGCAATTATGGCTTCAACGTTCGAATTTTTAAAAGAACCAGATAGCGCGCTAATTGAAATTAAACGAGTGCTTAAAGATGATGGTAAGTGTGTTATCAACACGGTTAACCGTTTTTCTATAACAAACAACCCTTATGCTCATTTATGGGGCGTTGGCTTTCTTCCTAAAACGTTACAAATTAAATATGTCAGAAAGCGTCGTGATGCAAGTTTTGAAAATATTACTCTTTTTTCATATAACCGGATTAAGAAGGCCTCTTCAGTATCATTTAACAAAGTCGAAATTAATTTAGCTGACATTAGCGATAAAACATTGGCCTCACTCCCACAGAGAACTAAAATATTAGTAGGTATTTACCGAAAACTGAGATCACTCCCAATTATAAGAACTTTACTTGCGTTAGTGGCACCCGAATGGGATGTTCACTTAACAAAGCCTAAACGAAACTAATTACACAATATGCAAGACGTCAAAAATTCAATCGTCATCGCTTCATTTAGCTCTACTAATCATCTAAATAAATGCTTATCTAGTCTAAAAAAATATATTCCTGACTTAGATAACAAATTAAAATTTGAAATTATCGTTTCAAGTATCTTTACAGAAAGTGAAGTTGCATCACTAAAAAAAATAATTGATTTTCAATTGATTAGTAATTCTGATGAACGCAAAGCATCTACCATCGCATCAAGAGAAACACGCGTATTTAGACTAAGAACCATTGGTGTAAAAGCTGCTCAAGGTAAAAGAATTTTATTATTAGAAGATCATTGTGAAGTAACTCAACATTGGTTTAAGTCGATGCAATCAATACTAGATTCAGGTAATTACTTTGCTGGAGGACCTGTCGCGAATGGTTCATCTAATAGTTTGTATCAATGGTCTTTGTATTGGTCAGAATATGCATCCATAATGCCGCCATTACCATCCAACGAAGTTAGCTACGTGTCCGCAGTGAACTGTGGTTATCACAAGGAATCATTAGAGCAATGCTTAAAAACTTGGCAGCAAGGCTTCTACGACAATGAAGTTCATGACGCATTAATAGCCCAAGGCTCAAAACAATGTGTAGCAAGGGAAGCTGTTATCAATACAAGTTTACCCTTTGCTTTTAAACAGGCATTAGTACATTTATTTACTGGCGGAAAACGCTATGGTGGTTATCGTGGCGGCCAGAGTTGGAGCTTTCAACGTATTATAAGACTTTGCTCTACATTGATCGTGCCAGCCGTTTTATTATTGCGTGTCTTTAATATTGTTCGTAATCGCCAACCCAGACATTTAATAACATTTTTTCTTGCTAGCCCTATCTTATATACGCTGTTAGGTGCTTGGGGTTTAGGTGAGCTTGTTGGAACATTTATAGGGAAACGTTAATATTATTCAATACGCGAGAGTGAATCGCCTTTACCTAAAAGATAACCCGTCATTTCTCCCAATGACCAGATAATATAAAACACTAATAAAAATGGAATGGCAGACTTAAACTCAGCCTTTAGTCGTTTTTTAGCTGTTATTTGTTTAATGCTTCGAAACAACAGAAGTAAAGGTAAAACTGGTGTAGAAAGACAAGCAATGAGTTTTTTTATAGGTTGATTAGGTTTAAAACGTAATGCCGCGTAATAGCGAGAATAAATAAAACGCTGTTTGGCAAATAATGAAAAACTAAATTTTTTGCAATGATATAGCTTAATCTGATTTGAAGAATAAAACTTAAATCCATTTTTTAATAAGCTTGGATGTATTGTTGTTTCCCAAAAACCTTCGGTTAATAATGAACGTTCTATATTATCGAAAATCGAATGATGGTAAGCAACGTTCATCCCAGGCAAAACATTGGTATTACCTTCATCAACAGATTCTAAAAAATAACTGTACTCACATAAGAAAGTTGCCCAATCAAACGGTGATTCATAAACACCATTTTCAACACACCCTCCTACAGCAACAGTACCTTCACCAGCCGTTTCGAAAACGTTCCAAATACTTGCGAGCCAATCAAGTGATGCTACAGTATGATCTTCAGTAACTATATAATAAGTTCCTACGGCCTCTTCAAGAGCCAACGTACGTAGTTCAGGAAGTGACGTAGAAGAAGGAGCACCGATTAATGATACCTCAGGATATTTTTCTTTAATTTTGTTACTTATGCTATTGTTTCGGCGATCAGCAATAATGACTTCATAGGAGTGCTTTACAGTTTGAGCTCTTAATGCGTTTAACATTTCAAAAATACGATCACTATCTTCCGTACTTACTAGACCTATCAAAATAGAAAAATCGATAGGCTTAGCTTCGCTGTTAATTATTTGAGACACGATAAATGTAATTTAATTTTTTATGCAAACTAATATTGCATCTGAACAGGTTCATTCTTATCGCTAGATTCATAGGCTGCATAAACGAGTGCTAAAGTCCGGATATTATCGGCTCCGCTACATGGAGGCGTTGTACCGGCCTCCATCGCCTTCATAAATGCGGATATGAGCTTATAGGTTGCATGAGCAAAAAGGTCGAGAGGATCTGACGCTAGTTTTTTATACCCGTCACCGTGATATAAACGCGCTCTTCCTCCCATAGACAAGTCCATTTCTACATAGGGTTTTCGAGTACCGCCTTTCACACCTGCATGGAACTCAATTTTTCCACCCAAACTCGTTTCAATCATACCGTCACTACCATCTAGACGGATATCTAAATAACGGTGAGGTCCTTTTGACAACCTATCTAACATTATGTGGGCTACACGATCACCTGAGAATTCTAGCTGAAGCAAATTTAAGTAGTCAGGGCCATTAGGGTTTTTACCTTTTGGCATTCTCGCTGAAATTGAAACTGGGTCTTCTCCAAAGTAGTAACGCGCTAAATCAAGAGTGTGAATACCAAACTCCTTACACGTTCGTTGTGGATCGCTACCACGCCAACCATCCTCTGTATCGTCAGAGACAATAAAGGTTTGATTCACAGACATAAACAATAAGTCACCAAAACCACTCATTCCAATCTGTTTTTTTGCAGCCTCATGAATATTCATAAAACGGTATTGGTTATTAACTATAACTTGTTTACCAACCTTCTCAGCAAGGTCGATAATTTCTTGTGCTTCTTTAAGATCAGACATAAAAGGTTTTTCAACAAAAACGTGGCAACCCGACTCCAAGCCTATTTTTGCTAATTCAAAGTGAGTATTTGTTGGAGTAACAATCGCAATCATGTCTGGTTTTGCAGTTTCTATCATTTCTTCGACAGAATTAAATAAGGGGAAAGAGTAATTTCCCCTATTGACATGAGGATCGAATCCACCAACGACTTCGACGTCATCTAATTTTTGATAAGCAGGAATATGTATATCTCTAGTCGCATGCCCCAAACCACATATTGCTATTTTCAACTTCATTCTCACACCCATTTTTGTTTGATTTTTAACCATAAATTCGTTTACGCCTCAAATAATAGCATTATTATTAATAAAGTTCTTTTAAATAAAGATTCTAAAAAAAATTGAATATACTCACTAATTCTTTATTGAAATTTTTTTTGTAGTGTCGTAATGAGCTAATATCTTAATGTGCACAAAAAAATCAGTCTGAAAAATGGGCAAGACTTTAATAATATTTAGTGTAAACTGAGCTAATGAAAATTACATTTTTTGGTGTTGGTTATGTCGGCTTAGTGCAAGCAGCCGTTCTTGCAGATAAAGGCAATCATGTTGTCTGTGTTGATGTGGATGATGAAAAGATTGAGAACCTGAAAAAAGGTATCATCCCTATTTATGAGCCTGGCCTTACACCTTTAGTTGAACAAAATTTTAAAGAAGGCCGATTAATTTTTACAACATCCATCGAAGAAGGTGTGGAACATGGCGATTACCAATTTATTGCAGTCGGTACTCCTCCTGACGAAGATGGCTCAGCCGATTTAAAATATGTGTTATCCGTTGCCTCAAGCATCGCAAAACATATGAAAAATGAAAAAATAATAATCAACAAAAGTACCGTGCCTGTGGGCACCGCTGAAAAAGTCACAGCAGAAGTTAGTAGAATTCTAGAAGAACGTGGTAAAGCAATTAAATTTCATATTGTTTCTAATCCAGAATTTTTAAAAGAAGGCTCAGCTGTCGCTGATTGTACAAAGCCAGATAGAATTATTGTTGGTACTGATAACGAAGATGCTGCTGACAAAATGCAAGAACTCTATGCACCGTTTAATCGTAACCGTGACCATATGATTATCATGGATGTTAAGAGCGCAGAATTAACTAAATATGTCGCTAACTGCATGTTAGCAACTAAAATAAGTTTTATGAATGAAATGTCTAATATTGCTGAACAAGTTGGAGCTGATATAGAAGCGGTTAGAAATGGGATTGGATCTGACGAACGAATTGGCTATCACTTTATATACCCGGGCTGTGGTTATGGCGGCTCTTGCTTCCCTAAAGATGTTCAAGCTTTGATTCGTACAACTCAAAGTATCGGGTTTAATGCTGAAATACTACAAGCCGTTGAATCAGTTAACTACAAGCAAAAAGAAACGCTTATTCGTAAACTAAACTATCATTATTCTAATGATTTAAAAGGCAAAACCTTTGCCCTGTGGGGCTTAAGCTTCAAGCCTAATACGGACGATATGCGAGAAGCGCCCAGTAGAGTTTTAATGGAAGCATTGTGGGATGCTGGTGCTACGGTTCAAGCTTTTGATCCTGAAGCGATGCAGGAGTGTCAAAGGATATATGGTAATAGAGACGACCTTACACTAATGGGAACAAAAGAGTCCACTCTAAATTCCGCAGATGCGCTTATTATAGTAACTGAGTGGTCACAATTTCGCGTCCCAGATTTTAGTCAAATTAAAGAGTTGCTTGCTGAACCTGTTATCTTCGACGGCAGAAACTTATATGATCCAAAGCGTCTGAGCAATAAAGGCTTTACCTACTATTCTATTGGTAGAAAGTTTTAATCCTTTTCCATGAATCAATGACTAAGAGCGAGACAGAGCTTAAATGTACAGCAATTTTCTAATTGCTAAGTAATCTCATATAATTATTATAATAAGATGACAAATCAATTATACTGACTTCAGTAGATATAGTGTTTTCTTACTTTTTCGAAACTCACCCTTTGTTAAGTTTTATTTGAGTAGAAATGATAATAACAAGCAAAAAACACCTCGATTCTGACTGGGTGCTTACAGGAACTCCCCCTGACGAATACTCCTCCCCTGACGAAATAAAGTTAGATTCTATAAATTGGCTAACAGCCCCTGTGCCAGGCACTGTTGCTCAAGCGTATCAAGATGCTGAACTCTGGTCATTCTCAAATCCAACCAATTTTGACGAACAAGACTGGTGGTATAAAACCTCATTTACAATAGAAGATACGACTTCATCCACACTCGTTTTTAGTGGTTTAGCATCACTTTGTGATGTTTGGTTAAATGGTAAGTTGATACTTTCCTCAAATAATATGTTTGTTGAGTACCAGCTCGATGTTCTTTCATTACTCCAAGAAAATAACGAATTATTACTTTGTTTTCGTTCTATTAACAACAATTTAAAGATTCGAAGAAAAAGACCAAGATGGAAAACTAAACTTGTAAGCCAACAACAGTTGAGATGGATTCGGACAAGTTTAGTTGGGCGTATTCCCGGTTGGACACCTCCAATAGCTCCGAACGGACCTTGGCAACCTATTTTCTTTCTTAAAAAGAATAAACCTATCAATGTGAATTTAAAACCCTCTGTAAATGGTGATTTAGGTTACCTTGAATTCACATGCCAAATAATGACGATTGATAAAGTTAACGCACAGCTAATAATCGACGGCACCTCAAAGTCATTGGAAATAACGAGATCAGAAGACAGGGTTACAATTTCTGGTATTGTCGAGATTAACAATGTGAAGTTATGGTGGCCTCATACTCATGGCACGCCTTATCTATACACACCTGAATTATCTATATCAATCGGTTCTAAATCAACAAATCATCTCCTCTCTCCTGTCGGGTTTAAAACTGTTAGCCTTGATCAATCTAGTGACAATTTTAAAATAAGCCTGAATAAAAAAGATATTTTCTGCAGAGGAGCATGTTGGACTGTTAACGAGATTGTTTCACTGTGTGGTTCGCAAGAATCATTAGAAAGCATCTTAACTCTAATGAAAGATGCTGGTGCAAATATGGTGCGCATTGGCGGCACCATGATCTATGAGCAAACATTGTTTTATCAACTTTGCGATAAACTCGGCATAATGGTTTGGCAAGATTTTATGTTCGCTAATATGGACTACCCCATTGATAATGAAGACTTCTTTAACAGTGTTAATGTCGAAGTAGCTCAAGTCTTAAATCGATTAAGAAAACATAGTTGCATAAGTGTTTATTGTGGCAATAGTGAAATTGACCAACAAATTTCTATGTTGGGTTTATCAACAGAAACTCTGAACAATAGATTATTTAGCGAAATCATTCCAAAACATTGTAAAAAGATACATTCAGAAATACCTTTCATTACTTCTACTCCAATCGGTAGAGTATTACCTTTTCAAACGAATAAGAGTTTATGCCACTACTATGGGATAGGAGCATACCAACGTCCAATGTCAGAACTTCGACACCATGATGTTAAATTCACCTCGGAATGCCTAGGCTTTGCTAATATTCCAATTACAGAAACTCGTAATCAAGTATTAGATGGCCAATTACCAGTAACACATCATCCTAAGTGGAAAGAACGAGTTCCTAGAGACACAGGTACCGGATGGGATTTTGAAGATGTTCGTGATCATTATACCGAATCACTTTTTAACGTAAAGACTACTACACTTAAATCATACGATACCGAAAAATATCTAGCTTTATCTGAAATAACAACGGGAGAAATTATGTCACAAGTCTTTTCCGAATGGCGTAGTACACACAGCCAATGTGCTGGTGGCCTAGTTTGGTTTTTAAAAGATTTCTGGCAAGGTGCAGGCTGGGGAATTGTTGACAGTAGTGGTTTACCTAAAGCCTGTTATTATTATTTAAAACGCTGTTGGCAACCTATTAACATTGCGATTACAAATGAATCCCTTAATGGTGTGGATATTCATATTAGTAATGAATCCACACGGAAAATCAATGGTTCAATTGAACTCTCACTTTTAAATAAACACAGCACTGTTATTGCGCAAGAAAGTCTCACGGTTTCTATACCCGCGTCCACTACGAGCACCTTTAACTCAGACAGCATACTATCAAGCTTTTACGACGTGGCCTACAGTTACCGTTTTGGCCCCGCGAAACATTCAGTTGTTGCTGTACAACTTAAAAATAAAAATAATGAAGTAATAAGTGATGCCTACTATTTTCCAAATGCCGGAGTACCTCATACAAATATAGACTCGGAATTAATAACAAGGGCAAAACAAATTGACGATAATACATACCAACTCGAACTTAGCTGCAATCATTTTCTTTATGCCGTGAACATTGAAGTAGATGGCTACAACACAACAGATAACTTTTTTCATCTATTACCGAACACAACAAAAGTTATCACAATGAAAAAAAACAGACTCAATAGCAAACCCTACAAAGGTTATATCTCAGCTCTCAACCTCAATGAAGATGTTAAGATTAAAGTTATTAGTGACTAAACAGGTAGAATGAACATTAATACTCCACCAACCTATACTAATTTTGATTCAGTAAAACGACATCCATTTTATTTCGGTTCAAAAGAAAAACCTCTACTAGGCTGGTTGCACACAACCGATTCTTATCAACATTCAAATACCGGTATTATTATCTGTCCGCCCCTTGCTGTTGAATATATGAATTCATACTGCTCGCTGCGTTATGTGGCAGATTATTTTGCACTTGTGGGAATACCTGCACTTCGCTTTGACTATCACGGAACAGGAGATTCATCCGGTATTGAAGAAGATGGTAACCGACTCGATGATTGGTTGTGGAGTATCCAACAAGCGAAAAAACAATTGGAAAAATTAACAAGCTGCACAAAATTCGGATTATTTGGTTTTCGAATGGGCGCAACCCTAGCCGCATTAACATCGCAATCCTCCCCCATCGATTTTTTAATTCTTTGGGCCACGCTTAATAGCGGCAGAAAATACATTCGAGAAATTAAGCTTCTACAAAGAACTGGCGCAGTACAAACACATGTTAACGGCGAGTCGTTACTAGAAGCGGGTGGTATGGGCTATTGGGCTCAAACAGTTAATGACATTAGTAAAATTAACTTAACTAAGATCACTCCGCAAGCAAAGCGGATACTCATTATACCTCGTGATGAACAAATAACCGACACAGAGTTGTTAGATGCATGGAAGCAATCCAAGTTAAATGTTGAGCAAAAAAATCATATAGGCTCAACACTCATGCTAGTTGATGCTCATCAGACGGTTGTTCCACACCAAACTATTAACAATATTGTTCAGTGGGTACAACAAGGACTTGATGAAGAAAACCGTCAGAGCCAATTGCAATCAATCACGCACAAAACTGCAATGCACGCAGAGATTAAACATATAAATGGTTGCAATAACAATACGAAAAATGAAAATTCAAATGTTAGAGAAACAATTTTCCACTATGGTTCTAACAACAAATACTTCGCTATTCTGTCTGAAACAGAAAAATCAAAAAAATCTTCATTGCCAACCATCATCATTACAAACTCAGGAGCAAACCACCGTGTCGGCCCTAGTCGGTTATATGTTTTATTTGCTAGAGAATTAAGCTTAATGGGGTTTCGTTGCCTTCGCATCGATGTGCCAGGAATTGGTGATAGCATCTTATCCAATCAGGAGTTTGAAAATATTGAGTACATTACTTCATCGAGTGACAAAATATTAGATGTTATAAAAAAATTGGGGGGCGATTCTGGTAATGGTGAATTTATTCTAATGGGCTTATGTTCAGGTGCTTATTTTTCATTCCACGCTGCACTCGACTTGGCAGAAATAAAGATCACCGAAAGTGTGTTAATCAATCCTCTAACTTTTTACTGGCAAGAAGGTATGACTGAAGATAATTCACCCACCAAGGATTTTAGTGTCTGGAATTGGTATAGGAAAGCACTCGCCAACCCAACTAGCTGGATTAAATTATTGAAAGGACAAGTTGATTGCAAAAATTTATTTCAAGCAGTAAAGAGCCGAGCCAGGATAAAATTTGCATCAAAACTTAGTCGGATCACAAAAAATCCCAAAGTAACTAGTACAAACAAACACCAACAGCAACTCAGCCTTGATCTTTCAAAAATTACAGACAACAACACACATATTCAATTCATTTTATCTCGGAATGATCCTGGCTATGATATTCTTATGACGAATGCTGGGAAAGTAATGAAGAAAGCACAAAAGGATAATAAAATTAATATTGCATTTATAGAAAATGCTGATCATACGTTTTCGAAATACAAACCTAGGTGTGATGTCATTAGCAAGCTAATGCAATTGTTTCAAAATAGATATAAATAAGCGCATCAACCTCACGCTACAATATTCGAAACACATTACTAATGTATAACACAGTTAATTAAAGCTTCTAAAAGTTTTTGGCGTGACTGTCGGGAAGAAAAAGTATGATCGGCATCTGGGATCTCAATACTACTATAAAGATTTCGCTTGCTGTGTATTTTTATAATCCCAGATGCTTTTGACATCAATATTTTTTGCCCCGGATCATCTTTTGAATATATTAATGATATTGAAATATTTTTCTCCCCCAATTTTTCAATGTCATGCTCTAGAATATTATCAGCCTTAACCTTAAATATTCCTTGCATACTCGCGAATACTGATTTACATTTTTTAACTATGTAGAGCAGTATGAAACGCACGATATTAATGATTTTTTTCGGGTTGGTAACAAGTTTCAGCCATTTCTTATAATCATACATTTGTTTTTGATAATACACTTCCTCAATTTCTGCTTGATATTCTTCTGGAGCAAAAATCGATTGCCCTGGTTTCCAATAAAAAGTAAGTGGATTTATAATTATAATTTTTTGTAAATGTTTATTTTTCGACTTAATAGCAGCATGAAATATATTGTGTGCACCCGAACAAAGGCCACATAGAATAATATCTTTATACTTTAATTCTCCGGCAATGCACTCGATAACAATATCAATATCTTCCGTAGCATTTTGTGGATAAGGATGATGCGCGTCATCATCATATATATAGGTACTGTCACCCAAATTACTTAAATCCATCCGTAAGGTAGAAACTCCATGTTCCGCAAGAAGGCGAGCTGCATCAGCGTGAAATCGATTGGGCCCAACATGATGCGCTGCACCTGTATTTACTATAATAACTATTTTTTTAATGTTTTCTTTAATCGGTGTGGTTAAGATGCTGAAAATGTTTCTTTGTGACGGTATATTAAATACAACTTCCTTAAAATTATTATGGGTATAGCCTAAACTCTTATTTTGAGTCGTTTTAGATTCTTCCCTTTTCTTTATAACCGTTTTATTAAGCCATTCTATTATCGATTTAATATTTGAATATGGAATCTTTGATATTGCCGCTTGCTTAGTCATGGCATCCAAACCTTCCAGATAAAGCGATTCCGCATTAATATCTTCTGCAATAAATTTATTGTATAACCGAGATTTACTCGTCGTTTCTTTACTGTTTATAACTAGAGCATTTTCCAACTTGTTATAATCTTGTGAAACTAGATTAATTTTATTTATTTCACTTTGCAATTCTGCGGTAATTGGGTAACCGCCACCATCCAAAATCTTATCATTTGATATCTCGATATTTTTATACAATAGCTTGTCGAGTAATTGTATGTCTCTAATAAATTTAGCACCCTGCGCATAGGGATACCAGAAAACAGCATTTCTAACAAACAATTTTTTTATCGTATCCGAAAGCACAATGCATCCCGATCTAAGTCCGATAAGTATTACTTCCTTGATTGAATATTCCTTACTTAAATATTCTGTCAACTTATGTGGGCTACCAATCCATTTATCCCAAATATTGCAATCTTCAAGATTACCAGACGAATTTCCCATCCCAATCGGATCATAGCGGATACTGTGATAACCAGAATGAGCAAGTTCATCAGCTAATAACTTAACACTCCTGAAGCAATGCATGTATTCAGGACCAATGGGGCCAATAATAATAACAGCCGTTTGTGAGCATATTTTATCGGGGAAATGATGCCAAAAAAATAAATCATCATCCCCTACCTGCAACCAACTTGAATACCGAGAAATCGTCATTAAATATCCACATCAACTTCAAATAAGTTTAATATATTTTTATATTTATCCATATACGAAGTAGTATCAAGTTTTAGAACGCTGGAACTATTGATAGTGTATAAATCATTATCAATCATCATTTGAAATGGAATGTTTTTAGGCGTTCTCTGAAAATTTAGTTTCAGCTCTGGAAGTTTAAGGTGTTTTATAAGCCAAGCTATAATTGCATATTCAATTTGTCGTTGAAAAACGCGACATGACATTACAAAATATTCAACGTCCTTATTTTCAGAGAGTATCACGCAAGCAATCTGACCATGACTGCCAAATTTATCCGCCAGGGTGAACAAAAATAAAGTATTCTCTTTATTTATTAATTCAATAATCTCGGTATCCGTTAGGCGCATACCATTTAGATTAAATTGATTTGTTTTATTTATAAGCTGTAACGTTCTATGAAAATTTGTTGCATCACATTGTTTTATCGTCAGTTGCATTTGTAATGACTTTAAATATTCCGTTAAATTAGCCCCTTGCTCAGTATTTATTATGGATGATTTATAACGAGTCTTATAAAGCTCGGTTCGTTTTTTATCATCTTCTGTTACATTAGCTAGGTTAAAGTAACGTTGAATCTGCCCAATAAAATCAGGAAAACCTTCATCTTTAGTGGGAAAGGCTAAGCAACAAATATCATTCAATTTATTTTTAACTTCTTCAAGCTCAATTGGATTATCGTCAATAAAAACAGCACTATCCACATCTAAATTAAGATCGATTAATATTTGTTTTATTTGAGATGATTTTGCGTGATAACTAGCAGAAAGAGTGACAAAATCACTCGCCTTAAATAACGTTTTTTCGCATCTAAAGGGTAAGCTAGCGAGTTCATCATCATTTTTTGTAATACCCGCAATCAAGATCCCTTGCGATTTTAATTTCAATAAATAAGATTGGTAGATGAAATGTGTATAACCCGCACCTTCAGCATCACATTGGATGCCATCAACTCCATCTTCCCCAATCACACCTCGCCACATTACATTATCAAAATCTGTGAACAGAATTTTTTTTGAAGATGAATTTCGTTTCACTATTAATGAACCGGCTATTGCAGATGATACATCAGAAAGTTTCTTGCTCGATATGGCACAACCATTTGCTAGGTAACTGGAGATCGAGAAATAATTTTCCGCTAAAATTGTGGCGTTAATTTTTAATAATGACAATATTATTTGATGTTCAATTTGCTGGCTTAATTCATAATTGAATGTGACAGGTAAAGTTCTTGCTGGTATATAAAATACATGGCTTGATGTAAAACAATTTATCTTTTTAATTAAATCGTCAATTCGATCTTGCGCTTCATCAAAACTAAAATCACCTAATGTAACACCTGTACGCCAATCAGCTTCAGGAAATACGTCCCAAGGAAAAAGTAAAAAAACATGCTCTTTTTCGCATTCACTCGCAGTCGAAATATATTGTTGCAGGGTATTAAAAGGTAAGGTTGTATACTGGCAGTTAAAACTATTTAAAATGCAATTCGCTTTAAGAAAAACATCTAGTTTCTCAACTTGACCCGATGCAGCTAGAATGAATTTTTTTGTTTCCAACTCATTTTCCACTGAAATAATATTATTTGCTTCCAGGAAATTTAACGACATTTCACTTTATCCCTTAAGATCGCTACTAATCCATTTCAGAATGGTTACTTACGAATTTAACAATGATTTCGTATGAAGTGAGATTAGCCGCTTCGGCTGCTTCAATGAAGATATCAAATTCATTTTCAAGAGCAGTGATAAGAGTTAGCTGTTTCATTGAGTCCCATGACGTTTCAGTCGCCATACTGAGCGATTCTATCGAAGATGAACTGCTGACTTTAAATACAGCCGATAGGATTTCTTTTACGATTTGTTCAATGTCTTGCATTTAAAATTTTTTACTTAACGATAAGCTTAATTGAGACGTTTTTAACATTGTATTGTACTATAACATACAATATCATCTTTATTTCTTTGTAAGAATACATTATGAATGAGAAATATACTATTTTAAAAAAGCGCTTGAAAAATGCAACCCCTCCTGTAATTCGTCAAATTTTAACGCCACGCCAATTAAATGCTATTTGTGTAGGCGCACCAAAATCTGGTACGACATCAATAGCTAATTTATTTTCAAAAAACTATCGTTATGATCATGAAGCAGAAAGGAAGGAACATGTAGAATTTATCCACTCTCATTTTTCCAATAAGGTATCTGACAATGAGTATATTCAATACCTACTTAAACGTGATAATCGATTATGGCTAGATATCGAATCTAATTGCTTTTTAGGCTATAGGCCAGACCTAGTTTACAAAGCTTTCCCTCACGCCAAATTTATCCTAACAATTAGAGACCCTCTTTTATGGTTAGGTTCTATTTTTGATAATAATATAAATTTTCCTGTTAAGCAGTCCATAACAATGGAGCGATGGCATTCTTTCTTTTTTCAACCTGATAATTACAAATATCACAAAGAAGAATTACTGTTAAAAAATTACAAGCTTTATCCAGTGGATGCGTATCTAAATTATTGGGTTTCCGCCAACAAATTGGTCATTGATTCAATCCCAGCGAAGCAACTATTAATTATTAACACCCTCTTAATTAGTAAAAATTTGCTTGAACTAGCTGACTTCTTAAAAATTCCTGAAAGTTCCTTTAATCGTCAAAAATCTCGCATGAATGTAACAGACAACAAGCACGGTGTTTTGGAAATGTTAGATGCCAATTATACAAGAGATAGAATTCATGCCGTGTGCAACAATTTTATAAAGTCTTATTCACTCAATTTAATAGATAACTAAGAATATTCAATTTTGTATAAATTTTATCGCTATTATGGTAAAACAACGAACAGTAAAACAGGAGCCCGAGCTAATGATTAAAACAATATACCGTACATTACGTACAACCATTTTAAGCTTGTTTTTAGTGGGCTGTTCTGAAGATTTAAGCAAGATGACTATGTTAGAAAGGTCGCTTCATCAGCCTGACAGGTTCTCTGACGATAAAGGAAGCGATAAATATCGGAAACCGCTTGATATATTAGAGTTTTCTGATATTAAACCTGAAATGAAAATTATCGATCTGCTTGGCGGTGGCGGTTACTACACGGAGTTATTTAACTACATTGTTGGTAATAAAGGGAAAGTCTATATACAAAACACAACACTGTTTTTGCGATTCTCGAAGGAGGAGCTTGAGAAAAGATTAAAAAATAATCGTTTAAAAAATGTGATACGACTTGATAGCGATTTCGCTGATATGAAACTGCCACAAAATATCGACTTAATGTTTATTGGTTTAAGTTTTCATGATATCTACGTAAAAAGAGATGACAAGCTACTTATGACAACAAGGGAAGAATTTTTTCCACAAATATTTTCTGCAATTAAACCCGGTGGTAAATTAGTTATCATTGATCATGCCGCCGAAGCAGGTACCGGAAACAGTTTAAGTACAAAATTACACCGCATTGAAGAAAAATGGACTATAAACGATATTGAAAGTGCAGGCTTTAAATTAATAAAAACCTCTGACGTACTGCGCAACCCCAACGACGACTACAAACTTGATATATGGAAAAGGAAAGTCTTCCATAAAACAGACCGATTTGTTCACTTATATGAAAAGCCCGCTAATTGAGTAAAAACGTATGCCAAAAAATGTCCTTGTAGTAGGTATGCCTCGCTCAGGTACAAGTATGACCGCATCCATTTTTGCCAACAATGGTTATTTTGTTGCCGAAGACAAAGATAAAGAACTACGCTCAGGTGATGAATACAATCCTTCGGGGTACTGGGAAGCGGAAACATTAATACAATCGAATGCCGAAATATTTTCCGCTGCCGGTTTCAAGTATGATAACACATGGCTTTATGACTCAATTAGCAATGAGCAAGCCGCTGCTATTTTCACACTTCAACAGTCAACCAATCACCAAGAATTAGTCCATAAATTCAACCAACAAAGCCCTTGGATTTGGAAAGATCCACGCTTGTGCTATACATTGGGGTATTGGTGGCCATTGTTAGATGCTTCAACAACAGGGGTGTTATTTCTAAAACGTGAGCCTAAAGAAATTTACAATAGTTTTATCCGCTTAAAATGGCGATCAATATCACTAAAAGATAAAGATGATGTTTTATCACGAATTCAAAAACATTTAGACGCAACTGAGATAGCCTTAAAAAAATACAATATACCCCATATAATTATTCATTATTCAGATTATAAAGAACAACCTGAAAAAACAGTTAATAAGTTAAATTCTTTTTTTGATTTGAATTTAAATAAGGACGATTTAGGCTATCAACACAAATACAACAGTCTCAGCTTCCAAGGTGCTATCTTGCGCACCACAAACAAAGTAGGCGATTTTCTTCCAAGCAACATCAGAACTGTTATAAAAAAAATCATCCCAACCTTTATATGGAAGCTAATTAACCCACATCGTTATTATAAAAAGTGATTATATATGTCAGTCTTTAAAATAAACCAACAAGCCTACTCAAGTGCTGGAGACATCGATCCGTATGACACTACCACTTTACAATCACCAGAAGCATCTATTTTCATAAACCACAAAGAAACTTATTATTGTAAAAAAATTCTGGATATTGGTTTTGGCATTGGCATTGGCATTGGCATTGGCATTGGCATTGGCAGAACAAGTTTTACTTAGAAACAAATTAAATCACTTGCCTGGAAACATTAAAAAACGATCTGGAAGTAAGTTTAAAAGATATGAAAAAAAGGTACTTGGTCATCATATTCAGATCGATGTTAAGTTCATATTTTTCAAAGACAAACAGTTTATACTTCCTATATTATTTATGGACTGTGCATAATGAACAGCGATAAATTTGAAACCTTTCATATATCATTAAAAACGTTTGTTTCTAATAATTTTAACAATGATTTGAGAGTTTATTCATGTCGGATCACTGAAAACATAAATCTTTATGCTAACGAACATGCAATTATTAAAAATGCGGTACCTAAAAGAGTCTATGAATTTTCAGCGGGACGAATGTGCGCAAGAAAATGTCTGACTTACTATGACTTGCGGGACGTTGAATTACTAAAAGGGAAGCTTGGTGAACCGCTTTGGCCGAAAGGCTATACGGGGTCTATAACGCATCATGATAACGTGGCAGTTGCAGTTGCAGCGCAAGCAAATGCTTTTGCAGGTATTGGTATTGATTTAGTTTCTCAAAAGGATTCCATTGAAGATACTAATTTGATTACTTGCGACCGAGAATTAAAACTTTTAGAAAGTGTTGAGCTTAATGTGGATCTAAGTATTCTTATGTTTAGCATCAAAGAATCAGTAATAAAAATTCTCTCTCCTCTTCTTCAAGACTTTGTTGATTTTCGAGATATTAATTTATCATGGAGTGAGCGAGGCGATTTGTACGCATCGTACACTCGATTGAATCGGTTGATAAAAATTAATTGGATTACTGTTAGCAATTCAATATTTTGCATTGCAACATTGGAGCATTGATTTGCGCATGATAGACTTACCTTTTAAATTAAGGGCTATGTAACGTAATAATTCTTGGCTACATCTCAAGTGTTAATATTCTCAATATATTAGCTCATTGTTTTGTAATTTTAGCTGACACCAGAGGTATTTCGTCAGCATTACATCGTTATATTGGAAACCGATATTAATAAAATGGAAAACCAGCAAGAACGAGAATTGCTTCTAGAAGATTGGAACGCCACGAAGATGGAATACCCATTGGTGTTGCTACATGAGATGTTTGAGTCTCAAGTAGGATCTTGTTCTGATCACATTGCCGTTAGTTCTAGTACTGAAAGCCTCACTTATAGTGAGCTAAGCCTGCGTAGTAATAGAATCGCACACGGCTTACGCTCGGCAGGTGTAGGCCGCGGCCAACGTATCGGGCTTTGCGTTGAACGAAGTGTGGATATGTATTCAGCCGTTCTGGGTATTCTGAAAGCGGGTGCGGCCTATGTACCACTTGACTCTGGGTCTCCAGCGGAGCGTCTGCGTTTCATGGGCGAAGATGCCGAGCTAACCTTGCTTGTATCTACGACCGCCTTGGTGGATTCATTTAATCTACCCCGAGAGCGTCAGCTCCTGCTCGATGCTGACGCGTCGAAATTATTGTCTGAGTCAACTGAAGTGCTGGTCCCCGATGCTGAGCGGGATGCACGTCCTGAAGATCCTGCTTATATCATTTACACCTCAGGCTCGACGGGCAAACCGAAAGGCGTTGTCGTCCCCCACCGCGCTGTTGTTAACTTGCTTAATAGCATGGCTCGGGAGCCAGGTCTCACGATTGATGATGTACTTGTGGCTGTGACCACATACTCATTTGATCTGTCTGTACCAGATCTTTATTTGCCTTTGATGCAAGGTGCCACCGTGGTGATTGCGAGTCGAGAGGAGATGATGGATGGACTCGCCCTGAGGAAACTTCTAGAACAGCATCAAGCCACCTTCATGCAAGCTACCCCGATCACCTGGAGATTGCTTTTAGAGGCAGGTTGGAAAGGGAATAAGAATTTTAAAGCGCTGGTGGGTGGCGAGGCCCTACCGAAGGATCTTGCTGAGCAGTTACTTGAGCACGACATCGAGTTGTGGAATATGTACGGCCCCACCGAGACGACTGTTTGGTCCACCTGTGCTCGGATAACGAATACGACTCAAGGGATCAGCATCGGTAAGCCAATTGCGAACACCACGGTTTACATTATGGACAAGCAAAAACGTCTCTGTCCCATCGGCGTGCCGGGCGAACTCTACATTGGTGGTGATGGTGTCACCTTAGGTTACTGGAACCAACCTTTGCTTACTGCCGAACGATTTATTGAAGACCCTTTTAGCACCTCAGCAGGTGCCACTCTTTATCAGACGGGTGATCGTGTCTGTTGGAATAATGATGGCACGTTAGAGCATCAGGGGCGATTGGATTTTCAAGTTAAGATTCGTGGGTTTCGGATTGAGCTGGGTGAGATTGAAAACGAGATTGTAGACTTCGATGGGGTTAAAGAAGCGGTGGTGGTTGTCCGCGAAGATATTCCTGGAAGCCAAAAGCTTGTTGTATACATTGTTACGAGTAGTGATGAGTTCATGGCTACTGAATTGAAAAAAAGGCTGACCGAACGCTTACCTCCGTACATGGTGCCGAGTGCGTATGTGTTACTTGACGCGTTGCCATTGACTGCAAACGGCAAGATGGATCGTAAGAGTCTGCCGATGCCCGATCGCTCACACGCGTTAGAGACCTATTCGGCTCCTCGTAACGAAACCGAACAGGTTCTGGTCGATATATGGAGTGACATACTGGAACTCGAGTGTGTCGGCATCAACGATAACTTCTTTGAAATCGGTGGCCACTCCCTTTTAGCAATCAAGATTGTTGCAAGTATGCGTCGAGCCGGGATACAAGTATATGCTCGCGACATTTTTCTAAACCCTACGATCGCTAAATTAGCCATTGTTACTAATAATGAGTCTCAAACTGCTGAGGTGCCGCCAAATATCATCCCCGATGATAGCAGTAAGATCACTCCGGAGATGTTGCCGCTGGTTAGTTTATCTAACGAAGAAATTGCGTGTGTAGTCGATGCAGTTTCTGGCGGATCGGCAAATATTCAAGATATCTACCCTCTAACAGAACTTCAGCGTGGGTTACTTTTCCACCATCAACTAGCAACGGAAGGTGATGGCTATTTGACCAGAACCCTCTTTGCTTTTACTGACCGCAATAGGCTTGATGAATTTCTGCAGGCCTCTCAGGCTGTTATAGACCGCCACGATATTTTACGAACATGTTTCATCTGGGAAGGCTTATCGGAGCCTGTTCAGGTGGTACTCCGTAAAGTGCCTCTCATTGTTGAAGAGCTCGAATTTTTACAGAATGAAGACGATGTAGCGAAGCAAATTCAGGAAAAATTTGATCCGCGTAGCTATCGTCTCGATGTTCGTCAGACGCCGCTAATTCATATAAGCATTTCATACGACTCCAAAAATAACCGGTGGTTGATGCAGCAACTTGTCCATCACTTGATTGATGATCAGATCACGATGAATATAGTTAGAGACGAAATTGGCTTACATCTCTCAGACAAAACTTCGGAATTATCTGAGCCTATTCCGTTCCGTGAGTTTATTTTTCTATCCCAATCGAAGGCCCAGTCAAAGGTTGGAATTGAGGAGCACAAAGAGTTTTTCAAAAAACTCCTAGGCGATGTAGAGGAACCGACCGTACCTTTTGGGTTAACAGGTACTCATGTCGATCCGTTTGGTATCTCGGAAGCGGCACACATAATTGAACCTGAAACATCGCGACGAATTAGAGATCTAGCAGGAAGCATTGGTGTAACAGTCGCCAGCGTATTTCATCAGGCATGGGCTCAGGTTTTATCTCGAATTTCTGGCCATGATGATGTGGTATTCGGAACCGTTTTATCAGGGCGAATGCAAGTTGGAGGCAGAGCTGATCGAGTATTAGGAACCTGTATCAATACCTTACCAATACGGATCCAAACCAGTGAAGACACTGTGCAACGTGCTATCCAGTCAACGCATAAAACGTTGACAGAATTAGTCCAACATGAACATGCATCCTTAACCGAAGCACAACAATGTAGTGCAGTAGAACCCAATACCCCGCTTTTTGGCTCACTCTTAAACTACAGACAGGGGGAAGGAGCGGGACAAATTGGTGAGCATAATGATATTAAGATTTTGGACTTTGAAGAAAGAACAAACTACCCGTTAACGCTGAACATTGACGATATAGAAGACTTTTTTCGGATAGTCGCACAAGCTCAGGCACCAATAAATCCCCGCCAAATTTGTAATTATCTGCAGGTAGTGCTTGAAGGGATGATTCGAGCACTTGAGAGCAACCCCACTCAAGTAATTCAAGATCTTGAAATCATTCCAGCCATTGAGCGCCAACAAATTTTACTGGATTGGAATAATACTGAGCAAGGCTTTGCCAGTTGCAATAGGCTACATCGATTGATTGAAGAACAGGTTGTGCGTACACCCAATTTGGTAGCGCTTGAGTACGAAGGTAAGACGCTCACCTATAAAGAAATGAATGAGCGTTCCAACCAGTTAGCAAGCTATTTGCAGAAAAATGGCGTTGGCCCCGATGTGTTAGTGGGCGTTTTTGCTGAGCGTTCTTTTGATATGGTGTTGGCATTACATGCTATTGTGAAAGCAGGAGGTGCGTATGTGCCGCTTGACCCCTCTTATCCCTCCGAACGTTTGGCTAATATGCTTGAAGATACACAAGCATCTATTGTGTTGGCTCAACCACACTTGGTTGATCGGCTGCCATTGCACCCCAATGTAGTTTCTCTCGACGATTCACTCAAGTTTGTTTCTCAAGAACCCATTGGCAATCTCGAAGACATGGGGACACCCAGTGACTTAGCTTATGTAATCTTTACATCGGGTTCAACAGGTAGACCTAAAGGTGTGATGATAGAGCATCAAAGTATCTGCAATCGATTGCTCTGGATGCAAGAGGAATATCAGCTCACTGCAGCAGATGCCGTCCTTCAAAAAACTCAATATAGCTTTGATGTGTCGGTTTGGGAATTTTTCTGGCCACTGATGACGGGAGCACGGCTTGTAATAGCACGCCCTGAAGGACATCGCGATCCAACATACATAATGGATATGATTAAAAACAGTGGAATTACGACGCTGCATTTTGTTCCATCAATGCTTCAGGTGTTTCTGGTTGAGGACGGAATAGAGGAATGTGATTCACTCAGGCGAGTACTTTGTAGTGGTGAAGCCCTGCCCCACCATTCACAAGAACGCTTTTATGAAAGGTTGCCTGGCGCGTCTCTACATAACCTTTATGGGCCGACTGAAGCGGCTGTTGATGTGACCTATTGGGCTTGCCAACCAAGAGACGAGCGAAGAACGGTTCCCATCGGTTGGCCAGTCGCTAACACTCAAATATATATACTCGATTCGAATATGCATCCAGTGCCTATTGGTGTTGCTGGGGAGCTTCATATTGGCGGTATTCAGGTAGGTCGTGGTTATGTCGGTAGGCAAGACCTCACCGTCGAACGTTTTATTCCAGACCCCTTTTCTAGTCGGTCAGGTGCAAAATTATATAAGACTGGGGATCTTGCGAAACACTTGGATGATGGAGCGATTGAGTATCTGGGACGATTGGACTTTCAGGTTAAAATACGTGGACAACGAATTGAGCTAGGTGAAATAGAGGCAACTATAAGTGCCCACAACAAAGTCGGCCAATGTGTTGCAATAGTTCGTGAGGACACTCCTGGTGATCAACGTCTTTGTGCATATGTGGTTTTACGAGAATTATTATCAGTGAAGGAATTAAAAGAATACGCATCACAAGTATTACCCTCGCATATGATTCCAAGTGCCATTGTATTTCTCGATGTACTGCCGCTTACATTTAGCGGGAAGACAGACCGCAAACGTTTACCCGCTCCAGGTCGTTCTAATACATCTGATACATCTTATGCTGAACCTCAAACGGAAACAGAGAAATCTATTGCAGAAATTTGGACTGAAGTTCTTCAGCTAACACAAGTTGGAATAAACGATGATTTTTTTGCTTTAGGTGGCCACTCTCTTTTGGCGCTTAAAGTCATAGAGAGAATGCGCCGTATTGGATTAAACTGTGATGTCAGAACGCTGTTCCTAAATCCGACTGTCAGTGTCTTGGCAAGTGCATTGCTTGGGGAGGACGACGTCCCTGAAGTTCCACCGAATTTAATTTCAGAGCATTGCCAGAAGATCACTCCGGACATGCTGCCTCTGGTAAGCTTAAATTCCGATGAAATCGATCTGATTGTATCATCGGTTCCAGGCGGTGTTGAAAATATCAAAGATATCTATCCTCTGACTCCGCTTCAGGAGGGTTTTCTATTTCATCATCTTATGGATGATGTGGGTGATATTTATATATTGAGCTATCAATTTTCTTTCGATGACCGCGATAGTCTTGATAGATATCTAAATGCTATGCAAACGACTGTTGATCGACATGATATTTTTCGAACGGCTGTTTTATGGGAAAATTTACCTGAGCCTGTTCAGGTTGTTTATCGGCACGTGCCACTCATGATAAAGGAGTTAAGTTTCGATCCAGCGGATGGTGATATCGCATTGTGGCTGCGGGCAAAATTTAACATGAATACTTATCGAATTGATGTACGTGAAGCTCCGCTTGTACACTGTTTTATTGTTCATGATGAGAAAAATGATCGGTGGTTGTTGCAACAGGTTGATCATCACCTTATCGAAGATCAGGTTTCGATGAAGCTGTTAGATGAAGAACTTAAGCAATTGCTGAGTAGTGAGGATGAGCTACCTCCACCAAAACAGTTTCGTGAATTTGTAGCTCAATCGAGACTAAATGTATCTGAAGCTGAGCATGAGGCATTCTTTACGAAGATGCTTTGCGATGTTGATGAGCCCACCTACCCCTATGGTCTTGTCGATACACATGGGAATGCATCAGATGTTGTTTCTGGGCGTGTAATTATTGAGTCTAAATTTGCAGAACGAGTACGACAGGTTACTAAAGATTGCGGTGTATCGAATGCGAGTTTGTTTCACCTGGCCTGGGCAATGGTACTTGCTCGAACATCTGGTAATGAAGATGTCGTATTTGGAACCGTATTATCAGGCCGTATGCGTGGGGATGACGCCTCGAACAATGTAATTGGTCCTTGTATCAATACCTTGCCAGTTCGCTTATCTACTAGTAGTAAGAGTGTAAAGGAAGGAGCTGAGAGCATGCATTCATTGCTAGCCCAGATAATGAAGCATGAGAGTGCTTCGCTTGTGTCGGCTATTAAATGTAGTTCTATACCATCTTCTGCACCTCTATTCAGCTCAATTTTGAATTATCGACATAGTAAAGATCAGAGTAAATCACTCGTATCGAGTGATGCTGCAGATGCCGCTGTTTGGTTATTTGAAGACATTGCGGGAAGGCATTTTCTTAACTACATCGAGCGTACTAACTATCCATTTGAGCTAACAGTCGATGATTTTGGTGATCGGTTCCGGCTTGAAGCTCAGGTTCGAGAACCACTTGATCCTAAGTTAGTGCTTAAATATATGCTGATGGCAATGGAACAGCTTGTGGGTGGTTTGGAATGTTCTCCAAATTCCATGCTCAATAGTTTAAGTATATTGCCCGATATAGAAAAGGTAACGCTTCTAGAAGACTGGAACGCTACGAAGATAGACTACCCATCGATGTTACTTCATGAGCTTTTTGAGTCTCAAGTAGAATCCTATTCTAATCGCGCCGCTGTTGTGGGTAGTGTTGAGGCCCTTACTTATAGTGAGCTGAATGCGCGTAGCAATAGAATTGCACACGCCCTACGTGCAACTGGTGTGGGTCGCGGCCAACGTATCGGCCTTTGCGTAGAACGAAGTGTGGATATGCTGGCGGCAACGCTGGGTATTCTGAAGGCCGGCGCGTCTTATGTCCCACTAGACCCTGGCTTTCCTGCAGAGCGCCTGCGTTACATGGCCGAGGATGCTCAGCTAACTTTGCTTGTGTCTACGACCGCCTTGTCGGATTCATTTAACTTACCGCGTGAGCGTCAGCTCCTGCTCGATGCTGACGCGTCGAAATTATTATCTGAGTCAACTGAAGTGCTGGTCCCCGATGCTGAGCGGGATGCACGTCCTGAAGATCCTGCTTACATCATTTACACCTCGGGCTCTACAGGCAAACCAAAAGGCGTTGTTGTCCCCCACCGTGCTGTTGTTAACTTTCTCAGTAGCATGGCTCGCGAGCCTAGCCTCACTCCTAATGATGTGCTCTTGGCCGTGACCACGCTCTCATTTGATATCGCTGTGCTCGAGCTTTACCTGCCGTTGATGCAGGGCGCTACCGTGGTGATTGCGAGCCGTGAGGATGCGATGGATGGCGTCGCCCTGAGGAAACTTCTTGAACAGCATCAAGCCACTATCATACAGGCTACCCCGATCACCTGGCGACTGCTTTTGGAAGCCGGCTGGAAAGGGAATAAGAATTTTAAAGCGCTGGTGGGTGGCGAGGCCCTCCCGAAGGATCTTGCCGAACAGTTGCTTGCGAATGACATCGAGCTTTGGAATATGTATGGCCCCACCGAGACAACTGTTTGGTCCACCTGTGCGCAGATAACGGATACGACTGAAGGGATTAGCATCGGTAAGCCAATTGCGAACACCACGGTTTACATTCTGGATGAGCAGCAACGTCTTTGCCCAATCGGTGTGCCGGGCGAACTTTATATTGGTGGTGATGGTGTCACCTTAGGCTACTGGAACCAACCTGCGCTGACAGCTGAAAGGTTTATTGAAAATCCTTTTAGTCGCTCAATAGGTGGCACTCTTTATCGCACAGGTGATCGCGTCTGTTGGAATAATGATGGCACGCTAGAGCACCAAGGGCGGTTGGATTTTCAGGTTAAGGTTCGTGGGTTTCGGATTGAGCTTGGTGAGATTGAGGTTGCTCTTGCAGAGTACTCAAACATTCTTCAGGTGGCGGTGTATCTTTGGTCAGTTGGTCCCGACGATGTGCGTATCGTAGCGTGTTGTGTACCTACAAAAACAGGGGCGTTGGCTTCTGCCAATCTTCGAAAACATTTACGGGCACGCCTGCCCGAGTACATGATTCCACAATATTTTCTGCCGATGGATGATATTCCGCTGACACCAAATGGCAAGGTAGATCGGCATCGGCTTCCAACACCAAGCATAACAGAGAGCTCAATCGGTCGGTATGAGGCTCCTGCGAACTCGGTTGAAATAACTATCGCCGAAATCTGGACCGCACTTATTAAGCCTATCAGAGCGATTGGTCGAAACGATAAGTTTTTTGAGATGGGTGGGCATTCACTATTGGCGATGCGGGCGATGCAGCAAATGGAGCTCGAACTTGGAGTGTCACTCAATATACGCTTGCTTCTCCAGGAGAGCGTGGCAGATATAGCAGTACAATGTCAGTCGAATAATACTTTGGTTGGCGATGGGCAAGAAGACGTTAGGTCTCCTGATGGGCAAAGCACACATGATAGTGAAGCTTCTTATTTTGGCCCTAGTGAGCAACAACTCTTTGGAATTTATCACCCTCCGACAGGCAATGATTGTCAAGTTCTGACCATCATTTGTCCTCCATTATTCTCAGAATTTACCCGTACTCATCGTGCGCTTAGGGAACTCGCTATTTCAGTTGCAGAACTTGGTCATCATGTTTTTAGATTCGATTATCGGGGTACCGGTGATTCGTTTGGTGACTTGGAAGAAATGAATGCCACTGATTGGATACAAGATGTTGAGTTGGCCATACGAGAGGGGTGTGAGATCTCAGGCTGCAATACAGTGCAAATTCTGGGAGTACGAGCTGGAGCATTACTCGCCTGTAAATCTATTGGTTCTGTTAGCAGTGTACAGCGTATAGTTTTATGGGATCCTATTCCTGATGGCACAGATTATCTTCAAGCGCTCCGTCATGCGCAGGAGAGCTCGCTTAAGCAAAATATAAATTTGAGTCGTGCTGAGAGGCGTGAGGCGATGTACGAGAGTGACTATGGAGGCGGATACCGTTTATCCAGAAGTATGGTTGAGGAATTTCGTTTGCTTGATTCTAGCGTTTATTCGAGTGTTTCAAAGAATAAGTTGCAAGTTGTTAATACAACCTCTCATTCTACTTTTCCAGTGGAAGACGTTGCACGAGATGTGGTGCAATTTTCCTGCGATTGGGAAAATCAAAACGAAGACTTAATATTCGCGCAACCAGTACTGGAGAAACTAGTCGTATGCCTAACCAAGTTCTAACAGAGGAGCCACTCCAATTTGGCCAAAGTGGACGGTTGTTTGGAATTTTAACACAACCGAACAAACCAGCTCATGATGCGCAAGAGTTGCCGATCTTCGTGTTTCTGAGTTCTGGTCTTACTCATCGGGCTGGTCCTCGTCGACTGCACGTGCGTCTTGCCAGGAAACTCGCTGAAATAGGTTTTACTTCACTGCGAGTTGACCTAGCTGGCAAAGGTGATAGTTTCTCCCGCCACCACCTGACAGCGGAACAATCTCTAAAGGAAGATTTCGAGGATATCATTTCGGTTCTAGAGGCACGACAGAATCAATTACAGCTCATTGTGTGTGGGCTTTGTTCAGGAGCCGATGATGCGATCAGGGTTACACTTAATAATCCTCGGGTCGTGGGTATGGTGTTACTGGATCCAGTTTGTGATCAGGATCGTGGCTTTAAGATACGAGATGTTGTGAGGAAGTTTACCCAGTTCTCTCGATATCAACGGAAGCTTAAGACAATACTCAGCGGGTTAGTAAAGTCGAGTATAAAAACAGAGCAATCACTTGACCATCTTGACATGAGAAACTTTCCCTCTAACCAACAGTTGCGAGAAGCATTCAAGTTGATACACCAGAGAAAAGGTCGGGTGTTCTCAATGTTCACTAGCTACGCAGAGGATTATTACTACAACCAACAGGGGCAAATGGGCCGTGTTTTGGAATTAGATGACTATCAGGACTATTGCACTGAGCGTTATTGGCCTAGCGCAAGCCATACTTATTCGTTGGAGCTGCATCGAGCAAAGCTGATTGAAGAAATAAAAACATGGGCTGCTTGTAATCACCCCGAAAAATAATAGGCCTGGATTCAACCTGTCACTGCAACATACCTAAATTATTCACCCAACTAAAGGTATGAAAATTATGATACACCCAAATCCCATGACTGATATTAAATATATTAAAACAAAATGATTCCAGTGCTACGTTATCCGATTTATGCCGAGAACACGGGTTGCTGTTAACTAAGTTTGGTCAATGGATTTTATGAGTGGTACCTTAATCGATGATCTAAGGATTCGCACCTTCAATGTACTTGAAGATTATAATCGTGAAGGCTTGGGTCACTATATTTCAGTCAATCGACTTAGCAACGTGTTATAATTATCAATTTCTAAAATGCAGAACACATAGATGAAAATCATTCAATTTTCTTCAGGAGATTTATGGGCAGGTGCAGAGGTGCAGTTGTATCACATGGTCTGCAGCATGAATAATCTTGAAGATATCGATTTAACCGTTATTCTTTTAAATCACGGTCAACTCGAAAAAAAGCTAATCCGCCAAAATATAAAAGTAGTTGTGCTAGACGAAAGTCAGTTCAATAGCATAAAGATATTTTTTATGTTTAAAGCTTTAGTGAAAGAATTAAAGCCAGATTTAATTCATACCCATCGTACAAAAGAGAATATATTAGGTGGAATTGCAGCATTCGTATCTGGCTGCAAGAGTGTGCGCACAGTTCATGGTGCGAATGAATTTAAGGTCTCGCTATACAATATCAAAGCATTTTCTTACGCATTGGCTGATAAACTGGTTGGTCGATTTTTACAAAACAGGATTATTGTAGTATCAGATGAGTTAAAGTGTAAATTATCAAATGAATATCCTGTGACACATTTAACCGTTATTAAAAATAGCGTCAGTGCCAAATATATCGAAGATCAGGCGACAGCAAGACTCGACTCTATTTCTGAGCCGGATCAATTAAACGTCTGTTTTATTGGGCGCTTTGTTCCCGTCAAGCGCATTGATCTTTTTTATAATGTAGCGAAGGAAGTCATAAAGTCTCGAAAAGGTTTAAACGTTCATTTTCACATGATTGGTGACGGTCCTCTTTGGCGCGATTATCATAATCGTGTTTCTACAGATAACTTAGAATCAAGAATTCACTTAACTGGGTTCGTTAAAAATACAGCTCCTTACCTGAAAAAAATGGATTTATTATTGTTTACATCTGATCATGAAGGTTTACCTATGACTTTGCTTGAAGCGATGATTTTGGGCGTACCGGTCTTAGCCAGAAATAACTTAAAAACCATTAGACAAGTGCTCCGCGAAGGGGAATGCGGTTACATCAAGTCTTTCGACAATATTAAAGCCGCCGCAGTTAGCTTGGTCGATATATTGACTGATAATATCGATCGAGAAAAGAAAGTCGAACTGGCAAAAAAGACTATTCATACAGAATATTTAATAGAAAAAAATATCAAACTCTACATTAAATTATATCGAGAAACATTAGCTTTATAGAAAAGCACTACAATACAACATGAACTATTGTGATTGATAATTCTATTCTTACTCATTCCAATCTAAATAGCAGAAGATGGCCTTAGGATTAGCAACCTGAATAACTATAATTCAGAAATGACAGCCCTGAATTTGCCTGATTTTGTTCGTTGAATTTCATTAACAAAATTAATAGTGACATCGATATCATTACCAACTCTTTTCTTGAGCTCCCGTATCAATATTTTATTTTGTTCATCATCATAGTCACTTTCTTTTACAATAGAAACACTTATTTTATCCAATGAAACTTGTACTATTTGCGTTTCTTTTATTGACTTTAAACCTTTGAAAACCGGATCCAACCGTCCTATTTTTCGCCCATCTCTTAATATAAGCAAATCATCTGTTCGCCCTTCAATAGAGTCAATAAGATGGAAATGAGAGCCACACGCACAAGATTTAGTCGAGTATTTTGCAGAATCGCCTATTGAATAACGTATAAATGGCATTTTTCTGTTAACAAAACCGGTACAAACAATGTTACCAACTTCACCCTCTTTTACTTCATTACCTTGACTATCTAAAATTTCAACAATTCCAAAATCAGGATTAATATGGTAATTACCCTCTCTGCATTGCGTAATAAATGCTGACATTTCAGCACTGCCATAATGATCATATATTTTAGTATCAAAAGCTTGCTCTATTATTTTCCGTTGACTATCTAGCAAGGTTTCAGAAGAAGTAATAATAGCGATTGGTTTAATGCTATGTTTTATATTATTTTTAACAATAAAATGCGCAATCTCAAAAAGTGCGGAAGGATAAGTATCAATAAAGCGCGGCTGAATTCTGTCGAGCTCTTTTATATAGGATGGAATAGTATCTTCTGAAATATTGTACGAGGAAAAAAGAGTATTATTCATTGAATAATTTTTCCGCCAAAAAGGTGGTTTTTTTTGTGCTTTTGGTACAATTATTCTTCCGGCAAAAGTAACGCTTGGTTGCCCTATTTTAACTCCACAGTTTAATAAATACCGAGCAAAAAAAGCATAATTTTCCTGAATAGCATTTTTTGATGTGAGCACATTAAGCGGACTGCCACTTGTGCCACTAGTATTTATTTTTATGGTCTTTCCTAGTGTCTTTTTGCTTGATGTAAAACTTGCGGGGTGACTGCGAACCTCATCCTTTTGGAGTATCGGAAAATATTTTGTGAAATTATGGATGTCTATATCTTCGGGCTTTATTTTTTTTTCGTCAAGTAATGAAGTGTAATGAGGAATGAATTCGTAAGAATCTTTAATTAATTTTTTTAATTTACTGTTTTGCAAATCCAATATTTGTTTTTCAGTATAATATTGGCTTAGTAATAAACTTTTCAGTGTTTTATTATAGCCCCCATAGAATCGTAAATATTTTAATTTTAATCCATACAGGCTAATAATTATGTTCTGAATAAAAATTGGTGATGAATTATATATAAACTGAAACATCTTGAATTTTCGACTTATGTATTAGAAAGGTCATGGTATATTTTCCTGAAATCTTCTCCAATAATGTCATATGAATATTTCGACACTATTAGATTGCGTGCATTTTTTCCGATACGCTTTATCTCAGATGGCTTAGCAAATAAATGGGTAATTTGCTGTACATATTCTTCAGGTGTTTGTGCGAACAAAACATTATCATTGTTTGTAACGTCAATCCCTTCGCATGCTATTGGGTTTGAAACGATTGATTTAGCCATAGCCAGTGCATCAAGAATTTTCAACTTGGTACCGCCGCCATCATCTATTGGGCAGACATAAACTTGAGATGTATTCATATAACCCCGGATATCATCGACAAAACCATATAGTTTGACTCGTTTGTCATGAGCAGATATTTCTATTAGTTTTTCAGGCGGATTTTTACCTATAATATTAACGGAAATATTGGGCACCTTTTTATTAAGAATCGGCCACACTTCGTCTATAAAAAATAATATAGCTCTTCTATTTGGATACCAGTCCAGACCTCCGGTGAAAATTAAACTATCAGGTATTTTAGCAACGGACTCATCAGGCTTAAAGTAATTAATGTCAACGCCATTTGGAATATCTATTACATCAATTCTTGGGATTAGTTCTTGCAGACGTTTAGAGTCGAGAGAGGAGCAAGTAATGTGAAGGTTAAATTCTGGGCATTTTTTTCTTTCGTAATGTCGAATCTTAATTGCTTCTTGATGAAAGTATAATTTTTTCAGTATATTGTTTTCTGTTGCCGCTCTTCTGTGCATCATGTGCGATTCAATATTGTGATGGTCTAAAACACTCACATTTGAGGGGAAGTATTTCTTGTAGGGTATAAGGCTAAGAGTATCAAAATGAACTAAATCATACCGCTCAGTTTTTGATAAAGACTCAATATAAAGCGCTGCTTCTTTTGATTTTAGCCAATTAACCGTGTAAGGAGCTAAAGTAAAAATACTTTTTAATGCTAATAATTTCTTTCCGTATGTCGTTTTATCACAGGGAATATCAAAATAGTGAATTTTGCTACAGTATTTTGAAAGTTCTTTTTTTGATTCTTTAATTGCCACTGACATATCAGGATAGATATGTTTTAGTAAATTTACTTGGTTAAATGCAACCAAATGAATATCATTGTCTTTTGATAGCTCCTTTAACAGGTTATAGCTACGTTGTAATACTCCACCCTTGGGAGGATATGGTATTAAATGAGATAACCATAGAATTTTCATATTAGATTTAAAGTATTATAAGGGCTAGAGATTAAGTGTTAATTATTAGGTTTGACAGTAACATGGTTAGATAAATGCGTGCTTAGGTTGGTAATATTTTCGTTGTTAAAATAAATGTCTCCCCAAACATTAAGTTGTAACAAGCGCAACTTAAAGCCATCAGAACTATTTTCAAGAAGAGTCTGTAAACTATTATTTGGAAGTGAAAATAAATCAGCGATATAAGAATTTGAAAAGTAACTATTACTTATAGTCATACGTTCAAAAGCGTTTGTCGGGAACCCTCTCTTTGTTCTTTGGCTTAGCTCTTTGGGTAAATAACGATTGGCAATTTGCCTTAATATCCATTTGCTTTGTATAAATGGATGTTTTGATTCTTTATAGGCATGAATAGTTTTTTTGATTTTATGTTTATAAGGTAAATTTACAGCGAATTTAATTAAATCATTATCTAAAAATGGGAATCTTGCTTCAATACTCGCGGCCATCCCCATTGTATCGTTCCTATGTAATAGCGTTCTTAAATGGTACCCCATATAGTTTAATGTTTTATTACTGTGTTTATCGTAAGTTTTAGAGGCATTAAATATATCATTTCGTTCTCGTTGGCTTTCAAAGTCGCCAAAAATATAACTAGCAGGTGTTATTAGTGAGCCGCTATTTGGAATAAGTTTTTCACCTAAAAGAGGAATGCTTTGTATTAACTTAGATGCTTTGTTAAACATTTTATGGATAGTAGCAAAAATATTTTCTGTCGGTATATGCGAATATCCTAGGTAACTCTCATCTGCACCTTCACCCGTTAAAATAGCTTTTATATTATTTTTTTGGACTAATTTAGTAACCATTAAAAATGGAATCGAATTTGGGTGGTAGACAAAGGGCATCCCATAATGCTCTATAACGTCTGGTATCTTTAGAATAAAATCTTCATCATTAACATCAACTACTCTTAAATCAAGGTTTAGGTAATCAGCTAACTTTTTGGCAGCATGTAGCTCACTATGAGGCCCCGTAACATTTGAATGAAAAATTTCAATATTAGGATTAAGTTTATGTGCAATAGCCAGTAATATTGATGAGTCTACACCGCCACTACATAAAGCACCGACAGGCACATCTGATATCATATGTTTTTGAACACTACTGCACAGTAGTTCATCCATGTCATCAATGAGACGGCTTGTTTTTGTTTGTGATAGTTCTTTGCTGTAGTCTTTATCAAGAAAATCTGTTAGTTGAAAAAACTGATTTGTTTGCGTAATTTGACCATTTTTAACATACGTATATTTTCCTGCTTCCAGTTCATGTATGTTTTTGTAAAATGATTTTGATTGGGTATTTCCACCCGATCCTAGTAAATACCCTGAAATTGAAAAATAATCTGGACTTAATTCAGTCCAGGGAGAAAAGGCGGCTATTTCAGATGAAAATAATACTCCATCGTTAGTATTGCAAAGATACAGCGGCTTTATTCCAAAGCGATCTCGGGCAAGAAGAATTTCTTTCGTGTCTGAGTCATATAACGCAAATGCAAACATCCCTTCGAGTCTGCTTAGGACATTTATACCGCTATGAATTAATGAATAGAGCAATACTTCAGTATCGCTTGTGGTCTCAAATCTAACGCCTTGTTTAACCAGTTCATCTTTTAAGAGTTGATAGTTATATATTTCACCATTATAAATAAGACAGTAACGATTAGATTTATCCCAAAACGGTTGGTTGCTGCGCTCATTAATATCAAGGAATGACAAACGCGTATGCGCTAGTGCAGTATTATCTCTTTTTATATAACCGTGCCCATCAGGCCCACGATGATTTAGCAGGGACATGGAATGTTTTATTGAGCTTTCGTTTATTTTACCATTGCTTGTGAACTGCAAGCCAAAAATCCCACACATTTATAATTTCCTATTGTATCAATAACTTATGTTTGCCGTACATATTACGTTAAATTTACCGCTATTCCAACAGTATGAGAGAATACGATACAGATAAAAAAACTCTTTGCTTAATTGCAAAGAGTTTTTAATAAGGATGGTACAGATAGTGAGTTTTAGTTATCCGGAGCTGGATATGCAGGTGGATCTATATCTACTAGGGGTGTGGTTGCAATTACTACATTATCTATATAGAGCTTGGTTGCTTGGGAAAAGCCAGAATTTGACCAACCAAGAAGGTAACCATTATTGAAGTAGTTTTGACCACTTGAGCTATATAAAATGTTACTTGGGTCTTGCCAGTCTGCGAACCATGCATTGTCGAGAGAATAAATTAAGCTCGTTGGCCCACCATCTGCTGATTTCCACACGCGAACCTTAGCTCCTCGGAGATAATCATTGGAACCCGCGGCGCCGGCTTTCACTTGTATTACAAGTTGCATCCATTTACCTAAATCATTAGCGTCTATACCCGCTGGATACCGTTTCGTATCGTCAATATGACTGAAATCCGGACGAAATGGATGAAACTTAAGCGTTCCAAAACCATTACCATTGGGCCACATTTCAAATCCACCACCTATGCCATCTCTAGAGCTATACTCACCAGTCCACAAGTGTACAAATGATTTATTGTTACTGCTACTACCCGTTTGAGTTCTATGGTAATAATTTGTGGGAATAAATAAGTCATATTTTATCCATACTTCAGGATAGTTGCCACCTAATGCAAATCGTTGCTCTGCAAATGAGTCTTGACCATTAGCAACGCCAGCAAATGTAAACTCAAGAGAATATGAACCTGATCGAGGATTGACAGTGTTAACCGCTGTGGATGCTTGAGACCCCCATTGTACGCCATTTTGATTTTTTGATAAATTCCCCGTTTCAAAATTGTCTTCAAATAATACTTGAGCGAAAGCAGATGATTGAAATATTGCTACAGTGAATACCAACATAAAAGCAGTGAATAAGTTATAAGCTTTTTTGTTACCAGACGTACTCAAATTAATTAAATAATACATGTTCTTATCCTTCTATTCATGATTGTTATATGACTGTCATGATGCGTGATTGCGATTAATTGGCTATTACGGGGGGGATATTAAATAGCTGTGCGGGTCACGATGTTTGATTTTTCGCTCTCTGAGCCATCTGCATCGTACGCTGTAATTTGAATGTAATATGTAGTGGAGGAAACTAAATTTGTAAAAGTGTACGAGGTAATATAAGGGTCTGATATTACTACAAAGCTATTAAGCGAACCGTTAACTGATCCGTAGAAGATTCTATATCCTCCCAACTCACCCATGCTCAGTCCAGCTCCACTTTCACGCGTAGTTGGAACAGACCATGTAAACGTGGCACTTGCGTTACCAGTAGGCTCTGATTGGCTGGTAGTTCCGCCTGTATCAGTCTCCGTGGACAATGCTGCTCCACTATTTGAAGATATTCCACTGCTGCCACCGCCACAAGCGGTGAGTAACAAACTAATAGACATAACAGCTAAAATTTTCAACTTCACATTAAACTCCTGAATACGTATCTTAACACAAGTAATAATACGCAAATTTTCACAATGTACACATTTGTTAAGGTGATTCGAGTCACAAAATTAATTGTTTTTATGTGATCCCTTTAGTTTCTGTGAACAAGCACACACAAAAAGTACATTTAAAGCGTGTGCCAACAGTAATACAACTTTGTGAGGAAGGCAGACTCTAGATAATCAATCTAGTAAGTCAGTACTTAATGAGCACACAGCAAAATGAGGCGCGATACAAAACCTTCCTTTGTATGAATTTCAGCCAATACTATCGGCAAAAACACGGTTATATTAAAAAACTATTTTTTATGTGGGTATATTAATACTTTGCACTAGGTGCTAAATGCACCATACCGCCACAAATTCGAAAATCACTCACCATCGAAACTGGCGTCTAAAAATAAGTTGTACTTTTTTATAGTCTATAAATTTCCCTAAAAGCAATACAGTAGCAAGTATACACATTAATATTCTAATTGCGATTTCCGATAATTGATTACTTTCCATACCCTGATATAAATAAAAATTCGTATAGTAGACTACACCAACCATTACAAAAAATACATAGGCAAGATGTGGCCATACCCCGTCCAATTTAAAAAATCGTTGGCTTAAAAAATAGGAATATAAAAACTGGAAGATTTGAACGCACATTAAAGAAATGGCGGCACCAATGTAACCATACTCTGGGATCAATATGAAGTACAAAATAGTTACTAATGCTGCAGATATATAACTATTTTTTGTCACCAGACCCGTTCTGCTTTTAACAAAGAACCCGAAATTAAAAAATTCTGCTAACGCAAAAAACATTATTCCCACTACTAATATTGGCACAACTATCACCGCCTCGTGAAAACTGCTATCAGCCATCCAGTAAATGACAGGGACAGAAAGAATCGATATGCCAATACAACCCAATCCCAATAATGCACTCATTATTTTGAATACACCTCTAAATTTATTGACTGCATCTTCTTCCTTATAAGTTTTAAATCGCTGAATCGACCAATACTGATTGAAAGGCATCCAAAAAATAACCATCAATATAAGCGCAAATTGCGCGCCCAATGCATAAAGTCCGACCTCGTCCAAAGATGAAAATAAATTTATATAGTAACGATTGGACGCATTTATATAGAGCCCTCCCAGCCCAGCCAGCCATAATGGCCAACTAAAAATCAATAATTTTTTCCCAAGTGCTTTATCAAAACCAAAACCCGTTTTATAAACGCAATACCCTCCAACACCTATTGCAAACAACGTTGTTGCGATAACCCCGCTCCAAGCAATACCTAAAACACCTAACTCTAGGTACACAACAAACCAGACATTTAATAACAGCTGGACAGCCATCTTCAATAAATTCAACACTAAAAATAAGACGGGGCGCTCAACAATACGGAGATATAACATCCCATAAAATTCTATAGCTTGAGTAAGTATTTGAACTGCAAAAAGTGAAAAAATTAAAGCGTATTCAGAACTGCCTACGATTATTTTCGAGAACGACTCACTATAAAATATTGCTATCCCAACTATCAGGCTACTAGCAATACTAGTAATCCAGAGTGCCGATGAAATAACGAGGTTTTTACTTAAACTATCGGATTGTTCATGATAAAACTTTGGCACAGAGTCCATCAGACGTGCTCCAAAAATCCCTTCAAGAATACTGATCGCAAAAAGAAAAAGGCCGACAAGGCCATAATCAGCAGGAGTCAAATAACTCGTGTATATAGGTAACATTAAAAAACCGACAAGTTGCCTTGTAATGCTGCCTATAGCATAAAGGGAGGTATGGCTAACCCCTTTATTTTTCTTGGCCCGAGTTAAAATTTTATTTAATTTTAAAAACATATACTACACGCTATCCAACATATTTTTTTCTCACGAACATAGCAATACGCACTTTGCATCAATGAAGAGCAATAATTTATCGTTTACTCGGATTCATTTTATTTCGCGAATCAGTATATCACAGCTCGTTAACCGTAAACTGTATTGATTCAATATGTCTCTTTTTACTTGTTTAATTTTTTATCATTGTAAAAGGCCGTGTTCAGTGCGGTCACCAAGGCAAGATTAACCCAAAAAAATGGATAATAGGTTACCGTAACGAATTGCCCTGCAACCAAGAAACCCACTAACGCTAAATCCAGCCCCCGCGACATATTATAATAAAAATTATCCGACGCATCTGACAAGTCACATTCGCGTCGTAATCGAACATTGGCTCTTAATTGCATAAAAATTAACAATAGGATAACAAATAATCCGGCTATACCAGCATCTGTGCCTATTTCAATAAATATATTATGGGGGAGTTGCGCGCTGCCGAATAAAACATCACTGGGAAAATGATCATTATAGTATGGAGCGAAATTTCTAAAACCAACCCCAAAGACGGGATTTTCTTTTATCATCTCAATGCCATGCTCCCAATAAAGCAATCTTTGAATGGATGTTTTATCCTCACCAGAAGACGAAAATCTTTCCTTTTGCTCTTCAGGTAAAAATTGATAAGCAAGCGTTACTACTACTACACCGAGTAATAGGTATTTTATGGATAGTTTCTGCCATTTGTAAATAAATAAGCACTGTACTACCAAAGCCAGCTGCGCTCCTCTTGAACTTGCACCTAATATCGTCATTAATGCCGTAATAGGTACGCTCATTAAAATAAAGCCCATTATTTTAGAAGTGTGGGGGATTATCGCTTTCGCAAAAAAATATGATACTCCAAACAATACTAACATTTGAATTGAAAGCTCCCCTGAATTTTCAAAAAAACCTGGTGGGCCCATAAGCCCCCATTTGGTGAAAGCAAAGCCTCGCAAAGCCCATGTTTTTGCGCCAAAAAGAGAGATTTTAAAGGAAAAAAGAATAAACAATACGATGAAAATATAAAAGCGTTGGCTATTGGTAACTGAATAAACAATTACTAAATAGGTCAGTAACCAAATATAGTAATCCTTGACTTCGGAAAATGCGTAACTTGAATCATATGCAAGAGAAGATGATATTAAAATAAGTATAAAATACGCGATCATCAAAGTACCAATTGTCGCGTTTACTTTTGGCTTGTTTTTTTCGGCCAATATTCCTAATAGCGTAAAAACCATAAAAATCTGAGCCCACGGTAAGATATCAATCGATGTTATAATTGATTGAGGGCGCACATACTCAATGAAAAGGTAACCAGAAACACACCAAAATACGATATGCTGTTCTTTAAAAGCCAACCATAGATCTTTAAATTTTAACTGAAATAATTGCTGCATCGGAATTTACACTACTTTTTTTTGACAGCTCTAACTTCCTGAATAATCGCATACACTGCAGCTTCAATAACATTAAAGCAAGTCTCAAAATATTCCTCTGATGAACTGTATGGGTCATGAATATAAGGGGATTTAACACGACCCCATAAACCTAGCAAAGTATACTGATAACGGTTTTCAGTTCTATTTATTACATCCCTTAATTGTGCTGGTTCCATCACTATAACCAGGTCTTTGTCAGTAAAAACCATTTTTTTATACGTTGTTGTACGATGCTCAAGTAAACTACAATCCAGTTTTTCCGCCATCAAAATTGCTCTATCGTTCGCCTTCGCGCCATCAACAGTATTCAACCCAAAAGAGCATGACTCGATACCTTCTGAACGTGCTAATACGTCAGCATAAGCACTACGACAAATGTTTCCCTGACATACAAAGACAAGCCGGTCTATAGATGGCCAATCTATTTTTTTACGGCGATTAAACCAGCCAAAATGAAAAAGTATTTTATTTACCCAGAAATAGAGTAAACCTTTACGCGAGCCATATTTTTGTTTTATTTTGTTATCAAGGAATGATAGATTAGAATTATTTATCATATTAAAATGTATAACTGTATATTCCAAGTTTCTGACATCAAACAATATTAACAGAAAAAGTCAGAATAAGCCTTCATTTTCCACCCAGTTTGCGAGTATGCTTTAGCTATGCAACGTGTTTTAATTCTTGATGCCTGCCAACGCAGTGCACTGTCCGTTACTCGCTCCTTGGGACAACACCATGTACCCGTTATAACAGCCGATTCATCCGTAAATGCCTTAGCTGGTTGCTCCTGCTACTCATCCTCTTATTTTAAATACCCTGATCCACAAACGCGCCCAAAACAATTCATTGATTTTCTGATAGCAATAACTCAAGAACAAGATGTTCAAATTATATTTCCAATGACTGAACTGACAACAACATTGTTGCTTGAAAATAAATCAAAATTTATTAACGTTACTCTCCCTCTCTCCAATTTAGATGCTGTTAATGCTATTTCGGATAAAAGTATATTAATGAAAACAGCTGAATCGCTACATATCCCGATTCCAAAAACTTGGTATGTGGATACCCCAGAAAATATTAAAACAACTCTCGATTGTCTTGCGTATCCCCTTGTACTAAAACCGGGAATGTCATGGTTAAAGCACAATAAAAGATGGTTTCGCAGCACCGTACAATTTGCAGATGATCCAAGAACAGCGTATCGAATTGTTACCGAAGATCCCGCTTTTTCTGCACATCCATTCATGTTACAAGAGCGCGTGCCTGGCGTTGGCAAAGGTGTCTTTGCTCTGTACAACCACGGCAAAGCAATGGCTTTTTTCAGCCATAATAGGCTTCGAGAGAAGCCCTATTGGGGTGGGGTGAGTGTTTTATCTGAAAGTGCTCCTATCGATTCAACATTACTAGCCTATTCACGTCAATTATTGGATTCAGTGGAGTGGCATGGCATAGCGATGGTTGAATTTAAAGTCAGTGAGGATGGGCAGCCTTATTTAATGGAAATCAATACTCGATTTTGGGGCTCATTACAGCTCGCAATTGATGCTGGCGTTGATTTCCCATGGTTGTTATACCTAATAACAACAGGGCATGACATTGATGAAGTCAACGACTATAAGAAGGGAATACGCTTACGTTGGCTACTCGGCGATCTAGATAGCCTATACATTTCTCTAAAATCTAAAAAACTATCTCTTTACAACAAATTAGTAACACTTCTTCTCTTTCTTAAACCCATGAATTTTAAAACACGTCATGAGGTCAACCGATGGAATGATCTTGGTCCATTCTGGTGGGAAATAAAACAATACATTAAGAGTTTAATTAATATGGCCGCTTAAGTTAACTCGTTATAAACAGTCTCATAAGCGGAAAGTGTTACATCCATATTAAATGTTGCATTAACATGCTGACTCGCATTATTAGCCAACTTTTCTAAAAGTGTAGGTTCACTCGCTAACTGCTTAAGTCCTTCGGCAATCGCAGTCGGAATTCCCGCTTCAACTAGCCAGCCATTTTCGGAATGAGTGATGATTTCTTCTGGTCCACCACTTTTAGTTGCAAGCACGGGAATACCACTCGCCATTGCCTGTATAGTCGCAATTGAAAATCCTTCTGATGTAGACGAAAGTAAAAATATGTCTAAGTTTGACAAAAAATCAGCCGGGTTATTATTAAATCCTAAAAATAGAACATCGTCATCCAAGTCAAGTTCAGAACGTAAAGCAAGAAGTTTTTCATATAATCTCCCTTTACCTTGACCTGCAATAACAAATTTAAATTGCTGTGCATTACTCTTTAACATCGCAGCAGCACGCAGTAATACATCATATCCTTTCGCCGTGCGAATATTACCTAAACTACCAATGATAATAACATTCGCATCCCAACCAAATTGCATCCGAATGGAAGTTGACTGTGGCTTATTAAATTCCTCAACAACAACACCATTGTAAATCACTTTAAGTTTTCGTTTATTAACAGTAGTTCGCTCAATGATGTTATCGCTTAATTTTTTTGATACCGCAATGATCCGCTTAGCACCAAAATTAATTGCAGCAAATTTTAATCCCTTTAACCTTTCATTTTCTCCAATATCAACCGCACCGTGAAAGACCACAACCACAGGTATTCGGGTCATCATTCCCACTAATGCACTATACACATTTGAACCCAATAAGTGAGACTGAATTAAGTCTACTTTTTCATCTTTTACTATTTTTCTAATGTTTAAAAGATAACGCCAGTTAAAGGAACCTTTTGCGTCAAGTAAAATAGGTTTGACTCCTCGCCTTATTAGCTCTTCATAAACCCAGCCCTTTCCTCTAATAACAACAATGGCTCTAAACTTATCATTTGCCATGCGTGTAGCCAGATCAATAAAGACTGTCTCAGCTCCACCTGGACCCGTTGTATCTATAATATGTAATATCGTTTTCATTAACTAGAAAAAACCTAACACTCTTCCCCAAAACAAACTTTTACTATTTGAAGCATCATCATGAAGCATAACTCGCTTAAGTTTATGCATGTCAACTTTAGCATCAACCCAACCTTCATCCGTAGTACATGCCAGCTCATAAACATCTGAGACTAATTTAACGACATCGTCTGTATAGCTGCCATTTGGATAACAAAATGTCGTTATATTTTGGCCAGTTAAATCTTCCAGTTGTTGCTTAGAATATGTAAGTTCATCAACAACTGTAGGGGTAGAGATTTTATCTAAACGAATATGATTCGCTGTGTGACTCCCAAATTCAACAAGATCGGATGTTCGCATTTCATGTAATTCATCTTGATTTAACACTTGTCTGCTTGGTTTGTATGACTCGCTAACATCGCCAACTTCTTTTTCAACATCATTTAATATCTTAATGATATCTTCATCACTCTTATCCTTTAAAATTTCTATTAATTCATCATAGTCCTCTACCCCAGACATCTGAGTAGCATACTTGGTCTGAAGGTATGTGTTTAATATCTTTTTTGAGTTTTTATTAGCTAAAAGCAACCCTAACTTTTCAGGCCAAAAATAACGCTCTGTATCGATCATACTTGACACCAGAAAAATAGTCGCAACAGTATTAAGTTCTTTCAAGATTGGAAAAGCATATTGATAATTATCAGCCCAACCATCATCCAATGTTATAACGCAAGCTGGTGTAATGTTTTGATTACGGTAATTGCTAATTTCACATAGTCGAATTATCTTAAGATATTTTGTAAGCCATAATATATGATTACGAAATGTATCTTCACTTATCACCATGCCGGGTTGCATTTGTTTGTATTCCGGATGAGATTTTGGCAGGATTCGATGGTAGGACAAAATCAATACTTGCCTTCTATGCCGCCAAAGTATGATAGGCAAACAAAAAAGAATGATTAACCCTAGAATTTGTTTAACAAGCCGTTTCAAAAAGATAATCACTTCATTAAAATACGGTGCATCATTAACAACAATATTTTTCTGACTCTGATAAGGGCAAAAATTCAAAGTCATTTTCAACCGCATATTTTAAAAATATTTCAATTCTCCCTAGAAACTCTTTCAAATCCTTTTCACTGTTCACAAAAGGGCTTTTACCTGGCAACATGCAGGTGGAATGAAAAGACATATTTAAAAAAGTATGTCCGGACTTCACAAAACGCTTTGCTAAAAGTACCATCTCTTCACCTGAACTTACTTCAGGTGACAACCAGTGAAAATTTAACAAACGTAACCGTGCTAATATTCCTAACAAATGCAGTTTTGAAAAAAATGGTTTTTTCAACAAACTATAAATTGCTCCGTGTAACTCAAAATTTTGCTGTAAAAAACCAATAGTAGCTGGGATCTCGATCAGTTGGCCATTAGGAATGTGCTTAAATATATTATCAGAATTAAACTTATACGGCCTTGTATTTGCTCCCATAAAATTGGGTCCATGATTTACGGACCAATCAACAAACGGTGATATCGACGTATCAATTTTATAACCAAGCTCCATTATACATTGAGCAACGTTCTCATTTAGACCCCAGCGACCGGCTCTAAAAGAAACGGGAGTAACCCCACAATTTGATTTAATAGCTTGATGCAAATTGCTTAATTTATCCATCAATAAATCATCAGGTAAATTACACATCATTGAATGATAACTATCAAGCTTCTCTGTGTACGGAGGTGTATTCCATGGATGACAATGCGCTCCAATCTCGCACTGCCCTTTTTCTAAAATTGAGGATAATATTCGAACACTTGATGTAGATGTGACAACCGGGTAATTAACCATGTAAGTTGGCACTGCACCATACTTATTCAACAATGCCTGCAAAACCGGTAATTGCGTAATATTTTCAACCGCACTTTCTACGGCATAATCACCCCAATTATCCTCTTCAGTATCAATCGTAATGAATACTTTTACCGACATCGAAAATACCTGTTCCCACTATAAAACTTACAATATATACACTACCATAGAACATCTCGCTTTATATCATCCATAATGAAGTTATATCACCAACACCTTCATAACTAATTTCATTAGTTTTTAATAGGGCAATTTATTGTTCTGCTTTTTCTAAGCGACCCAGACCAGATATACTTAAACACTCAAGATCAAATATACCCAAATCGCTTTAAGTTCTTGTGCATGATTTTTGTAACAGCCTTAATTCCTTCTGCATCAAGTGTTCTCTTCCACGACAAATCTTCCTTTATTACACCATTAAACTTATTTTTCATTAGATTACCGAGTATATGGTATTGCCTATTCTCAAAATTAAATATATTCGGCTCATAGGAGATATTTAAAAAATCACATACTTTTCTAATGGTGTTCTCCGACTTATTACAAAGATCTTCATACTTTACATATAAAATCTCGGTATCTGGATAACGTTCCATTAGTTTATCAACTAGCTTTATATAGCCATTCCAACTTTTTGCGGCAATTTTCAACGTAGTGTTATTAGCTTTGGGTTCATTTTTTGTATATGAATGGCAAAACGCTCTACCGTCTCTAATTAAATATATTATTTTAGACTTGTTAGAGCGATTTAAAAACATCTCAGCACGGCGAACAGATTTAGTGCCATCAATGTAAATGCTCGAATGATCGTGATTATTCGTATTTTTAATAAGTTGTTGCTGCGCGTCTAAAAAATAGTTAATACGCCTTGTAAATAAAGGAAATTTTTTAATTATAAGATCTCTTATCCTAGGGAAGTAGCTAAATTGAGATAAACATTTATTTATAAAATTTAATTTACAAATATTAGGCACTGTTTGGAAGAGATCCCGATCCCATGTATTTGAATCACTATTAAATAAAAACTTGCCAACACTTTGATAGTGAGTGCACGTGTCTAATTTGCTACCACAACTGCAAACAAGTTCCTTAATTTCATTATTTCTAAAAGGTGGGGATTCACCATTACAGGATATTTCTTTGTGATTATTTAATAATATGGCAAGTAATGTCGCTCCAGAATACCAGTTTGATAACATAAAATATAAATCTTTCTGTCCTTGTTTTTTTACCATAGTAACGTTAACACCATCTATAACTAGCTGTTTTTATTTTATTAACAATAACTGTGAACTGTCAATATAATGTACATGTTCACAAACACCCCATATTCGCATCATACTTAACAAACCACTCACATTCGCGTTTCACGTCAATAAAGCTATAAATATTCCACATGCAAATTTTGCAATTTTAAAAACTGTCTACGAAGTTGGTCGGGGCGAGAGGATTTGAACCTCCGACCACCGGCACCCCATGCCGGTGCGCTACCAGACTGCGCTACGCCCCGTTTATAGGTGTTTCGGTTAATTTCTTAACCGTGGTTAGATTACTGGGGATTTTACTGGAGAGGCTTATACTTTGACACTACTAAAACTTATTAATCCCTAAGTATATCCATCACTTCTTCAAGTTCTAAACGTAAACGTTTAACTTCTTGAGTATCTAATGATTGACCGCCTTTAGTTTGTTCTTCTGAAAGCTGTAAACGTGCTCCACCAATGGTATAGCCTTGCTCATAAAGCAGACTACGAATTTCACGGATCATGAGTACGTCTTGACGCTGATAGTAACGACGATTTCCACGTCGTTTTACAGGTTTAAGCTGTGGAAATTCCTGTTCCCAATAACGCAAGACGTGTGGTTTTACATTGCAAAGTTCGCTCACTTCGCCAATGGTAAAATAACGCTTACCCGGTATTACCGGTAGTTCATTGTTGTGACTGGGTTCCAGCATATGCTTCTACGCGAGCCTTTAGTTTTTGGCCTGGTCGAAATGTAACAACTCGACGGGCTGTAATAGGGATTTCTTCACCGGTTTTAGGATTACGGCCTGGGCGTTGTTTTTTATCACGCAGGTCGAAATTACCAAAACCCGAAAGTTTTACTTGTTGTCCGTTCTCGAGAGCGGTTCGAACCTGCTCAAAAAACATCTCAACGATTTCTTTTGCCTCTCGTTTGTTTAACCCAAGTTCTTCAAACAAACGTTCTGCCATGTCGGCTTTGGTTAGCGCCATGCTAATTAGTCTCTCAGTGTTGCCCCAAGTTTATCGTTTAACTCACTAATAACATTCTGAATTTCAGAATCTACATCAGTGTCTGTAAGAGTGCGCGAAAGATGCTGTAAGGTCAAGCCCAAACCGAGACTTTTTCTACCAGAATCAATACCTTCGCCCTCATACACGTCAAATAACTCTAAGTCTTGCAAAATGCTTGTACAAGACGCATGAATTGTATCCATGACTTTTTGTGCGGAAATATTTTGTTCAACAATAATAGCCAAATCTCGACGGATTGCAGGGTATTTCGATACTGATTTAAACGCTGGTATTAATCCTTCTTCAAAAATATCCGCATTTAATTCAAATACGAAGGTAGAAGAAGGCAAATCTAGCTTCTTGTTTAACTCAGGGTGTAACGCCCCAATCCATCCTACATGTTGTTGATTCTTATCTTTTTTACCGTAATAAATCGCGGCAGATTGACCTGGATGTAACGCTGGATGAGAATCTACTTTAAAAGTAAATTCTAGGTAAGTCCCCGTTAATCCAAGCAAAGCTTCAACATGTCCTTTGGTATCAAAGAAATCAACTTTTCGATTAGTAACCGCCCATTGCTCTGGATAAACATCACCATTAAGCACTCCGGCAATAACGAATTTTTGTTTAATTTCATTATCTTGTCTTAAAAACTTAAGACCGCACTCGAATAAGCATAACCGATTTTGTTGGCGATTCAAGTTATATTGCAAAGTATCTAGCAATCCACCCCATAAATTTGTCCTCATTACCCCCATATCAGCCGAAATCGGGTTTGCAAGCGCAATTGCATCACTTTCAGGGTCAACTATTTTCTGTAATTGAGGGTCGATAAAACTATAGGTAATGGCTTCAAAGAAACCGCGGTCGACTAAAGTTTGTTTTACGAGGTCCAATCCTACGATGGCCTCTTCATCCGCACTCATTTTTATAATCGATGCAGAGCGTGTTCGGGGAATATTGTCGTATCCGTAGATACGCCCCATTTCTTCAATTAAATCTTCTTCAATTTCGATGTCAAACCGTGCTGCCGGTGGCGTCACTTCCCAACCATCGCAGGTTGTTTCAAAGTTCATTCCTAAATTTAAAAGGCTTGTTTCAACAAAAACAGCTTCGAAGCTAACACCAAGTACGCGTGAGAGACGTTCAAGGCGAAGTTTAACCGGCGTTCTATTCGGTAGCGTGCTTTTCGATGTGATTTCAGTAACAGGCCCTGCTTCACCGCCTACAATCTCTAATAATAATGCTGTTGCACGCTCGATGGCATCTACTTGCAATTCAAAAGATACACCGCGTTCAAATCGATGCGATGAATCCGTATGTAAACCATAACTGCGAGCTTTACCCGCTAAATTTACTGGCGTGAAAAAAGCACTTTCCAAGAATATGTTCTTAGTACCATCAGAAACAGCAGTTGAAGCTCCACCCATAATGCCGGCAACCGCAAGTGGCCCACTTTTATCCGTTATAAGCAAAGTACCTTCGTTCAACTTAATTTCTTGCTCGTCCAGAAGAGTGATTTTTTCACCCTTTGTAGCTTCTCGAACGATAATTTCTTTATCTAATTTATCCAGATCAAATGCATGCATTGGCTGGCCAAGTTCAAGAAGCACATAGTTCGTTACATCGACTAGTGGCCCAAGACTACGATGGCCACTACGGCGTAGTTTTTCTTGCATCCAAAGCGGTGTATCCGCAGTTGGGTTAACATTTTTTATAACTCGACCAACATAGTGTGGGCAAGCTTGCTCGGCACTAACAGAAACCTTAAAAGTGTCTTTTATACTGGCTTTTACCGGAGAGATTTCAAGCTCTTTAACTTCTATATCATTTAAAACACCCACTTCACGTGCAATACCAGCAATACTTAAGCAGTCACCGCGGTTTGGGGTTAAATCTAACTCTATACTGACATCATCTAGTTTTAAGTAATCTTCAACAGCAGTGCCAACAGGTGCATCGGCAGGCAACTCCATTAAACCATCAGCTTGTGCTTCTAAGCCTAATTCTTTTGTTGAACACAACATGCCATTAGAAGGTACACCTCGTAGTTTTGACTTCTTAATTTTAAAGTCACCGGGTAGTTTTGCACCGACTAAAGCCGCAGGTACTTTTAAGCCAACACGTACGTTCGCTGCACCACACACAATTTGCACAGCTTCAGCTTCACCAACATTCACCATGCAGACATTTAACTTATCTGCATCGGGGTGTTTAGTAACTTCTAACACTTCACCTACAACTACCTTTGTAAATGTACCTGCTACAGGTTCACAACCGTCAACTTCTAAGCCAGCCATTGTTAATTGTTCTTGTAAGGCTGCTGTATCGATTTCTGGGTTTACCCATTCACGCAACCATTGTTCACTAAATTTCATTTTTAAAACCTTTGTTAATTGCTTTGATCTTTACGTACAAAGAAAATTTATTTCCACCACTCTGGTAGCCCCAAGGGCATTACTTCGTGTTCTTCGCTATAACACTCAGGAACAC
>Ga0316205_10000395_pt1 | contig 85519 bp, 92 predicted proteins | sample 3monthpyrite_MG_FD_204941 | JGI IMG/M metagenome (GOLD analysis project Ga0316205, IMG submission 204941) | Microbial mat bacterial communities from mineral coupon in-situ incubated in ocean water Damariscotta River, Maine, United States -... | ecosystem: Environmental > Aquatic > Marine >...
CATGCGGGCCGCATGTTACCCAAAGGTATGTTTCTCTATTTGGTCTTGCTCCAGGTGGGGTTTACCCTGCCACTTATGTTGCCATAAGCGCGGTGCGCTCTTACCGCACCATTTCACCCTTACCTTATCACGAATGAAAAGGCGGTATATTTTCTGTGGCACTTGCCGTCGGCTCGCGCCGCCCAGACGTTATCTGGCACCTTGCCCTGTGGAGCCCGGACTTTCCTCGAATATTTAGCATGCTAAATAACCGCGATTGCTTGGCCAACTCCTTATATATAGTATCGCTGAATCCCCGAAACAAAGCTAGTGGTTAATTAGCAATGACTTATATTCTGTCAGATAGCATTAAGGCATGCTGATAGAGCTGATTTTTTCTTAATCCGGTAATTTCAGCTGTAATTGCCGCCGCTTTTTTGGTGGGGAATTCTTTTAAAAGCAGTTTTAAAATGCGTTCGCTTTCAGTATTGACGGTATTCTCGGCTTGCTTAGCTTTAACACCTTCAACCACAATTGCGATTTCGCCTTTACGCTGATTACTATCAGCGCTAACAAATTCTTGTACAAAATCGAGCGACCCCGCTTTAATCGTTTCAAACATCTTGGTCAGCTCTCGCATAAAAACAGCCTCTCGGCTCCCACCAAAATATTCTTTCATATCAGACAAAGTATCAATAATACGATGCGGTGCTTCAAAAAAAACCAGCGTATCGCTAGAATTTGCCAGTTCTTTTAAGCGAGCAATTCGTTGAGTAGATTTTGAAGACAAAAAACCTTCGAAATGTACACTATTGGTTGCGAGTCCGGCCGCACATAACGCTGCCGTTAAAGTACTAGCTCCCGGAATCGGCACAACAGGAAGACCTAATTGATGGGCGCGGCGAACTATATAATAACCAGGGTCACTAATTAGAGGTGTGCCCGCGTCTGAAATAACAGCAATCGATTGACCAGTCTGAATTTTCTTGAGTAAGTCTTCACAAGCATCCCGTTCGTTATGTTCATGAAGAGCTGTTAAACTGGTTGTTATTGCAAATTGTTGTAGCAGAGTGCGACTATGTCGCGTATCTTCAGCAGCGATTAAGTCGACATTTTTTAATGTTTCAATCGCGCGTTGTGACATATCTCCTAGATTACCAATAGGCGTTGCGACAATATATAAAGTACCAGATGAATTGTCTGGTAAATTGCCTGATAAGTTACTAGTAGGTTGATTCACGTTATAATCCAAACACTATTTAAAACAAATTCACTTAGATATTAATAAAGATAATATAATGACCCAAATCTTAAACTGTACGTTGTTAAAAAACACCTTATTATTACTCTCATTCATTTTGCTTTCAGCTTGTGGGACCAATCTAACCAAGCAAGATGGCAATGGAGAAGACGTGAATGTACCTGAAGTAAACGAAGCCTCTATTCAAAGCAACATTTTACTTATTAAGCAACAATACCAAGCAGCCAACGATTTTTATCAGCAAGCTTTAGCCGAGTCAGACAGCTCAGAACAAAAAATATTTATCCAACTACGGCTCGCTGCAACCCTTGCGCATCTTGAACAAGTTCATCAATCTCGCAAAATACTTGAATCAATTGTAGTAGCAACTCTACCACCGGCACAACAACAATTACTCATGCTAGCCAAGGCAAATATTGCCATATCAGAAAGAACTCCCGATATCGTCTTACAATTACTAAAAACCCCTTTCGCTCCGAATACAGATGCGAGTCTGTTAGCAGAATATCATCTACTTCGTGCTCAGGCATTTTCAATGCAAGGTAATCCTCTCGACTCTGCTCAAGAACGCGTTTACTTTGAAAACTACATTTCAGATACTGCACTCATTCATGCCAACCAGAAAAAAATCTGGGAACTACTCGCAAATTTATCCATACGCTCATTGCAACAACTTATGCCCGCACCCGCACCAGATATTTTAAGTGGTTGGATGGAACTGGTTAAAACGGCTAAAGCGTATCAACTCAATCCGATTGATTTAAAAATTCAAATAAGTCGATGGCAACAAAATTATCCTGACCATCCTATTCAACAAGCCATGCTTGATAATTTAATGCTGCGTAAACAAGAAGATGTTGCCGTGCCAGAACGTATCGCTTTGCTTTTACCTTTGTCCGGTAAATTATCTAAAGCATCAGCCGCTATTCGTGACGGATTTATAGCCGCGTATTATTCACAGTCTACTGAACGGAAGCAAATCATTAAAATTTATGATTCGGCTAATCCAAAAAAGACATTTTCTGACATATATCAACAATCGATTAGTGAAGGTGCTCAATTTATAATTGGCCCACTGCGAAAACAATCTATTCAACAACTACTCGAATACGATATCTTACCCGTCCCCACAATGGCCTTAAATTATATCGGCCTGGATGCCCCTCCCCCAAGTAATCTATATATGTTTGGGCTTTCTCCAGAAGAAGAAGCTCGTCAGGTTGCTCAACGTACTTGGCTCGATGGCCATATTCGTGCTGCAACCATTTATCCTTCGGGTCCTTGGGGAGAACGCGTATACCATGCCTTTAAAAATCAATGGAACTCTATTGGTGGTTTAGTCGTTGGGCAGCAAACCTATACATCGACGAATCGAGACTTTTCTCAAGCTATTAGAAATCTATTAGAAATCAACTCTAGTCGTCAACGTTTTCGTAAATTAACAACAGTATTGCATCGTAAAATTAAATTTACCGCACGACGTCGACAAGATGTAGATTTCATTTTTCTAGCAGCCTATCCTCGACAAGCACGACAAATTCGTCCGCAAATTAAATTTTATCACGCAGCCGATATTCCAATTTATTCAACATCTCATGTTTTCACTGGCAATCTTAATGCCGAAAGAGACCGCGATATGGACGGTATGATCTTTGGAGATATGCCTTGGGTGTTAACCGAAAGCACTTCGCACCATGGCTTACGCGCTGATATAGAACGACTCGTATCTAAAGCTGGCAATCGTTTACAGCGACTCTATGCACTTGGCATCGATGCCTTTAATATCATCCCGGCAATGAATACATTGGCCAATTATTCTTATGAACGCTTTGATGGAGAAACAGGAAGCTTAAGCTTAGATGAATATCGTCGAATAAAACGCCAACTTACCTGGGTAACATTTCGTAGTGGCCGCCCAAGCTTAATCGATGATACTCAGTAAGTATAAAAAAATATGTCCTTCCTCACGAAAGCAAAACACTTATTAACGGGGGAAGCTGCTGAACGAGATGCTTGTTCATACTTAATAGAACACAACTTAAAACTCATCACCAGAAATTATCGATGTAAATTTGGTGAGATTGATATTATCATGCAAGATAAGCAATCATTGGTTTTTGTCGAAGTACGTTTTAGAAAAAATGAGACATTTGGCAGTGGTGCAGAAACTATCACCTATAATAAACAAAAAAAATTAATCAAAACCGCTAGTTATTATTTGCAACAACATCCTAAGACAGCACATCTCGCTGCACGTTTTGATGTAATATCAATGTCTACTGAACCAAATTCAGATATCAGCAAAATAGACTGGATAAAAGATGCTTTTCAAGCGTAAAATCTAGCGCTGTTAACCTTATAATTAATTGAAAGAGAATGACCATGAGTAATACCGACATTAACTCAAACATAAAAAAAATGTTTGATGATAGTATTGCAACGAAGCAAAAGGCAAAAGATGCTCTAGTTAAACCAATAGCCAGTGCAGTTGAATTACTCGTTAATGTTTATAAAAATAATAATAAAACGCTTATCTGTGGCAACGGTGGCTCAGCTGCAGATTCTCAGCACTTCGCAGCAGAGCTCATTTGCCGATTTGAACGAGAACGTCAATCACTACCTTCCATCGCTTTAACAACCGATAGTTCAGCTATCACTGCAATATCGAATGATTATTCGTACGATGAAGTTTTTGCTCGTCAAGTTGCAGGATTAGGCCAGCAAGGAGATGTCCTTATTGCTATATCGACTAGCGGTAATTCAAAAAATGTTATTCGTGCGATAGAAACCGCACACGAGAATAAAATGTTCGTTATCGCGCTAACGGGTAAAGATGGCGGTAAAATTGCTTCCCTTCTAAATACTGGAGATGTAGAAATTCGCGTACCAACAGATTCAACCGCACGAACTCAAGAAGTTCATATTTTAACTCTGCATTGCTTATGTGATCAGATTGATGAAATTCTATTTGGTTGACACTACATGCTTAATGATAAAAATATTATCAATCCGGTTACAACTGAATTCTTAGCTCTACTTAAAAAAATTGTTCCTGAAAATTGTTTTTATAGTGACCCGTCAGATTGCTATGCATACGGATATGATAATAGCCGTCAACATCAGTTACCTCATGCCGTGGTGCTCCCAACAAAGACAGAACAAATACAGGACATTGTAAAACTTTGTAGTGATAATAAAATTGCACTTACAACGCGTGGGCGTGGTACCGGCACAGCAGGAGGCAGCGTTCCCTTACGCCAAGGTGTAGTAATATCAACTGAAAATTTAGCTGAAATAATTCACATCGATGCCGCTAATCGTGTTGCCATTGTACAACCTGGAGTACTAAATAAAACATTACAAGATGCATTAGCTGAGCATAAATTATTTTGGGCGCCCGATCCCACTAGTGCTGCTTTTTGTAGTATCGGTGGAAATCTTGCGGTTAATTCAGCCGGCCCTCGAGCCGTTAAATATGGCACCACTCGAGATAATGTATTAGGGCTTAATGCAATTACAGGGACAGGCCAATTCATTAAAACAGGCGTCACCACAACGAAAGGTGTCGTGGGCTATGACTTAACGCGATTAATTATTGGCTCGGAAGGTACACTCGCAATTATCACTCAAGCGAATTTAAAATTACTACCATTACCTGAAACCAAAACAACCTTACAAGTTTTTTATAAAGATATCGAATCTGCAACTCAAGCTATTACAGATGTAATGTCACAACCAACCACACCCAGCGCCTTAGAATTTATCGATTCCGCTTGCTTAGATATCATTCGCAAGCACTCTGATATTAATTTACCAACCGATGCAAAAGCCTTGCTCATGATTGATGTCGATGGTGATGTAGATATAATAAAAGCCGCGACTAAAAATATATCAAAGAGTATTCAAAATAATGGCTTAATTGAATTAAATATTGCAGAAACAAAACAAGATATCGAAAAAATATGGAAAACGCGTAAAGCTCTTTCCCCCGCCCTTCGAACAATTGCCCCTAAGAAGATAAATGAAGATGTCGTGGTTCCAGTATCAAAAATCCCGGACTTAATAAAACAACTAGAAGTAATTTCCGATAAATATGGAATACCGATTGTTAATTTCGGTCATGCGGGTAATGGCAATATCCACACTAACTTGTTACTTGATGAAGAAAATATCGAACAAAAAAATAATGCACAAGCCTGCCTAAATGATGTATTTGAATTAGTGTTAAAACTCAATGGGACACTTTCAGGTGAGCATGGTGTTGGAATTGAAAAACGTGATTATGTAGGAAGAGAAATAGACAGCAATACGTTAGAACTTATGCGACAAATAAAAACACAATTTGATCCAAATAATATTTTAAATCCAGATAAAATGTTTCCGTTAGTTAAGTAGATTGCTTATTGGGAATTAAACACCGTAGTAAATAGATTGCTTCACTACGCTCGCAATGACAAATGTTTTTATTTTTTTTCGTGGGAGACTGATAAAACTTACGTTTAAACTTTGAGGGATAACGAGAGGCTCAAGTACAAGGCAAAAAGGCTACGCAAAAGCGGAGCTTACAATAAGTAAGTGAGCATTTTGCGTAGCCTTTTTAACGCAGTAATTGCGTCTCTCGTTATTCATCAAGCACTGGAGCCGCTAAGGGCGAGGTCATTCCCATTAATAAAATCCACATCCAACTCTTCAGTTTCATAACCGTGCTCTTCAATAATATCAAGCACAAGCTGAAGATCAAACAATTGATGTGAAGTGATCATGACTAATTTACTTTCAACAGAAACTCTTACAGTAATTCCATTTATTTTATTTAATTCAGCTTCCAGCTGTTCTGCATGATGGGGGTAAATCACACCAAACACTTCAAATGAAATAATTCGCATTGCGACATCCTAATTAAATAATTCATTTGTAGGAAAAATCCTACAAAAGATTATACTGAATATTTTATGTCAGTGTATATTTTTATACTCAAAAGTGCGAAATAAAGCGTAATTATTTTACGATTTTTAAGCTTGGTTTTTTAGAAGGGCTAGAGCCAGAGGGCCCTTTATCGTTAGGATCATCATCATCAGAGCTAGTTTCTGTATCAACAGGTTCCACTCCAATAGGTCCAGCATGGGCATGTTTAGAATCTGCTTGCCCCGAACCATCCGTATTTGAATGAGATGTTGCCTCATCTTCTTTAAACATCATACCTCGGCCATTCTCTTTTGCGTATATCGCCATTACAGCATCGATAGGAAATGAAACTTCCATAGAGACACCATTAAAACGTGCACTAAAAAGAATAAACTCATTCCCCAAATTTAGGTTTTGAGTTGCTCCAGGGCTAACGTTTAGTAGAATTTTACCGTCTTCGATAAATTCAGTCGGAATAACAACACCTGTATGATTAGCATCAACTAACACGTACGGCGTAAGTTCGCTATCAATAATCCATTCATGCATCGCACGAATCATGTAAGGCCGACTTGATAACATAAAAAATTTCTTATTCGCGAATTTCTTTTTCGGTTTCAGTTAGGCTTTCTTTAAAAGCTTCCCGCTCGAATAAAGTGTCAGCATAAGCAATTAAGGCTTTAGCTTGTGCAGGTAGTGTTATGCCATACGTCGGTAAACGCCATAGTAAAGCGGCAAGCGCACAATCAACTAAAGAGTACTCATCACTCATAAAGTAAGGCTTTTGTTCAAAAACTGCCGTTGCCCCCACTAAGCTATCTTGCAAAGCTTTGCGTGTGTTCTCAACATCTTCACCCTTGGTAATTTTATAAGCCAGACTAATCCAATCTCGCTCTATGCGTTGCAACAATAAACGAACACATGAACGTGAGACAGGATCAACCGGCATTAATGGTGGATGAGGGAAACGTTCGTCAAGGTATTCAACAATAACGTTATGGTCATACAATGCAAGTTCTCGATCAACTAAGGTCGGTACTTCGTTATATGGATTTATTTCTTGTAAATCTTCAGATGTGTTATCTGGATCAACAAAACTTGAATCATAACTAATTCCTTTTTCAGCAAGAACCAGTCTAACTATATGACAATAAAGATTGTCATCACTACTGAAAAGCATCATTGCTAAACGTTTATTTGCTACTTGAGCCATTTTGAATACCTATAAACTTGTGAAAAAAATTATTAGCCAAATAAAAATTAGATTCAGTAAAAATTGAAATCTAGTAAAAATCAAAAACAAGAAAAGAGGGCTCACCCCTCTTTTCTTGTTTAACTTATTTTTATATCCATCGTTTAATTATATTAAACAATGGCTTTATTATTAAACATCAATATTAGTGAACGTCTTTCCAAAATTCTTTCTTCATTGCATACGAAACAATAAATAATAAGAATAAGAAACCAAGAACATAAACGCCCATTGTATAACGAACTAACTTAGCGGGTTCACCCATGTATTCTAAATAGTTAACCAAATCCGTAACCGCTGCATCATATTCAGCCGCATTCATTGAACCAGGAACAACCGTTTCAAACTTTACTGTTTCAGTTTCATGGCCTTGGTCATCAGTGTGTTTGGTCTTAACGGCTTTTTTCAAACCTTCAAGTTCCCATAATACATGAGGCATACCAACACTTTCGAAAACCGTGTTGTTAACACCAAATGGACGCGACTCATCAATATAGAATGATTTTAAATAGGTATATAACCAATCAGCTCCGCGAGAACGAGCAACCACCGATAAGTCAGGAACAGCAGTACCAAAGTAAGCAGCACCGTCCTCTTCAGACATTGCAACAGTCATTAACTGACCGCTTTTCTTAGGTTTACCGTCTTTCTCTTTAGAGAAATCAGCAGGAAAAATCATATTTTCCACAACTTGCTCATCGGTTAAGCCTATGTCTTTCGCCATTCGACTATAACGCATATAACTTGCAGCATGGCAATTTAAGCAATAGTTAACGAATAATTTAGCACCACGTTGTAAAGATGCTTTGTTATCTAAATTAATTTCGACTTCTTCTAGAGGTGCTCCACCACCCGCTGCCATAGCAAAGGTAGGAGCCAAAGAAATCAAGAGTGTTGCGATTAAAGTTTTCATTATCCTGTAACCCTCTCTGGAACTGGTTTAGCCTGTGTGCTTCCTTTGAATTTCGCCGGAATCACTAATAAAATTGCAAAGCAAATAACAGGAAGTAAACCCGACTTAATCATCAAGGCTATTTTATCTGCGTCACCACCTCGTAAAATATCAAGTAAGACGATAATACCAACCATCATCACAAAACTTGTTAAGTAGTATTTAGCTGAGCGCTGTGCGCTGAATATCCATAAAAAGATAAAGAATGCAAAGTAAAGCTCAGTAAAACGATATGCAAGCTCGGATAAAATACCAGTAGAAGGTTGTGTACCTAAGTAACCTAGTACAATAAAGCTAACGATAAAGATAAACATATTTACTTTAAAGATAGGTTCACGATAGCGCATTGATTTAACCGGATGACGATCTAACCAAGGTAGGAAGAACAAGAATACAATCGCCATACCCATTGCGATAACACCAGGGAATTGCGACTCCCAGATTGGAGGTATCGCACGTAAAATCGCATAGAACGGCGTGAAGTACCATAACGGCACAATATGCTCTGGTGTTTTAAGTGGGTTAGCAGGAATAAAGTTATCTTTTTCCAAGAACCAACCACCTAACTCAGGCGCAAAGAATAACACTGCTGAGAAAAACATTAAGAAGACAACCACACCCACAATATCTTTCACAGAGTAATAAGGGTGGAATGGAATACCATCAACAGGGATGCCATCTGCATTTTTGTTTTTCTTAATTTCAACGCCATCAGGATTATTTGAACCAACTTCGTGTAACGCAATGATATGCGCTACAACCAAACCCGCTAAAATAAACGGTACAGCAATAACGTGGAAAGCAAAGAAACGATTAAGTGTTGCATCAGAAACAACGTAGTCTCCACGAATCCAAACAGAAAGTTCTTCACCAACCCAAGGAACAGCAGCGAATAAATTAACAATTACTTGCGCGCCCCAGTAAGACATTTGCCCCCAAGGGAGTAAGTAGCCCATAAAGGCTTCAGCCATTAATGCCAAGTAAATTAACATACCAAACAACCAAATAAGCTCGCGAGGTTGTTTGAACGAGCCATACATTAGGCCACGATACATATGTAAATAGACAATAACAAAGAATGCCGATGCACCGGTTGAATGCAAATAACGAATCAGCCAACCGAAGTTAACGTCTCGCATGATGTATTCAACAGAAGCGAACGCTAACGTCGCGTCAGGTTTGTAATTCATGGTTAAAACAATACCCGTTACTATTTGAAGAACGAGTACAAGTAATGCTAATGAACCAAAGAAGTACCAAAAGTTAAAGTTCTTCGGTGCATAATATTTTGCCATGTGGTCTTCCCACATTTTGGTCATCGGGAAACGAGCGTCTACCCAACCCATAAAGGCCTTTGTTTTATTTGTCATTATGCCACTCCCCCATCGTCACCAATTAATACAACCTTATCGCCTTTTTTATACATGTAAGGAGGAATAACTAAGTTAATCGGTGCTGGCACGCCTGCGTATACACGACCGGCCATATCAAATTTAGAACCATGGCATGGGCAAAAGAAACCACCCAACCAATTTGCGTCAAAACTTACATTACCCACTTCAGGGTTATACTGAGGTGAACAACCTAAATGAGTACATATCCCTTCAACCACCAAATACTCGGGTTTGAGTGAACGATGTTTGTTTTTGGCATATGAAGGTTGAGTTGAAGAGTTTGAATCAACATCCGCTAATTTGCTTTCTAACTTGGCTAAATCTTCTAAATTCTGCTTTGTACGATGCACAATCCAAACTGGTTTTTTTCGCCATGCAATAACCAAACGACGTCCTGGCTCAAGTTTTGAAATATCCACTTCGACTGGGGCACCCGCAGATAAGGCACGTGCGCTTGGCATCATCGAAGCTGCAAATGGAACAACTGCAGCACCGGCACCGATAGCTCCAACCACGGTCGTTGCCGCAGTTAAAAAGCGACGTCTGCTTTTATCAACGTCTTGTTCACTCATTATTAAATCTCCAACTGGATTTGAATCACTGTTTATCGACAAAAAGACAACTTTATTGACCTTTTTTGTCTATTTCTAACCAAGTAATCGATATTATTAATTTGAAATATACTTAATTAGCTAAAATTTGCGGCGCTATTCTGGCTCAAAGCCCTACTAAGGTCAAGTGAAAGATGATTTTTGTTTTAGTAATCAAAAAGTTAGATGGGGTTATCAATATCTATAAACTGCTGATTTATCTCAAAATGTTGTGCTAGGTGCTCACCCAATGCCTTCACACCATAGCGTTCCGTGGCGTGATGACCGGCAGCAAAGAAGTGTATTCCGCATTCTCGGGCAATATGGGTCGTTTGTTCAGAGGCTTCACCCGTAATAAAGGCATCGACTCCCAACTCCACGGCTTTTTCCAAATAACTTTGGGCCGCTCCCGTACACCAAGCAACCGTTTGAATATTACGGTTTTCATTAGTGTCGGGGGCAATATGCAAAACCTGTCGGTTTAGTGCAGTACTTATTCGCTGAGAAAAATTGTTCGAATCTAACATTTCACCAATCCGTCCATGCATAGCAATGGCCTGACTACCTATACCGCCAAAGCGCCCCTCTACTTCCAGACCAAGAATTGATGCCAGTTGAGCATTATTTCCCATCACCGGGTGGGCATCCAATGGTAAATGGTAAGCTAGCAGACTCACATCCGCCTCAAGCAATCTCTTTATACGCCGCTTTTTCATTCCAACAATATTGGGTGACTCGCCCTGCCAAAAAAAACCATGATGCACGAGAAGCACATCCGCTTTGTTTTCGATCGCCGCATCAATTAACGCCTGAGAGGCCGTTACGCCTGTGATAATTTTATTTACTTCTTTACAGCCTTCAATCTGAAGACCATTTGGGCAGTAATCCTTAAACTGAGCACTCTCTAGAATTTTGTCACAGTAATTGACAAGATCAACTAATTGCATTTTTACTTCCCTATCTCAACACTATTAAAATTTATACACAGGTAATATTTTGTGTTGCTCATAAAGTGGCATTATCTTTACGGCAAGTTGGCGCAATGTCTGTTGACGATTTTCAGAGGATGGGTGTGTACTCAAAAACTCGACTGGCGCTTTACCACTGGCTTTTGCCATTTTCACCCATAAACTCGCCGCCGCGTTTGGGTTATAGCCCGCTCTCGCGGCTAACTCAATCCCCATTCGATCCGCTTCACGTTCGGCAACACGGCTATTGGGTAATTCAACAGCCAATTTTGCAGCCACTGCCGCGCCAGACATTGCTAGCTGAGAGTTTTCTGAATCCTTTACTGATACGGCAACCGCCATCATTCCTAATTGAGTCGCCATCGCAACAGACATTTTCTCAGCCGTATGATTAGCAAGTGCGTGTGAAATTTCATGCCCCATCACCTGAGCCAATTCGTCATCCGTAGGATTAACGATTTTGAGCAAGCCCGTGTAAATAGCCATTTTGCCACCCGCCATACACCATGCATTGACTATTTCAGGCGAATCAATGACTTTTACATTCCATTCCCAGTTTTTTGTTGCTGGAAATTGTTGAATAGCATGACTGATTAGCCGCCCTGTAATAAGCTGAACGCGTTTCGACAAAACTGGATTATTATCAATTTGACCTTTGTCACTTAATGGTTTCAATGTTTGAATATAGGCTTCTTTTGAGGCTTCAATCGCTTGGCTAGGTGAAACAAGCATTAATTGACTGCGTCCAGTAGGGCTCGAAGAACAAGCCACCAACAATAAACTCAATAATATTGATATATGGTTCTTTTGTATTAATTTAAACTGTTTCATATTCAAAGCCTTTATAACTCGTAAAATAATCACTATATAAAACATAACTAAAGTAGAATAAATATCATTCCTGTTTCGAGTCCATTCAGGTAAGATTTATTTTTACTCATAATCGCATAGAATCGAAATTAATACATAGTGAATCAATATGAAAATTACAAAGAGTCTCATTTTTCTTTTTCAATTCGCAACAGTCGGTTTGGCAACAGCCCTTATACTTCTGTATATGTACCCCAATTTTCTGAATTCCGATTCAGTCCCACCAACAGTGGAAATCAAAGAATCTCAGCATAACCACAAAGTTGTTGGGGCACCCCAAGCGGTTATGTCTTATGCCGATGCGGTTGATATTGCTTCCCCATCCGTCGTTAATATTCAAACCTCTAAAATAATTACTCGACAAGCAAACCCGCTTTTTAGCGATCCGTTTTTTGGTCAGTTCTTTTCAGAGCGCAATCAATCCAAAAGCCGTAAAGAAGTTGAATCGAGCTTAGGTTCAGGCGTTATTATTAATCAACATGGTTATATTTTAACGAATAATCACGTTATTGCCGGTGCAGATGAAATTTTAATTGCGCTAAAAAATGGCAGTGTTAAAAAAGCACAAATTATTGGAACGGATCCTGAAACTGATCTAGCCGTACTCAAAATACAGGGCGATAACCTACCAGCTATTACATTAGGTAAAGATAAAGCCTCACGTGTTGGTGACGTTGTACTTGCTATTGGCAACCCATTTGGCGTTGGACAAACCGTAACCTCTGGTATTGTCAGCGCAACCGGCCGAGATATGTTGGGTATCAATACTTTTGAAAATTTTATTCAAACCGATGCAGCCATTAATCCAGGAAACTCAGGTGGTGCATTAATCAATCCATATGGTGAACTCATTGGTATCAATACCGCTATTTTTTCACGCAGTGGTGGCTCGCAAGGTATTGGGTTTGCCATTCCTGTAAGCCTAGCAAAAAATGTAATGCAACAAATTATTGAGCATGGGCATGTTGTTCGAGGTTGGCTTGGCGTTGCCATACAAAGTATCGATACAAAATTAGCTGAAGCTTTAAACTTAAACTCTACCGACGGAGTTGTTATTACAAATATTATTGTCAATGGGCCTGCGGACCAAGCAAAACTGACTCGAGGTGATGCTATTACGAAAATAAATGGCGTAAAAATTAAAAATGTACGCCATGCTTTAAATACGATTAGTTTATCTAAACCTGGCGATAAACTCTCAATTGAAGGTGTTAGACAAGGCAAAATTTTTGATGCTGTTGCTATTGCCATTCAACGACCACCACCTGTTCAACCTATTTCTAAACGATAAGCTAAATATATAAAAATTTAATCAATCTGTTTTAAATTGTTGAATGGTGTTTTCTAAATTGTGAAGCATGTCAGTCATCGAACTACATGTTGAGGCCGTGTTTTGTGAATTAGATGCTGACTGAGAAGCAATTTCACTAATACTGGTTACATTTTTATTAATATCTTCTGCCACTGCAGATTGCTCTTCTGCAGCACTCGCTATTTGTGTATTCAAACTAGTAATATCTTCTACTGCTTTTATTATATCCTCAAGTGACTGACCCGCTACAGCGGCTTTTTCAGTACAGGCTTCAGCAGCCGCACGTCCACTTTGCATTGCGTTACCTGCATTTTGTGCTCCGGATTGTAGCGTTTCAATCATTGATTGAATTTCTTGAGTCGATTCTTGCGTTCGTTGAGCGAGCGATCTCACTTCATCTGCAACAACCGCAAATCCACGACCTTGCTCACCAGCACGAGCAGCTTCTATCGCTGCATTTAACGCAAGTAGATTAGTTTGTTCAGCAATACCTCGAATAACATCCAGTACGCGACCAATATCATTTGAGTCAGTTTCTAGTTTAGTAATAATATCTGAAGCACCAATAACTTCATCCGCTAATGTTCGAATCGCATTGACAGTATCTCGTACAACATCATTACCATTTTGTGCCGCCCCATAAGCTTGATTAGCAGATGCGGAAGCGGACTCTGCATTATGAGCAACCTCCTGGACGGTAGCTGACATCTCATTAATTGCCGTTGCTATTTGATCGGTTTTTAATTGTTGCTCATTAACATCATGTGCGGTTTGATTCGCGGTGGAGGTTAACGAGTCAGACGAGTTATTTAAGCTATGCACAATAGAATTCGTATCACGAATAACTTGCCTAAATTTATTTAACATTGAATCATAGGCTTTAGCCATCATGCCCGACTCGTCATCTTGGTCAATATTCGTTTTTTCAGTTAAATCTCCGGTTTCACCAGAATAATCCATAATAGATCGTAGGCGATTAATTGGGCTCGAAATTCCTTTAATAATTATAAAACTAACAAGCACTTGTAAGACTGCCAAGATAGCAAGAATTACTAGGTAAGCTCTTGCCTGCTGCCAAAATAAGGTATTCACATCATCAAGATATATTCCAGAACCAATGATCCATTGCCATTGACTATAACCTTTCACATATGAAATTTTACCCACTGGATCGTTAAACCCTGGTTTTGGCCAAAAGTAATCAACAAAACCTTGCCCTTCTGCTTTGACTTTTTCAGCAAAAGCAACAAATAATTTTTTATTGTTAGGATCTTTAATATCAGAAAGATCTTTACCGTCTAACTTAGGTTTGTATGGGTGCATGATCATTTTAGGATGATAATCATTAATCCAAAAATAATTAGTTTCATCATACTTAAGCCATTTAATCTGTTGAATGGCCTGCTGTTGAGCGACAACTTTATCTAGCTCACCTTTTTTCGCTAGCTCTCCATAATGTTCAATAATACTGTAGGCCGTTTCAACAACATGCTGGGTTTTTAATTTACGTCCATCTAATAAACTGGAATTTAAAACGAATAAAGCATTAACGATGAGAATCATAGTTCCAAGTAGACTAATAGCAACCAAACTCCATAGCTTAAACTTAATTGAAATATTAGAAAACTTATACATACTAATTTACCCTCAGCTAATAATTTATACACTTATCTTCATTATTATCGACCTACGTAACTATATATTTAGAATATTTTTGCTTTTTTAATAATTTTAGAGACTGTTTTAAATTCTCATAACATTGGCAATTTTGATTAATTAATTTTGAAATACTATTTATTGAAGGGGCTATCAACGTTAAGAAGATGTAGATGGAAACTTAATATTCTAACTAAGCGAGTTCCAATTAATCGGAGTTTTATCATTAGCAATAAGGTAATTATTGGCTTTAGTAAAATGAGCTGTGCCAAAAAAACCGCGATGCGCAGATAAAGGAGAGGGGTGAGGAGCGGTTAAAACTAGATGTTTATTTTTATCAATAAACTGGCCTTTCTTTTGAGCATAACTTCCCCACAATAAAAATATCAAACCGTCCCGTTTTTCATTTAATAATTGTATAACTTTATCTGTAAATAACTCCCAGCCTTTACCTTGATGAGAACCTGCTTTTTCTTTTTCAACGGTCAATGTGGCATTTAATAATAAAACACCTTGCTCAGCCCAAGATTGCAAACAACCATGTTGAGGGATATCTATTTTCATGTCTTGATTGAGTTCTTTATATATATTTCTTAATGATGGGGGAATTCGTACACCAGGATTTACTGAAAAACTCAGACCATGCGCCTGATTAGGTCCGTGATAGGGATCTTGGCCAAGAATAACAACTTTTACTTTTTCAAAAGGAGTACTGTTAAAGGCATTGAAAATTAAATTATCTTTAGGATAAATTTCTTTACCTGCTTTTACTTCAGCATTTAAAAAGTCCAACAACAGTTTAAAGTAAGGCTTATTAAATTCGGAATGCAGTTGAGAAGACCAAGATAAATCAAGATTTGAATGAAGATTTAATTCGAGCATGTCTTATTTTTTTTAGTTTTACACGTCATCATACGCACAATTAGTATCTGACACAAAAGAATAATAAATATAAAGATACCTCAAATACCTTTGGCCTTGTATTCATTGGAATTAATCCATTTTGAAAGTGTTAAAGATAAGGTATCTAACTCAATTGGTTTACTTAGGTAATCATTCATTCCTGCGTCATAGCATTTTTTAATATCTTCATGTAATACATTCGCTGTTAATGCAATAATACATATATTATTTTTATTATTTTCCTTTTCGAATTTCCTTATTGCTTTTGTCGCACTTACTCCATCCATAATAGGCATATGCATATCCATTAAAACTAAATCATAAGCATGAAGTTTGAACAAATGAACGCCCTCTTCACCATTATGAGCAATATCACAAGATAAACCTATTTTCTCCAACATCGTCTTACCTACCATTTGGTTTACGACATTATCCTCTACTAATAAAATCTTACCAGAAAGTCCAATATTAGCTGGATGAGCGTGAGGAAGATCAATTTTTTTCTTAGCCACTACTACATCAACTTCAAGATTGAAGTAAAACAAACTACCTTCACCATAATTTGATTCAACTTTAATTTCACTTCCCATTAAACTTATCAATCGTTGACTTAACGCCAATCCTAAACCTGTACCACCAAATTTTCGTGTAGTACTATTATCTGCCTGCTCAAACGATTCAAAGACTTTTTTCAAGCTATCTTTTTTTATACCGATACCAGTATCCGAAACTTCAAAACGCAAGATTGCTTTATTTTTTTCACTCTTGCATACCTTAACTTCCAGTTTGACTTGACCTTGCTGAGTAAATTTAACGGCATTACTCAATAAATTTGTAAGCACCTGATATAATCGTGTGCGGTCACAACTAATCCATTCAGGTGCGGCATGATCGAGAGTATAAATAAGACTTATATTATTTTCTTTTGCTTTGATAGCAAAAACCGAATGAACATCGACTACAAACTGAGATAAGTTGAAATCTATATCTTCAAGAAATATTTTACCTGCTTCATACTTCGATATATCAAGGATATCATTTATTAATGATAATAAGTGATGCACGGAACTTCCTGCAATGCGCACCAGTTTTTCTTGATACTCATTAAGTTCTTCCCGCCCCAATAGATCAAGCGTTCCAATAATGCCATTCATCGGCGTACGTATTTCATGACTCATATTCGCAAGGAATAGACTTTTTGATTCAGAAGCGAGTTCCGCTTTACTTTGAGCAGCCTTGCGTTTTTTAATTTCTTTTTCTAAATCTTTAGTTCTTTTTGATATTAATAATTCTAAATGATTATTTACGTTTGCCAAATTATTTCTCGAATGAGAAAGGTTATCTATCATTTCATTAAAAGCATGCTCAAGAATTTTCAATTCACTTTTCTCTTTTGCTTTAATTGATATTTTAGATGAACTAAGATCGTCTAAATCTATTTTACGTGTTGCAGCCGTAAATTCAGATAATGGTTGCGTTAAAATCTTACCCATAAAATAATAGAATATCCCCCATAGAAACATTGTCTTAATAATTGCACTTACAATGATTAAAACAAATCCATATTTAACTCTATCGAAGACAACTTTTGAGTTTGTATAAATGGTGGCCACACCAACTTTACTTGAAACTTCATCTTCTATATACACAACATCAAAACTTGTAGCAATTAAAGAGGTTAATAAACCGCCGTTATATTCATGAGGACTATTACTTCTATATATTTTATTCGCCCCGCCATCCTGAATAATTCCTTCTGCATGTAATTCGTTTCCATACTCAAGCTTAATACCAATAACACTAGGTATTTGAGTCATACCTTCAAGTATTGACTTTAACAATGGGGTATTAAACGTCCAAAGTGCTTTTGAAATTCCAGTATTATGTATTTTATTTATTTGTTGTATTTCTTCTGATATTTCATCTTTAACACTTTTATATTCTAACGACATCTGTATAGATGTAAGTATAATAGTCACAACAAGATACAATCCAAAGATAACTCTAAGTAATTGTGTTGTTATCGAGTTACGGAAGTCGACAGATAAAGTCATAACAATCGTTATATTTTCCTTATTTTCTACTTATATCAGAAATAATCATTTCACGTATTTCTTTTATACGCCCAGTGCTCTGCATTTTTTTTAACACCGCATCTAATTTATTCACCAGTGATGAATGCTTAGTATTCAAATAATGGTATAAAGGATAGACCTGTACAGCGGGTTTATTTGCTTTAATACCGTCGACACCCAATTTTTTTATTGCTTTAACTCCATTGGTGTAAGCAACAACAGCTATATCTATACGCCCTGCGTTTAACATTCTAAATAACTGTTCATTCGAGTCGACGATAGTTCTATTCATTCCTTTTGTACCTCGTTCTACAAATTTAATACCCACTTGAATTCCAATACGATAAGGTTTTAAGCTATTCCAACCGTTTACCTTTATGTTTTTATTTTTTGTAAAAACAATTCCTTCTAGAACATTAATAGGTGTTGGAACAGGTATTAAGTTTTTATAACGTTTTTGAACATTAGCAATTCGAAATACTTCACCATCGGTTTCACCGCTATTAGATGCTCGTAATGCTCGCTCACCCGGTAAAGGAAGAAATTTTACATCGAAACCAATTTCTTTATATGCTTCACTGAGAACACGCATACTAATATCTGAATTCACTGCGCCACTAATACCTGAAAAAATTAATTTATTTTCAGCCTGAGCTATTACGTTATAACAAAGTAGAAAACCTACTATTAAATTTAAAAATAGTTTTTTCATTATTTAACTCCTTTAAACGTCTCAGTAACCATGTGAAAAACAAGGTGTAATTACAATCATAGCTAGCTGTAGTACTGGACAACTCCATAATATAGCGGCCATTACCGTATTTGCTTAAGTATATTTAAGTTACAAAGTAGCCTTAAGTGAAAGGGAAACTGGAGGTTTTAATCTACGGAAATTGACAACGAAAAGAGATTTTAATTTAAATGAATATACAAAATACAACGACAATTAATAATATGAAGAGGCTAGAAACGACTAATTATTGTGTTGTTGCCCTTGCGAATAACTGTCCACAATTTCAGCTAAATTCAATTGGCCTTCAGCAATTTCCGTTAAATTGTTAATTACTATCGCAAAATTTTCAATAGCACCATTTGAGGAAGCTAACGGGACAAAAGTCAAATTTTGGTACATGTACTTAGATTTTCTTGCCTTTGTTGTTGTGTTTTTAAACTGAAATAAATAAGGACGCTCTTCCCAGGTGCTCAATATTTTTTTTTTGGTTTTTATTATTTGATTAACTTTATCGCAAAACCAAGAATTTGATAGTTCAGGGAATAAATCAAAAAGCGACTTACCCATAACGCTATCAGCACTTTTGCCGCTATGGTTCACCAGAAACAAATTCCATACTCGTACAGTATACTGTGAATCAAGAATAACCAAACCAACATCAGCAGAACCGACTACACTCATTAGATCTTTTATACTTTCGAGTTTATCTGTATCCATTATTCAGCCAATTTAAAGTGATTTAACTAAAGCTTTTATAAATGCGTCGTTTTCATTTGGCATACCAACCGTAACACGTAAACAATCGGTTAATGCGCCACCCATCGGACTTAGGTTTTTAATTAAAATACCCGCTGATTTTAATTTTTCAAAGATTAGATTCGCTTGATCTTTTTCTGTACGGAATAAAATAAAATTCGCATGCGAAGGATAGACGATAAAACTTTCAATTTTTGTTAGTTCGTCAATTAATTGAGTACGTGTTTTACAAATAATTTCTGTTTGTGCATCAAGTACATTTTGGTGACTAAGCGCAAACTGTGCTGTTGCTTGGGTTAATACATTAAGATTATAAGGTAAGCGAACTTTATCGAATTCAGCTAACCATTCAGGCTTTCCTGCTAATAATCCTAATCGCAAACCGGCCAAACCCATTTTTGAAACGGTTCGCATCACTAATAAGTTATCAACGCTACCAGCTTCATTCATAAAGCTATCATCCGCAAAGGCATGATATGCCTCATCGATAACAACAAGACCGGTGGCTGTATCGATGATCTTTTGTAAGTCGTTTCGATCGAATAGATTGCCAGTGGGATTATTTGGGTAGGCGATAAATATTATCGCGGGATTATGCTCCTCAATTGCTTTTAAGAAAGTACCTACATCCAAACTAAAATCATCATTTAACGGTACGCTGACATATCTCATGCCGGCATAGGTTGTCACCATGTCATACATCACGAAGCTTGGCTCAACAGATAGAACCGTTTTCTCTTTATCCGCCACAGCCATAAGAATCATCTGAATCAGCTCATCCGAACCATTGCCTAGTAATATTTCAGCGCTCTCTGGAACTGACATAGTTTGTCTTAAACTGTCTTTTAAGACACGAGCTGAGGGATCGGGATAGCGATTAAGCTCAACCTCTTTGACCAGTTCCAACCACTCATCAACCATACTTTCGGGCCATTGATAAGGGTTTTCCATTGCATCAAGCTTGATACAATTTGTGGACGGAGGAACATGATAGGCTTTGAGCGCACGAATTTCAGGACGAATCCACCGAGATATAGAATCGCTAAGCGTTACAGAATCATCAATATTTTTTTTCACAATCGTTCAATCTTTTTTAATTCGATATTCGGCTGAACGAGCGTGAGCCGTTAAACTTTCACCGCGAGCTAACACTGAAGCCACTTTACCTAAATCAGAGGCGCCATCTTCCGAACACATAATTAAACTACTGCGTTTCTGGAAATCATACACACCAAGAGGTGAGCTAAAACGTGCTGTACGCGAGGTAGGTAATACGTGATTAGGGCCTGCACAATAGTCACCTAATGCTTCAGCCGTATAACGTCCCATAAAAATTGCACCAGCATGACGAATCTGACCAACAATGGCTTCTGGATCATCAACTGCTAATTCTAAATGTTCGGGTGCAATATAATTTGCAACCTTGATTGCATCTTCAATATCTTTAACTAAAACAAATGCACCACGATCGTTTAATGACGTTTCAATAATATCTTGACGCTCCATTTCAACTACAAGCTTATTCATACTAGCTTCAACCGCATTTAAAAATTCTTTATCTGGAGAAACTAAAATTGATTGCGCATCTTCGTCATGTTCAGCTTGTGAGAATAAATCCATGGCAATCCAGTCTGGATCACTTTTACCATCACATACCACTAAAATTTCAGAAGGGCCTGCAATCATATCGATACCGACTTTACCAAATACCATCGACTTGGCTGTTGCAACATAAATATTCCCTGGGCCGACTATTTTATCCACACCCGGTACTGTTTCTGTTCCATAAGCTAATGCTGCAACTGCTTGTGCACCACCAATCGTAAATACTTGTGTAACACCAGCAATTTGTGCAGCAGCTAAAACCATTTCATTGACTTCACCATCAGGCGTGGGTACCACCATAATTATTTCTTCTACACCTGCAACTTGAGCTGGAATAGCATTCATTAATACAGATGATGGATAAGTCGCTTTACCTCCTGGTACATACAGCCCTACACTTTCTAAAGCGGTAATTTGTTGACCTAACATCGTGCCATCATCTTCGGTGTACTGCCATGAAGGCATTAATTGCTTTTCGTGGTAACTACGTACACGTTGTGCTGCGGTTTCAAGTGCTTCTCGTTGGTTAGGATCAAGATCTTCTAAGGCTTGTTGCAATCGTTCAGGAGCAATTTTTAATTCTGCCATCGATGTAACAGATAAACGGTCGAACTTATTACTTAAATCAACCAGTGCAGCATCACCATTTTTACGAACATTAGCAATGATATCTTTAACTGTCGAAAAAACCTGATCGTTCGATACACTTTCCCAGGCTAATAGGTTATCTAATGCCGACCAAAAATCAGCGTCAGTTGTACTTAGTTGTTTTATTGAAATAGTCATAACTTGATTAGGCTTTAATTTATTTAGGTATTTACTTACTTAGATACTGCTTCAGCAATTTTATCAATAAATTGCTGCATAACATCATGATTCATTTTCATTGAAGCTTTGTTTATAACAAGGCGTGAGCTTATATCGGCTATATGTTCCATGGGTTCGAGACCATTGGCTTTTAACGTATTACCTGTATCAACTAAATCAACAATGCGGTCAGCCAAGCCTACAATTGGTGCCAACTCCATTGAACCATAAAGTTTTATAATTTCAACTTGTTGGCCTTGCTCAGCATAATAACGGCGTGCGCAATTGACAAACTTGGTTGCAATACGTAAACGACCTTGTGGTTCAGCTGCATTAACCGGACCCGCAGTCATTAATCGACATTGCGCAATTTTTAAATCAAGAGGTTCATATAAACCTTCACCACCGTGCTCCATTAATACATCTTTACCCGCCACACCAATATCGGCTGCGCCATACTGGACATACGTTGGAACATCGGATGCACGAATAATGACAAGTTTTACATTATCAACATTGGTATCCAATATAAGTTTTCGACTTGTTTCTGGATCATCTAAGGGTGTAATACCTGCATGCGCAAGTAACGGTAGAGTTTCTTTAAAGATACGGCCTTTAGATAATGCAATTGTTATACGTCTAGTCATTTTATTATTCTTACAATATTTTAATTAATAATTTATATAAATTTAAAAAATCACTTAATCTGGAACACGACGAATTTTCGCACCGAGTTGCTGTAATTTTTCTTCAATACATTCGTAACCACGATCGATGTGATAAATTCTTTCCACAACCGTTTCACCTTCAGCAACTAAACCCGCAATAACCAGTGAAGCCGAAGCCCTTAAATCTGTTGCCATAACAGGTGCACCTGTTAATTTTTCAACCCCAGTACAAACAGCCATATTACCATTTACTTCAAAACTTGCACCCATTCGTTCTAATTCTTGAACATGCATAAAACGATTTTCAAATACTGTTTCAGTAATTGTTGAAGAACCTTCCGCAAGCGCATTTAGAACCGAAAACTGCGCTTGCATATCGGTAGGGAAAGCGGGATACGGAGCAGTACGAATATCAATTGCTTTTGCACGCTTACCTCGCATATCGACTTCAATCCAATCCTCGCCTGCGGTTACTGTTGCACCGGCTTCTTCTAACTTAACAGTAATAGCATCAAGATGAGTTGGATCAGTATCTTTCAATTTAACTCGGCCACCAGTTACCGCGGCTGCAACCATAAAGGTGCCTGTTTCAATTCGATCTGGTAACACACGGTAAGTCGTACCATGTAAATTTTCGACACCTTCAATGGTAATCACATCAGTACCGATACCCGTAATTTTTGCGCCCATCGCGTTTAAGAAATGTGCTAAGTCAACCACTTCCGGTTCTTTAGCTGCATTTTCCAAAATAGTAATACCGTCAGCTAAAGTCGCTGCCATCATTAAGTTTTCTGTACCGGTGACCGTGATAATGTCGAAAACAATTTTGGCTCCTTTTAATCGTTCACATCTCGCTTTGATATAACCATTTTCAACAACAATATCAGCACCCATTAATTCTAAACCGTGAATATGTAAATTCACCGGGCGTGAGCCAATCGCACAACCACCGGGTAACGAGACTTCAGCATAACCATGCCGAGCCAATAATGGCCCGAGAACCAATATAGATGCACGCATCGTTTTAACCAAATCATAAGGTGCCACATGTTTAGTAATAGTTGAAGCATCGACTTCAACACTCATTTTTTCGTCCATCGTAATAGACACACCCATACGACCGAGCAATTCCATCGTCGTGGTAATGTCATTTAGATGTGGAATATTACAAATTTTTACAGGCTCGTTAACCAATAACGTTCCCATAATAATCGGTAATGCGGCATTCTTAGCACCTGAGATTCGAATCTCACCTTCTAATCGCGCACCACCCGTGATAATCAATTTATCCATTGCTATAAAGAACCACCCTGAAACATTTTTGCTTTTTCCCACTCAGCAGGAGTATACGTTTTCATTGTAAACGCGTGTAACTCCCCACTGGTGATATATTCATTGACCGTCTTATAGACAATTTGCTGTTTTTTGACTGGCATTAATCCATCGAAAATATCACCGACGATAGTTGCATCAAAATGGCCGTTCTCACCACTAACGGTAACTTCACACTCAGGTAAACCCGCTTTAATTAAATCTTCAACTTGCTTTGCTTCCATCGTTATACACCTTGAAATAATCACCCAAATACGGGCTGGAAAATGTTCGCTTAAATTCAGGCCGCTATTTTAGCCTGTGTATCTGTTTAAGGCACAGAGTTTTATGCGTATTTAGCGCTAAATGTCTAAATATGTGAAAAAAACATGAAATTTGCTAGTACAACACGGTTAGAAGGTAACAAGTTTGACTTTCTTCTTAGTATTTACCAACCAAGAAGACTAAAACAAAATATCAAAAAAGCCATATCGAGAATAAAAAACTAATCGATGGGAAGAATTTCTAATAAATCGCTAGCCTTAGCAATATCGAGAATTTGCTGAGGTAGCTTGTGCAAACGAACTTCTATATTGCTTAACTTTGCTTTTGCCAACCAAGCAATAATTAGCGCCAAGGCGGCACTGTCACTGTTCTCAACTTTTGAAAAATCGATACTTATTTTCGATTGACCGTTAAGGTATCCGTTTATTTGGTTTAACACCGACATGACAGTATCCATCATAAGTTCACCACTAACAGTAAACTGATCATCCGATATTTTTGTTAATAATACGTTAGACACAAGCTAGGACTCTTTACCTTTGTTATGTTTTTGCAACCGAGCAATAAGGGCATCGAGTCCACTGGCTCTAATTTCTGAAGCATAAGAGGTTTTATTGCTGGCAATTAAACTTACACCTTCAACAGCAATATCATAAACCTTCCAACCTTTTTTCTTTTTGTGAAGACTATAATTTACCGAAACAAATTTTCCATCAGGTGCTTGTACTTGTGTTTTTACCGTTACATCGCCTTTTGATACATCATCACGAAGAGGTTTATAACTAATTTTACTATCAACATATTCCAGTAAAGCAATGGAATAGGTTCGCACCATTAATTCACGGTAAGCTTTAATAAACCCGATTTTTTGCGCTCTTGAGGCGGCGTTCCAATTTTTACCTAACACCCATTTCGACATACTAATAAAATCAAAATGTGGTAATACAATTTTACTTACAAGCCCATATATAAGGTCAGGGTTTTTATCTATATTAGCTTTTTCTTTTTTCAAAGAAGAAAACATTTTAACGGTAGTATTTTTTACTAAGGCTTGAGGATCCTCATTTGCATAAACTGCTGGTGCATTAAAGACCAATAAAGCCGCTAAAACGACAAAGCTAATCGGCGTTAACAAACGTCCTGACACATTTTTTAAATAACTCATCATTTTTTAGCATCCTCTTTTTTATCATCATCATTTAAAAACTTAGAAATGAACTGGCCAATGAGTTTCTCTAATACTAATGAATCTTGCGTTAACTTAATTTGTGAACCTTGCCTTAGACTTTTTGGCGCACAATCTTTACCCGCATTATCTTCGACGCTAACTTCCCCACTGTCATCCATTGAAAATTCTTCGCAGTCGGTTGAACCGGCTCCCGCTTCAAGCCCAATATATTTTTCACCAAGTAAACCCGCGGTATAAATACTGGCAGAAGAATCATCTGGCAAAGTATCGTACTCACCTTCAATTTCCATTGTCACTAACGCACTTAAACGTTTTTTATCAAAAATAATGCTTTTAACCCGACCAATGCGAACACCCGACATCGTTACGGCTGAACGTACTTTTAAGCCGCTAATATCTTCAAAGTAAGCTGATACGTCATAGCCTTTATCCGAACTATAGGTGCTTAAGTTACTCACTTTCATGGATAACATAAACAACGCTGCTATGCCTCCAGCAACAAATAGCCCCACCCAAATTTCCATAATTCGTGTTGTCATTTGTTTTTATCTCCTAAAAAAATAATAGTCGCTAAACCTTAGCCAAACATTAAGGCTGTTAATATAAAGTCTAATCCTAAAACGGCAAGTGATGAATGCACTACCGTACGTGTTGTCGCTCGACTCACGCCTTCCGATGTTGGTATGGCATCATAACCTTCAAAAACAGCAATCCACGTTACCACTAACCCAAAAACCAAACTCTTGATAACACCATTATATATATCGTCATACACGTCCACGCTGGCTTGCATTTGTGACCAATAAGCGCCGTCATCAACACCAAGCAAGCCAACCCCCACAAAGAAACCGCCCAGAACACCAACGGCACTAAACATTGCAGCTAACAATGGCATAGAAATAAAACCGGCTAGAAACCTTGGTGTAAGCACCCGTCGAATAGGATCGACGGCCATCATTTCCATGGCAGATAATTGTTCAGTGGCTTTCATCAAACCAATTTCAGCTGTTAATGCTGAGCCTGCTCGGCCTGCAAACAATAGTGCCGTAACAACTGGACCTAATTCACGTACTAATGACAAAGCAACCATAACGCCTAATGATTCTTCAGCGCCAAAATCAACCAAGGTATTGTAGCCTTGCAACCCCATTACCATACCAACAAAAAAACCTGACACGACAATTATAATGAGCGATAAAACACCCACCGAATAGAGCTGCTGAATAATTAAAACGGGGCGTACAACAACCGAGGGAATACCTTTCAAAAGATCCAAAAGGAGAATGTGTCCGCGACCAAGACGTTCAAAAAAATCTATTGCGCTACGGCCAAGTGATTGGATTTGATTTATCATATTAAAAATCAGCCTATCTTCAAGTCACTAGCATACGGTTGAGCTTGGAAATGAAACGGTACGGGACCGTCAGGTTTACCTTTCATAAATTGTTGCGCCCATTCGGAGTCTGAATTCGCTAAATCTTCAGTGGTACCACCCGCTACAACTTTTCCACCGGATAACAAATAAATATAGTCCGCAATTGATGACGCTTCTTCAATATCATGAGAAACCACAACACTGGTTAAACCTAAGGCATCATTTAAATTACGAATAAGACGCACCAGCACGCCCATAGAAATAGGATCTTGTCCTGTAAAAGGTTCATCATACATAATCATCATCGGGTCAAGCGCTATTGCACGAGCTAAAGCAACACGGCGTGACATACCACCCGATAATTCAGCCGGCATTAAATCGCGCGCACCGCGTAAACCAACGGCCTGTAATTTCATAATAACAAGAGTACGAATAAGTTCTTCGGAAAGATTAGTGTGTTCGCGCAGAGGATAAGCAATGTTATCAAATACACTTAAATCCGTTAACAGCGCCCCATTTTGAAATAACATGCCCATACGTTTGCGTAACTCGTAAAGCTGACGATGCCTTAACGTTGTGACTTCTTCACCATCCACTTCAATAGTGCCTTCCATGGGTTTTATTTGGCGACCAATTAAGCGTAAAAGTGTAGTTTTACCGGTGCCGCTCGGCCCCATAATAACGGTAACTTTGCCACGTTGAATATCTAAATCCACGCCGTCAAAAATCATCCGGCCACCGCGCGCAAACTTTAGGTTGCGGACTTTTACGAGTGTATTATTATCTTCCATACAAATACTGTCAGTTGGCGTTTTAATTGTTATTTAATCACTAGACTTGTGCTTAATCCTCATTGTGCCTTGCCTTTAGCTAGCTTGCAATGGCTATTGCCTCACACTTTTTGGCGGCCATGCTACATTAAGTCCATCATGATCATGGCATTACGGACAGCTTCAACTTTAGGAGGCTTTCCATCAACAATAAGAACATGCTCACGTGATATGTTTTCATATTTTAACTGTTCGGCAATTAATGTTTTTATCTGCTGCATAAGTGGCTTATTATCTTGTTCACTATTACAACGCGTTATCCAAAGCGGCGATTTTTCTGGCACAACAATCTCACCCTCGCCCGTCCAGGTTAAGCTAATATTGTTTTTATCACAAAAAGTACGTGCCTTTGTTATGTTTATATCATTCACTTTGTCTTTTAATTCTATACAGAGCTTAAACTTCTGACACAAAGAAATGATTGCGTCACAAAAAGCCTTATCCTCAAATGTGTCAACGTTAGTCAGTACGGACAATCCACTTAAAAAAGTTCCAATCGAGCCCAATTTTTCTAATCGTTCGTTTATATGATTTTGTGCTGTCCAATCTATTTCAAAAACACATTTAAAACCTGCCGTTGCTTGCTCATTAATACCTTCAACTAGCTGTTCGACAGCGTCAACATTAGACCAATCGTGCTCAGGTATTAAGACAATAGGAAATTCATTTGCATAAAAAGATAAAAACCAATCTTCAGGTAAATCTTCAGGATAAAAGACTTCATTGCCCCACTCAGGATGCTGCCATCCAGCGGTTCCTATTAAAATTCGATAATCTCTCTGTGACACGTTAATTTCTCACTTTTATTTTACGACTTATTTATTTTACAACTTAATTTTATTTTACAACTATGGTTTTATACTTTTCTCACTCCGACTATACTTTGCCCACACTAATTAATCCAAAACCTATTCTTTATGGCTGATATTCTCCCATTCAAAAAACCTAAACCTAAAGACAAACATAAGGGGAAGTCACTATGTAAAAGTGGTTTTCATAAGTGGCAAACCGTTACCGAAACCCCATTTGATGTAAAACAAGGAAAGTTGATTAGTCAATATCGTTGCTCTCGTTGTGGAATTACAAAAAACAAAGCAAAATAAACGGCTCTCAAAGTAAGGATGAATTCTTTATATATTTGCCTCATCCCCTTGCATCAGAACAAATATATAACTTCCAAAATATTGCCAATAGTCGCGTAATCACATAAAGTAGCGTAATAAAATCATCGTCTTAGCTAATTGTGAGAGTGCTGATGCACACGTTCAAGTCATTATTCTTAATACTAACTATTGCTACCACAACGGCTAGTTGTGCCTCAGTGAATGGCCCATCACCCGACCATGATCCTTTTGAATCCTATAATCGCGCCATGTTTTCTTTTAATGATGCGGTTGATGAAAATGTCTTAAAGCCTGTCGCGGCAGCCTATAAGGATTATGTCCCGAGTCCTATTCAATCAGGTGTTTCTAACTTTTTTAGTAATTTGGGCGATATTCTTGTTGTTTTAAACGACTTGTTACAAGGTAAATTTTCTCAAGCTCGAGATGATACGCTACGCTTTTTTGTCAATACTGTCTTTGGTGTATTTGGGATTTTTGATGTGGCATCGCATATGGAGCTTCCAAAGCATAATGAAGATTTCGGGCAAACTTTAGGCGTATGGGGTGTGAGTGATGGTCCTTACTTAGTCCTACCTTTTCTGGGCGCAAGTTCAGTACGCGACACAGCTGGCTTAATTGTCGATGCTCAAGCTGACCCTATCTATGGTATTAGCGACGAAGAAGCACGCTACGCCACCATTGCTTTAAAAGCCGTTGATACGCGAGCAGAATTATTGGGCGCTTCCAAAGTATTAGATCAAGCAGCCTTTGACCGATATGCCTTTTTACGTGATGCTTACTTACAACGCCGAAAACATCTTGTTTATGATGGAAACCCACCTCAAGATGAAAACAGCAAACCAACCGCCCCAACGAATTCAGCAGAAGATCAATTATTGGAAGACGACTTAGAAAAAGCCTTACAATAAAACCCTCGCTTCAATGAAGCGAAGGTTTTATTTCTTGAAATTATAAATACACTTCTATATCCAAATTAAACCCAAAAGTAGGATTTAACCTCATTATGCTTATGCCACTTTTATATCCATCTTTAGCCATCATTATTGGTTTTGTGGTTCTTGTCTGGGGGGCGGATAAATTTGTTTTAGGTGGCGCGGCAAGTGCACGTTGTTTTGGTGTATCGCCCATGATTATTGGTTTAACGATTATTGGTTTTGGCACCTCAGCACCTGAAATGTTGGTATCCGCCGTCGCTGCGTTAGAAGGTACGCCGAACTTAGCTATCGGTAATGCTATCGGCTCAAATATCACAAATATTGCATTAGTATTAGGAGTCGCGGCAATGGCAACACCGCTGATGGTAAAATCTGAAATATTAAAAAGAGAATACCCTGTTATGTTTGCAGTAATGCTATTGGCATTACTTGTTATGTGGGATTTAAAGCTCGGCTATATTGACGGCATTATCCTGCTTGTTGGCTTACTCTTTATCATGGGCTGGATGGTAAAAGTTGGCCTTAATGAGAACAAGTTAAGCAACAATCAAGTTAGCGATTCTGCTGAACATGATCCGCTCGAATCGGAATTTGAATCTGAAATCCCTGACTTAAAGCTGGGAGTTGCTCTGTTTTGGTTAATCTTTGGTTTTGTGTTGCTGTTAATCAGTTCCAAGATCTTAGTCTGGGGTGCAGTCGAAGTTGCCCAATTTTTTGGTGTCAGCGAACTTGTTATTGGACTCACCATTGTTGCACTCGGTACGAGCTTGCCAGAATTAGCCGCCACCGTGATGAGCGCCCTGAAAGGCGAGCACGATATGGCCATCGGTAATATTATTGGCTCAAATATTTTCAATCTATTAGCTGTTATTGGTATTCCGGCTCTCATTACTCCCATTGTGCTTGAAGAGAATGTTCTACAGCGTGACTTTCTCAGTATGATTGGTATTAGCCTAGTATTATTTGTACTGGCCTACGGTTTTAGAGGTAATGGCCGAATTAACCGCATAGAGGGTTTTTTACTCTTTTCACTGTATATCGCTTATATGAGCTGGATATATTTAAGTACCACTATGGGTTAAAACTTCAATATTCAATAAATACATTTGAAAATTTTGAAGATAGCCCCAAATACAGTATCCTGAACCGTTACAAACTAACCTTATTTAAGAGTAAAAAATGAAATTACACGACCTCACTATCGGCAACGATCAACCATTTTTTGTGATTGCAGGCCCTTGTGTAATTGAAAATGAAAAACTCGTTTTAGAAACAGCCAATACGCTTAAAGAGATTACCAGTGCTTTAGGTATCGGCTTGGTATTTAAATCCTCCTTCGATAAAGCCAACCGTTCATCCCTCGATAGCTTTCGTGGACCAGGCATAGAGGAAGGTCTACGTATTTTAGAAAAGGTAAAAACGGAGATTGGCGTTCCTGTTTTAACTGACGTTCATGAAGATACCCCATTAAACGAAGTGGCCAGTGTTGTCGATGTTATGCAAACTCCAGCCTTTTTAGCACGACAAACAAATTTTATTCTTAATGTCTCCAAACAAGGCATCCCGGTTAATATAAAGAAAGGTCAATTTATGGCACCGTGGGATATGCAAAACGTGGTGGACAAAGCCAAAAGCACTGGCAACGATAATATTATGTTGTGCGATCGGGGCACCAGTTTTGGTTACAATACTTTAATATCCGATATGCGTGGCTTAGCCGTAATGCGTCGAACGGGTTGCCCAGTGATTTTCGATGCCACTCACTCGGTTCAACAACCTGGTGGTAATGGCAATACATCAGGAGGCGATAGAACAATGGTGCCACTGTTAGCCCGTTCAGCCATTGCTGCTGGTGTTGCGGGTGTGTTTATGGAAGTTCATCCAGACCCCGACAATGCGCTCAGTGACGGCCCAAACATGATGCCTCTAAATAAAGTGAAACAATTATTAGGTCAGCTCGCCGACCTAGATAAAATCATTAAAGCTTCCGGTACACTTTTAGAAGATGAGTTATAACCATGTCTTTTAATGACGCCGAGATTATTCAACTAGCACAACAAACGATCGATATAGAATGTAATGAGCTAATCCAATTAAAAAATAGAATTGATACTAACTTTGTACAAGCTGTTAAAGCGATTGAACAAACCAAAGGCAAATGTATATTAATTGGTATGGGTAAGTCCGGCATTATTGCGCAAAAAATTGCAGCGTCATTAGCTAGCACAGGCATCCCTAGTTTTTTTATACACCCTGGTGAAGCCTTTCATGGCGACCTCGGCATGATAGAAAAAAATGATATCGTCATGTTGATATCTAACTCAGGGGAAACAGACGAAATTTTAAAAATCATGCCCTTTTTAATTAAACAGGGTAACCAGACGATATCCATTACTGGGCGACAGAGTTCAACATTAGCCAAAAACTCGACCCACCATATTGATGGTTCGGTTACAAAGGAAGCTTGTCCCATCGGTTTAGCCCCAACCTCATCTACAACCGTAGCTTTAGTTATTGGCGATGCTTTTGTCACCACACTTATTAAACTACGAAATTTCCAAGCCGAGAATTTTGCGCTTTATCATCCTGGTGGCGCATTAGGTAAAAAATTACTCACTCAAGTTAAAGATCTTATGCGTACCGACGATTTACCAACTTGTAGCAAAGATACAGACATAACAACCTTAGTACATACTGTTTCACAATCACGACTCGGTTTAGTTGTCGTACAAACTGATAAAAACAAAATACAAGGTGTCATAACTGATGGTGATATACGCCGCGCCATGGTTAACTTTGAACAAGAATCAAACAAAGAAAAATTCTTTCAACTTAAAGCCAGCGATTTATTTACTAGCAACCCTAAAGTTATAGAACCATCCATGATGGTTTCCGATGCTGAAAAAATCATGTTCGATAATAAAATAACCAGTGTCATCGTTGCCGAGAATAATGAACTGCAAGGCATATTACAGTTATATCAATTAACAAATAATTAATTCTCAATTCTTTTATTAGAATCATACTCAAATAATGTCACTACCCTTCAAACAAGCACCGCAAAAATTATGCTTATTACGGCTATCTGCGATAGGTGATATATGCCATACATTGCCCATTGTTAGAACCCTACAAAAAAACTGGCCTACGACAAAATTAACTTGGATTATTGGTAAAACAGAATATGCATTGGTTAGTGATATACCTGATATTAACTTTATCATCTTCGATAAATCAAAAGGTTTAAACGCTTATAAAGAAGTATACGAGAAACTTAAAAAATTAAATTTTGACGCGTTACTACATATGCAAATGTCATTACGTACTAGTATCATCAGCATGCTCGTTAAAAGTAAAATTAAATTAGGTTTTGATAAAAAACGGGCGAAAGATTGCCAATGGCTATTTACTAATAATAAAATCCCCTATCAATCTCAGCAACATGTTATTGATAGTTTTTTTGGCTTTACAGAAACACTCGGCATACACGAACACATTTATGAATGGAATATTCCTAGTGATCCAAACAAACTGAAAGACTTGTTAAAAAATGAAAAGATAATATTAGATATCAATAAACCGTATATCGTTATCAGCCCTTGCTCAAGTATGGCTTATCGAAATTGGACAAGCGAAGGGTATGCGACGGTCGCCGATTACATTCAACAACACTACCAACTCCCGGTTATTCTCAGTGGTGGTTTTTCTACAGTAGAAAAACAAATGAGTGATGCAATCATACAAAAAGTTAAACACCCTATAATAAACTTAGTTGCAAAAACAAATTTAAAAGAGCTGCTAAGTTTATTAAACCATGCGCATTGTATTATTAGTCCCGATTCGGGGCCTGCACATATAGCAACGGCAGTAGATACTCCTGTTGTTGGTTTATATGCAACCACTAACCCTGATCGAGCACGTCCTTATTTAAGCCAAGAATGGCTAATTAATCGTTATCCCGATGCCATTCATAAAAAATTTAATACCACAGTTGAACAAATAAAATGGGGTGCTCGCGTTAAGGATGACTGGGCAATGAAACTCATTACTGTAAACGATGTTATTCTGAAGCTCAAAAAACTGTTACCTTTAAAAACAATGTAATTTATATACGATTAGATTATTATCATTATAAATATTATATAGATGAAGAAAATACTATGAAAGAAATTCTTGAACGCGCTAAAAAAATAAAACTCGTTGTTTTTGATGTTGATGGTGTATTAACTGATGGTAGCTTATTTTACGGCGATAACGGCGAAGAGTATAAAGCTTTTCATTCCAAAGATGGTTTAGGTATGAAACTACTTATGAATACAGGAGTCCAAGTTGGCATTATCACGGCAAGACAGTCGCAATTAGTAAAACACCGTATGGATAGCTTAGGAATAAAACACTTATATCAGGGTCGCCTTGATAAACTTAATGCTTTTGAAGATCTCATTCAAAAGCTTAATTTAAGTTATGAGCAAACAGCCTTCGTCGGAGACGATGTGGTCGACCTCCCCGTTATGAAAAAAGTGGGGTTTTCCGTAACGGTAAAAGATGCTCATCCATTGGTTATCGAACAGGCACATTGGCAAACCCCCCTTAATGGCGGTCGAGGAGCAGCCCGGAATGTCTGCGAATTAATTATGCAGTCTCAAAATACCTTAGATGAGCAACTTAACTCTTTCTGTAAATGAATCGCATACGTTATATTATTTTATTTATTATCGTCGTAATTATCGCGGCGACCAGTAGTTGGTTATTAAAAAGTGTGGATAACCAGCCTTTTGATATCTTAAAGCCGACACGTCACGATATGGACTATTTCCTGACGAATTTTGATGCCACTATTATGAATGAAGCAGGTAAGCCCCATTATATTGTAAAAGGTGCTTACCTTGAACATTTCCCTGATGATGACAGTATTGATATTAAGCAGCCGAAGATAAATCTTTTCCGCGAAAATCTCCCGCCTTGGAATGTGGATGCCGAACAAGCGAGAGTATTAAATAAAGGCAAGCTTATATACCTTAATGGTAAAGTAATAATGCATCGTCCTTCCAGCAAAACAAAAAAAAGAAAGCTTGAACCTGAAATAAATCTCACGACGAGTAACTTAACGATTAAAGTTGAGCGTAATTATGCTGAGACAAATGATGCTGTTCATATTCAAACTGAAGAACATCACTTAAAAGCGACTGGTATGCGTGTATACTTAGACGATGGGCGGCTTGAATTATTGTCAAATGTGAATGGTATTTATCATGTTAAAAAATAAATATTTTACAATCATACTCTTATTACAGTTTATTCCTCTGAGTTGCTTTGCGTTAGCAGAAGATCGCAATAAACCTATTAAAATTAAAGCTGACAGTGTCAGTATTAATGAAAAAACCGGTATCAGTGTTTATTTAGGAAACGTTAAGTTTACCCAAGGAAGTCTTATTCTGATGGGAAGTAAGATAGAAATTCATCAGCCTGATGGTGCAGTAACAAAAATAATTGCCATTGGCACACCAGCAAAATTTCAACAACAACAAGATAATTCGCCCGATTTAATTCACGCGAAAGCAGGTAAACTAAAATACGTTACAAAAGATGAGCGCGTGTACTTAACTGAAAACGCTTCCGTCTCTCAAGGTGACAATTTACTTAAAGGCAATAAAATTGAGTACAATACACGCGATAGTACTGTAACCGCTCAAAAAAGTACCAATAATGCTAACCGTGTTCATGTTGTGATTGAACCTAATAAAGAAAAGTAGAACGAACTACGTATGTCATCACTAAAAGCAATCAATTTATGTAAAAGCTATAAAAAACGTGACATTGTTAAAAATGTAAGTATTGAAATTAGTAGCGGTGAAGCAGTCGGCTTACTCGGGCCCAATGGTGCGGGTAAAACAACCTCATTTTATATGGTAGTTGGTTTAATAAACTCAGATAGCGGTACCGTTGAACTTAATGGCCAAGATATAACAGACCTCCCTATGCACCTCCGCGCTCAAAGAGGAATTGGTTATCTTCCGCAGGAAGCCTCTATTTTTCGCAAGCTATCCGTTGCCGATAATATTCTAGCTATATTACAAACTCGCAAAGAATTAGCACCCTTTCAACAAGAACAAAAATTAGAAGAATTACTCGATGAGCTACACATTGGACATATTCGCTCTAATACAGGAATGAGCTTATCCGGCGGCGAACGACGACGTGTAGAAATTGCTCGAGCGCTTGCAACTGAGCCACGCTTTATCTTATTAGATGAGCCCTTTGCTGGCGTTGATCCTATTTCTATATTAGATATTCAAAATATAATCTCACATTTAAAAGAACGCGATATTGGTGTTTTGATTACCGATCATAATGTAAGAGAAACATTAGGGATATGCCAGCGAGCATATATTATGAATAATGGAGAAGTTATTGCTCAAGGTGATCCAGATCATTTACTCCAAGATACCCAAGTGCGTAAAGTCTATTTAGGGGAAAATTTCAAGTTGTAATCGCTCTGTAATATGTTAAAAAATACGCTAGAATGAAGAACATGCCTATCATTGAAACGTCGAAAAAAGCGCTCAAACAACCCGAATTCACTTCCACAACGTCTAACCTATACATTATAAAGAATACTGGCTAAAGCCGACTATATGAAACAAAGCTTACAACTGCGTATTGGTCAATCGCTTACGATGACCCCCCAACTACAACAAGCCATTCGCTTGTTACAGCTTTCCACACTTGAATTAAGTAGTGAAATTCAGGAAGCATTAGACTCAAATATGATGCTTGAGACCGTCGATGATAACACCTCGAATAATACTACTGAAAAAGATTCAAATAGCGACAAAACACAAAATGCGTCTGACAACAATACAGGCGATAGTAATCAAGATGCGAACAGCATAGAAAATAAATTAAATGAAGATAACACCATTCCGGATGAACTTCCCGTCGATACGGTCTGGGAAGATATCTATGATTCAATGTCACATTTACCGACTGCGAGCAGTGCGCCAGCCGACACAGGTGATATGGAAGTTGTTTCAGTTACCGGTGAAAGTTTACAACAACACTTAGATTGGCAACGTGAATTAGCTCCTTTTAGTAAGACAGATTCCATTATTGCTCAGGCGATTATTGACTCGATTAATGATGATGGTTTTCTTGCGGCAACCATTGAAGATATACACCAAGGGCTAGTCGGTGAATATGACATAGAGCTGGATGAAGTTGCTGCCGTTTTACGCCAAGTACAAAATTTTGACCCACCCGGCATTGCCGCACGCGACTTACAAGAAAGTTTATCCCTTCAGCTTGATCAACTCGATGGTTCTGTCGATAACTGGGAGTTTGCAAAGCTCCTTGTGAATAATCATTTTGAGCAACTGGCCAATCGAGACTACGCACTAATTATGCGTCAGATGAAACTTTCTGAAGAAGAATTAAAAGAAGTTGTTACGCTGGTTCAATCCCTTAACCCGCGCCCGGGTAGCCATATAACAGACAGTAATCCCGAATATGTCATTCCCGATGTTGTGGTAAGCAAACACAAAGACAAATGGGTGGTAGAGCTCAATCCCGATGCAGCGCCTAAAATTCGTATTAATAACCATTATGCTAGCTTAATCAAACAAGTCAACAATAGTAGTGACAACACCAATATGAAAAACCATCTTCAAGAGGCTCGATGGTTTATTAAAAGCTTACAAAGTCGTAATGAAACCTTACTCAAGGTTTCCACCAGTATCGTAAACCGTCAGCTAGGCTTTTTAGAGCATGGTGAAGAAGCAATGAAAGCACTGGTTTTGCATGATATTGCTGAAGAAGTAGAAATGCATGAGTCGACTATTTCTCGAGTCACAACTAAAAAATACATGCATACACCACGTGGTATTTTTGAGCTTAAATACTTCTTTTCAAGCCATGTAAGCACCACTAGTGGTGGTGAGTGTTCAGCTACCGCTATTCGAGCATTGCTTAAAAAATTAATTGCCGCGGAAAATCGAAGTAAACCGTTAAGTGACAGTAAATTAGCCGATATTTTGGCCGAACAAGGTATTAAGGTTGCAAGACGCACCGTTGCAAAATATCGTGAAGCATTAAATATTCCCTCGTCAAATGAGAGAAAACAACTTACGTAAAGTAAGCGAATTAAGTACGACAAAAGTAGTCCAACAAAGGAGAAAGTATATGCAATTAAATGTAAGTGGTCATCATGTCGACGTTACCGATTCTCTACATAACTATGTATCAACCAAATTTGACCGACTCGAGCGTCATTTTGATCATATGACTAATGTACACGTTATTCTCAGTATTGAGAAAGTACGACAAAAAGCTGAGGCTACACTCAATTTATCTGGCACCAGTGTATTTGCCGAATCTGAAGACACTGACATGTATGCCGCAATTGACTCTCTGACCGATAAGCTAGATAGGCAAATTAAGAAGCATAAAGAAAAAATCACTAACCATCATAAACAGGCAGGAAGACAGCATAAACAGGTAGACGGCTCAATTGAAGAGGACTAGAATTCACTTCAAAATTTAGAGTAAAAATGCCAACACGTAAAATAGGCATTTTGGTATATAACGAGACAGTAAGAAAATGCAAGTTAGTGAATTTATTCAATCCGATCGTGTTCTTTGTGATGTAGATGCCAGTAGTAAGAAACGTGCTTTTGAGGCTCTAAGTCAGCTTATTTCAAAAAACTGTGACGGAGTCTCGGCTAACGAAGTGTTTGATAGCCTTATTGCCCGAGAAAAACTAGGGGGTACAGGGCTTGGTTATGGGGTAGCCATCCCCCATGGCCGGCTCAAAAACATCGATACGACCCGGGGCGCGTTTATTAAGCTAAAAGCTGGTATTGATTTTGATTCTATTGATAAAAAACCAGTTGATTTAATGTTCGCCCTACTCGTGCCAGAAAATGCGGAAGAGGAACATCTACAAACTCTCGCCTTACTCGCAAATATGTTGAATGATGAAAAAATGAGAGAAAGTCTGCGAGAAGCAAGTAATGCAGATGAAGTACAAGCAACTCTCAACAACTGGCAAGACTCACACTAATACCTAGCCTCCCCCATGTCCTCAATCACAGTTAACGATATCTTCAACACACACTGTGACAAGCTAGAATTAAACTGGTTATGTGGCGAACAATATGCCAATTTAGCTATCAACCCATCAAATCAACATCCAACGCTTTTTATTGGCTTTCTTAATATCGTTAGACCAAACCTTATTCAAGTTATTGGTCAAACTGAAATTCAATATCTCGAAAGCCTGGGTAAAAACTCTTTCAATGATGCTATTGAACACCTTTTTGAAAGTAAACCGGCTCTCGTTATAATCGCTAAAAACTTAGAACCACCCAAAAAATTAATTGAAATCGCAAGAAAAACACAATCCATTGTTGTGCGCTCTTCTAAAAATAGCAACCAGGTTGTCGAACTCATCCAATACTACTTGGCCGATAACCTAAGTGAATACATTACTATCCACGGTGTTTTTCTCGAAGTACTTGGAATGGGAGTACTACTTGCAGGGTTAAGTGGCATCGGTAAGAGTGAATTAGCGCTTGAGCTAGTGACCCGAGGTAACCGGCTAATTGCTGACGACATTATTGAATTTCGCAAAATATCGCCGGATACTATTGCAGGAACGTGTCCAGCCATTCTTAAAGACTTTATAGAAGTTCGTGGCTTAGGAATTCTAAATATTCGAGCTATGTTTGGCGATAATGCTTTAATTAATAGAAAGAAACTCAGTTTAATTATAAACTTACAAGTAACTAAAGATGTGGTGTTTACGGCAATAGATAGATTAGATGGTGGACATAAATATCGCACCCTACTCGAGGTTGATGTTCCTGAAATAACCTTACCCGTTGCTGTAGGTAGAAGTTTAGCTGTTATTGTTGAAGCCGCTGTGCGTAATCACATACTAACAATGAATGGCTATAATGCGAGTGAAGATTTTATAACCCGACAACAAAAGTATATTGATAAAAAATGAATTTAATTATCGTCAGTGGTTTATCCGGTTCTGGTAAAAGTATTGCATTACACTTACTTGAAGACTTAGGTTACTATTGTATAGATAATTTGCCTATCAGCATGCTGCCATCGCTCATTAAGGAATTTCATCGAAAACCCTCAGAACCTATACAAAATATCGCTATTGGCATAGATGCTCGTAATATGCCTGATAGCTTGAATGAATTTGAGTCTTGTTTAGAAGAACTTGCGACAAATAAAATTAATTATAAAGTATTTTATTTAGAAGCCAATGATAGTGCAATTATAAAACGGTATAGTGAAACTCGACGCAAACATCCGCTCAGTAAACCCAACATGTCACTTACGGAAGCTATCACCTTAGAAAAAAAATTACTTGAACCTGTAGCTTATTGTGCCGATCTAACCTTCGATACCAGCTCAACAAATGTACACCAACTTCGAGAGCGCATTAAAGAACGGTTAATTAACGATACTACTTCAACTGCTTCAATCTTAATAGAATCTTTCGGTTTTAAACACGGCGCACCAACAAATGCCGACTTTGTTTTTGATGTCCGCTGTTTAAGTAATCCACACTGGGTGCCTGAATTACGTCCACAAACGGGGCAGGATAAAGCTGTTGTTGAATTTCTAGAATCTAACGATGATGTCTTAATGATGTGTAATGATATTTTATCTTTTCTTGATAAATGGGTCCCCAAATTTATTGCTGAAAATAGAAGTTATATGACGATAGCTATTGGTTGCACAGGTGGACAGCATCGTTCTGTTTATATTACAGAGCATATCGTGTCGAAACTAATAAAAAAATATCCCAGCATATTAACTCGACATAGAGAGCTTGAACAAAACAATTAGAATTCAATACTATAAAGAAGAAGAATTAGAGAAAGTACAATGGGTGTAAGTATTCTTATCGTAACACATGGCAAGATTGGTCAATCTATTTTAGATACGGCTACAAAGATTATTGGTTCCGTTCCCATATCAGTTAAAACAATATCTATTGAGATGGATGAAAATTGCGACATATCATTAAACCAAGTTAACAAAGTTGGCAATGAAATTGATACAGGTGATGGTGTTTTAATCCTTACGGACTTATTTGGTGCCACGCCAAGTAACATTGCCAGTACAACTAATATTTCACAAAGCATTGTTGTTGCTGGTCTTAATTTACCTATGTTAATCCGCGTTATGAATTATCACTCATTACCCTTACACGAACTTAGTGATAAGGCTGTTGGTGGCGGCAAAGATGGTGTTCTCGCTTATTATCTAGATAAGAATAAAAAAAATGTTACAAACTCAAATTAAAATTATTAACAAACTTGGCCTACATGCACGTGCAGCTGCAAAATTTGTCACACTTGCTAGCCAATTTAAGAGTGACGCATTTTTAGAGCATAAAGAAAAAAGAGTCAACGGGAAAAGTATTATGGGTGTAATGATGTTAGCGGCCTCGAATGGTACTGAACTCACATTGACGACAGATGGAGACGATGAGCAACAAGCCCTTGAAGCGTTAATCCAGCTTGTGAATAACCGCTTTGACGAACCAAGCTAACAATCAAGATTGAGTAATTGCACCTATGACTTTATGTTTACAAGGATCGCGTATTACCACAGGCGTAGCTATCGGTCCTGTCCACATTATCCAACAACATGAATTCGAACTTGTTGAAACCAATATACATGATGATTATATCAATGAAGAAATTGAACGTTACACAAAAGCATTAACCAACGCAAAACAACACCTTAGACTGGTTCTCGAAAACATTCCAATCTCTACTCCTTCTGAGATAATTGCATTCATTAACTCGCATCTATTAATGCTTAATGATGAAATGCTATCTGATACACCAATTGAAATAATTCGAACAAAAAAATGTAATGCTGAATGGGCTCTCAAATTACAACGAGATAACATTATTAATATTTTTGATTCAATGGATGATGCGTATCTTCGTACCCGACGTGATGATATTAACCATGTTGTTAAAACTATTATGCAAACTTTGCTCAGCGGCCCAATTCATCATGGTGTACATCATTCACATGAACAACGTCTAAGTGGCCATGTTATCGTTGCCGATGATATATCCCCCTCTGAACTCGTCTTAATGCAACATCAAGGTATCGCCGCCTTTGTTACCCAAACAGGTGGACCGACATCACACACTGCAATCATTGCCCGAAGTTTAAATATACCGGCTATAGCAGGTATTCATAATATACATACCTTACTACACGATGCAGAAACTATTGTTGTGGATGGTCGATTCGGTTTAATCCTAACGAACTTGGATGATAATTCGTTATATCATTACCATCGATTGCGCCGAGAACAACATATACAACTAAAACGTTATAAAGAATTCCCTCAATTACCTGCTATCTCAGATGACGAAGTTGAGATTAGTATTAACGCCAACATTGAACTACCAGAGGAAATCCCACTTATCAAAGAAATGGGAGCAAATGGTGTTGGCTTATATAGGACCGAATATTTATTTATGAATCGTTCTATTAGCCCAAACGAAGAAGAACAATTTCAAGCTTACTCCAATGTATTAAAGCAATTAAATGGTAAAACACTAACAATTCGAACTCTTGATTTGGGTTCAGACAAACAGGTCGATAGCGGTAAACAACATGCGAATGCCATCACTAACCCGGCACTCGGGCTACGCGCCATTCGCTTATGCTTAAACGATTTATCACTTTTTATTCCACAACTACGTGCAATTCTTAGAATATCTGCTTTTGGTAAGGTAAGAATGATGATACCGATGCTATCGAATATTCATGAACTACAACAAGTCATGCGACTAATTAAAACAACCCAAAATGATTTAAGCAAAGAAGGTATTAATTTTAATATTGACATGCCAATTGGAGGAATGATTGAAGTTCCCGCAGCAGCCATTTGTGCTGAAATGTTTGCGACAGAACTTGATTTTTTATCCATTGGTACAAATGATCTAATACAATATACTTTGGCAATCGATCGTATTGATGATGAAGTGAATTATTTATATGATCCCGCTAATCCCGCCGTATTAAGACTTATCGCGCGAACGATTAAAGCGGGACAGCAGGCTAATATTCCAGTTTCAATGTGCGGTGAGATGGCAGGCGACCCTCGATATACCAAATTACTATTAGGACTTGGCCTAAGAGAATTTAGCATGCATCCTAATTCTCATCCCATCATTAAACAAATAATTCCAACCTGTAATATTAAGAAACTTCAAAGACAAGTTAAGCGCTTACTTAAGATTAATAAATACGCTGATTTTCACGAGCAAGTCGAAAAATTCCTTAATTAACTCAAGCCTAGTGAATATCTTTTTATTTTAGCCCTATTGCCTGTTACACTTAGATTCCTTCAAACTTGCAATATTTATAATTGCAATACCTGTGGTTAGAACATGGCAAATATCACACAAGAACAACAAGATATGCTCGGAATTATCTCTGAGTGCATTCAAAATGATGACTGCAGTAAGATAGATCAGCTTCTTCAAGAGCTACATCCAGCAGAGATAGCCCATGTTATTGAAACGCTTTCACAAAAAGAACGTGAATTAGTTTGGCAACGTATTCCGACGGAATATGAAGGCGAAGTTCTCATTAATCTTAATGAAACGGTGCGGAGCCATTTTATTAAGACCATGGAACATTCCGCCTTACTTGCCGCAACTGAATCCCTAGAAACAGATGATCTTGCCGATATCTTATCGGAGATTCCACACGCAGTAAGTCAAGAATTACTTTTAAGCATGGAGCAACAAGATCGTGAACGCCTAAAATCCGTTCTTTTTTATGCCGAGGATACCGCCGGCGGATTAATGGATTTAAATACTGTTATTATTCGAGCCGATACCACACTCGAAGTCGTATCTCGATATTTGCGATTCAAAAATGAACTACCCGAGGGAACGGATACACTCTATGTGGTTAATCGAGAAAATAAATATCTCGGTCTATTACCACTAACAACATTACTCACTAGCGATCCCATTCTACTGGTTGCCGATACAATGGATGCAGGTATTGAAGCCATTAATGCTAATACCTCGGTACGCGAAGTTGTTAATATATTTGAGCATCGCGATTTAATCACTGCACCTGTTATTGATGATGAAGGTAAGTTACTTGGTCGTATAACGATTGATGATGTTGTTGATGAAATTCGTGATGAGGCCGAGCACTCTGTAATGAGTATGGCAGGCTTAAATGAAGAAGACGATATGTTTGCCTCCCCATTTATGAGCACTAAAAGACGTTCTATATGGTTAGGAGTTAATTTACTTACCGCATTATTAGCCTCGGTTGTGATTGGCCAATTTGAAGGTACTATCGAAAAACTTGTTGCTTTGGCTATATTAATGCCCATCGTTGCAAGCATGGGTGGCGTTGCAGGCAGTCAAACATTAACCTTGGTCATCCGTGGCATGGCGTTGGGACGTATTGGTAAAACAAATTCAAAACGACTATTACATAAAGAGCTGTGGGTTGGATTATTCAATGGCTTAATTTGGGCAATTATCATCGCAGCAGTTGCCGGTGCCTGGTTTGATAGTTTGAAATTAAGTTATATCATTGGTGCAGCTATCATTATTAATTTATTTGTTGCTGCTTTGGCAGGTGCAAGCATTCCATTAATATTAAATAAGATAGGAATCGATCCCGCTTTAGCTGGAACAGTTATACTTACAACCGTCACGGACGTTGTTGGTTTCTTTGCCTTCTTAGGCCTAGCTTATTTATTTCTTTTTTAACGAGAATTTTAATGTCTAAAAAAATAGTTTACGAAGAAGATGATGATGTTGTTAGCAAAACAAAATTAAAACAAGAAGCTCATGCCTTAACTGAGCTGGGCTCAAAACTTTTAGAATTATCAACTGAACAATTGCGTAAATTCGATTTGCCCGATAACTTATTAGAAGCTTTTAAAATTGCAAAAAACATTAAAAAACATGGGGCATTAAAGCGACAAAAGCTTTATATAGGAAAACTATTAAGAAGTATTGATTCAAAACCTATCGAAGCACAATATGATATGTTGTTAAGTCCTCACAAAGAAGACGTGAAACAATTTCATGATGTAGAAAATTGGCGCGATAAAATCATCGAAGAACCCAAGAATATCAATGAATTTTTAGGGCAATATCCGCTAGCTCAACGACAAACCTTAATCAAGCTACACCGCGACTCAATAAATGAAAATCCTCAGATATCAACGCGAGCAAAAAGAAAATTATTTCTTTATATCAAAGAGTTTGTTTTTGTTCATGAGGAAAAAGATGAAAATAACGTTCAAGACGATTTATTATAACACTCTAATTTTCTATGCTTTAAAGCCGGAAACTGTTTACGCGTTAACTTAATTTTATCTAAATCTAAATCAGCAATAACAAATCCGGAACCACGATAAAGCCGGTCTTTAATGACACCCCATGGATCAACAATCATACTATCACCATACGTTTCGCGCCCATTTGCGTGGTACCCTCCCTGTGCCGATGCGATAACATAACTTAAATTCTCAATCGCACGAGCGCGCACTAAAGATTCCCAATGAGCTTTTCCAGTAATCGCAGTGAAAGCGGCCGGAATCACAATAAGCTCCACACCTAGATCAGCCATTCGGCGAAACATTTCTGGAAACCTTAAATCATAACAAACAGCAAGCCCCATTTTTCCAAAAGGAGTGTCTTGAACTACAATTTCATTACCAGCTTCAATGACATCAGATTCAGAATAACTTTCTCCCTCATCTAACTTAACATCAAATAAATGAATTTTATCATAGCGAGTGACTATATCTCCATCAGGATTTATTAATAAGCAAGCAGCTCGAATTCGTAGTGGATCGTCGGTAGTCATAGGTATAGTACCAGTAACAATCCATACTCGATGTTTAATACACATATTCTTCAGAAAATCTTGTATCGGACCGACACCCTGAGGCTCTTTAATCGTAAGCATATCAGTTTGTTTCATTCCCATAATTGCAAAATTTTCGGGCAATACGACTAAATCAGCACCTGTATCGGCAGCATAACTAATCCAGCGGCCTGCTTCATTTAAATTTGCTGGAACGTTCGGACCAGAAGCCATTTGTATTGCAGCCATTCGTTTCATAAAACATCCAATTTGAAATTAACCATATTCAATTTATTAAAAGTTCAAGCTCATCTACTTTTGCGCTACCTGATTGAAGTTCAATACGTGTAGAATCTAAACCCAATGCAACTATCCACGCTTTTAATTCTGTTGCCCACAATACCCCCGTATCACCACCAGGGTATCTTATTAAGAGATTTAAAGTGTTTTTTGACGATAATATTTTCATAGCATTTCTAAGCGCAGGAATTTTTAAAATTGATTGAGCATTTTTAGGTACAGACCATTGTTGTTCTGTAATAATATAATTATTTCTAGGTAACAAATCAGCTGCAAATGAATAATTCATTTGTGCTGAAATTATTATTAGCAAATAATACTTTATTAAACTTTTAGCTATCATCATCTAAATAATCGTCTTCATGGGATACATCTTCTTCAATTTTTTCATCATTCTTATCAATTCGAGTTGTAATGGGTTTATCCCATGTTCCAGTTAAATGATAAATACGTTGAGAGGATTCATCAATTCCTGAACCAAATAATTGTTTGAAAAAATAAACGACTACCCCCACCTGTGGACCGAAAGCAAAAGTAGATGGAACTGTTAATGAACCACTCACATTAGGAACCACAGTAAGATAATGGTCAAAATCTCTAGCGACTATCCCTGTTCGCCCAGTTACGAGTATATTTGCTGCTGGTCCAGCAATACTGACATCATCAGAGTAAGCATTACCATCGAGGATTTCATAAACGCCGACAATTCGATCAAAATTAAAACCTGTTTTAAAAGCATCACCAGTAAATAGCATACTTGGTAATGTCTCAATACTGAGTAAACCTAGTAAACGTCCCGCCCCAGGATCAACCTTAGTAAAGACACCATTTTCAATATCCATTGTCACAATGCCATTTAAAATACCCCAAGTGAAATCACCAAAACCTCCTTTCCAATTAAAATCTCCAGTAAAATCCGCTACACCGTTTTCGATAATAGAAGAAAAACCAAGGCTTGATAGAAACCCGCCATAATTTTTAGAATGCACCTTCATTGTCACTTCGGTAAATTGTTTCTTCGGTTTGTAGTGCCAAAAGGCTTTACCTTCTGCCTTTACATAAGGAGATGTAATTGTAAATTTATCTAGACTTAAACCGCCCCTATCTTTCGAGGTTTTAAAATTAAATTTTCCATAAGGGTAAGTATCGTAATGAAAATCTGCAATTTCACCTTGAAAAAGCGGTAGTTTTCTAGGGTCAGACGGTTTACGAGGCTTTTTATCTTTCGCTTTTGCTAAGTGCAAATAATCCATATCAACTTTAACGGGAACGCTAAAAAAACTTTTTTCTTTTTTAATCGTAGTAGCATCCAAGGCATCTAACCAATCACGCAATGAAAAATCCTTTAAACTTCCAGTTAACAATAATGTTTCATCTTTTGGTAATTCAGCGGCTTCGGCTTTAAAGCGAAAATGTCCACGCCGTAAACGAGAATTCTTACTATCACTTAGATCTATATCTAAAGCAAATGACATATTTTCTCCATAAACTAAATTCAACAACATTTCATTTTTGGAAACATTCTCAATGGTCATATAGGTTGGAATCTTTACTTTAGACTTTTTTTCCATCGGCGGAGGTAAATCAATGATAATATCTTGCATATCAGCCGAGACTTGCAACATTGGATTTTTAATAACACCATCTTGCTTATGTTTTAAGGTAAAAACACCTTGCCAATCTGTACGTCCTTTAACTCTATCGTAACCAGATAATTTAAAAGACTTCATCGTTTTACTTACATCAATATTTCCTTGCATAACAAATCGAATAGGATGACCACCAAACTGATGTCCTGTAAAAATATCTATTTTTGACGTACCACCCATTATTCTTGCATCGATATCTCGTGCAGTAATAGAATTTTTCGTTAAATCAACTGTGCCATTTATATTCGTTGCGTATAGTTTATTTTTTACCGTTGATAGCTTAGCATTAACTAAAAAAGCTTTTGCTTTTATATATAGAGGAGATAATTTTTCAACCTTTGTTGACAATGGAATAGTCATAAAGAGATCAATATTTGTTTCACCTGAAAACCTTGAGTTGACGACAAAGTCTCTAGAATCTTTTAAAAATGTACTCGATGCATATTGAGCCACATCATTAAGATTACTTTTTATTAAAGTTTTCACTTTAACTATTGGTTTACTGAAATCATCTATGTTTATATCAAAATTCTTTGCTTGACTATTTTCTAGCTTAACCTCATTTACCTGCATATCCATGGAGCGACCTGTAAAGGCAACATCAACATCACCCTCATGCATTAATGGCCATCCAGGCTTATAGTTAAGTGTTATATTTTTTGCCGACAGAGATGCTTGAAAAACACCATTATTCTTGGTGTAAGGGAAATCAGATAAACGACCATTTAAAATAATACCGCCTCTTTTAATCTCACCGGATTCAAAAGCAGTGCCCATCCACTGTTTAAAGTCACCTGTCATTATTACTTTAGGTAAATAGTTTTTTACGGCTACAACCTTGCCATTAATAATTTCAGACTGAAGATCGAGATATGGTGAAATGTCACTATTGGGAATATCTAAATTAAAACTTACTCGAATTGAAGCATCATTATTTGTCGCAATCAAATCCTTGGCGAAAACTCCCCAAGAATCATCATTCTTAATCCATTCCACACTACCGTCTAATTCATTAAACAAAACTTTTTTCGATAATATTTCTTTAAAATCTAATTCCGCGTTCTTAGTTTTAATCGATAAAACACCAGAATTATGGTTGCTATATAATTCGGCTGATACTTTTTTAAATCCAGGTACTTTCTCATAAGAGTTTAATGATAAATTATTTACTTTTGCTGAGAGGAAAAACTCATCAACCTCATCCTCTTGCATCTTAACTTGATACTTTATATTTTCAAGTTCTCCCGATGGTGATGCATGTCGTAAGTAATTAAATATTCTATTCTCAACGTATCCACTTTTAAGCAATAGATCACGAACATCTTCAATTCGAAAATATTTTACATCTGTTGTTATTGACGCGCTTTTATTATCATCATTGACTTTTTGGCTAACTTTAATTTCTGTTGTTGGCCAAGCGCCATTATCTGTAGTGAATTTTAAATCATCTATAGATAAGTCCCAGTTTTTAAAATCTTTGTTCCACTTAATAAGGCCACTTAATAATTTAACTTTAGCAACAGCATTATTCTTAAGTCTTCTAATTGCAACGTCATGAGCGACAACCTTAGCCTCAATTTTATTCAATTCACCTGCAACCCAATCGCCCCAAAGCCTAAAATCTAATAGACCTTGTTCAACCATTACATCCATAATTACAGGTTTAAACCCCCATTCAGACGCTTTAATATTCACTCCATTTGCATAAAATTTTCCAACCCATTTTATCGGGTCAAGCATATCGCCATAGACGTCTAAAGCAAGCTCCAAACGTTTAGGATTATTTTTATCATCAGAAAGTATAAATTCACCGTTAAACTGATGACGGTTACTACTGTTTCGTAATTTAAGTGTTACATCCTTAAAGCGAGTTGGTTTTGTCAGGCGCTTTTTATCATGCCAAACAATGCTACTATTTTGAATAATCAAACTACTTCGATTAAACAGCCATTCAGATAATTCAGTATTACTTGATTGTTCTTGATCGGTTAATACATTACCTAGCTCGACTACATCAATATCTTGAATTAAAATTTTGCCATCTTTTTTTCTAATGATCGCAAGCTCTATACCATCGATGGTATAAATATCCGGTACAATTTTTCTTTGTTTTATCGAACGCCAAACCGAAAAACCAATTTTAATTTTTTCTATTTCAAGAAGTTCTTTTCCGGATGAACGACTGATCAATTTAACATCATGGAATATGACGACTGGAGTTATTCCAGTTATAAGTGCATTTAAGTCTCCAATTTTTACCGGATGTTCAAGAATAGTTGCCAATTGCTCTTCAACGTAAGAACGGTACAATTGAACATCAGGTAATAAAACTCTAGCCGCAGAAAGCCCTACTGCGATTAAAATTACTACGGCAATAATAGAATATAGAAAAAAATTCCGTATTTTTTTTAATACTGACTTGAAAATAATCAACAACCTATAATCATCTATGCTTAACTACATTGGTACAACATCAAATTGTTCTTGAGAATATCCTGTTTCAATTTGAAAACGAATCGATTTACCAATGAATTCCTCTAGTTCAGCAACACCACTCGATTCATCATCTAATAAATTATCCACAACGGCTTCCGATGCTAAGACTAAGTAATTTTCAGCATCGAATTGACGTGACTCGCGTAATATCTCACGAAAAATTTCATAACTCACAGTTTCTACCGTCATGATAGAACCTCGTCCCTGACAAGTTGGACACGATTCACATAAAATATGCTCTAAACTTTCACGCGTACGTTTACGCGTCATTTGAACTAAACCTAAAGAAGAAACTTCACTAATATTTGTTTTTTCAGGATCTTTGATTAACATCTTCTCCAAGCCACGTAAGACTTGTCTTTTATGCTCCTCATCAATCATATCAATAAAGTCGATAATGATAATGCCACCTAAATTTCTTAAACGGACTTGCCGGCAAATCGCCTGCGTCGCTTCTAAATTAGTTTTAAAAATAGTTTCTTCTAGGTTTCTATTACCAACAAATGCGCCAGTATTCACATCTACCGTTGTCATGGCTTCCGTTTGGTCTATTATCAAATAACCACCGGATTTTAATTGCACCTTAGGTTCTAGCGACTTCCTAATTTCGTCATCAATACCGTATAAATCAAATATTGGACGTTCACCAGGATAATACTCAATACAATTAGCAACCTCAGGTATAAATTTTTTTGCGAATTTTTCAACACGCTTAAAAGTTTCACGCGAGTCAATTCGAATCTTCTGAATATCTGTTCCACCAAGGTCGCGCATTGTTCTCATGACCAAAGGTAAATCTTCATGTAACAAACTAACCATTTTCTTAGACGTTAGCTGTGCAGACTTAGCTTTAACCGCTTCCCATAATTTTTCTAAGAACGCAATATCTTTACCTATTGCCTCGTCACTGGCTCCTTCTGCAACGGTCCTTACGATGTAACCATTTAACTGAATAGATTTTTGATTATTATCTTGGCTTGTATTCTTTTCTCGATGCTTAGAGATAATATCTTTTAAACGCTGACGTTCATCTTCCGTCTCAATTTTTTGAGATATGCCAATGTGATCAGTATTTTGAATAAAAACTAAGTATCGAGATGGGATAGAGATATTTGTCGTTAATCTTGCTCCTTTCGTTCCAATAGGATCTTTAACGACTTGAACAATAATTTGTTGCCCTTCGGTCAATAAATCTGAAATATCCGCAACAGCATCGCTATCATTTGTATCTGTATTATTTTTGATTAAACGTTGATGATTCTCAGCGATATCTGATGCATGCAAAAATGCGGTACGCTCCAGCCCAATTTCAATAAATGCAGCTTGCATACCTGGTAAAACGCGCGAAACTTTACCACTATATATATTGCCAACTAAACCACGTCGCCTTGCTCGTTCAATATGCACTTCTTGCAACATACCATTTTCAACATAGGCAATACGCGTTTCTTGAGGTGTTACATTTATTAGTAATTCTTCGCTCATGGATAATCTTTCTTGGTTGATGTTTCTTGCGTTAATTAACACTCGGTAGGATTTGAACACCAGATTGTTCCAGCAAGTTTGCTGTTTCATATACCGGCAAACCCATCACGCCCGAGTAACTCCCCTGTATCTTTTCGATAAAAATGGCGGCAAGCCCCTGTACGGCATAACCTCCAGCTTTATCACGCCCTTCATTTGTAGCGACATAACGTGAAATATCAAGTTCAGTTAATTCGCGAAAAGTAACTAAATTACGCGAAACCGCCGTTAAAATACTCGAACCACTAACTGCAACACCTGTTAAGACTTCATGGGTACGCCCCGAAAGTAAACGTAAAATTTCAACAGCATCTTCATTCGATGCGGGTTTACCCAGTACCTGTTCATCACAGACGACGACCGTGTCTGAACCGATGACTATGTCTATTGTGGCGTGTTTTTTCTTTGATTGCCAACACCATAGCGGTTTTTTCTTAGACTCTAAGTATTGTTCATTTAGTGCATTTTTGCCCGCATTTGCTTTGGCTACTGCCAGTCGCTCCACATACTCATACGGACTCTCTGTTGGATTTTTATCTTCAGAAATATCTATACTCAATACATCAAATCGGACACCAATTTGTTCTAATAATTCACGACGTCGAGGTGATTGCGAAGCGAGATAGATACAAGGGGTGGTCATAAAGAATACTCTGGTATTTTATTTATGATATGGGTGCTTTTTAATAATCATCAATGCCCGATACAGTTGTTCTGCAACAACAATTCTTACAATCGGGTGAGGTAGGGTTAAGCTTGATAAAGACCATTTTTCATTCGCCTTGCTTATGCAAGTTTGCGTCATACCATCTGGTCCTCCGATAAGTAAGGCAATATCTTTTCCTAAACTCATCCAATCTTGCATTTTTTCAGATAATTTTTCGGTTGACCAAATCTTTGCCTTTACTTCCATTGCAATCACATAAGCATTACTTGGAATTGCTTCAAGGATGCTTTTCTCTTCCTGCTGCATAGCTTGTTTGATATTTTTTGATTTCACACGTTGACCTAAGGGCAGCTCAACAAATTTTATCTGGCATTCATTTGGCATGCGCCGTACGTACTCATCAACACCTTGATTTACCCAAGTTGGCATTTTTGTTCCGACTGCAATAACGTGGATGATCATCTTAAATTGAATAACCGTAAAATTAAAATCGTTTTTATTTAAGCAATCTGGTTGCAACCATCAGGATTATTGACGCGTAGAGTAGAAGCGGGATGTTTTTCTAATTGTTCAAGAGAACGTCGAGGACGAGTGACAAGTTCACCACCACAATTCGGGCATATTCCATTTAGTACTGAGTCAGCACATGAGTTACAAAACGTACACTCAAAAGAACATATCTGCGCATCATTTAATTCAGGTGAAAGATCCTTATCGCAACATTCACAGCTTGGTTTTAATTTAAGCACAGCAACTCTCCTTGCTTTGAAAATAAATTGTCCCGTCGTATATTACTTATTCCGAATCAGAAACGACCTCAATAGTATCATCGCCAGCAGGACTATCTTCACCCCAGAGTTTTTCTAGGTTATAAAAATCTCGAATATCCGGTGTCATAATATGAACTACAACATCGCCTAAATCAATAAGCACCCATTCACCCGCTTGCTCGCCTTCAACACCAATCGGTCGCATGTTCTTTTCTTTAGCTTCTTTTAAAACATTATTAGCAAGTGATTTAACTTGCCGAGTAGAATTACCTGTTGCGATAACCATAATATCGGTAACGCTGGACTGTTCAATGACATCAAGTTTTTTTATATCAAGTGCTTTAATATCTTCTAATGCATTAACGACTAAATCACAAAGTTGTTTACTATTCATATTACCTTACTAACCTATATAAAGTTGCTGTTGCTGAATAAATTTATTCACCTTAGCTGAAACCATATTTTCAATGGGTTGTTGTTTCTTAATTCGTTGCCTTATATCCGTTGCCGAAATATCAAGCTGTGTAACAGGCATAAATAGAAGCATGCCCATCGTTTTATCTTCTTTACCGTTATCCAAAAATTCTTTTTTAGAATCAACTTTTCGCAATTTCACTAATTCAATTAAATCAGAATCGAGTAAACTTAAATCTAATTCAAAGCCAGGACGATGCGTTACAACACAATCAGCCATTGTGAATATTTCCTGCCATCGATGCCATTTATGCAATCCCATAAATGCATCCATACCAATGATTAAACATAACCGTTTGTCATTAAAATCTTGGTGAATACTTTTTAACGTATCCACCATATAAGATATACCTTGTCGGTTTAACTCTCTTTCATCAATGATACAGCCATCTTGCCCATCAATTGCCGCTTGTAACATAGTTACACGTTGTTCAGCCGATGCAGTGGGTACATCTCGATGTGCGGGAATGGAGCATGGAATAAAACGGAGTTCATCTAATGACAAAGCCTGTTTAACATCTAACGCGGGTTGAATATGTCCAAGATGAACAGGGTCGAAAGTGCCACCAAAGATTCCTATCATGTTCGAATATGGCCATCACCTAAAACAATGTACTTTTGTGATGTTAAACCTTCAACACCGACAGGTCCTCGAACATGAATCTTATCTGTACTAATACCAATTTCGGCACCAAGACCATATTCAAAACCATCGGCAAAGCGGGTTGAAGTATTGACCATGACTGAGCTTGAATCAACTTCAGCGAGAAAACGTCTTGCGGTTGTTAAATTCTCAGTCACAATAGATTCAGTATGACCGGAACTATGTGCATGACAATGTTCAATCGCTTCAGTTACACCATTAACAATTCGAATAGAAAGAATGGGGGCTAAATATTCTTCATCCCAATCTGCATCGGTTGCAGCAATTGCGTTCGACAAGATCTTTTGAGTTTGTGTGCAGCCTCTTAATTCAACACCTTCATCAGCATACATTTTACCTAAAGTTGGTAATACTGTTTGTGCTATGGCTTCATCAATGAGTAATGTTTCCATTGTATTACACGTACCATAACGTTGTGTTTTTGAATTAAAAGCAATCGCAATCGCTTTATCAACATCGGCATTACTATCAATATAAACATGACAGACACCATGAAGATGTTTAATAACTGGCACAGTTGCTTCAGCACTAACACGTTCAATTAAACCTTTACCACCACGAGGCACGATAACGTCAACATATTTTGGCATTGTAATTAAACGTCCAACCGCTGCACGATCGGTTGTCTCAATAACCTGAACACATTCAATCGGTAGACCTGCTTGCTTTAAACCCGCTTGAATACATTTAGCAATCGCTTGGTTTGAATTCGCCGCTTCAGAACCACCACGTAAAATAGCCGCATTACCGGCTTTTAAACATAGTGCTGCCGCATCTGCCGTTACGTTTGGGCGCGACTCATAAATAATTCCAATCACCCCCAGAGGTACTCGCATTTTACCAACTTGAATACCTGATTCGCGATAACTTAAATCGGTAATCTCACCAATTGGATCGGCTAAGGCAACAATTTGGCGTATCCCTTCGGCCATGCCTGCCACACGTTCAGGATTAAGCGCTAAGCGATCGAGTAAAGCGTCATCTAACCCGTTTGCCTTACCTGCTTCAATATCTTTTGCATTCGCTTCAAGTAAAGCAGATTGCTGCGATGCAATGGCTTCAGCCATTGCTAATAACGCTGTATTTTTTGTATTGCTATTGGTACCAGCTAATTGACGAGATGCCGCACGGGCCTGCTCACCAAGCTGTTGCATATATGTTTGAATGTTCACTTTCGCATCCATTATAGAAAACCTACGTTCATTTTATTATAAGACCATCTAAGCTGTTAAGGACAACCCAAAGGTGCATTAAAGATATTGGGAATAAGCCACTAATTTTGGCTTTTGAGCCGGTATTAAAGGCGAACCGGCTATCTTCATTGCTAATTGTATCAACTCATGCCAAATATTGCCTGTTTTAAGGCCTTTATTCATCTTATCTAACTCACTTATTTGCCATAAAAGTAACTGCCACTGGCGTGAATTATGCCTATTTAGTGCTGATTTAACGCAAGCTTGGCGTTTTTGCCAAACATGAAAAGAGGAGATAACTTGATTGATAGACTTATCTTTTAGTTCCAAGGACATAGAAGCCAAGGAACGTACTTCTCGAGTAAGCGCCCAAACAATAATAACTGAAGCGACTCCTTCGCTGCGCAAACCTTCGATAATCTTCACAGACTGGCTTGCGTCACCCAATAAACAAGTATCCACAAGTTGAAAAACACTATATCTGGCACTATCAGCGACCAATTCCTGAACGGCTTCAGAATCTACCTCGCCTTCACCATGCAATAAAAACAGTTTTTCAAGTTCTTGCTCAGCCGCTAATAAGTTTCCTTCAAATCTGTCGGCTAAAAGTCGCAAAGCATCAGGGCTTGCTTGCATTGATAAACTCGCCATACGTTCAGAAATCCAACGTGGTAATTGATCTTTTTCAACAGGCCATACTTGAATACAAATTCCCTTAGCATCAATCGCTTTATACCATTTGGATTTTTGCTGTTGTTTTTCTAACTTACCGCTAACAATGAGTAACATAACATCATCGGGACATTGCTCAAGAAAGGCGACAATCGCCTTACTGCCTTTATCACCAGGTTTTGTTTTTGGAATGCGCAACTCTATAACACGTTTATCGCCAAACAATGACATACTTTGACTTTCAGCTATTAATAAATCCCAATCAAATTTATCATCGACATCAAGTACGACTCGTTCACTGAAACCCTGCTCAATAGCCGCAAGTCGAATCATTTTTAAGGCTTGTTCTTTTTGAAATGGTTCATCACCAGAAAGGTAATAAATATTTTTAAAATTCTGTTTCAGGCTATTTTGAAGTTGCTGAAGTTGAATATTCATGAGCTATTTCGTATTAACGTCTTTTTGATTTAAGGGTTCTGTTTTATTTTCTTCTACTTTATCAGGACTAGGAGAAATTGTTATATCACGAAGCTTAATTCCAATTCGACGCATAGATTGTCGCACAGCAAGCGAAATCATTTGTAATTTAATGTTTGCTTCTTCATTACTTTTAGCTAAAGCATTATCTAAATCATAAGTATAATTTCTATTCAAATTAACAATACGTTCCTTTACTAGAACACCACCTTTAGCATCAAGTACTCGTATAGACATTTCGTAGGTTAAACCGTATTCATTTGCACGCCCTGCAGAGTCGATTGACAAAACACGACGAGAAAAATTATTTCGTGTAACAACAAAATGAACCGTATCGACATCGGCTGTCGTTAAGACTTTAGCACCGGATGAAACAAGTTGCTGTTTAATCGCTATACCCAAATCGCTAAACTCAGCAACGCCATCAATTACTGCAAACTTAATAGTATTAGGTAACTCACTAGCTCCACGCAAACGAAATCCACAGCTTTGTAACAAGCTCATGGCTATAATAAAGATAAAGATTTTATAGTATGTCGATTTCATTTTTATTTAATCTATTATTTAGACTGTAATGTATTTAGGTATTATTTACTTAGCTTTTAATTCACTTAGCCTTAATTTACTTAAGCTAGAATTTATTTAACAACGATATTAACTAATCGATTCGGTACAACAATAACTTTTACGATATCTTTACCATCGATAAATCGTTGTACATTTTCATCATCCAAAGCCAGTTTTTCAGTATCCTCTTTTGAGGTCTCATTCGCCACCATAATTTTACCACGTAACTTGCCATTCACTTGTACAATCATCTGAATTTCATCTTGAACAAGTGCATCAGGGTCATGCTTGGGCCATACATGGTTTACGATATGCTCATCGTGTCCAAGCGCCTGCCAAAGTGTGTGAGTAATATGAGGAATAATAGGTGACATGACTAACACCATCATTTCCAAACTTTCTTGCATGACAGCTAAACCCTGTTCACTCGTGTCCTCAAACTTCGTTAAGCTATTCATTAACTCCATTATTGCTGCAATAGCAGTATTGAATGTATACCGCCGACCAATATCATCGGTAACTTTCGCAACCGCTTTATGGACTTTCATTCTTAATTCACGTTGTTCACTTGAAAGTGAAGTAATGTTTAATTCAGACAATGATGACGACTCTAATTGTTGATTATGTTTAACAACAATATTCCAAACACGCTTAATAAAACGATATGCGCCCTCAACACCAGCATCAGACCACTCCAAAGATTGTTCTGGCGGTGCTGCAAACATCATAAATAAACGAGCGGTATCAGCGCCATATTTTTCTATTAAGGCTTCAGGATCGACCGTATTACCTTTTGATTTCGACATTTTACTGCCATCTTTTAATACCATACCTTGAGTCAAAAGATTTTGGAAAGGTTCATCGTGTTCAATTAGGCCTGCATCACGCATTAATTTATTGAAAAAACGCGCATAAAGTAAATGTAAAATAGCATGCTCAATACCACCAACGTATTGATCAACCGGTAGCCAATAGTTTGCTCGTTCATCAACCATAGCGGTATCCGAATCAGCAGAGCAATAACGAGCGTAATACCAAGACGATTCCATAAAAGTATCAAAGGTATCCGTTTCACGTTCCGCTTTACCATTACATTTAGGGCAAGTCGTTTCATAAAAAGAAGGCATTTTTTTAATCGGCGATCCGACACCTTCAAACACAACGTCTTCAGGTAAAATAACAGGAAGATCTTTATCGGGTACGGGAACGGCACCACAGCTATTACAATTAATGATAGGGATTGGCGCTCCCCAATAACGTTGACGAGAAACCCCCCAATCACGTAAACGATAAGTCGTTCTTGTTGTTCCTTGTTGTTTCGATTTTAAATGCTCAGCAATTTTTACAAAGGCTTCATCCGATGTTAAGCCATTAAACTCAGCTGAATTAACTAAAAAGCCTTTTTCAGTAAAAGCTTCTTTATTAAGATTAATATCACAATCTTGCTTAGAGATAACTTGCTGTATAGGTAAACCGTATTTGTCAGCAAATTCCCAGTCACGTTGATCATGAGCAGGTACAGACATCACCGCCCCTTCGCCATACCCCATTAAAACAAAATTTGCGATAAAAACAGGAACGAGTTTACCAGTAACAGGATGAATAGCTTTAAAGCCAGTATCAATACCTAACTTTTCTTGAGTTTCAACAGCAGCTTCTGCGGTACCTGTAGCAATACATTGTTTAATAAAAGCTGCAATATTTGGATATTTCTCTCCCGCTTGTTTTGCTAAATCATGTTCAGCAGCAACAGCTAGATAAGTCACGCCCATTAATGTGTCTGGACGCGTAGTAAAAACTTTTACTTGTTTGTCTTGTCCACTAATTTTAAAACTGATTTCAACACCTTCAGAACGACCTATCCAATTTTTTTGCATAGTACGAACTTGTTCAGGCCAACCGTCAAGCTTATCTAACTCATCAAGCAATTCATCTGCGTAATCAGTAATTTTAAAGAACCATTGTGGTATTTCTTTGCGCACAACATCGGTATCACAACGCCAGCATTTACCATCAATAACTTGCTCATTAGCGAGTACAGTCACATCTTTCGGGCACCAATTCACTGCGGCTGTTTTTTTATAAACTAAACCTTTCTCATACAGGCGCGTAAATAACCATTGTTCCCAACGATAATAATCTGCATTACAGGTAGCAACTTCTCTTCCCCAGTCATAACCAAATCCCAATTGTTTCAATTGGTCTCGCATATAGTCAATGTTGTCACGTGTCCAATTGGCGGGAGGCACATTATTTTTATGCGCGGCATTTTCTGCTGGTAGTCCAAATGCATCCCAACCCATAGGTTGTAAAACATTTTTACCTTGCATACGTTGGTAACGGCTAATGACATCGCCAATGGTGTAATTACGAACATGCCCCATATGTAAACGGCCACTAGGATAAGGAAACATTGACAGACAATAGAATTTTTCTTTTGAATGATCTTCAACCGCTTTAAACGTTTGGTTCTCATCCCAAAACTTCTGAGCAGATTGCTCAATAACCTGATGCTGGTATTCTGTATTCATAGTGTTTGACGACATTGCGTTTGCTTAACCTACTGTACTTAATTGATAAGTCTTTAAATAAAATAATGGGGGCTCTACACGAGCATATTTATGCCGCATTTTACGCATTATCGGAATGCGCGTCAGTTATTTTTGAGTTTTATTCGAATAAATAAGTACGCCAAATAACAACATCAAAGTAAAACTAATAACCGGCCAATTGCCCAAGCGCACATAAGGGGTTGCCCCCGTACGCGGTTCAGCCCTATGGGTTAACACATAGGGTTCGAATTGGGGTGCTTGTGCAACGATGCGACCAGTATGATCCACAAAAGCTGAAATACCATTAGTGGTAGCACGAATAAGCATTCGGCCTGTTTCAATTGCCCGCATTTGCGCAATTTGTAAATGCTGATGCGGGGCAAGCGAGTCGCCATACCAAGCGTTGTTGCTACCATTCATAAGCAAGGTCGCTTCAGGTAATTGGCGAATTAATTCTTCTCCAAATGAGTCTTCATAACAAATAGAGGTTGCCAATGGTTCACCGCGCATTTTCAACAAAGGTTGTTTCTGTTCACCTTGGCTAAAGCCGGACATAGGTAAGTCAAAGAATGTAATTAAACCTCGTAGTAAATCGGCTAGCGGAACATACTCCCCAAAAGGGACAAGGTGAACTTTATGAAAGATGCCTGAGTAAGTATTTTTATTCTTATCTTCAGCGGCAAAGCTCACCATGCTCGAATAATATTTTTTAGAATATTCATCCATAAAAGGCAAACCAACAATTAAATCAGTATTTGAATCTTTGGCTTCTTTTGCTAGCGGTAATAAATAGTTTTTGTCTAACTGGTGATAGAAAATAGTCATTGCGTTTTCCGGCCACAGTACGACATCACTATCCCAATGCTGGCGAGATAACTGAGCATAGGTATTCATTCGTACGTTTATTTTATCAGCATCCCATTTCGTTATTTGTTCAGCATTTCCTTGAACAAGACTAACGGAAAAACTATTATTATTTGATTCAGTCCATTCGATTTTAGAAAAACCAAATCCGGTGATGAATATTACAGCTATAAATGCTAACGCCTTTATTTTTGATACATTATATTTTGAATAGATGCTATAGAGTATTATACCTGAAACTAAAATACTGAAAAAAGAAACACCATAAACACCAAGGATCGGTGCATAACCCGATAGAGGAGGGAAAGGAAAGGCATAACCTAAATGCAACCATGGCATCCCTGTTAAAAACCATCCACGTACCCATTCAAACAACAACCATAAACAAGGTAATAAAACTAACATTTGTAATGAGGATGAAATACTAAATTTAGAAATAAGTTTAGATGCTAGCCAACCTTGAACGGCTATAAACAAAGCTAAATAAGCAGCAAACAATGCTGTCATAATAACCGCAAGCCACGCTGCCGTTGCACCATAAACATGAATAGCAATATAAACCCAAGACAACCCAAAAGAGAAAAAACCAAAACCAAAGACAAAGCCTATTTTAAATGCCTCTTTTGGGTTTTTATCAAACCATAATATAAATAATATAATAGGCGAAATAAAAACAAATGGGACAGCATGAACCGGAGCAAAAGAAAAGGGAAGGCATAAGCCCGCTATCAAAGCAATAAAGTACTGCTTACGAAGTGTTAATGTATTTATATTCTTAAGTGATGAGAAAACGTCCATTTTGTCTTAATATTATTTTATGTAATATTTTCTTTGTTGGTTTCTGATTTTTTTTCATAGGGGGTTTCATTTTTTTGTTCAGATTCCAAACCATCTATTTCTTCCGCTACTGTGACTTCAAGCAAATGTATACGTCGACTACTCGCTCGCAACACTTTAAAATTAAATCCAAACTGACTTACACTCTCACCACGTTTAGGCATATGGCCTAATGCGTTAATAACGATTCCACCTATCGTATCGACATCGTCACTTGAGATATCACTCTCAAAGTGTTGGTTAAAATCTTCCAGTGGCGTGATCGCTTTAACTGTACTACTTCCATTAGTATGCTGATGGATAAACTTATCTTCTTCTATATCATGTTCATCTTCAATCTCACCAACAATTTGTTCCAATACATCTTCAATGGTAACCATGCCAGCTATGCCACCATACTCATCAACAACGATTGCCATGTGATTTCGATTCGCACGAAACTCATCAAGTAGCGTGTTTAAACGCTTACTTTCAGGTATAAAAACTGCTGGACGCAAAATTTCACGCATACTAAAAGAACTATTATCATCTGCATTTATTTGCGGCAATAAATCTTTTGCTAATAAAATACCCACCACCTCGTCTTTACTTTCAGCTATCACTGGAAATCGAGAGTGAGCAGATTCAATAATGGTCGGTAAAATAGATTTTAAATCGGAATCTCGCTCAACCACAACAAGTTGTGAGCGTGGAATCATGATATCTCGCACTTGCATTTCAGCGACTTGAATAACGCCTTCTATCATCAATAAAGAATAGTGATCGAGTAAATCATTTTTATTCGCTTCTTGTAAAACTTCTACAAGTTGTTCTTGATCTGTAACTTCATTTTGAAAGAACTGAGTCACGCGCTCAAACCATGTTCGTTCAGTTGTTTCTGCTTGAGGTTCCGATGCGTTAGTCGCTGAGTCATTCATGATTTAATTCCAGGTAAGGATTTTTGTAGCCAAGTTGAGATAATATTTCTATTTCCAAATTTTCCATTATTGACGCATCGTTGTTATTTAGATGGTCGTAACCTAACAAGTGCAATAGACCATGAACTAGCATGTGCGCCCAATGATGTTCAATTAGTTTATTTTGTTGTTGCGCTTCTAATTCAATAATAGGCGCACAAATAACAATATCGCCTAGAATATTAGATTCTTGGGATTGTTTAAATATATCGGGAGTGTCAAATGGAAACGACAACACATTGGTTGGTTTACTTTGTTGTCTATAGTCGTTGTTTAATAACTGGCTTTCATATTGTTCGACAACAAGTATCGATAAATCAATTGCAGCATTATCTAATAAGTTTTTATCTATAAGAAATTGGATAGCTTTATCCGCCCATTCTCGAAACACAATATCGCTTGGTACATTAACATCAGCGTAGTGGCACTGCACATCAACGTGACAAGCGCTCTTCGACGGAGGTTCTAACGATGAAATGTTATTGTCCATTTTTATTACCAGCATCATTCAGAGATTGTTGTATTGCTAAATTATCTTTTCTTACTTGTTTTTCTTTTGCGATATTTTCAGCATCAACATCTTCTTTTTCTTGATAAGCGGTAACAATTCGTTGCACTAAAGGATGACGCACAACATCTTTCGCTTTAAAGAAAGTAAAGCTGATCTCGTCCACATCACATAAGATATCGATAACTTGTCGTAACCCTGATGCTTGACCACGCGGTAAATCTACTTGAGTGACATCACCGGTTACAATGACCTTAGAACCAAAACCAATCCGTGTTAAAAACATTTTCATTTGTTCTACTGTGGTGTTCTGTGCTTCATCTAAAATAATAAAGGAATCATTTAATGAGCGCCCACGCATATAAGCTAGTGGTGCAACTTCAATAACATTACGTTCAATTAATTTTGCAACATAATCAAAACCGAGCATTTCATACAATGCATCATAAAGTGGACGTAAATATGGATCTATTTTTTGAGATAAATCCCCTGGTAAAAAACCTAAACGCTCACCACTTTCAACCGCAGGGCGCGTAAGTATAATTCGATCAATTTGCTCTTGTTGGAGTGCAGCAACCGCAGATGCAACCGCTAAATAGGTTTTACCTGTTCCGGCTGGGCCTATCCCAAAATTAATATCATGAGTTTGGATACGGGACAAATATGCTTTTTGATTGGGCCCCCTACCACGAATGTTACCGTGCTGTGTTTTAATCGCGACATCATCAATCACTTCTTCAGCTTTGATAGTATAGGATTCAACACCAGATTGTTGTAACGCTAAATTAATAATACTGGGATCAAGTTGAACGGTATCGGTTTCTTTATACAACTCACGCAATAATTCTTCCGTTGCTTGTACTGAGCCATCTTCACCAATCACTTTAAAGCTATTACCGCGATTATTTATTTCTACTCCAAGTCGCCCCTCAATTTGACGAAGGTGCTCATCAAATTGGCCACATAGGTTCGCTAACCGACGGTTATCCGCTGGCTCCAATAGAATATCGTTAGAGTGAGTTGTGGTGTTCAATGTGGTTTTATAGAGTATGCAATATAAATGAAAAAAGTGAGAAGCAGCTTAAAGAATAAGCTCGCCACGTAGAGAGTTAGGCTGTATGTCGGTGATTATCACGTTTACAAAAGATCCAATTATGTCCTGATTTCCTATAAAGTTTACCACACGATTGTTCTCTGTGCGGCCTGAAAGTTGAGAATTTTCAGATCCAGCCCTATTTTTATCCCCTGCATCGAACTCAACGGCAACCGCCGTTTCGCCATTTATATTTTCAGAAGCAACATGTTTTTTCTGTTTTGGTGAAAGTCCAACAACAAGAACCCGTTGAGAGGTACCGACCATTTTGCGACTAATATCAACAGATTGCTGTGTTAAACGTTGCTGTAATAAGGCAAGTCGTTGTTTTTTAAGCTCTAATGGTACGTCATCTTCTAAGTCTGCAGCAGGCGTACCCGGTCGCTGGCTGTAAACAAAGCTATAGGAGAAATCAAAATTGATTTCCGCAATAAAATCCATTGTATCGATGAAGTCTTGTTCAGTTTCCCCTGGGTAACCAATGATAAAATCAGATGACATACTGATATCAGGACGAAGCGCACGGACTTTTTTTACAATTTCACGGTAATCGTCTGTCGTGTGCCTGCGCTTCATCGACTGTAACACCGCATTAGACCCCGTTTGTATCGGTAAATGTAAATGGCTAACCAACTTAGGAACTTCGGCGTAACACTGAATGAGGCTGTCATTCATCTCTAAAGGGTGTGAAGTGCTATAACGAATTCGTTCGATACTATCAATTGCTGCGACATAATGAATTAACAATGCGAGATCAGCCATTTCTCCGTCATGCATTTCGCCTTGATAGGCATTCACATTCTGCCCTAAAAGCGTAACTTCTTTTACACCGCGTTTGGCTAAATCTGCAATTTCAGCGAGCACATCATCAAATGGACGGCTGAATTCTTCACCCCGAGTATATGGTACAACACAAAACGTACAGTATTTGCTACATCCTTCCATAATAGAAACATATGCTGTCGCACCGTCAATACGGGGTTCAGGCATATGATCAAATTTTTCAATCTCTGGAAAACTGATATCAATTTGAGATTTTTTTTGCTTTAGTGCTTGGTCAAATAATTGTGGTAAACGATGAAGCGTTTGAGGGCCAAAAATTAAATCCACATAACTAGCACGTTTTAATATGGCTTCACCTTCTTGGCTAGCAACGCAGCCCCCTACCCCAATCACGATATCAGGCTGCTTCGCTTTTAATTTACGCCAACGCCCCAACTGTGAAAAAACTTTTTCTTGCGCTTTTTCTCGCACTGAGCAAGTATTCAATAAAAGAACATCCGCACTTGATTCATCTTGAGTAAACTCCAAACCATGTGAAGCATTAAGAATATCGGCCATTTTAGTGGAGTCATATTCATTCATCGCACAACCGAATGTTTTAATAAAAACTTTTTTACTCATACTCTTTTATTTTTACTGACCTTGAATTTGTGCCTTACATTTTACTCTACCCTGCTGCCACAGATACGCAGGGCGAGCTAAGGTATCATTAAGTCATCTAAATTTCCAGCTTCATACACCTAACCTATATAACCCGTAGAAATCATAGCGATTATGACCCAAATTCGGTTACAGATAACATATTTCGTCTACAATAAAATTATAACATCGGGTAAAGACAGAGATAAAAGAATGAAATTTTTAGGATTATTATTAGCACTGGTTATATTGGTTGCGGTTTTATATCAGACTGTTTTTACGCCTGCAGCTAAAACAACGCAAAATACACAAACAGAGGCTAAGGTATCACAAGGGTTAAAAGCCCTAAAACAAGCTGAGGAATTAAAACAAATGATTAACAAGCAAAACGATAATTTGGACTTTAAAGATAAACTCAAAGAGCATCAATAGTAGGTTGGACTATTGCAATATAACGGTAAGATGTTCGCGTAATATTTCGAACTTAATATTTATTTAAATATCGCTATAAAAATCAGCATTAATATTATTTAAACCATTTCAATACTTGTTAAAGTTTGTCGTTTATCGTGCGTTCATATAAACAATAAGGGAGGTCATTCCTTTGACCTTACACAATTCATTAATCGATTTCTGATTCCGCTGCAATTTTATGAATACTTAAATCGGCACCCATATGTTCTTCTTCCGCACTTAAACGAATGCCCACCAATTGTTTAAGGATACCGTAAACGAGGAAACCACCAATAAGCGCAATGCTTATACCCATTAGTGTGCCGACTAGTTGCGACATAAACGTAACGCCACCTAAACCACCTAAACTTTTCAAACCAAAGATACCTGCTGCAATACCACCCCATGCACCACAAATTCCATGTAGCGGCCACACGCCTAAAACGTCATCAATTTTCCATTTGTTATGACATTGTGAAAACATCCATACAAATAAACCACCCGCGATAAGGCCTGTGACTAATGCACCCATTGGATGCATTAAATCTGAACCAGCACACACTGCCACCAATCCAGCTAAAGGTCCGTTATGGACAAAACCAGGGTCATTCTTACCAACAACCAGTGCAGCTAAGATTCCACCTACCATGGCCATTAAAGAGTTAAGTGCGACTAGCCCACTTATAGCATCAATAGTTTGAGCTGACATGACATTAAACCCAAACCAACCCACAGTGAGTATCCATGCGCCTAAAGCCAAAAACGGAATACTTGAAGGCGGATGAGAAATAGATTTGCTACCGCCTTTAGGAAGCCGGCGCCCCAGTAAAATAACCGCACCGAGTGCTAACCAACCGCCCATCGCATGTACGACAACGGAACCCGCAAAGTCATGGAATTCTGCACCAAAACTTTTATTAATCCATTCTTGAATACCAAAATTCCCATTCCAGGCAATACCTTCGAAAAAAGGATAAACAAATGCAACAATAATAAAGGTTGCAACAAGTTGAGGATAAAAACGCGCGCGCTCTGCAATGCCACCAGAAATAATTGCAGGAATTGCTGCAGCAAAGGTTAAGAGGAAAAAGAATTTAACGAGTTCATAACCATTTTTTTCAATTAATGCATCGGCACTTTCAGAAAAGCCAAGACCATAGGCCACCATATAACCAATAAAGAAGTAACCAATGGTTGATACGGCAAAATCAACGATAATTTTAACCAGCGCATTGACTTGGTTCTTTTTGCGTACCGTACCCACTTCTAAAAATGCAAAGCCAGAGTGCATTGCCAGTACCATAATGGCTCCCAGTAAAATAAAGAGCACATCAGTTGCTGTCTTAATTTCCATTACTTCTCCCCCGCTGGCTTTAACACCCAGACATTATTATTTAATTTTTAAATTGTATTATTTTGGTGCGAGTGCGTAGTGCACGCACGCACTTATATTGCACACATTATGCTTTGGATACTTTTGTAAGTAAATGCAAGAATAGAGTTGAAAAGTGAATTAAGCTCGCCGTAGCATCAGGGTACGGACTACATAATACTTGTGTATGAGTGTATTTTAGTACGGACGGCCACGCGGCAAAATAGACTCTAGAGCATCAATAAACAATGGCCCAGCCTGCTTTAAGATTGGTTCAATTACCGACTCATCCAAACCGGTAACATCCCATGCGACTTGTGAAATGGGTTGAACGTTGATTTCAACATCTACATCGAGTTCTTGTTCGGCCCAACCGGTAATCACATTGGCCATATGGACTAAACAAATTTCCATCGTGATTTCATGTGCTTGTGCAGGATCGTGGTGGTAGCGCAATGCTTGCTCTAAAGACGTTGGCATTTGCCACGCCTTAATTAATTCGCCTCCTACATCAGCATGGTCAAAACCGATAATATCCTGCTCAACTTCAAAATCGAGAAGCTGCTCAGTTTTCATTTTTTCCATCACGATCTTAGATTCACTCGGCAAACGATGGCAAAGAATGAGCTTACCAATATCGTGTAACAGACCCGCGACGAATAGCCGTTCTGAGTGCAAGACATGGCAGCGATCAGCCAGTAATTGCGCGACAACGCCGCAGTACACACTGTGCCGCCAAAATTGCACCATGTTCAGTATTTCATTTGGTATTTTGGAAAAAGTTTCAATCGCCGATGCAGCTAATACTAAGCCACGTAATTCACGTAAACCAATAACAGTAACGGCTCGAGTTACCGTTTCAATTTTAGAAGGAAAACCGTAAAAAGAGCTATTAACAATTTTCAATAGACGCGCTGTTAGCCCTGTATCTTGGCTAATAACCTTACCGATATCGGAGGCCGAGGTGCTGGCCTCATCCATCATTTCATTAACACGGATACACACTTCAGGAAGTGAGACCAGACGAACAACACCAGAGACCAAATCAGCTGCTTTTAGTCTTTGCCCTTGTTGTTCGGAGGAAATTGATTGTTTTTTCTGCATTGTGCTTATATTAACGACAATACAGGCGATACCTTTAGGACTAATTTGGTCGATATTTAGACACTATTTGAGTGGAGAGCTTTACTGTCTTTCGTCATCAAGACGCTGTAGGGCTTGCGCTGCCACTGCTTTCACATCAGGATCACTATCTTTAAGTAAAACGTTTAAGGTGGGCGATAGTGTATTTAAATTTCGAGCGACTTCAATGCGAATTTCAGCTGATTTATCTAGCGCTAAGATAGCAAGTACCTCCGCTGGAACATATTCAAATCGAGCAACAACACTCTTTACCGATTGGTTAGTATCAAGCGCTAGTTTTTGAAATGTTTTAGTGTCTGTTGATAAATTCGTTGCAACCGCAATGCGTACTTGTTCACTAGGATCGGAGGCTAACTGAAATAATGCTTCCGTTGTTATTCTTCGGTTTTGTGCCAGAGCTTCACGTACTTCAACTGAAGGATTATTCAATAAATTATTAACTTGAGAGCTATTAATTAACGGTGAGCGCGCTAACCTATACTCAGCATCAGGATACTCATCAGCTGAAACAAACGTACTCAGTAGTAATAAGCACATACAAACAAGAAAATTCTGCATCTTATTTTGCATCAGCAATAATACCTTCATACATTTTCACGACTGCAGCTACAGCATTCTTAGAGGCTTCGGAATCCAAATGTGGTGGTTTACGATAACCAAGATAAACCCTATTTTTCTCATCGGGTAAACTGTATATATAAATAATATAAGGGCAAAAAACAATATTAAGAGGATCTGCTTCCATCATATTTCGAGACAATTTCGCACTACAAAATTGTATCGCTTCGGCATTTTCATAGATCTTATTTGTCCGACCAATATCTTTACCCGTTCGCTTTAGCATAGCGCCGATATGGGAAACACCATTTACTTTGATTCCTAGTCCCGTAATGGCGTAATCAAGGTCAACACGCACATCTGCGTAATTTCCCTCGAATTTATAGAATTTAAAATATTCCGTCTCGAGGATTTTCTCACCAGCATGGCTCTCACTGCCTATTGTCACTAAATGTAACGAAAAAATCGCAATTAAAACAATAAGGTAAGACATAAATCTCTTGAACATCTTCAAATTCCTGCAATAATAGATCATGAAAAAGGATATCAATGTAACATATTTCCTCATTCTCATATATCACAACGACAAAGGACATAGTTCAGCCGTGGCCCAACACTAGCGGTAAAAACAAAAATGACGGATTCAACCATAACCAAACCAACCATACTTGCGGTAGATGATTCACGTGTAATGCGCCGAGCCATCAGCAAAATATTATCCAAACAATATACTGTCATTGAAGCAGAGCATGGCGAAGATGCTTGGGCGCTTTTAGAACACCACAATGATATTCAAGTTATCTTTACTGACTTATCGATGCCGTACTTAGATGGTTACGGCTTGCTTGAACGAATAAGAACTTCTGATGATGCTCGCATTTCTGCATTGCCCGTTATAATAATTACAGGCAAAGAAGATGACGACCAAGCAAAGATGGAAGCGCTCGATAAAGGCGCTGATGATTTTATAGCAAAACCTTTCGATAAAGCACAGCTAGTTGCACGCGCTCAGTCCCATATAAAATTTGAACAAACCTCAAAAAAATTAACAGAGACTGCCGATAAGTTAGAAAAGCAGGCCGCCGTTGATGAACTAACGGGTTTAGGTAGCCAACGCTATTTTGAAAAGTCAGCAGACGAACAACTCTCGTCACTTATTCGACACAAAGGCCACTGTTGTGTTTTACGAATTGATATTGACAACTTCAATAAACTTTTTATTAAATACGGCAAACAAGTTGCAGATGAAATCATACAAACTATTGGTGAATGCTTAAACCTGCATGTACGTAAAGAAGATATGGCAGCACGGGTTGGCTTAGCAAAGTTCGCCTTATTTCTAAATCATACCAGTTTGAAAAAAGGCCATGCGTTAGCGCAACGTATTATAGACGAAATACCAACACGTAAATTAACCAACAAAAATTTCACCTTTACCGCAAGCGCAGGACTTTATGAACCCGATATAAATCAAGACAGTACATTTAAAGAAATTTATACAACAACCGAAACATACTTAAATAAAGCTATTGATAAAGGTGGCAATATACTCGTAAGCGCGAGTAGTTTACCTATTAAAGACGAGGGATTACTTGAACCAATCACTATTGAGCAAGCCCTGCTCTTATTAGAACAAGGAGAATCTGATGAAGTAAAACCTCACTTAGAAAACCTTTACGAACAACTAAAACCATTACTGGTCTTATTTACTCAATTATTACCAAAAAAATAAATTTTTAACGGAGGTCATTATGTTTCAGTTAAAAGATGTTAGTCGAAAACAAGCTGTGTTATCTCATATTGGCATTAGTTTAATTATTTTCTTGATTGTTTTATATTTTATTGTTTTCCACTGGTACCCTCAACCCTTCTTCTCAACTGATGGTGGCTGGCAAGGTGTACAACTACTGGCGGCTGTTGATATTGTTCTCGGACCATTACTCACCCTTATCATATTTAAACCCGGAAAAAAAGGACTCAAAACTGATGTTATTACTATCGCTACCATTCAATTTCTGGCTTTGTTTTCTGGTTTATATGTTATTCATAACGAACGCCCCGTAGCTAAAATATTTCAAGATGGTAATTTTTATATTGTCACGGGTTATGATATGACAAAGCGAAATATTTCATTAAAGGATTTAGAAAGATACCGTGTTGATAATGCTATTACTATTTATTTGGATCTGCCTGACGAACACAAAGCTTTTGAAGACTTACTTTATTCATCAAGAAAAAAGAAAGAACTTCTGTATCTCAATACCAGTTTATACAAAAAAATCGATGCAGAAAAAATTAAAAAAATGCGACGCTTCTCGATTGATATAGAACGTTATATCAAAGAAAAATATGGCAAGGAAAAGCTGAGCATTCTGACTAGCCTCCTTAAAAAACATAACGCTAAAGTAGATGACTTTTTATATCTTGGTCTTCATTCGAGATATAAGCACGCCATTACAGTATTGGATCCAGAAACTCTTAAGTTTATAGATGTTGTCCCAACAATCTATAAACCAGAGATTGATGAGCTCAGTAAATACATTGATTTCGATATCTACCGCATAGAATCTTATAAAAAACAATTACTAGAGGAATCAAAAAAGAAGAATCAACAAAAAATAAATCATAAAAAAGCCCTGTTTCTTAATTAAGTAAGAAACAGGGCTTTTTTGAGATTTAAAATTTTATATTAACTATACTTTTGCATTATCAGGCAGGCGTTAGTACCACCAAAACCAAAGCTATTTGACATAACACAATTCAAATCAATATTCTCTTGTAATTCACGCACAATAGGGAAACCTTCTGCACCAGGATCAAGTTCAGTAATATTCGCAGAGGCACTCAAGAAATTATCTTGCATCATTAGTAAAGAGTAAATCGCTTCATTAACACCAGCAGCACCGAGCGCATGTCCAGTTAACGATTTAGTTGATGAAATATATGGCAGGTTATCGCCAAATACTTCTTTCATTGCTTCAAGTTCTTTTATGTCACCAACCGGTGTACTGGTACCATGCGCATTGATGTAATCAATTTTCACATCATCATCAACTGTGGCTAGTGCTTGTTGCATACAACGTACTGCACCTTCTCCAGAAGGTTGAACCATATCCAACCCATCAGAGGTTGCACCATAACCAACAATCTCTGCATAAATTTTTGCACCACGTGCTTTTGCATGCTCTAACTCTTCCAATACAAACATACCGCCACCACCAGAAATAACGAAGCCATCTCGACCAGCATCAAATGCGCGAGAGGCTGTTTCAGGTGTTTCATTATACTTCGATGACATAGCACCCATTCCATCAAACAAAACTGAAAGCGTCCAATGAAGTTCTTCTCCACCACCAGCAAAAACAATATCTTGTTTTCCAAGTTGAATTAATTCTGCTCCATTACCAACGCAGTGTGCACTGGTTGAGCAAGCCGATGTAATAGAATAATTAACACCTTTAATCTTAAACGGTGTAGCCAAACAAGCTGAGTTAGTACTCGACATTCCGCGCGTTACCATATAAGGCCCAACTCGACGAATACCTTTTTCACGCATCACATCAGCCGCTTGTACAATGTTTGACGTTGATGGACCACCAGAGCCAACCACTAATCCAGATCGAACGTTCGACACATCTTTTTCTTCAAGGCCGGCATCTTCAATTGCTTGTTGCATTGCAATATAGTTATATGCTGCACCATCACCCATAAAACGTTTAAGTTTACGATCGATTAAACTATCTAAATCGATATCGAGATCGCCATGCACATGAGAACGAAAACCCATGTCGGCATATTCTTGAGAAAAACTTAAACCTGACTTACCCGCTTTTAAAGCAGCTGTCACTTCTTCTTGATTGTTACCAATACTGGAAACAATTCCTAACCCTGTAATAACAACACGACGTAAAGACATTATTTTTAAAACCCATCTGTTTCTGTAAATAGACCCACACGCAAATCGCTTGCAGTATAAATTTCACGACCATCAACTGTCATGTGCGCATCTGCAATACCCATAGTAAGCTTGCGCATAATGACGCGTTTTAATTCAATACGATATTGAATTATTTTATTTTTAGGTGTTACCTGTCCTGTAAACTTAACTTCACCTGAACCCAAAGCACGGCCATGTCCAGGACCACCGAGCCAACCTAAATAAAAACCAACCAATTGCCATAATGCATCTAAACCTAGACAACCGGGCATAACGGGATCACCTTTAAAGTGACAATCAAAAAACCATAAATCAGGGCTGACATCGAGCTCGGCAATAACTTCGCCTTTACCATACTGGCCACCATCTTCATTAATTTGAACAATTCGATCGAACATAAGCATGGGTGGTAAAGGAAGTTGTGCATTACCTTCACCAAATAATTCGCCACGCCCACATTGGAGTAACTCGTCACGAGTAAAACTCGACTTACCTTTTACTTCTGGATTAACTTCAACAGCCACAATATTGTCTCTACTATTTATAAGAATATTTTGAACCGGCAATTTTAGCGGTAGGTAAGCTTAGAATAAAGCCCTGATTGCCTTTTTATGGCTATTAATTGAGATAAATTAGGTGATTGAATTTAAAGTATTTTTTAGCTTAATAGACTAATTACGCTCGGCACGATGATAACCACGCTTAGAACGACCAATAAACCCGCATAACTCTTTGATTAAATTAGAGTTTATCACGTCAAGTTGAGCAAGCACCTGCTCCAACGGTAATCCTGAGCTAAAGATTACCCGATAAGCCTGTTTTAAGTCTGAAATATCAGATTTTTTAAAACCCGCTCTTTTTAAACCGACCACGTTTATGCCTTTAACGCTGGCCGGCACGCCATCAGTAATAAAATAAGGTAATACGTCTTGAGTTATTTTTGCATTACCACCAATCATTGCATATTCGCCGATCCGTGTGAATTGGTGCACCATCACCCCGCCAGAAATAAACGCATTTTGCCCCACATGTACATGACCAGCTATCCCTGAACTAATCACCATCACAATATTATCAGCCAACACACAATCATGACCAATATGAGCATGAGCCATCAGGTAATTATTATTACCGAGCTTGGTCAAGCCTTGTTCTTTTAAGGTTGCCCGATTAACCGTGGTGTATTCTCTGAATTCATTCTTGTCACCAATTTCAACAAAAGTTTGCGCACCTTTATCAAAACCAACATCTTGCGGTAAACCGGCCATCACCGAATATTCATAAAAAGAATTTTCATTTCCAATGCGGCAACCATTTTTTAAAACTGCACCCGTATGAAGTATATTGTTATTACCTAAAACAACATCCGCTTCAATAATCGTGTTCGCACCAATATCATTACCCGAGCCTAATTCAGCTTTTGGGTCAATAATTGCGGTAGGATGAATTGTATTTGTCGACATAATATTATGAAGGTTGTGGTGGTTTATAATCAGCAGCTCGAATAGCAACCGTGTTTTTAATATGGGTACACTCTACACCATCTGCTCGATAAAAACCGTATTCGAAGGTGGGCGTGCTGCGGCCTTTATTTTTTAAATCGATATGAATTTGTTTTTCGATATCTTCGTTAAAGTCAAAGCGTAACTCTAAATCGGAATTACCCACATGACGAAAATCGACTTCTTGATGGCGCGTCCAAACATTGTATTCTCGATTCAAAACGCGATTACACGCTAAAGCAGCAATAGGATCAGCAAGTGCAGTTTGGTAACCACCAAACATACAATCTCCCATATTTCGGGAAAACGCATTTAAGGGTAATCTAAGCGTTATATGGCGCCAGTCAGAGCTTAAGGAGAGCACCCTTATACGCATCAACCAAAAAGGCGGATACCACTCCAATCGCTTGCGCTCAGATATAAATGAGCACTTCGTCATCAGCCTTAATATATTAAGTTTCATTGACTCTTATAGCTTTAAAAGTAAGTAAGTACTTACAAAAATAGTTCTATTTAAGTATTTCATTATGCACTATTTACCAAATATAGGTTTTTGCTGACAGACAAGCTACTCAAAATTGGCTACTATATACCCATAAATAAAGCTGCTGAAAAAACATTTTTTGCCGCTAATAAATTAACACACATTTGAACATTTAAGGGCAGGGTCATGAGAGTTGTACCAATTGGCAAACAAGATTTGCATCATTTACCTCGTCAGGGTGAAGAGCAAGCAATCCCCGATCGCTCAAAACGCTATTATACACACGAGGCTCAATGGTATTTCAATACTCGAGAAGACCAAGTTCAAGGACCCTTTAAAAATTTAGCCGACGCGAAAGATGGTCTTAAAACTTACCTTCGCCGTTGTGGCATTATTCATTTTAACGGCTAATCGCTACACAACCTGGCAAACACGTTCATACGTTAACCGAGCTAATCTTGGGTAAACTTTAGTTTCATCCCCATAACCTAACCCACAGATAAAATTCGATTTTACTTTTCCATCCGGAAAAAACTCAGCATCCAATACTGCATTATCAAACCCCGACATTGGACCACAATCTAAACCAATACTGCGCGCAGCCAACATTAAATAAGCCGCTTGTAAGCTACTATCTCGGAAAGCTGATTCCTGAATTTTTTCAGGCTTCCCAACATACCAAGATTTCGCATCGGTATGTGGAAACAAGATGCCAAATTCTTCGTAAAATTCCATATCCATTCCAATAATTGCGACTACCGGTGCGGTCATCGATTTTTCAATATTACCTTCTTGTAAACTTGGTTTTAAACGTTGTTTCGCTTCATCTGATTTCACGAAAACGATACGTGCTGGGCAACTGTTGGCACTCGTCGGCCCCCATTTCATTAGCTCATAAACTTGTTGTAATTGCTCATCACTCACAGGCTTATCCTGCCAACCATTTTGGCTACGTGCAGAACGAAATAGTTGATCCAATGCTTGGTCTGTTAATACTGAATTGTTAGTCATTATTTTTTCCTATTCTTTATTTTAATTTTTGGCTCATAAGATCAACCTCTGCATTGTGATATTCTAACGCTTCAACAAAATGCCAACCACGGTGTTGGTAAAAATCACGCTGATCTTCGGTAAATAAATATAAATTTTTGAATCCTTGTTGTTTAGCATAGTTAACACAAAATTTAATCAATGCGCTAGCGATTCCCTGACCTCGGTTATCCGGTTCAACAAACAAACTGGCTAACCAAGGGGTTAAAAATTGTCGTGTATCCATGTCATCTTTATCTAACGTAACCGATCCTAATAATTTATTGTCTTCATATGCAATCATAATTTCAGGTAACGATTGTGTTAAAACACTTTTTTTATAACGAGCTGTTCGCTCCTCAAGTGTCGCACCGGGGTTAAGATGTAACCATTCATTATGGTGCCATGTTGCCAATTGAAATACATACTCTTCTTGTCGTTTTCCGCAATCACGCAACGTAGAAATCGTTATTGCCATCTTTAAATATCCGCACCCATTTTTTTAGCTATAGCATTTATCAGGCCTTGAGGGGGGTAATCACTGTCCGCAGTTTGTAGGTATGTCATCCATTGCTCATGTTCTAATGCCATTTCAATATTAGTACTCCGGCAACCTAACACATTAAAAATAATATCATTAATTCGCCAAGGGCCATCACCTGTTAGTGTTCCTTCAATAAGATGCATAGCATCTTTAGGCTGCTGTTGGTGCCAATAAAGATCGAAATATAAAATACCTTTAGGGTGTTTAAAGTATTCAGCGACTACCCGAGGGGATTTATCTAACTCCTTGGCTGTAATCGGTGCTGTTAAACTAAAGATATCTGCCACAGTTTCTATTTCCTATTTCTTACGAACTAATGTTAAGCCATCGGCTAAAGGCAACATGCTAATCTCTACGCGAGAATCATTATAAAGTTTTTTATTTAAATTACGAATAGCAATAGTATCTGCTTGCATATCACTCTTATCAACGACTGCGCCACCCCAAAAAACGTTATCTATCAAAATAACACCTCCAGAGCGAACCAACGCCATGCATGCTTCAAAGTAAGCATCATAGTTAACTTTATCAGCATCAATAAAAGCCAAATCAAATTGATTAGTTAACCCTTCCTCGATTAATTTAGCCAAAGTATCAAGTGCAGGCCCTAATTTTAATTGAATGTTATCGGCTACATTAGCCTCACGCCAATATTGTAATGCTTTCTTCGTCGCCCCTTCATTGTTATCACAGGTGATTAATTGTCCGTCAAAGGGTAATGCAAGCGCCATCGCAAGACTACTGTAGCCTGTAGATGTTCCAATTTCTAAAATTTGCTTTACCCCAATCAACCTAATGAGCATTGCCATGAACTGCCCTTGTTCAGGTGCAATTTGCATAATGGTTGTTAAGTGATCATGACTATTTTCATGCCTGATTTTTTTTAAAATAGCATGCTCACTAACTGAGTTGCTCAACAAATACTCATACAAATTGTCGGTTAATTGCACATGCTTCATTATTAGAAACCTACCGTATAAATGTTAAATAAAGTTAAAATATTGGCATAGTTGCTGCATATTACCCCACAAGCGTCAATAATATGGAGATTAATATGAAGTCCGATCCAATCGATACCGTGCCACTACAATTACTCACCATTCAAACACAAAATGGTCAGCAATGGATATTTGTCGGTAGTCCCGCTGTTATGCCCTCCGAACCTGATGTTAACAATGCCATTGTTGATGTTTGGTTTTCAAATATACAAGACGTTCCTCAAGATGCATCTATTCGTAGTCTGGTGGAAATGATGGATAACCAAAATCAAGCGAAGCAATCATCTACCGACATTTATCCTCCGGGAAGCGATACTTTACAATAAAAATTTAGCTGCAAGCCAATTAACAATGAAACTGATATGATGTACAAAAATCACATATCCACCCTGTTCATTATATTTTGGCACTATGCGCTCGGACTCTACTCACAATAATTATTTCCAAATAAAACAATATGATTGGAAATACATTCTTAATGTTGCACGTGAACATAAACGCTCTTTAATCATAGCGAACATTGTTGCCTTGTTCGCCGTCCTTGCAACTGTTCCTATTCCTCTATTAATGCCCTTATTGGTTGATGAAGTATTACTTAATCAACCGGGTTCTCTCGTTGCCATTACTAATATTTTTGCGCCGGAGCAATGGCATGGCCCCAGTCTTTATATTTTAGCTATTTTAGGCATCACCGTATTTTTACGAATAAGCGGCTTATATTTAGCCGTATGGCAAACTCGTCTATTCACCATCGTATCAAAAGACGTTACCTACCGTATACGCCATGGCCTGCTTATGAAGCTTCAACGAATATCTATGGCGGAATATGAAACACTCGGCAGTGGTTCCGTCAGCTCTCATTTTGTAACCGACATTAATGCCATTGATGAATTTATTGGGGCTTCCATTAGTAAAGCACTTATTGCCATTTTAAGTTTAATCGGTATTACTATTATTCTTTTATGGATCCATTGGCAGCTCGCTTTATTCATTTTATTCATGAACCCTTTAGTTATTTACTTTACCGTTGTTCTAGGTAAAAAAGTGAAAACGTTAAAGAAAAAAGAAAATAATGCTTACGAAATATTTCAACAATCTTTAGTAGAAACATTAGATGGTGTTCAACAAATACGTGCAAGTAATCGAGAGAAACATTACCTACAACGCGTTACCGAAAAAGCCCAACAAATAAAAAAACATTCAGCATCATTTAGTTGGCGTAGTGATGCTGCGAATCGATTGTCGTTTGGAATTTTTTTACTTGGTTTCGATGTATTTCGCGCATTAAGTATGTTCCTCGTTGTATTTTCTAATCTAAGTATTGGCGAAATGATGGCAGTATTTGGTTACCTCTGGTTTATGACATCCCCCGTGCAAGAAATTTTAAATATACAATATGCTTACTTCGCCGCTAATGCCGCACTAGCTCGTATCAATAATTTATTACACTTAAAACAAGAACCCCAGTACCCGCATAATAAAAATCCTTTTAAGAATAAAGAAACCGTTTCTATTCAAATAGAAAACATCCAATTTGCCTATGGCGAAAAAGAACCTGTATTAAAAAATGTCAACCTAGAGATTAAAGCCGGTGAAAAAATTGCTTTAGTTGGTGCAAGTGGTGGTGGTAAATCAACACTTGTTCAGGTATTGCTAGGCATGTATCCACAACAACAAGGTATGTTATATTTTGATAATGTTCCTATTACCGATATCGGTCTTGATATCGTACGTGAAAATGTTGCCACCGTATTACAGCATCCAGCCATGTTCAATGAAAGTATCCGTAGCAACATTACATTAGGTATAGACATAAACGATGAAAAAATATGGCAAGCTTTAACCACCGCACAACTTAATAGTGATATTAAAGCCTTACCTGTACAGCTTGATACAATCATTGGTCATGATGGTGTACGGCTATCTGGCGGACAACTACAACGTTTAGCTATTGCTCGGATGTTATTATCTGAACCGAAAGTTGTTATCTTAGACGAAGCCACTTCTGCGCTCGATACACATACCGAAAAAAACTTACATATTGCCCTTAAAGAATATTTAAAAAATAAAACAACCTTAATTATCGCGCACCGTTTAAGCGCCGTAAAACAGGCCGATCGTGTTTATGTTTTTGAAGATGGTCATATTATCGAACAAGGCTCACACGATGAGTTGATACAAAACAAAGGTTTGTATAGTCGTCTCTATGGACCCTGACACTAAATAGAAATGAAGGTTTTTTAAAATGAAACAATATAAAATATCGTTAAACACAACAGGACGGGGTAGTTACAATATTACTCAAGAAGTGCAAGCTTACGTGCGCGAATCAAAAATAGACATTGGCTTATGCAATCTCTTTGTACAACATACTAGCGCATCACTTATGCTTTGTGAAAATGCTGATCCACAAGTACGAGACGACTTAGAAACATTTATGGCCAAAATAGCACCTGATGGTGATCCCATGTTCTTACATACCGATGAAGGTCCCGATGACATGACAGCACATGTAAGAACAGTGTTAACAGCAAGCAGCCTAACAATACCCATTAGCAACGGACATTGTGCACTTGGTGTGTGGCAAGGTATTTATTTATGGGAACATCGTACCTCGAGCTTTAATCGGAACATTATTATTACAGTGCAGAGCTAAATGTATGTAATTGTTTCAGCTTTTACCAAGAATCTAATAAAGAAAAGTACTTTGCCTTGCTAAGGGAAGTCCATGCATATCATCAAGCTATACGTTATAATCTCGTTTTATATTTAATATAAGTTGATAATCGAAGTATTTAAAATAATAGGAGTGAATAATTTTGGCATCTAATAAAGGACGAGCATTCTTTGCTCTTTCAGGTTATCACTTTAATCCTGATGATATAACTCAACAACTTGGCATCGAACCAACTTCAACCAATGCTGCCGGCGCAAACAGTGGTTTAGACTCGCCTGTAATCAGCTCATGGGAATTATCAACTGAAACTGTCACTGATGACGAGTTGGATATTTATAAATTAACAGACCTACTCCTTAAGCAGTTAGAACCAGCCAAGGAAAAAATTATACTGGCAGCCAAAAATCATAACTTGTCACCCAGACTCGGCGTAGTTTTGACTTTATCAATTGATAAGGATGAGATCTGCCCAGATGTTGGTTTTGGCGGTAGAACAACCCGCTTTATGGCAGATATTGGTGCGTTTATAAATATAGATTATAAACTCTCTGAGCGAGTATAAATTTCTAAAACAATTATTTTTTTATAGCCAAACAACCCATGCCTGTAGACAACATTTTTACTACACCGAAACAAAAAAGCACGCTATAAAGCGTGCTTTTTAAACTTAATCTATAGGTATTCTGCGCAACGTAAGAGTAACGCGACCTATGTGATTTAAGGTTTTTTAGGCGTTGAGTAAGGTACTTCTTTTTGGAAGCTTTTCCATTCAGTTGTATAACCAACATGAAACGCTCCAGGAACAATTTCTTTCTGTGTCGTTGTTACATACTCTGTTACGCCTGTTGGCACCTTAGGTCTTGTGAACTCAGCCATAATATAAACTCCTTAATTGTTAAAATAGCGGGAGGAAAAAAACAAATTTGCCAGTCTCTCCCAGTAAACTGGCCGAATTATACTATATTAGCGCTTATAATGCGCCTTTTTTGGTAATACATGCCGAACTCCCCCTTGAGGGTTTTCAACATCTCCCTTGTAACGGGGAATAATATGGATATGAACATGGAAAATGCTCTGGCCAGCCGCTGACCCAATATTTACGCCTATATTATATCCATCGGGACTAAATTCCTCATCAATAGATTTTTTCTCCGCATTAATAAGATTCATACAGGCGGCTACTTCTTCCGCCGTTAAATCGAAAAAATCAGCTACATGGCGTTTCGGGATAACCAGTGTATGTCCTGGGCTTACCCCATAGCTGTCACGGGCGCTATACGCTAATTCATTATCCAGAGATATGCCTTTTGCGTCTTTACAAAACAGGCAAGGGTCATTTGGATCACGTTTTTTTACTTCTTTAACGTCAGGTAACAATCTTAAAAATCCTATAGTTAAATGGCTTAATCTTAAATTATTATATTGTAGTTTGCTTTACGACTTCTCTCATCTTATTCATCAGCCCATCACAATATTTTAAACATAATGGTTGAAGAGCATGCGGGAAGCATTCAATAATAACTTCGCACTCATCGGCTACTTCATCGGCAAGGACAGTATCCTCTGTTAACTCCGACAGAAGACTTTGAGCCGTTGCCCTGTTAACACGGCAAAGTACCGCAAGATGAATTGGGAGTTGTTGCTCCATACATATCGTTAAAGCAGTCTCAAATGATCGGATTGCCTCTTGCATGCGCCCTGCATTTTGTTCCGATTCAGCTAAATGCTGAAGCACCGATCCACGATTGTTATGCGTGGCCGCAAGCTCGAATGCATAATTATCGGCATCAAGTTCTGCAAGTGCATTTTTATAGGAGACAACTGACTTTTGAAATGTACGATTACCTTTAAGCAGTGTCCCGTATTCATGAAAAGTCGAAGCCAGTTGAAACATTACCGTCGCCCATTCTTGCGGCGTATCTTTTCGAGTATATTCCAATAATGCTTCGGTATAGGCATCAATAGATTGATTCAATATCTTTGAATCAGATTCTTGCCGACCCAAAGCTTGTAGTACTGTACCTAAATCTGCTTGTGTGGCTGCCCAGTCCAGGGGAGTCTCTTGCTGATTATAAATTTCTAGCGCATGTTTAAAACACTGAAAAGCTTTTTGATATAAATCTTTATCACTTTGCAGTTGAGCTAGTCCAGCTAGAATATTTCCAAGCCTTTTCTGAACTGCAGCCCAAGCTAATGGCTCTTGAGAGCGGTAGTCATCAGTCAGTAATCCTTCAAGTGCCTCACGTACATTGTCTAGAATGTTAGTGTTGAAACGATACTGCTCGTAATTCCCTCTTGTGTGAAGGAAATTATCTGCTGTCGTTACATTGGTATCTGGAAGAGCCGCATCATCAAATTCTTTACTCAATATGACCATAGAGTTTGCAATTGCATCTTCTAAAGACTTATTGTCTGGATATAATTTATAAGTATTGGTAAATTTCATTCTGCGCGATTCAGTATGTCATTTAAGTCTGGATCAGCATCAACCGCACCACCAAGGTCCACTTCTTCATCGGTTGCTTCACGTATTGATAAAACTTCCAACACAAAAGTAACGTCTCTACCACACAATGGATTATTACCATCAACGGTCAACGTTTTGTCATCAAAGCGGGTAACGATAAAAGTCTTCGGCTCACCTTTTTCATTTTCCATGGTGAGAGTCATACCAATTTCATGGTATTCTTCAGGAACATTTTCGATATGGTCAGTAAAAACTAATGATTCATCACGTTCCCCGTACAATTGTCTTGTATCGACCGGCACATCGATAATATCACCCACTTTTTTACCATAAAGATGCTTAGTCACTTCTTCTGACATGACATCATTGACACCATGAACATAGCCAATGGGGTAATCGACTGTAACCAAAACGTCACCAGTTTTGTCATCGACGACTTTATAATTTAGCTCGACGAATTTTTCATCTTCAATTGTATCTGACATTCTTAAAACCTGTTTTCAGTGTAGCTATCTTAAAATATAGCTAAGCTCAGTAAAAAATATAATCCCCTCCCCTTCAAGGGTAACCAGCGACTTAGCTCGGCGAACTTAGTCGAATGGCTAGTTGTCCCATCAGAGGGTTAGGGTGGGGTGGTTTAAACTGCTCCCTCCCCTACCCCCTCCCATAAAGGGACGGGGAATTTAAAATAGTGTCGCGCCAAAAATTTTTACTCTTTCTTTTTCATAACCAAGTACTAATCGACCCAGCCATTCACCTTTATCTTTTTTATTAATCACTTTGTAAAGAACGGTGACATGTTCGCCACGACGTATTAAGCCAAGATAGGTGTAATCGTCTGACAAGTTTTTTGCGAGGTCACTACGTGCAAACTGCTTACCCATTTCAATTTCATTTGCACCTTTAATAAAGGAAGAGGAAAAGTTACGAGTAAACGCACCGTAGTTTCCTTCATTCGAGTATTTAACAAGATCTGCCCACATTGTGTGTGCGTGTTCTAAAATTTCTTCATCGGTGTTTTCAATAATATTCATTTAACTGTCTCAATAAAATACGCAAGTTTTCTTAGACTTCTCTATGCAGGATTATATGGCCCCTATTTAGATAAAAAAAGGACCGACACAATACATGCCAGTCCTTCTTTGACGCAAATATTCTTAGCGTGATTTCCTTAAACTAGCAAAATCAAAGCTTTATTTGCTTAGTGGTGACCTTCAGCTTTCAATTTAGCCAGATCTTTATCTTCAATGTCACCTACAAGATGGTATAGAGGTGCTTTTTCCATCGTGTACTCACCAGTTTGAGGATCACGACGAGAAACGGTTAATACATGCCAGTTCTCATCATCAACTTTCATAGCGTCACCACGGTAGTAGTAACCAGGCCAGCGAGTTTCTTTACGGAACATCGTGTGTTGGAATACACTTTCTGAAGTTAAGAAACGATGCTTCAATTCCCATGCACGAAGCAGTTCATGGACATCTTCAGCAGCAACCTTATCAAGATCTTCACCTAAAACAGCCATTTTCTTAAGACCGATGCTAAGAAGCTTGTCATTAGTCATGTAGTTAACACCAAAACCACCACAGTACTCATCCATCAACTTCTGTAAACGATCCAGACCCTGACGTGGGTTAATGTAGTTAGGGTTAACTGAACCAGCAACAATTTCATTACGGCCAACAGTATATGTTTCCATTGGCTTGTAGATTTCTTCTTTACGACGACTAATTTGCTCTTCAGAAACACGAATGCCTTCTGCTTTACCATCATCGATATATTTACAAGCCGCTTTTGCTGCTAGACGTCCTTCAGTGAAAGAACCCGATGAGAATGCGTGTGGTGTACCACCAACAGCATCACCTGCACCAAATAAACCAGCAACGGTAGTCATACGGTTATAACCCCAGAAGTATTCATCTGGAGAAACGTCTTCAGGACCTGAACACCAAGCACCACAACCTGTTGCATGTGAACCCATTACATATGGCTCTGAAGTTGTTAATTCTGGGTTTTCATATTTAGGATCAACGTCAGTTGCAGCCCAAAGTACTGCTTGACCAACCGTCATACCTAAGAAATTATGCCAGCCAATTTCCTCTAAATGTGGATCTTGGAATGCTTCCATTGTAACCATATGGATTGGACCACGACCTGCATTCACCTCGTTGATGATTGCATGGTTACGTAAACATGTTGGAATCGGACGATGCGTCGCGTGTGACGCTTCTGGATCCAAGTATTCTTTACCAACCATTTCTTGAAGTGCTGGGAACCATTTTGATTCGTACTCTTCACCATTACAGTTTTGCGTATATGTCTTAAGATGTAAGAAGTATGCGCCAACAGGACCATAACCATCTTTGAAACGTGCTAATACGATACGGTTTTCCATTTGCGTCATTTTCGCGCCAGCTTCAATCATAAGTCCGTATGCAGAACCTGATGACCAAGGTGCGTACCATACACGACCCGCGCCTTCACCAACTGAACGTGGTTTAAAGATGTTTGAAGCACCACCAGCACCACAGATAACAGTCTTAGACTTAAATACGTGATAGTTACCAGTACGTACATTGAAACCAACAGCACCCGCAACACGGTTTTCTTTAGCATCATCCATTAATAAATGAGTAACACAAACACGGTTATATACTTTATCTGCTGATTTTTTAGCTGCTTCTGCAACGATTGGCTTGTAAGATTCACCATGAATCATAATCTGCCAGCGACCTTCACGTAGGTAAGAGCCAGTTTTGGCGTTACGCATAATAGGTAAACCCCATTCTTCAAACTGATGTACAGCTGAATCAACGTGGCGAGCCATATCGAATGCGAGATCTTCACGAACCATACCCATTAAATCGATACGTGCATAACGTACGTGATCTTCAGGATTGTTTTCGCCAAAACGCGTACCCATGTAGCAGTTAATTGCGTAAAGACCCTGTGCAACCGCACCAGAACGATCGATATTTGCTTTTTCAGCAATAACGATTTTCTTGTCTTTACCCCAATATCTTGCT